>Ga0310811_10000019_pt1 | contig 330088 bp, 279 predicted proteins | sample YCmetagenome_FD_207642 | JGI IMG/M metagenome (GOLD analysis project Ga0310811, IMG submission 207642) | Soil microbial communities from experimental microcosm in Duke University, North Carolina, United States - YC | ecosystem: Engineered > Artificial ecosystem > Soil microcosm > Unclassified...
ATTGAAACCGCAGGCAGCGCTGCTACGCAACGGGTGGGAGGGTGGGCAAACGCAAACCAGGGCAGCGGAGCAAAGCGACGCACCCGCAGCCGAACAGCGAACAGCACCGACCGCTTAGGCCTCCCGCAACTCGGTCAGGGGGAGGGCTACGGCGGTGGCGGCGCCGGTGGTGGGGTGGGCTACGTAGCCGCGGCCTACTTTGAGAGGACGGCGGACTATTTCCATGGGGAGACGGCCGCCGATCAGGTCGCCTTCGTTCATGGATTGGGGCTGGAGGAGTACGCCTCGTCGGGCGCGGCGGGCTTCGCCTATCCAGGAGGTCGGGTTCTGGAGCAGTACCTCGGCGGAACCGGCGAAGGCTAGGCCTATGCCTCGGTCGCGGCCGGTGCGGACTAGGTTGCGGAGGGGGGCGTCTATGGCGAGGACGCTTACCAGGAGGTCTACGTCGTCGATGACTACTACGCAGGGGGTGCCTAGGTGCTCCAGTGCCTCTTCGATCTCGCGGGCGTCTGGCTGGGCGGTTGTGAGTACGCGGACGTTGGGGTCGGCGGCTAGGCGGCGGAGGGGGGATTCTCGTGGCGTGACTACTAGCAGTTTTGTGCGGGCGGCTAGGAGGGAGATCGCGAGGGTGGCGAGAGTGTTGGAGCGGCCGCTGCCGCTGGGGCCGGCTACTGCGAAGGCGTAGCCGCGGCCGGTGAAGTCGACCGTCACCGGGCCGGTTTCGTCGGCGCCTATGCCGATCAGGCCTACTAGGGGCTTGACCTCGGCGAGTTGCTGGTAAGCGGCGGCGAACTCGATGCCTAGGGGGAGCTTGCCCACGGTGAACGGGCGGTTCACGGTCAGGGTGCCTGCGTCGCGCTGGTGGGCGGTGCGGCCGATTTGGCGGAGAGCCTCGGCTTGGGCTTGGCCTGCGGGGTCCTCGGTGAGGAGGGCCCACTGCATTTCGGCTACGTGGCCGGACTGCCAGCCGCGGCCCGGGGGGACTCTCGTCGGCACGTCTTGGGCGCGCATGCCTAGGACCATGAAGTCGTTCTTATCGCTCATCCGCAGCATCATGCGGTGCTCGATCAGGTTGCTCATCCGGCCGCTGGACAGGCCCCGGTCGCCTGCGATCACGACGTGGATTCCGGCCGCGGCGCCCTCGCGGAGCAGGCGGTGCACCTCGTCGAGCAGGCGGCCGTTGTCGTGTTCGTTGATCGTCGCGTGCAGGGACTCCCAGCCGTCGATGAGCAGCATCAGGTGTCCGGGGCGCGGGCCGGGCGGCATCGCGGCACGTAGTTCGGTGAGGTTGTTGCCGTGGTGCTCGGCGAGTAGCTCCTGACGTCGGGTCAGTTCCTCGGCGAGGCGGGTCAGCAGGCGGTCGATCCGCTCCAGGTCACCACGGCCGACTACGGCGCCGGTGTGCGGGAGGGCGTCGAGTACGGACAGGCCGCCGCCTGCCGCGTCGATGCCGTACATGTGGACCTCGGCGGTCGTGTGCCGCTCGGCGAGCGCGCCTGCGAGCGTGCGTAGCGCCTGGGTGCGTCCGGAGCGGGCGGTGCCGATGATCGCTAGGTGGGTGAAGGTCTTCAGGTCCAGCATCACCGGACGCTGTTCCTGGATGACGGGGAGGTCCTCGATGCCGATCGCGACGGGTGGCAGCTCGCCGCCGCGTTCGCCGTTGATTGCGCCGAAGGGGCCGGGCTGGGCGGTGGAGATGATGCGGCCCTCGGTCGCGGTCGCGTGTTCGTCGACCGTGGTGAGGGTGATGTGGTCCGGGAGTTCGGGCAGCCAGGGGCGTGGCTGGCGCTCGATCTTCAGGTCCTCGGCGGCTCGGCGCATGGCCTGTACGAGCATGGAGAGGTCCGTCTCGCCATACTCGGAGTCCGGCGCGGGGGCGGGGGGTTGGGCTAGTGGAAGTTCGTCCTGGCGGCCTAGCTTGAGCCAGGGTACTTCTACGGCGGCGGCGGGTGTGGTCGGGGCCTCGGTGGTCAGGAACGGGGCGCCGCTGTATGCCGCTTGGAATGCGGAGACCGAGCGGTGCGAGAGGCGGACGAGGGCGCGGCCGGGCAGGTTCGCCGGGATCAGGGCCGCGTCGGCGGTGTCGATGACGTCCTTGCTCTCGTTCGGGTCGAGTACCCGCAGTGCGATACGGAGGTTCGTGTTCGCCTTGATGTCGGCGGACACTACGCCGGCCGGACGCTGCGTGGCCAGGACCAGGTGGATGCCCAAGGACCTACCGCGCTGGGCCAGCGAGACCATGCCGGGGATGAACTCGGGGACCTCGCGGACCAGCGTGGCGAACTCGTCCACGATGAGGAGAAGGCGCGGCAGCGGAGGCATACTGCGCTCCAGCCGACGCTTGAGCAGATAGTCGGGCTGGTCCTTGGCGCCGAACTCGGCCAGCAGGCGTTCGCGGCGGCGCAGTTCGGCGGCCAGGGACTCCAGCACGCGGGTCACGAGGTGGCCGTCCAGGTCGGTGACCATGCCGAGGGTGTGCGGCAGGTGCACGCAGTCGCGGAAGGCCGAGCCGCCCTTGTAGTCGACGAGCAGGAAGGTGAGTTCGTCCGGGCGGTTCGCTGCAGCCAGCGCGGCGACGAGGGTTTGCAGGAGTTCCGATTTGCCGGAGCCGGTGGTGCCGGCGATCAGGGCGTGCGGGCCGTCCTGCGCGAGGTCGATCGAGAGCGGGCCGTCGTAGCCCATGCCGATCGTCGCGAGCGTGGACGAGGGCTGAGCCTGCCAGCGTTCGGCGATCACGTCGGCGTCCGGGGCGGAGAGGTCGAGCAGTTCGGTCAGCCGCAACTGGTCCGGGAGCACGCTGCCCTCGTCGATCGTGGCGTCCCGCAGCGGCGCGAGTGACCTGGCCACGTCCTCGAACCAGTCCGGGTCGACCAGGTCGGGGCGGATCCCGGCGAACTCGGGCAGGCCGTCCTGACGCAGCGTCACCCGCTCGCCGTCGTCCACGATGACCGAGCTGGCCTCCTTGGGCAGCATCCGCACCTCGCGGTCCACGCAGAAGAAGAACATCCGCATGTTCGGCCCGTCCTTGAACAGCTGCATCATGCCGGGCAGGTCACGCATCCGGCGCGCCCCGTCCACCAGGATCACCAGGTCGGGGTCGGAGAAGATCGCGCGGGCGGTCGGCGACTTGGCGGCCTCCTGGCGGCGCGAGAGCGTGCCGGTGAGTTCGGAAAGCCGGTGCCCGACGGTCTCCGCGTCGTTGCCGATCAGCAGGGTCGGCGCGTACGGCGAGCGCAGGTGCGGCAGCCAGCGCAGCCACTCCCAGTCGGCGGCGCGGTCCGGGTCGGTCAGCACGGCCAGGCGAACGCCGTGCGGGCTGTGCAGCACGGCGATCTGCGCGAGCAGCCAGCCCGCCAGGGGCCTGATCCGCTCCGGCGGCCCGGCCAGGCCGACCACGCCGCGGTCGGCGAGTGCGATGCCGACCGGCAGTCCCGGCACGGTCCAGCGCACCCGGTCGTTGAACTCGCCGCCGCGGTCCGTGTCCTCGACCTCGAGCATCGAGGGCTGATCCGCCGTGCCGAGCCGCAGCACCAGGTGGTCGGGATCCCGGCGACGGCGCTCCCAGAGCCGGTTGCCGGGGCCGGTGGCGATCAGGCGCAGCGCGGCCGGGTCGGAGGTGAGTTCGAGCCGCAGCACGCGTTCGTCGCGCACCGCCTGGTCGATCGCCTTCTCCTTCTCGGCCTTGAGCACGTAGTACTCGGCCAGGTCGCGCTTGTAGTTCTTGCGTCCGTTGCGGCGCGAGGTGATCCAGTTGGCGATGGCGAACACGGGGGAGAAGAACGCGAACATGCTGTACAGCAGGTTGTGCAGCAGCACGGCCATCGCGATGCCCATGACGGCCGGGGCGAGCACCATGATCATCGGGAACGGGTTGCGGCCGCGGAACACCGGCCGCTTCGGGATCCGCTGCCGACGCTGCGGCACCGGCTCGACGATCCGCGGCGGCCGGTTGAAGTCGAGCGCGATCCCGTCCTCGGTCGGCTGCACGGAGGAGTCCGGCGGCGCGGGCTCGGCCCAGCGCAGCACGGTGTCGCGCACCAGCAGGTCGGCGTCCGCGGGCCACCACACCGCGCCGGACCCGCCCCCGGGCGGCGCCACCGGCTCCGGCGGCGCGGGCCTCGGCACGATCGGCTCGCCGCGCTGCCGCTTGGGTTCGGGTGCGGATTTCGGCGCGACGACGGAGACGAGTGTGGCCCCCTCGTGCAGCAGCACCGAGACCACTCCGTCCGGCGTCACGGTGATCTCCGCAGCCAGCGGCGCCGCCCCGGGCACGGGGATCGCGCAGTGCCCGGCGGATCCGACGCTGTGCCGCCCGGCCGGCAGCGGATGGATCGCCCCCGCGCTGATGCCGGAAACCGTGCGCAGTTCGAGCAGCGGCGGCGGGTCGGCGGGCGCGGCGGGCCCGGCCGTGAACGAGATCCGCGCCCCCTCGTGCAGCCCGGCGACGGCGAGGGTCGCGTCGGGTTCGAGGCGGCGCGGCCCCTCGTACAGATCGGTGCCCGGCTCGCCGAGCGCGTCGGCGATCGCGGCCGCCGTCTGCCCGAGCGGGGTGTCCGGTCCGGCGCCGACGAGCACGTGCCGCGGAGTGCTGCTGCGGCCCTGGACGGTCACGGCGAATCGCATGGGGGTGTCAGAGTCCTTTGCCTGGTGCGGGGAGTGCGGGGTTTTCAGCCGCGTGCGGTCTGGTCGGCCGAGGAGACGGCGAACCCGGAGGCCCAGTCGTCGAGGTCGTCATCGACGGGAGCGGGGGCGGGGGAGGAGACGGGAGTGCGCGCCGCGGTGGGGGACGGTGCTGGTGCGGGAGCGGAGGCAGACGCGGGCGCGGGAGAAGGTGCGGGCGCGGGAGAAGGTGCGGACGCGGGGGCGGGTGCGTGAGTGGAAGCCGGTGTGAAAGCGGGCGCGGGAGCAGAAGCAGGTGCGGGAGAGGAGGCAGATGCGGGCGCGGGAGAAGGTGCGAAGGCGGGGGCGAAGGCGGGGGCAGCAGCGGCTTCGGGAGCGGCGGCTGCGGCCGAGACTGCAGGGATGGGTGCGGCGTCGGTGACGTCAGTGTGCTGGGTCTTCGGCTGTGGTGGCTGCGGCGCGTGCACGACCGCGGTCGCGGTCGCGGTGGCTGCGGCTTTCACCTGTCGTAGCCAGTCCTCGAGTTCGGCGTCGCCGGGCTGGCGGGTGTGTTCGGTCTCCTCTCCGACGTAGCCGAGCCTGCGCCACTTCTCGATGTACTCGACGTCGGTTGCCGGGGTCTCGGGCTGCACCTCGGCGTCTTCGGGTGCCTCAGCCTCGACTGCTTCGACCTCGCGGCCGACTACGACCGTTTGGCGCGGTCGTTCCTCGGTTGCCGTGCGGTGCATCAGTTCGACGGCTAGGCGGGCCTCGTCTGCGGTGAACATGCGGGCGATCGCCAGGCCCAGCAGCACGATCGCGTCGTCTTCGATCTCTATGGGCCACCAGGCGCCACGGCGTGCCTCGGCGGTGTCGCCGTGCGCGGTCGAGCCGTCTAGCCACTCGGCGCCCAGGCTGCGGGATTGGCGGGCGATCAGTTCGCGCAGGAGTTCGGTCTCCTCGGCGTCGTGGCCTCGGGTGACGGCGATCGGGCCGGGGGCGCGCGAGGTGTTGATGAAGACTACGGTCTCCTCGAACTGGCCGATCACCAGCGTGCCGCCCGCGTCCTGGACCGCTGCCTCGGGGGCGCCTGAGTTCAGCTCCTCGCGGTCCGCGATCCACACTCGGGTGTCCCGGCCGGGGCGCCACGGCGGCGCGGGTTCCGGGACCGAGGAGGCCGGGCCGAACGCCCAGCGGAGCGTGACCGTGCGCAGGCCGACGGAGGCAACGAACGGCCAGGCCGCCGCCTCCGGTTGCTCGGCCTGCGCGAACGCGTCCGCCGCCGCGTAGACCGTGGCCGGGTCGCTGAGCAGCAGTTCGATCGGCGTGGGCGGGGCATCGCGTCGTCGTCGCCTGAGGCGTGAAGCTCCCATGCTCCGCGGTACGCGCGCGGCGGCGGAATCGTTCACCGGCCGAACAGGGACCAGTCCGCCGCCACCACGTCGTCCACCAGGATCGGCACGATCCGCCGCCGTCCGCCCGGCGTGCTCAGCCGCTGGACGGCCTGCGCGTCGGCGGGCCGGGCCGGCGAGCAGAACACGAAGCAGACGTCGACCGGCTCTGGCAGCGTCGTCGGGTCGAAGTCGTCCAGCGTCCCGACCCGGATCGGGTCCACGACGAGCAGGTCGAGGTCGAACGGGGCGCCCGCCACCACCGCCGCGAACCGGCGTGCCCCCTCCCGGATCGCCGCGCCGAGCCGGTTGACCAGTTCGGCGCCGAGTTCGTCGCGTACCCGCTTGCGTCCGGTCACCGTGATCACGCTCGGGGCCAGCGCCAGGTCGACGAACAGGCGGCCGCCCTCGCCGACCCCGAGGAAGACCGGGGCCACCGCCAGCGTCGGCGCCTGCTCCGGGCCGGGCGTCCAGTGGAACGGCGTGTAGACCGTCGGCGCCGACGGCAGCGGCCGCATCCCGGCGAACTCGGCGGAGACCAGGTTCTGTCCGCAGGCGAGCGTGACGCGCAGGGACGCGGGCACGATCGCGGGGGTGGTCGATGCTTCGGCGAGGTCGTGCATGGGGGCCCGCCTCTCTCGGAGGAATGCGCATCAGGGGTCTCACTCTTGGAATACGCGGACGTGGCCGCACTCGTTCAGGCCCGTCGCCGCCGCCATCGACTAGGCTGAACCGGACCGATCCCGGAGGGAACCATGGCCACGTCAGAGGGCTCAGCCACCGTCGAGGACGAGCTCGAGGAACTGCTCGTCTACCTCCGCGACTCCCGGGGTTTCGACTTCACCGGCTACAAGCGGACCTCGCTGGCCCGGCGGATCCGGAAGCGGATGGCGGACTTCGGCACCGCCTCGTACCGCGACTACCGGGACGTGCTCGAGGCGGACCCGGACGAGTTCAACGAGCTGTTCAACACCATTCTGATCAATGTCACCGGCTTCTTCCGGGACGACGAGTCGTGGACGTACCTGGCCTCTGAGGTGGTCCCGCGGATCCTGGCCGAGAACGCGGGGGACGGCGAGATCCGGGTGTGGTCGGCGGGCTGCTCGACCGGGGAGGAGGCGTACACGCTGGCCATCCTGTTCGCCGAGGCCATCGGGGTGGAAGCGTGCGCGCGGCGGCTGAAGATCTACGGGACCGACGTGGACGAGGACGCGCTGCGCGAGGCGCGCGGCGGGGTCTACCCGGTCAAGGCGCTCGAGGCGCTCGCCCCGGAGCTGCGCGACCGCTACTTCGAGTCGAGCGGCGGCAACCACGTCTTCCGGCCCGATCTGCGCCGCCGGGTGATCTTCGGGCGGCACGACATCACCAGGGACGCGCCGATCTCGCGGCTCGACCTGCTCGTGTGCCGCAATACGCTGATGTACTTCAACATGGAGGCGCAGTCCCAGATCGTCGAGCGCTTCCACTTCGCGCTGCGTCCGGGCGCGCACCTGTTCCTGGGCAAGGCGGAGATGCTGCTGTCCGAGAGCGAGCGCTTCGAGGTCGCGAGCATGCGGCACCGGGTCTTTCGCCGCCGTCCCGGCAGCACCCCCATGCCGCACGCCGCGATGCCCGCGCGGATCGGGGCCGAGCTGGGCCGGGACGTGCGCGAGGTGGGCCGCAAGCGGATGGTGCGCGACCTGGCGCTGGAGTCCTCGCCGCACGCCCTGATCGCGCTCGACGCGGAGGGCGCCGTGGTGATGTTCAACGCCCAGGCGCGCACGCTGTTCGGCCTCGCGCCCGGCGACATGAACCGCCCGTTCCAGGACCTGGAGCTGTCCTACCGCCCGGTCGAACTGCGCTCGCTGATCGAGCAGGCCGCCGCGGAGGGCCACGTGGTGCGGGTGCCGGCGGTCGAGCGCCCGGCCAACGGGGACATGCAGTATCTTGATATCAATATCCAGCCCCTGTTCGGCCCGGAGGGCGAGCGGGTCGGCGTGTCGCTGAGCTTCCTCGACACCACCGTCTCCACCCGGCTGCAGCACGAGCTGCAGCGTATCCGGCAGGACCTCGAGTCGGCCTACGACGCGCTGCAGTCCACGAACGAGGAGCTGGAGACGACCAACGAGGAGCTGCAGTCCAGTATCGAGGAGCTGGAGACCACCAACGAGGAGCTGCAGTCCACGAACGAGGAGCTGGAGACGACCAACGAGGAGCTCGAGTCCGGCAACGAGGAACTGCAGACGATGAACGAGGAGCTGCGTTCGCGCACCTCCGAGCTCGACGAGGCGCACGCGTTCCTGGCCGGGGTGCTGTCCAGCATCGCCGCCGGGGTGGTCGTGCTGGACGCCGAACTGCGGGTGCGCAGCTGGAACCGCGGCGCCGAGGACCTGTGGGGACTGCGCACGCTCGAGGTGGACAACCAGCCGTTCTTCGGGCTCGACTTCGGCCTGCCGACCGCGCAACTGCAGGAGACGGTGCAGGAGTGCCGCGCGACGGGGCGCCGGGTCGGCCCGGCGCACATCTCGGCGGTCAATCGGATCGGCCGGCGCATCGTGTGCTCGGTCGCCTGCTCGCCGCTGGACCGGGACGGCGGCGTCGTGCTGCTCATGGAACAGGTGCGGGCGGAGGACTGAGCACGGCCGCCGCGATCGCCTCCTCGACCGAGCCGTGGACCGGCAGCGACTCGGTCAGCCGTACGATCCGCAGCAACCGGCACACCCGGGCGCTCGCCCCGGCCAGCATCAGCCGCCCCGACCAGGCCGCGAGCTGCTTGCGCGCGGCCACCAGCGCGCCGAGGCCGCCGGCGTCGACGAACCTCAGGCCGCACAGGTCGAGCACGAGCAGCGGCGGCTCCAGCTCGGCGAGCCGGGCGAGCTCGGCGCGCAGCCGCACCTGGCCAATCAGGTCGAGTTCGCCGACCAGTGCCAGGACCACGGCGTGCCGGTGCCGATGCGCTCGAATGTCGAGCAGACCCTCGTCCGTCATGACTGTCATCCCTCACCGGTCGCCGAACAGGCTGGACGTCCGGGGTCCGGGGACGATATCTCGACTGTAGGTCACAATGCGCGATTGCACCTGCAATTGCAGTGATTCGCTCGTGGCGAAGTCGCGCTAGCCTCTACCACGTCCCAGGCGAGGAAGGGGGTCCCCGATGGACTCCACCCGGCTCTACGACCTGCTCAACGACGGCGCGGACACCGCGCGCCCGGAATACGACCCCGGCGAGCATCTGGGCGCCTTCGCGGCGGACTGCGCGCGGGTGCTGGACAAGCCCGGTGTGACCATCCTGCTGCTGGGCGAGCGGGGGCGGCTGGAGTACGGCGCGGCCTGGGGCGAGTCGGGCGACCGGCTGCTCGCCCTGGAGATCGAGACGGGCGAGGGGCCGAGCGTGCACTGCGCCGCCACCGGCGCCGGGGTCCGCTGCATGGACGTGGCCCCGCGCGGCGGACGCTGGGTCGAGTGGGCCAGCACCGGCCTGCGCGCGGGATACGGCTCCTGCCAGAGCGTGCCGCTGCGCACACCCGGCGAGCAGTACGGCGCGCTGACCGTGTACGCCCGCGAATCCGGCTTCCCCGACCCGGCGGCCGCGCGGCTCGCCGCCGTGCTGGCCGAGGGGCTGGCCGCGGGCCTCGGCTTCCAGCAGCGCAGGCGCGAGCACGCCGACGAGATCGCCCAGCTGCAGCGCGGCATCGCGTCCCGGGTGCTGATCGAACAGGCCAAGGGCATGCTCGCGGAACGCTACCGGTGCGGGCTCGACGAGGCCTTCGAGATGCTGCGTTCGGTCGCCCGCGGGCACGGGATGCGGCTGCACGAACTGGCCCGCGCGGTCGTGCAGCGCGACGTGGCGCTCGGCCTGAACCTGCTGCCCCGGGAACGGCCCGGCGGCTGACGCACGATCAGCTAGGCGAGTTCGGCGGTTCGGCGAGTTCGGCTGCGTCGATCGCTTGGGCCTGCACCTGCTGCTCGGTCAGCGGGTCCGGCGGCTGACGCACGATCAGCTCGGCGGTTCGGAGAGTCCGGCGAATTCGGCTACGTCGATTGCCTGGGCGCGCGCCTCCTGCTCGATCGGCGGCGCGGCGGCCGACTCCGGGTCAGTCGCGTCCGCGGGGTCGGTCGGTCACGCCGCGGACGATGAGTTCGGCGAGTTCGGCTACGTCGATGCCTTGGGCGCGCGCCTCCTGTTCGATCAGCAGCGCGGCATCCGGGACCGCGAGGTTGCGCCGTTCCGCGACGATGCCGCAGGCCTGATCGATCGTGATCTGCCTGGTCAGGGCGCCGTTCCAGTACTCCATGTCGCGTCCGTCGCGCCGTGCGGCTCGGGCCCGGGTCACGCCGATCGCGGTGCTGCGGGCCATCGCGCGGCTCACGCCGAGGGTTCGGGGGCTGTCGGGGCCCGGTTCGCCGCGCATCAGGCAGGCCGCGCCGACCACCTCGTCGTGGCCGCGCAGCGGGACGGCGGTGAAGGCGCGGACGCCGACCACCCGGGCCGCGCCGGCGAGCTCCGGCCAGTCCGGGACCGCGGTGATGTCCGGGCACTGCACCGGGGCGCCGGTGCGGAAGCAGTCGACCAGCGGCCCCGCCTCGTGGGTGAGCTGGACCAGGCAGAGCATCCAGGCGTCCCCGTCCGAGCAGCGCAGCAGGCTGAGTTCGCCGTCCTCGTCCGCGGCGGCGACCCCGCAGGCCTCGGCGGGCAGCAGCGCCACCGCCCGCTGCGCGAACCGTTCGAGGAGCACCGCCGCCTCGTCGCCGGCCGAGTCCGCGTCCGCCAGGTGAAGGAGGGTACGCAGAAACACATCATCGAAATCTGACAAGACAGGGCACCCCTCGCACGGCCACGAGCGTCGGTTGTGTCTGATCGCCGACTGTCGGGGTCCGGGACAGCCCAGTAGTTGAATCGGGCACAGCATACGGCTACCGATCAGTCACTCGCCAGCGCGATCGCGTGGGATAGGCTGAAACAGTGGACGCCGCCGAGTCAGTTGGCAGCCGATACCGGGTGCTCGCCCTGGCGGCCTCGGCCGGCGGAGTCGTCGCGATCAGGACCGTGCTCGCCGGGCTGCCGGCCGACCTCCCGGTGCCGGTGCTGGTCGTCCAGCACCTCGCGCCGCACTACGCCACCGGCCTCGCCGACATCCTCGGCCGAGCCACCGCGCTGTCGGTGCGGCTGGCCCGCGACGGCGAGCGGATCGCCGCGGGCACGGTGTACGTGGCGCCGCCGGACCACCATCTGATCGTCGCCCCGGACGGGACCGCGCGGCTGACCGACGACGACCCGGTCAACTACGTGCGCCCCTCCGCCGATCCGCTGTTCGCCTCGCTGGCCGAGGTCTACGGTCCCGGGGTGCTCGCCTGCGTGCTGACCGGCACCGGCCGGGACGGCTCGGCGGGCGCGTCCGAGGTGCTCCGGCGCGGCGGGACGCTGCTGGTCGAGGATCCGGAGACGGCCGCCTCGCGCGGCATGCCGGACGCGGCCGTGGCGCGCTGCGCGCCGGACGAGGTGCTGCCGCTCGACGCGATCGCGGCGGCGATCGGACGGCTGACGGCGGTCCCCGGCGTGCGCGGATGACGCGGCCGCGGGCCGGGTCTACTCTTCAGGCATGGCCGCCGACGAGTCGCCTGGTGAAGAGCTGCTCCGGCACATCCTGGACTGCGCAGCCCTCGAGCGCTTCCGGTCCGGGCGCGCCGCCCGGATCGCGGCCCGGCACGAGCAGCGGGCGGCGGAAGGGCCGGCCGCGACCCGGGATCTGCACCTGCGGATGGCCAGGACGCACCGGCAGACGGCCGGGCGGCACGAGTCGGCGGCCGCGGTGCACGCGGCCTTCGCGGCGCGGCTGATCACGATGCTCGACGACGTGGCGCCGCGCAACGCCACGTCGCTGTTCATGACCGCGGTGGCGAACGCCGCCAAGGCCCGCGGCGCGGCGCTGACCGTGTTCGGCGCGCAGTTCCAGGAGCTGCTGTGCGCCACGTCCGACGAGCGGACCAAAGCCGTGCAGGATCTCGAGTTCGTCTGCGGCGAGGGGCCGACGCTGGCCAGCGCGGCGCAGCGCAGGGTGGTGGCCGCGACGTACCGCGAGTTCGACGAGGACTGGCCCGCCTACGGTTCGGCCGCCACCGAGCTCGGCGTGCGGCGGGTGGTGGTGGTCCCGGTCGAGTTCACCGCCTCGACCTCCGCCGCGCTGACCGTCCTCGACCCGCCCGAGGCCGGCGAGGAGACCGGGCTGCAGGGGCTGCGCGAGCTCGCCGACGTGCTGTTCCATCTCGTGCTGCCGGAGCTGCGCCGCGAGGCCGGGGGCTGGGCGCCGCTGACGGAAGCCGACAGCCGGGCCCAGGTGCACCAGGCGGAGGGGATCATCGCGGAGCAGCTCGGCGTGGCGCTGGACGACGCTTCGGCGCTGCTGCGGGCTCGCGCGTACTCGGCGGCCGTGGGCCTCGACGATCTCGCCAAGGCCGTCATCGCCCGCCGCGTCCGCTTCGACCGTTGACCCGCGACTAATTCGCGACCGACCGCAGCCCGAAGAGCGCGGCGAGGGCGGTGCGGCTGGGGGCGCGGCCGAGCAGGGCGCGGGGCAGTTCGCGGAGCACCACGGCCGTCCAGAACAGTGCCGTCGCGGGCCACGTGTGCCGACGCCGGTAGAGCCGCACCCGGTTGACCGTCAGCAACGCCCAGAGTTTGCCGGACGTCTTGGATTCGCCGCCGAGGTGTACGGCCTCTGCGACGGGTGCGAGTCGGGTGGCGAATCCGCGGTCCCGGGCCCGCAGGGCGTACTCGGTCTCCTCCGAGTAGAGGAAGAAGGACTCGTCCCACGGCCCGCATTGCGCCCGACATGCCGCGCTGATCAGCATGACGGCTCCGGTGGCCCAGTCAGCCGTGGTCGTGGTCTGATACGCCGCCGCGTCGCCGACGGTCTCGCCGAGCCGGCCGAAGCGGGCCGCGTGCCGACCGAGCAGCGCCTCGCCCAGCGCACGCGGCAGGCTCGGCTCGCGGCGCAGGGAACGGTAGAGGCGTCCCTCGGCGTCCCGGACGCGCGGCACGACGATGCCGGTCGGCGGCCGCGCGTCCGATCCGAGCGCATCAGACATCTGACGGACACAGCCGGGGCCGAGACGGATGTCCGGGTTCAGGATCAGCGCCGCGTCGTCCGGGCGCACGTCGTCCGCGAGCGCCACGTTGATGGCCGCGGCGTAACCCGCGTTTCGGCCGGTATTCAGGATCCTGCCATCGACGTCGGCGTGCGCGCGCAGCCAGCGTTCCGCGATGGCGACGGTCTCGTCCGCCGAGGCGTTGTCCACGACGTTGAGCCGCCACGCGTCGATCCCGGCGAACCCGGACGGCAGCGAGTCGAGTAAGCCTTCGAGGACGTCCGCGCTGTTCCAGGTGACGACCACGGCGGTAACGGTCACGAGGCCGCCCCGGATCGGCTGCTCTCGTCGCGTAGCCAGGTCGCGTAGTCCCGGGACGCGATCGCGCCGCGCGCGGCCTGCCGGGAGTGCAGCGTGACGAGCGTGAACCAGGCGATCTTCGGCGCCAGCGACGGATTGCCGCGCAGCAGGGCTACCAGGTCGGCGCTGGAGGTGCGGGCCTTCGCGGACGCGGTAGCGAGTTCGCGCTGTCCTCCGGCCTGTGCGGTGACCGTGGCGACGCGCGCCCGGCGGCGTATCAGGTCTCGATAGCTGCGTGGCGGATGGACGACGGACTTCGCGGTCGGCACCACGGCCCGCTCGTGCTCCGCGAAGAGCAGCGACGCGGCCAGGTCGTCGCCCATCAGTTCGGGCAGTTCGGCGAGCCGCGCGTAGCCCTCTCGGGAGACGCCGACGACGCCGCGGCCGAAGAGCCCGGCCTTGATCACCGGGAGCTGCTCCCAGACCTCGTAGTACCAGCGCACGGTCCACGGGCAGCCGGTCAGCGGGACGGCGCGTCGTGGTGCCACGGCGCACAGGTCGTTGTATTCGAGCGCCGTCGCCAGCGCCAGTACGTCCGCCGCGCCGATCTCGACGTCGGCGTCGACATAGAAGCGGGGGAAGGTGTCCGGTCCGGCCGCCTCGTCGGCCAGCCGCATGGCCCGGTGCTTGTTCGGCACCGGTGTCTCCAGCACGTGCACGGCCCGGCCGAAGCCGCGGGCCGTCTCGGCGCTGTCGTCCGTGCAGCCGTTGGCCACCACGAAGACCTCGAACCGGCCCGCCGCGCCCCGGATCAGGCCGGGCAGCAGCCGGCGCAGCGCCGGGGCCTCGTTGTATGCGGGTACGACGACGCTCATCACGGTCAGCAGTATCAGCACAATGTGAGTTCTGTGTCTATGGGCACTTACTGAACACGATCCGGGTGGATCAGTGTTCGATCTTCCTTGACTTATCGTCGTTATCAGAGGTATTCATCTCATGTTTCGCACGCGTCACATGGGCCCGCCCACGATACGTCAGCTTTCGGTTGCACTGTGTCATGCGGCGCACTACGGCGCACGCCGGGCGCGGCCTCGTCGACTCACGCAACTCTGAAGAGATTATTAAACTCGGCGCACGGTCTATCTTTCGAACTTCTCAGCGAGATAACTTGCATCGGTAAAAGAGGCCGGTACCTCTTTACGGTGATCGAGTCGTCGGGACGCTATTGGCGTGGGGCCTGATGTGATCAGTGTCCTGACTGCTCGGTTGAGTACGAACGTGATGAACGTGAAGTACGACCGTGCAGTTGCCTGATTCTCGATGTTGGGGGAGGACCATGACCGCTGCCAGTGTGATGTCCGCGCGCCGAGATCCCGGCGCCGCCTACCGCGAGCTGCTCGTGGGCGGGGCCCGGCGCCCGCGGACCTGGATGCCGATCGTCTCGGACACGCTCACCGCCGCGCTCGCCGTGTTCGTCGCCACGCTGTGGCACTTCGGCGGCGAGGACGCGGGCCGCCTCCGCGGCGCCCCGTCGCTGCTGGCCGTGATGGCCGTCGTGCCGGTGTGGCCGCTGGGCCTGTGGGCCTGCGGCGCCTACGGCCGCCGGCTGCTGGCCGACGACACCCAGCTGCCCAGCCGGATCCTGCGCACGGCCGCGCGGATGACGGTGCTGCTCGCCGTCGCCGCCGTGCTCATCGACAGCACGGCGCTGCTGCGGCACGACCTGCTCGCGGTGATCCTGGCCGCCTCGCTCACCCCGGTGACGCGCCGGCTGGACCGCTGGGTGGACGAGCGGATGAGCGGCGGGCCGCGCCGCTCCCGCAGGGTGCTGATCGTCGGGCACGCCGGATCGATCGCCGAGTTCCTGCTGCACCAGCGCCCCGCCGACGCCCGGCGGCTGTCCATCGTCGCGGCCTGCGTGGTCGGGCCGCGCGACCCCGCGGAGGAGGCCGACCTGCCGGTGCCGGTGGTCGGCGGGCTCGACGGGATCGTGCGCGCGGCCGTGGCGCACCGCTGCGACGTGGTGATCGCGCTCGGCTGCCCCGAGTTCGGCCGCGGCACGCTGCGCCGGCTGTGCTGGCGGCTGCACACGGCCGGGATCGAGGTGGCGCTCGCCCCGATCCTGACCGACGTGGCGGCCGGCCGGCTCGCGCTGGCCACCGCGGGCGGACTGCCGCTGCTGCACCTGCGCGCCCCGGTGCTCGCCGGGCCGGTGCGCCGGCTGGCCGACGTCTGCCAGCGGGTCGTCGCGCTGACCGTGCTCGTGCTGATCAGTCCGCTGATGCTGACGCTGGCCGTGCTGGTGCGGGCCACCAGCCGCGGGCCCGCGCTGTTCCGGCAGACCAGGGTCGGCCTGGACGGCGCCGAGTTCACCTGCCTGAAGTTCCGCACCATGGTGGTGGACGCGGAGGCCAGGCAGGCCGAGATCGCGCACCTGAACGAGATGCGCGACGGACCGCTGTTCAAGATCAGCAAGGATCCCCGGCTGACCCGGATCGGGGCCGCGCTGCGCCGCTACTCGCTGGACGAGCTGCCCCAGCTGCTGAACGTGCTCGGCGGCTCGATGGCGCTGGTCGGGCCGCGGCCGCCGCTGCCCGCCGAGGTCGCGCGGTACAGCGAGGACATGCGGCGGCGGCTCGCGGTCAAGCCGGGCCTCACGGGCCTGTGGCAGGTCAGCGGCCGCTCCTCACTGTCGTGGGCGGAGTCGGTGCGGCTGGACCTGAGCTATGTGGAGAACTGGTCGCCCGGCCTGGACGCGATGATCCTGCTGCGCACCACGTCCGCGGTCGTGCGCGGGGAAGGAGCCTACTGATGACGGACACGACGTCCCCGGTCGGGGTGGCCGTGGTCGGCGCCGGATACTGGGGCCCGAACCTGGTGCGCAACTTCCAGTCCTCCGGCTCCTTCCGGCTGCGCTGGATGTGCGACCTCGACCTCGACCGGGCCCGCCGGGCGCTCGGGAAGTACTCGACCGTCCCGGCCACCGACGACTACGCCCGGGTGCTCGCCGACCCGGAGGTGGACGCCGTCGCGATCGCCACCCCGGCCGGCACGCACCGGGACCTGGCGCTCGCCGCGCTGGCCGCGGGCAAGCACGTGCTGGTGGAGAAGCCGCTCGCGGCCGGGTACGCGCAGGGCCGCGAGGTGGTCGAGGAGGCCGAGCGGCGCGGGCTGATCCTGATGTGCGACCACACCTACTGCTACACCCCGGCCGTCTCCTACATCAGGGAGCTGATCGCCTCGGGCGCGCTGGGCGACGTGCACTTCCTGGACTCGGTGCGGATCAACCTCGGGCTGGTGCAGCCGGACGTGGACGTGCTCTGGGACCTGGCGCCGCACGACCTGTCCATCCTCGACTACGTGCTGCCGCCCGGGGTGCGGCCGGTCTCGGTCGCCGCGCACGGAGCGGACCCGATCGGCGCGGGCCGGGCCTGCGTCGGCTATCTGACGCTGACCCTGAGCGACGGCGCGATCGCGCACTTCCACGTCAACTGGCTCTCCCCGACGAAGGTACGCACCACGATGATCGGCGGGTCCAAGCGGACCCTCGTGTGGGACGACCTGAACCCCTCGCAGCGGATCGCCGTGTTCGACCGCGGCGTGGACCTCACCCCGTCCGACCAGGCCGACGAGCAGGCCAGGCGGGACAGCCAGATCAGCTACCGGTCCGGGGACATGGTCGCCCCCGCGCTCGCCGAACGCGAGGCGCTCGGCGCGATGGCCGAGGCCTTCGCCGCCGCGATCCGCACCGGGACCCCGCCGCCGACCGACGGCCGGGCCGGACTGCGGGTCGTGGACATCCTGGAGGCCGCCTCGCGCAGCCTCGCACTCAACGGAGCGGTCGTCGCACTGAAGGGAAGCGGATCGTGAGCGAGACGAACAAGGACGCCGCCGCCGGACCGGCGGTGCCGATCGCGGGCAGCCGGATCCTGGTGACCGGCGGCGCGGGCACCATCGGCTCGACCCTGGTGGACGAGCTGGTGCGCGCGGGCGCCGCGGAGGTCACAGTGCTGGACAACCTGGTGCGCGGCCGCCGGGAGAACCTGGCCTGGGCCGAGGCGAACGGCCCGGTGCGGCTCGTGCTCGGCGACATCCGGGACCAGCCGACCGTGCGCGCCGCGACGGCCGGGGCCGACCTGGTCTTCCACCTGGCCGCGATCCGGATCACCCAGTGCGCGCAGGAGCCGCGGCTGGCCAACGAGGTGCTGGTGGACGGCAGCTTCAACGTCTTCGAGGCGGCGGCGGACGCGGGCGTGCGCAAGGTCGTCGCCTCGTCCTCCGCCTCGGTGTACGGGCTGGCCGACCACTTCCCGACCACCGAGCGGCAGCACCCTTACAACAACGACACCTTCTACGGCGCGGCCAAGGCCTTCAACGAGGCCGTGCTGCGCAGCTTCCACGCCATGAACGGGCTCGACCACGTGACGCTCCGGTACTTCAACGTCTACGGGCCCCGGATGGACGTGCACGGCCTCTACACCGAGGTGCTGATCCGCTGGATGGAGCGGATCGCGCGGGGCGAGCCGCCGCTGATCTTCGGCGACGGATCGCAGACCATGGACTTCGTGCACGTCGCGGACATCGCCCGGGCGAACGTGCTGGCGGCCGAGGCCCCGGTCACCGACGCCGTGTTCAACGTGGCCAGCGGCGTGGAGACCAGCCTGCTGGAACTCGCCGAGGCACTGCTGCGCGCCATGGATGCGGACGGCCTCGCGGTCGAGCACGGACCGGAACGCGCGGTCAACGGCGTGCGGCGGCGGCTCGCGGACACCTCGGCCGCCGCCGAGCAGCTGGGCTTCCGGGCCGAGGTCGCTCTCGCCGACGGCCTCGAGGACCTGGTGCACTGGTGGCGCGCCGAGACCGCGAAGGCCGGGGATCCGGTCGCGGCGGGGGCGTCCCGATGACCGGGCGGTCCGCGGCCGTCGACCGGATCCCGGTGATGGTGCCGTACCTCGGCGAGGAGGAGGCGCAGGCCGCGGCCGAGGCGGTGCGCTCCGGCTGGGTCGCGCAGGGGCCGCGCGTCGCGGAGTTCGAGCGCGCGTTCGCCGCACGCATCGGGGTCGCGCACGGCGTCGCGCTCAGCTCCTGCACCACGGCGCTGCACGTGGCGCTGATGGCCTGCGGGATCGGGCCGGGCGACGAGGTCGTGCTGCCGTCGTTCTCCTTCATCGCGACCGCCAACGCCGTGCGCTACGTGGGCGCCACGCCGGTCTTCGCGGACGTCGACGAGGCCACCGGGAATCTGACCCCTGAGACGATCGCCGAGGTGCTCAGGCCGGCCGCCCGGGCCGTGCTGCTCGTGCACCAGGGCGGCGTCCCGGCGGACGTGCGGGCGGTCACCGAGGCCGTGCGGCCGTACGGGGTCATGGTGATCGAGGACGCCGCGTGCGCCGCCGGTTCGACCGCGTACGGCGCGCCGGTGGGAGCCGACGCGCTGATCGCCGCGTGGTCCTTCCATCCGCGCAAGCTGCTGACCACCGGCGAGGGCGGCATGCTCACGCTGGACCGCTCGCACTGGGCCGCGCGGCTGCGGCGGCTGCGCGAGCACGGCATGGACGTCTCGGCCGCCGACCGGCACGCCAGCGTCGGACCGGTGTTCGAGCACTACCTCGAGACCGGCTACAACTACCGGATGACCGACATCCAGGCCGCCGTCGGCCTGGTCCAGCTCGGCCGGCTGGACGCGATGGTGCAACGCCGCCGCGAGCACGCCGCGCACTACCACGAGCTGCTGGACGGCGTGCCGGGCCTGCGTCCGGTGCGCGATCCGGCCTACGGGCAGGGCAACTACCAGTCCTTCTGGGTGCTGCTCGACCCCGAGTTCCCCGGCGGCCGGGACGGCGCGCTCGCCCGGCTCGCCGAGGCCGGGATCTCCGCGCGCCGCGGCATCATGGCGGCGCACCTGGAACCGGCGTACCGGGACACGGCGCACGTGCCGCTGCCGGTGACCGAGCGGCTCACCAACGACTCGCTGATCCTGCCGCTGTTCCACACGATGGACGCGGCGGCCCGCGAACGCGTGGTGGACGCGCTGCTGGAACCGGTGCGCCGATGACCCGCGATCTGTACATCGTCGGCGCGGGCGGCTTCGCGCGGGAGACCGCCCAGGTCCTCGCCGCCTGCATGCCCGCGCTCGCGCGCTCGCTGCGGCTGCTCGGCTTCCTGGACGACGACCCGGCGCTGGTCGGATGCTCCGTGGACGCGGTGCCCGTGCTCGGCCCGAGCACGGCCGTGCACGACACGCCGCACGCCGCGGTCGTGCTGTGCGTCGGCAGTCCGCGCGACCCGTTCGCCCGGGCCCGGCTGGCCGACCGGCTCGGCCTGCCGTCGCAGCGCTATGCGACGGTCGTGCACCCCGCGGCCTCGGTGTCGGTGGACTCCGTCGTCGGGCACGGGAGCGTGCTGCTCGCGCACACCGTGCTCACGGCCGGGGTCCGGGTCGGCGCGCACGTCGCGATGATGCCGCGCGTGGTGCTCACGCACGACGACGTGGTGGAGGACTTCGCGACGCTCGCCTCCGGAGTGCTGCTCGGCGGCAACGTGCACGTGGGGCGCGGCGCGTACATCGGCGCGGGCGCGATGGTCAGGGAGAAGGTCGTGATCGGCGCCGGTTCGCTGATCGGCATGGGCTCGGTGGTGCTGTCCGACGTGCCGCCCGGCGAGGTCTGGGTGGGCAACCCGGCGCGTCGGCTGCGCGCGGTCGCGCCGACGCCCGCCGCCGTCGGAGCGGGCCGCGGCGTCAGGGAGGGGTGGACGGAATGACGGTTCCGCTGGTCGATCTGGCCGCCGCGCACGCCGAGGTGGCGGAGGAGGTCGGCGCGGGCTTCGAGCGGATCCTGCGCACGACGGCGTTCGTCGGCGGCGCGGAGGTCGCGGAGTTCGAGCAGGAGTACGCGGCGTTCGGCGGCGTCCGGCACTGCGTGGGCGTGGCCAACGGTACAGACGCGCTCGAACTCGCGTTGCGCGCGGTCGGTGTGCGGCAGGGCGACGAGGCGGTGTTGCCCGCCAACACGTTCGTGGCCACGGCCGAGGCGGTCGCGCGGATCGGCGCGCGTCCGGTGTTCGTGGACTGCGACGAACGGACCGCGCTGCTCGACGTCGAGGCCGTGGCATGCGCCGTCGGACCGCGAACCAGGGCCGTGCTCCCGGTGCACCTGTACGGTCAGCTCGCCCCGATCGAGTGGCTGCGGGTCGAACTCGCGGGCGCCGACGTGGCGATCGTGGAGGACGCCGCGCAGTGCCAGGGCGCCACGCGGCTCGGCCGCCGTCCGGGCGAACGCGGTGTCGCGGCGACCAGCTTCTATCCGGGCAAGAACCTCGGCGCGTACGGCGACGCGGGCGCGGTGCTCACCGACGACCCGGCGATCGCGACGGCCGTGCGCACGCTGGCGAACCACGGCGGACGGACCAAATACGACCACGAAGTCGCCGGCTGCAACAGCAGGCTCGACGCGCTCCAGGCCGTCGTGCTCAGAGCCAAACTCCGCAGGCTCGCAACGTGGAACGCGGCCCGCCGGGTGGCGGCCGCCCGCTACGACGGACTGCTCGCCGGAGACGACCGCGTCGAACGCCCCGCGGTGCTGGAAGGCAACGAACACGTCTGGCACCTGTACGTGGTCAAGGTGGGGGAGCGCGGCGCCGGAAGCGCGGCGCGGGACATGGCCCTCAAGCGGCTCAACGCCGACGGCATCGGGGCCGGGGTGCACTACCCGGTCGCGCTGCACCGCACCCGCGCGTTCGAGTACCTCGGCTACCGTCGCGGCGCGTTCCCGGTCGCGGAGGACGCGGCGGACCGGAGCCTCTCGCTGCCGCTGCACCCGCACATCACCGCCGACCAGCAGGAGCGGGTCGTCGAGGCGTTGCGGGCGGCCGTGGGGTGAACGCGGTCCATCGGCGCCCAGGCGAACGACGACGCGGCGTGAGGCGGGCCGCGTCGGCGGTCGCGGTCCTCGCCTGCGTCGGCCTGGCGCTGTGGCTGACCGTAGGCGGGAATCAGGGCACGCACAACAACGTGACGGCCGGCCACACGGCGTCCTCCGCCGCCGCCACGTCCGCCTCGCCCCCGCCTTCGACCACACCTGCGAAGCCGTCCGCCCGGGCCGCCACCTCGCCCTCCTCCTCAGGACCCTGCAAAACCGCGGAGGCCTGCGGCTTCCCGAGCGCGGCGGACACCGGACCGCGCATCCGGACCCTGGCGGCGCGCTCGGGCGACCAGGAGATCCGCAAGAACGGAGAGGTCGTCAGCGGCTGGGACCTGAACGGCTCGCTCGACGTGTACGCGAACAACGTCACCGTCATCGACAGCCGGATCGACTCGTCGAGCTGGTGGGGAGTGAACCTGCGGCCCGGCTACACCGGCCTGCGCGTGCTGTACAGCGAGCTGACCGGGCAGCCGGGCGCCGGGCCGGACAACGGCGGCGAGGACTACGCGATCTCCAACATGGGGGACGGCTCGGTGGAGGTCGGCTGGGACGACGTGTCGGTGTTCGGCGACGCGCTCTCGCTCGGCCACGGCTACATCCACGACGACTACGTGCACGACCTGCATCCGTTCATCAACCGGTCCGGCACGTATCAGCACCTCGACGCGATCATCAGCGACGGCGACGACACACTCGGGTTGCGCATCGAACACAACACGCTGCTCAATCCCGTCCCGGCGAATCAGGGGCCGACATCCGTCATCGGGCTGCTCCCGAACACCGGCCCGATCTCGGACACCCGCGTCGTGGACAACTGGATCGCCGGCGGCGCGTACGCGGTCTACGGCGGCGGTACCGGCGCGACCGGCGTCGTCGTCACCGGAAACGTCTTCTCGACGCAGTACTGGAGCGCGTGCGGAATCTACGGTCCGGTCGCGTACTGGAATTCGGGAGGGAGCGGGAACCAGTGGACGGATAACAGATATTCCGGCGGCGCGTCGGTCAAAGCGCCTAGTTGATCAGTGCCCTGATCAATTTGAAGGTCTGATGAAGAAACCGCAACAGATTCCCGGAAAGTCTTTGGGAATCACTAAGCGGCGCTAGGTTGACAACGTGGCGGCCACAGGGCCGGCCGACGGGTCCGGTGGGCGGACCCACCTGTTGGGGGTGACGGTCGTGGGAGGGTTCGGAGCGCGCGCACGGCGCTGGACACGCAGAGTGCTGTCTCTGCTGCCCGTCGTGCTCGGCGCGCTGTTGATCGTGGCGGCGCTGCCCGGCGCCGCGGCCGCCGACACCGGGCCGTGCGGCGCCGGGTCGAACGCCATCGTCTGCGAGAACTCGCAGCCGGGCACGCCGCTGTCGGACTGGTACTCGCCCGGCTCCTGGGGCGACATCGAGGCCTTCCCGCGGACCACCAGCGTGGCCGTCGGCGGGACCATCAACTTCTCGGTCTCCTCGCCGGTGTCCTTCACCGTGGCCATCTACCGGCTCGGCTGGTACGGCGGCGACGGCGCGCGGCTGATGCCGACCTCGCCGACCGCGACGTACCCGGCGATCACCCAGCCGGACTGCGACACCTCGGCGTCCACGGGCGAAGTGGACTGCGGGAACTGGTCGGTGACGGACAGCTGGACGGTGCCCTCGACCGCCGTGTCAGGGGTCTACCTCGCCGAGTTCGACCAGTCCGACGGGCACGGCCTGATGCCCTACCCGTTCGTGGTCACCAACCCGTCCAGCACCTCGAACATCGTCGTGCAGACCAGCGACCAGACCTGGCAGGCCTACAACATGTGGGGCGGCGCCGACCTCTACCAGGGCGACGGCCCCGCGCCGGACGGCCGCGACTACGCGGTCAGCTACAACCGGCCGATGGACATCGCCGGGGAGAACGGCATCTACGGGTCCGAATACCCGATGATCGAGTTCCTGGAGCGCAACGGCTACGACGTCAGCTACCTGTCCAGCGTCGACATCACCACCAACCCGGCGCTGCTGCTCAACCACAAGGTCTACATCTCCTCCGGGCACGACGAGTACTGGGACCAACAGCAGTGGAACGCCGTGACCGCCGCCAAGGACGCCGGGGTGAACCTGGCCTTCTTCAGCGGCAACGAGCTCTTCTGGCGCACCGAACTGCAGCCGAGCATCGCCGACGGGACCGCGAACCGGACCGTCACCACATACAAGATGACGAAGATGGAACTGCCGCAGCCGGACGGCGTGGCCGACCCGAGCGGCCAGTGGACCGGCACGTGGATGGACCCGGCGGGCGCCGGAATCGGCGGCAACATGCCGGGCAACCAACTCGACGGCACCCTGTTCACGGTCAACGGCTACCGCAGCGACGCGATCACCGTGTCGTACCCGTACAGCCAGGACCGATTGTGGCGCAACACCCCGGTCGCCTCCCTGCAGTCCGGTCAGACCTATGAGATGCAGACCGGCACGCTGGGCTACGAGTGGGACAGCGACGTCGCCAACTCGGTGCGGCCACCGGGCGAGATCGACCTGTCCTCCACCACGATCCAGATCACCAACGGCACGCTGCGGCAGGACTGGGGCAACATCTACGGCAACGGCACCGCCACGCACAGCCTCACCGAGTACCGCGACCCGAAGTCCGGTGCGCTCGTGTTCGGCGCCGGGACCGTGCAGTGGGCCTGGGGACTCGGCACCGTGCACGCCGACCTGACCACCACCGAGGACCCGGTGATGGAACAGGCCACCGTGAACCTGTTCGCGGACATGGGCGTGCAGCCGCAAACCCTGCAGACCGGCCTCGTCGCCGCCGCGCAGTCCACGGTCACCACCGGCCCGGCCGTCACCGTGAACACCCCGTCGGCGAACGTCTCGACCCCCGCGATGGCGCCGCTCACCGTCAGCGGCACGGCCGCGGCCGCCACCGGAGCGGTCGTCGCCCGTGTCGAGGTCTCCACCGACGGCGGCACCACCTGGACGCCCGCCAACGGCCTCGCGAACTGGTCCTACAGTTGGACCCCGACGCAGACCGGCTCGGCCACCATCAAGGTGCGCGCCGAGGACGACAGCGACAACATCGGCTCGACCGTCAGCATCCCGGTCACCGTGACCGCCGCCGTCTGCCCGTGCTCCGTCTTCCCGGACGCCGCGATCCCCGCCAAGCCGGACAGCGGCGACGGCAACGCGATCAACGTGGGCATGAAGTTCCAGGCCGGCGTGTCCGGCGCGGTCACCGGCATCCAGTTCTACAAGGCGTCCACCAACACCGGCACGCACGTCGGCTCGCTGTGGACCTCCAGCGGCACCCTGCTCGGCAGCGTCACCTTCACCAACGAGACCGCCTCCGGCTGGCAGGTCGCCATGTTCTCGCAGCCGATCCCGGTGACGGCGGGAACGACGTACGTGGTCTCCTACCTCGCCCCGACCGGCCACTACTCCGTCGACGCGAACTACTTCACCAACCAGGCGGGCGGCATCACCCCGATCACCGGCCTGCAGGCGGGCGGGACCACGGGCGTCAACGGCGTCTACAAGTACGCCGGCACGACGACGTTCCCGACCACCGGCTACCAGAACAGCAACTACTGGGTCGACGCGATCTTCCAGAACAACATGACCAGCACCACCCCGCCCGCGATCACCTCCACCTCGCCCGTCGCCGGGACCACGAACGTGCCGATCAACAGCACCGTGACCGCGGCGCTGAGCGAGGGGATCAACGCGAGCACCGCCAAGTTCACCCTGACGGACCAGAACGGTGTCGTCGCACCCGGCTCGATCACCTACGACCCGGTCGGCCACACCCTCACCTTCCAGCCCGCCGGCGAATTCTCCATGGGCGACACGTACACCGCCTCGATCACCGCCACCGACCTGTGGGGCAACACGATGGCCACGCCGTACACGTGGACCTTCACGACGGCCGCGACCCCGCCCGCGTACACGTGCCCCTGCTCGATCTGGAACAGCACCGCGATCCCGTCCACCCCGAGCAACGGCGATGCGAAGGCAGTGGAAGTCGGCATGCGCTTCCAGTCGGCCGTACCCGGCTACATCACCGGCATCAGCTTCTACAAGGGCACGAAGAACACCGGCACGCACACCGGAAACCTGTGGTCGAACACCGGCACGCTGCTGGCCACCGGCACGTTCACCAACGAGAGCGCGAGCGGCTGGCAGCAGCTGACGTTCGCCACCCCGGTCCAGATCCAGGCCAACACGCCGTACGTGGCGTCGTACTTCGCGCCGACCGGCCACTACGCCTCGAACAGCGCGTACTTCACCGTCCCGATCACGAACTACCCGGTCACCGCGCTGGGCAGCACCAACACCGCGGGCAACGGCCTGTACAGCTACAGCAGCACCTCGACGTTCCCGAAGAGCAGCTACAACGCCACGAACTACTGGGTGGACGTCAACTTCACGACGCAGGCCCCTGCGTCCAGCGGCAGCACCAGCGAGTCCGCCGCTTATACGCCCTCGTCAACCACCTCATCCACCTCGACATCGACCATCACGCCGACGACCAGCAACTGGGAAAACGCCACGTATCCGGCCACAGTCGGCTTCGCCCAGGCCATCGAACCCCAGACGCTGCACATGACCGTGACCGCCGTGACCGGCAACGAGGGCTCGGAATCCCCGGCGCACTCCGTGATTGCGGGCACGGTCGAATACAACCCGCGCACGTTCACCGCGTCCTTCCGCCCCGACGAACCGTTGCCGCCGGGAACCACGTACCACGCCGTGGCCACCGCGACCTCCGTGGCGGGCACCGCGATCAGTCCGATCACCTGGAACTTCACCGTCGCCACGCCGGGGCCGCAACACGCGCCGACCGGTGACGCCCCCGCCGACAGCGGAGCCCCGCCGCCGGTGGTCCAGGCCGACGACAACGACTGGGCCTCGCGCCAGTTGGCACCGCTCCCCGACGACGTATAAGGAATCCGGGTCCGGCATGAGCAGCGTCAGCGTAGTAATCCCCTGCTACAAGTACGGCCACTACCTCGAGGAGTCCGTAGGCAGCGCCCTCAACGACAACGACGGCGTGGACGTACGTGTACTGATCATCGACGACGCGTCCCCCGACGACTCCGCCGACCGCGCCCGAGACCTGGCCGCGGCCGACCCGAGAGTCCAAGTGGCAGTCCACCCGGCCAACCGCGGCCACATCGCCACGTACAACGAAGGCCTGCTCGACTGGGCCGACGGCGACTACTGCGCCCTGCTCTCCGCCGACGACCGCCTGGTACCCGGCGCCCTGGCCCGCGCCGCCGCCCTGCTCGACGCACACCCCGAAGTAGGCTTCTGCTACGGCCACCCCCTCCGCTTCCAACACGGCAGCACGCTCCCGCCCGCGCGGACCGACCCCCGCGGCTGGACCGTCTGGGACGGCAAGTGGTGGCTCCGCAGACGCTTCGCCGCGGGGCAAGGCTGTATCACCTCACCCGAGGTCGTTGTCCGCACCAAACTGCAGCAGCAGGTCGGCGGCTACGACCCCAAGCTCTCGCACTCCGGCGACATCGAGATGTGGATGCGCCTGGCCGCCCACGCCGACGTCGGCTACCTGCGCGGCGTGGACCAGGCCTACTACCGCGTCCACGGCAAGAACATGTCCACGGTCGACTTCGGCGGCAGCATGGACGACCTCCGCCAACGCCTGGCCGCCTACGAGACCGTACTGGAGCGCTGCGCCGACCGCCTCCCCGACCGCACCGAACTCGACGAGACCGTTCACCGCACCCTCGCCCGCCAAGCCCTACGCCGCGCCGCCAGGGCCTACGACCGAGGCCGCACCGCCCGCGTCCCCGTAGACGACCTGGTCGCCTTCGCAGCATCCTGCTGGCCCGCCTACCGCACCCTCCCCGAATACCGAGGCCTAGCCGTCCGCCGCCGCGTAGGCCCCCGTGCCATGCCCTACCTACAGCCCCTCGTCCTCACCGCCGTGGCCCACAAGGCAAGGGAACGACTCTGGTGGCACACCTGGCGGCGGACGGGGATTTAGCCGGCAGCTCTGGGTGTCAGCGGCGGTGGGGCCGCGGCGTGGCGGCTGGCAGAGTCGGCTGCGGTTCGGTGCTCCGCTGTGCGTAGCCCCGTGGTTTGCGCTTGCCCTCCCACCCACCCGTTGCGTTGGCAGGGTTGCCTGCGGTTTCAAGCGGAAAGCCGTGTGTCTCGGGTTATGTCTGCGGGCTGCGATCTGGTTGCGTGCGGGTCTGCTCGTTGTCACCTTTGATCGGCATAATCCTCGTATGACGACGATCGCCATGGCCGCGCCACCCCGGCACAGTGCTGCCGTCGCTCTTGCCCGGGGGTTTCTGACGGGGGCGGTGGTCGGGGGATCGCTGGCCGCTTTCGTCGTCGGCATCGTCATCGAGCGCGTGCCGCTGATCATCACGGCGTTGGGGGTGCCCATCGGGTACTTCCTGCTCCTGCTGCTTGTGGGCGCGCCGCGGCGTGCTCGTGAGGCGGGGGTCGCGCCGGGTATGGCACTTGCGAAGATCGAGAGCGTGCGGGCCGATGAGACGGGGGACACCGATGTGCCGGTGCGCTTCGAGCTCACCGTCGCGCCGGACGACGCGGCGGCGTACCGCGTCGAGTTCAAGCAGGACATCAACGTCGCCTATCTCCGTGACTACCGGCCGGGCGGACTCGTCGCGGTCCGCTATCCGCCGGACCGGCCGTGGCTCGTGAGCATCGTGAAGAGGCCGACGCCGTACTGGGAGCAGCGGTTGGCCGGAGCCGCCCTCGATTCCGCGCCGGGTCCGGCCATCACGGTGAGCGAACCCGCGCAGGGCTGCGGGGCCGGCGCTCTCGGGTTCCTCGGGCTGCTGCTCGCTGCGGCGTTCGTCGTCCTGGCGTTTCGCACCGATCTGGCCCATGCGGGCAACGACGGTGCGCGGCAGTCGGCGACCACGACTACGACCACTACCACGACCACCTCGACGACCAGCACGACGACGACTTCGATGTCCGGCACCGTCGCCCTTCCCGAGGGCCGGTCGATGCTCGATTCGGGCGAACTCACTCAGGCTGTTGACTCGCTCGTCTCGGGCGGGGGCGGCGTCGGACGCACGGCCATCACCGTGGTCGTGCAGGACCGGCAGTTGACGGTGGTGTTCTCGCCGGACGGCACGCAGAGCATGGGGTTCGATCCGCGTACTCTGCCCTACGGGCGTTTTCCCGCCCTGGTCAGGGATGCGGAGACGACCGCCGGGATAGGCGAAGTGCGGAGCTGGCAGATCAGTGCCTTCAGCGTGAGCGGGTCCGTCGAGATCACCGTCACCGTGACCGGCTCCGAGGGCACGGCTTCGGTGGTGGCGGACGGGCGGGGCGACGTGGTGCGGCGGACCGGATCGGGGCAGTCGTGAACGAGGAGAGGGCGGTCGCGTGAACTGGCACGGATATCTGACGCTGTGGTGCGCGGGGCTCGGTGCGGCGGCGCTGGTCGGCTACGGGCGCTCGCTGGCCGGGATGACTCGGGCTCAGCGTTCGCACTGGCTCGCCGGGCGGATCGACCGGGTCGACGAGCCGCGGCACGGCAGCTCCCCGGCGGACGGGATTCCGGTGGTCGTCTCCTTCCGCGATCCGTCCACCGGGCAGGAGCACGTCGTCACGAACGACGGCACGGGCGGGGAGCGGATCGGGGCCGCGTGGCCGGGTCGGGAGATCGGGGTCAACTACCCGCGTGGCAGGCCGCACGATCTTCGGTTCACCTCCGTGCCGGTGGCGGGCGGCCGCGGCCTCGGTTGGCCGAACGCCGTGCTCTTTCTGCTCTACGCCAGCCTGGTGGTGGCCGCCGCGATCGAGTGGGGCTGGCCGTGGGCGCTGATCGGCTTCTGTGGGCCGTGGGCCGTGTCCACCGCCTGCTACCTGCCGCAGAGCCTGCGTGACGCGCGGCGCAACACGGCCACGCTGGAGTCCATGGTGGCGGTGCCGGGCCGGGTCGTCGCCGTACTCAAGAAGGTCTCCACCGACGGCGAGGGCTCCACCGTCACGAGCCACATGCCGGTCGTCGTGTTCAGCACGCTCGAAGGCACCACCGTCACCGCCTACTGCGACTCGGGCGTGCCGGATCCCGCCGCCGCACGAGGCCGCGAGCTCGTGATCCACTACGCGCCCGCCGACCCGGCCGACTGCACCGCGGACATCGCGGCCGCTCGCCGTTCCCGCACCACGGGCATCTCCGGCAGCGTCCTGGGACTGATCGCCACGTCGGCGGCGACCATCGTCGGAGTTGCGCTGCTCTGAGACCGGCCGGTCAGTCCACTGTCAGGACGAGTTTGCCGCGGACGGATCCCGCCTCGCCTACGCGGTGGGCTTCGGCGACGTCGGCGAGGGGGAAGGTTTGGCCCAACTGGATGGTGAAGTGGTCTGATTCGGCCATCTGGGCTACTTGGGCGAGGGCGTAGGTGGCGCGGCCGTCGTCGCCGCGGCTGAAGCGGATGCCGGTCTGGCGGGCGCCTTGGAAGTCGGCGACGGTGAGGACGTGGGTGGGGGAGCCTGCGAGCTCGGCCAGTTCGGGGAGGATGCCGTTGCCTGCCACGTCGAGGGCGAGGTCCACGCCGTTCGGGGTGAGGGCGCGGACGCGGGCGGGCATGCCTTCGCCGTATGCGACCGGTTCGGCGCCCAGGTCGCGGAGGGTGTCGTGGGTGGCGGGGCTGGCCGTGCCGATGACGCGGGCGCCGCGGGCTACGGCGAGTTGGACGGCGGCGCTGCCCACGCTGCCGGACGCGCCGTTGATGAGCACAATGCTGCCTGCCGTGACGCCTAGCTGGTCGAGGGCGCGTGCGGCGGTCTCGGCTGCGGCGGGGATCGCGGCGGACCTCGCGTAGTCGAGCGCGTCGGGGATCGGGGCCCAGTAGGAGAGCACGGCCAACTCGGCCTGTGCGGCGCCGTACGGTGAGGCTCCGAAGACGCGGTCGCCGAGCGCGACGTCCGACACGCCCTCGCCGATCTCGTCGACGACGCCCGCGGCCTCGTAGCCCAGGGTCTGCGGCAGCTCCTGGTCCATCAGGCCCTGGCGCTTCTTCCAGTCGCTGGCGTTGATTCCGGCGGCACGGACCTTGATCCGCAGCTCGCCGGGGCCGGGGTGGGGATCGGGGAGGCCGACGATCTCGAGAACCTCCGGGCCGCCGAAACGGCTGAACCGCGCTGCCCTCATGACGCACTCCTTCTGGGAAATCTGCGGAAGAAGTGGCGGATCGGGGCGATGCCGCGTGTGCGCGTGCTGCGGAGTCATCTCCAGTGCACGTTTTTACTTCGGTGCTTTCGACTCTACATCATCACTAGCCCCACGTCGTGTAATACGTCGCCGGGTTCACCAGGTAGCGGACCGTGGGCGCGGGGAGGTGGGTGATGCGGTGGCGGCGGGCGTAGCGGTAGAGGGTGGCCCAGTCCTCGCGCGGCAGCACTCCTCGGTCGCGGCGCAGGCGGCTGAAGCGGAGTCTCGTGGCGCGGCGGGCCACGAAGGCGTTGGCGTCGAGGTATGCGCGCTCGCGGGCGGTGCGGGGGTCGAAGGGTTCGGAGACGACGTCGTGGTCGGTGCCGTCGGGGAGCATGCGGCGCAGGGCCGTGTAGACGCCTGCCAGGCCGGGGTCGCCTTCCAGGGCGGCAAGGGCGGTGGCCAGGTGGTCCGGCTCCCAGGTGTTGTCGTCGTCGAGGAACGCCAGGTACGGGGAGTCGGCCAGCCGGATGCCCACGTTGCGGACCACGCCGAGGACCGCGCAGTTGCGGGCCAGGCTGACGGCGATCAGGCGCGGGTCCTCGGGCAGCGGCGGCAGGCCCGCGCCGTCGTCCACCACGATGACGCGGTGGTCGCGGACGGTCTGGTCGAGGGCGGACTGCACGGCGGCGCACAGCTGCTCGGGGCGGCGGTAGGTGGGGATCACGGTCGTGACCAGTGCGGGCGTCGGGGGGATCAGCGTGCGCAGGCGGCTGACCTCGGCGTTCTCGAAGCGCCAGACCTTCGGGACGGTGTGCGCCAGCAGTACCCTGTTACGCAGTTCGTAGAGCGGCAGCCAGCCGAAGCGGCGGCGCAGCACACGCTTGAGCACTCTGAGCACGATGGTCGGCCTCCAGATGACGGCGGCGTACGCGATCGTGGCGGGCACCGCGGCGGCGAACAGTTCGAGGAGCGCGGGCAGGTGGCTCAGGCGCTCGACGGCCTCGGTGATCGCGACCATCAGCACGCCGCCGACGAACGGCCGGGCGCACGCGCGCAGCACGACCAGGGGACTGATGCCCGCGCGGGCCAGCGCCCACAGGAACAGCGGCGTGACCAGCGGCCCGGCCACGAGGATGTGCCCGGCGCCGACCCCCGCGATGCCGCGCATCCGAGCGGCGTAGATGAGCGTCGGGACGAGCGCGACGAGCCACCAGCCCTGCACGAGGATCAGTGCCCTGCCGCGGCCGAGGGCGACCAGGCAGTCGTAGGCGAGTTCGAAGGCCACCCGCAGCAGACCGAGCATCGCGAGGAAGCTGAGCGCGCCCGCCGCCAGCGTCCAGCGCGGGCCGTACACGACGTATATCAGAGGTCTGGCGAGGGTGAGCAGCAGCACACAGGCGGGCACGGAGGCCGTCATCAGCACATTGAGGCTGCGGCCGAAGCCCTCTGCGACGCGGTCCGACTCGGCCAGCCGGGAGAAGCCCGCGAACGACACCCGCCGCGCGACCTCGGAGACCACGCGCACCGGCCAGCCCGACATGTTGAACGCGATCTGGTACAGCCCGAGCGCCACCGGCCCGAGCGTGGCGCCGACCACCACCGAGTCCACGTTCAGCATCAGCAGCACCAGCATGCTCGCGCCCGCCAGCGGCAGACCGTACCGGATCAGCGCCCTGGCCTGCGTGCGGTCCCAGCCCGGCCGCAGGAAGCCGGGGGCGCTCAGCCCGCAGCCGACGAGGCCGACGACGTTGCCCGCGACCGAGCCCCAGGCGAAGCTCATCGCGCCGAGCCCGGCCGCGGCCAGGCCGATCGTGAGCGCGCTGGAGACCGCGAAGTTCGCCGCGTCGATCAGCATCCTGCGACGTTGCGCGAAGGTCCGGTTGAGCATCCCGGCGGGCACGCAGGAGATCCCGTCCACGACCACCGCGATGCCGAGCACGCGCAGCACGCCGGTCGCGTCCCCGGAGCCGAGAGCCCGCGCGAGCTGCGGCGCGACCACGAACAGGACCGCGTAAAGCAGGGTGCTGAACAGGGTCGAGAGGGTCAGCACGGTCGGGGCGAAGCGGCGCGGATCGCCCTCCCAGCGCACGATCGCGAGGCTCACGCCCAGCTCGTTCGCCGACAGCAGCACCGCCAGCACGGCGAGCCCGATCGCGTACAGGCCCCAGTCGCGCGGCCCGAGCAGCCCGCGCGCGAGCACGACCCCGGTGAGGAAGTTGCCGATCCGGATCACGGCCGTGTTCACGAAGCTCCAGCGGATCCCGCGGCGCACGCGGCCGTCGAGATCGCCGCTCGACGCCTGCTCGTCCACGGCGGTCACTCGGCGCCGACCAGTTCGGGCAGCGCGGCAGCGACCGGTTCGGAGGCGGCCGCCGCGTCCCGGCGCGCGATGCCCAGGTACGCCCCGGACAGCCCGAGCAGCAGGAACAGCAGTCCCGCGAACATCGGGAAGCTGAGCGAGTCGAACGTGGCGCTGAGCACGAGCGCCGCCGCCATCGCCGCCGCGAACGCCTGGCCGAGTTCGCGCCGCGAGGGGTCGGTGGACAGCCGGCGGCCGAGCCGTCCGCAGCGCCAGCCCGTCAGGTACATCAGCACGATCGCGAGCACGCCGACGACGCCGACCTCCACGAGCCCGAGCAGGTACATGTTGTCCGTGTAGCGGTACAGGCTAGGGATGAACGTGCCGTAGCCGCGCCCGAACCAGGGCCGCGCGGTGATGTACTGCGCGACGCCCGAGTAGTCGGCGGTGCGTGCCTGCGTGCTGTCGTCCGAGTTGCCGAGGAAGGAGCTGAACAGGCCCACGGTCGTCGACACCAGCCCGGGCACGGCGACCTTGATCAGCCCGACGCCCACCGCCAGCACGCCGAGCGCGGGCCAGCGCCGCCGCGTGGGCCAGGTCGGGATGATCAGCACCAGCACGACCACGAGCCCGATGATCGAGGTCCGCGACACCGTCAGCGGCATCGCGCCGCCGATCAGCGCCACCGGCAGCCAGCGGCGCAGCATGCCCTCGCGGCCCGGCTCGAAGGCCTGTTGCAGGGCGAAGGGCAGCAGCAGCGCGAGCACGCCCGCCAACTCCAGCGGCTGCGAGGTGTTCGAGGACGGACGGATGAAGCTGCCGCGGTTGATCAGGGCACTGACCGTGGTGCTCGTCTTCAGCCCCGGCACGTGCACCGACGCCAGCAGGTTCTTCGAGGTGAAGAACTCGAGGATGCCCAGCGCGCCGACCCCGCTGCCGTAGAGAACCGCGCGCCGCAGCACGCGTTGCAGGTCGGCGTAGTCGTCGATGCCCGCCGACGCGATCACCACGACGCCGAGCCACGCGGCGAGTCCGATCAGCCCGCGGTCGGCCGCCTGCGTCTCCAGGGCCACGGCCTGCCGGTCCGGCTCGGCCAGCGCGAGGTAGGCGAGCAGCACGGCCGCGCCGAACACCCACATCGCCAGCCGCGGCGCGCCGGTGCCCGCAGCCGGGCGCACCCGACCGGCCAGCCAGGACGCGGCGTACCAGATCAGCGTCAGCAGCGCGTAGATGTTCGCCGGGGTGCCGACGTCGCCGAACGCGGGCACGACCCAGCCGGAGGGCACGATCTCCAGCAGCAGCAGGTACCCGGTGAGCGCGGGCACCAGACCGCGGGCCTGGGCGCGGGGGCCGGTCTGCTGCGCGGTGAGGATTCCGGTGTGGTTCGTGCCGCGGGCCTGGGCGCGGGGGCCGGTCACGGGGCCGGGCCCTCAGTCGCGGGCTTCGGAGCGCTGGCCGATCAGCTCGGCGGGACTGTCCGGCGCGCCCGGCGTCTCCGGCTCCGGCTCGCGCGGGAACCCGGCCGCGCGGGGCGCCGCCGTCCGACGGGCCGGGCGCGGGGTGCGGCGCCGCGCGATCGAGTCGGCGCCGAACGTGATCAGGACCGCCAGCGCGAGACCGCCCGCGCCCGCACCGAGCGCGTCCTGCGTGCGGCGCTTGTTCTGCGCGCTCGGCGGACTGCCCGGCACGATCACGGTCGCGGTGATCATGTCCTGCGCCGGCACGCCCTGCTCCTGCTGGAGCACCTGCAGCTGCGCCGAGGCGTAGGAGATCAGGGTACGCATCGCGGCGGACGCGGCCGCGGGTGTCGAGCCGTCCGCCGTGAGGTCGATGAACGGGCCCTGACTCGCGGCCAGCGCGACGGTGTAGTCGGCCACGCCGGCGCCCGCCAGCTGCTGCGCGGCGTCCGTGGAGTCCAGCCTGCGGACCAGGAAGTCCGCGGTGTCGTTGAGCGAGGAGTCGAAGCTGAGGAACGGATTCCCGGTGCCCGGCACCGTGGACGTCCCCTTGATCGACTGCCGCGAGGCCAGCAGGCTCACCATCCCGGTGGTCTGGTACTGCCGCGGGATCGCCCGGTCCACCGCCCAGGTCCCGGCCGCGGCCGCGAGCAGCAGCGGCAGCAGCAGATACCAGCGCCTGCGTATCACGCGCCCCATCTCGCCGAAATTCATCAGCCGCCCCTCCAGATCGCGAAAGCCGTTCGCCATCCCCGGGGAGGAATTCTGACAGAGAGCAAAGAGCAATTCAGCGTTCTGTCGTCAATACGCGCCAATTGCGCCTACCGCGCGCTGTTTGCGCGCCGGTAGGCTGACGGCGCGTAAGGGGTAGGGAAATTCGGCTATTCCCAAAGCCTCCGCGCTATTTCCGGGAGGGGACGCGGTGACCTTCCAAGCCGTGCTGGCCGCGCTGCGGGCGCGCTGGTACCTGGCAGCGGCGATCCTGCTGTGCGTCGTCGCGGCGGGGGCGTACGCCCTGCACGGCAAGCCCGTCTACCAGGCGACCGCGGCCGTGGTGCTGACGCCGCCGCGGACCCCCTCGTCCCCGAACACGCTCGCCGCGACCACGCCGGCCATCGCGGCGACCGGGCTCGCCGTCGACGACATCCTGCTCAGCCCGGCGCAGACCACCGCGTTGCGCGCCAGGGGAGTCGTCGACACGTACACGGTCGTCCCCCGCAACAACGGGACGACCGAGACCCCCGCCTACCGCGTGCCGACCGAGCAGATCACCGTGACCGGCGGCGACGCGGCGGCGGTGCTGACCGAGGCGGACACGCTCGTCGCCGACTTCGCGACGCAGCTGAGCGCCATGCAGTCCGCCGCAGGCGTCGCGACGAAGGCGCAGATCACCATGGGCGTGCTCGCGCCGTCCACCGAGGTCCGGTTGCACGGTTCCCGCAGCCGGGGCCTGGTGGCCGTCGTGCTGCTCGGCACCGGCGCGGCCGTCGCCGTCGCGGTGCGGTTCCGGCCCCGGCGCGGTTCCGAAGCCGATCGAGTGGAGGAGAACGATGTCGTCCTCGTCTGAGCCGTCCTCGCCCGAGCCGTCCTCGCCCGAGCCGTCCTCGCCCGAGCCGTCCTCGTCCGACGCGGCGCGGGTGGTGCCCGGCGCCAGCGTGGAACCCGGCGCGAGCCTCGGCGCGGGCACGACGGTGTGGGACCACGCGTCGGTGCGCGCGGGCGCGAGCGTCGGCCGCAACTGCGTCATCGGCCGCGGCGCGTACCTCGGTCCGGGCGTGCGGCTGGGCGACAACGTCAAGGTGCAGAACCACGCACTGATCTACGAGCCCGCGACGCTCGAGGACGGAGCATTCGTCGGCCCCGCGGTCGTCTTCACCAACGACACGTATCCGCGTGCTGTCACGCCGGAGGGACGGCTCAAGACCGCCGACGACTGGAAGGCGGTCGGCGTGAGCGTCGGCGAGGGAGCCTCAGTCGGCGCCCGCGCGGTGTGCGTGGCCCCGGTGCGGATCGGCCGATGGGCACTGGTCGCGGCCGGCGCCGTGGTCGTACGCGACGTCCCCGACTTCGCGCTGGTCGCCGGAGTCCCCGCGCGCTGGATCGGCTGGGTCGGCCGCGCCGGGGTGCGTCTGGAGGACGAGGGCGGCGGCTGGTACCGCTGCCCACGCACGGGAGTCCTGCACCAGGAACGCGACGGCGTGCTGACCGAGACGGAGACCGAGACAGAGACGGAGCCCGACCAGTGAGCGGCGGCGGCCTGACGCGGCGGGTCCGGCACCGCTTCGTCGAGGCGCCGGGCTCCCTCGGCGACCGCGCACGCGGCAAACGCTGGGCCGCGCTGAACGAGGCGTTCCCCGGCCTCGCCGACATGCGCGTGATCGACCTCGGCGGCCGCGCCGACATGTGGCTGCGCGCACCCGTGAGACCCGCGCACGTCCACCTCGTCAACCTGGAGAAGCAGCCCGACGAACTGCCCGACTGGATCACCGCCGAAGTGCGCGACATCATCACGGACGGCCCCGGCGACGCTGCCGGAACGTGCGACCTGGCCTTCTCCAACTCAGTGATCGAACACGTCGGCGGCTTCGCGAACCGGGAGTCCTTCGCCCGCGCCGTCCGCGCCCTGGCCCCGAAGCACTGGATCCAGACCCCGTACCGCTACTTCCCGGTCGAGCCGCACTTCCTGTTCCCCGGCTTCCAGTTCCTCCCCCTCTCCGCCCGCGCCGGAGTCCTGCGCCGCTGGCCCCTCGTGCACAGCCGCCCGGACACGAGGAAACGCGCCCTGGAGATCGCGCTCTCGGTCGAGCTGCTCTCCCGCACCGAACTCAGAGTCCTGTTCCCCGACGCCGAGATCATCGAGGAACGCGTCGCCGGCGTGCCCAAGTCGCTGATCGCCGTCCGTCGCTAGAGGGTCCTACCCCGACCGCGCCGAGCCGACCGACACCGGAGAGAAGCCGTTGCGGATCAACAGCTTCGGCGCGCCCGAGCCGTCCGCCGGGACCTCCCAGATGTCGTAGCCGGGTCCTGAGGTCTGCGGCACCTGGTACATCACCGCGCTGTCGCCGAGCCAGGCCGCCTGATCGTCCACGCTGCGGGTCTCGGCTAGCGGTGTCTCCTTCAGGGTGCTGAGATCGAGCACGTATAGCCGCCACGGCGCGGTCAGGCTGGTGGAGACGCGCTTCTTGAAGGCGATGCGCGTGCCGTCGGGGGAGAGGGAGGGGCACTCGACGTTCGTGATGATCGAGGTCAGTGTGCGCGTGGCGAGGTCGCCGCGCATGAGCCAGGTGTGGCCGCTGGAGCCCATGGTCACGTAGAAGTGGTCGTCGTCGGGGGCGAACGTGACGCCCCAGTAGTTGATGTCGACGGCGTGGTACGGGGCGCCGTCGACGAGCGCGGTGAACGTTTCGAGGCTCGGGATCAGCGTGCCGGTCTTGAGGTCCAGCACGCCGGTGCGGGTGGAGAACTGCGGGCCGTTGTACGAGTCGCCGCTGACGAACACGGTCCAAGCGACCATCCGGCCGTCCGCCGAGACGCGTGCCCGGCTCGGGATGCCGGGAAGCTGGACCTTCCGGAGCAGCTGGGGAGTGCCGTTCGTGTCCTGATAGATCTCGGCGTACTGCGTCGCGACGAGCGAGCCCTCGGTGCGCAGGCAGACCAGCGTCGTCGAGGCCGCATATACGCGCTCGCAGCGCAGCGCGGCGACGGCCGGGGCCACCGTGGGATTGCTCGCGCCGACCTCGGCGAGGTGCTCGTAGTCGGCGCCGACGGCCGTGGACACGTAGAGGATGCTCGGCGCGCCGTCCAGCGGAAGCGCGGCGGTCGCCGGGGACTTCGCGCCGGTCGCGAGGTCCGCCGTGTGCCGCTGCGCCGCGTGCAGGCTGTAGCCCCCGGCGACTGCGAGCAGCAGCACGCTGCCCGCGACGAAAGCCCAGATCCGCCAGCGAGCCAGCCCGGACTGCTGAGTGGTGTCGGTCACGCGACGTCCTCCCTCGTCGTAAGCCGTACCGCGACGAGCAGCGCGAGCGCCAGTGCCGCCGCGAAGCCCCACACCACCGTCCGCGCCCCGACCTGCGACCAGGCCAGGCCGAAGGCGAGCGACGCGAGGAACGCACCGAGCGCGCGCATGCTCTGCAGGATCGCCAGCCCCGCCGTGCGCAGTCGTCGCGGCAGCATCGGTCCGGCCTGCGCCATCAGCACTCCGTCGGTCATCGCGTAGAAGAGCCCGTGCACCGGCAGCAGGAAGCAGAGCACGTACACGCTTGCCGGGCCGGCCGCCAGCAGCACGTAGACGGCCAGCAGCGCGACGTGGCCGCCGAGGAAGACGCGCCGCCGCCCGATCCGGTCCGCCAGGCGTCCGAACGGGATCGCCAGCAGCAGGTAGCCGCCGGTCGTGCCGACGGCCAGCAGTGCGTATTCGATGGCTGTCAGGTCCAGCCGCTGCTGCAGCACGAGGTAGACGAACGTGTCGCTGATCCAGGCCGCCGCGAGCAGCGTCGCGGCGATGCACAGCCGCCGGAACCGCCGATCCGCCAGCAGCCCGAGCGCGGCGCGCAGCGAGACCGACTCCCGGTTCGTCGGCTCGCGATGGTCCGTGACCAGCAGGATCAGCGCCAGCAGCCCGATCGAGGCGATGCAGAAGGAGACCACGAACACGGCGTCGAAGGCCGAGGCCGCCACCGAGACGCTGAGCGCCACGACCGCGATCAGCGGGCCGAGGAAGGCGCCGACCGTGTCCATCATCCGGTGCACCCCGAACGCCCGGCCCTGGATCTCGCCCGGCGCGGACAGCGAGATCAGCGCATCCCGGGGCGCCGTCCGCAGCCCCTTGCCGAGCCGGTCCGCCCCTTGCACCAGGCCGAGCCCGGCCACCGAGCGGCCGACCGGCAGGAAGCCCAGCTTGCTCACCGCCGACAGGCCGTAGCCGATCCCGGCCAGCAGTTTGCGGCGCTGGAAACGGTCGGCCAGGTACGCGGCGGCCAGCGCGAGCAGCGCGGGCACGGCCGCGTAGAACCCGTCCAGGAAGCCGACGGTGATGGTCGAGACCTGGAGGTAGACCAGCAGGTAGTAGCCGACCACGGATGTGATCATCTCGGCCGAGACGTCCGTCAGGAGACTGACGAGCCCGAGGGCCAGCACCGTGCGCGGCACACGGATCCGCTGCGGCTGTGGCGGTGCCGCCGAGGCCTCCGGTGCGGCCCGGCTGCGCGAGACGTACATCCGGATCTCCTCCCACTCCGAAAGCGGTGACTCAGTATCCTGTCGGCGAAGTCATATCACGGGTCTGTCACAGTCTCGCTGCGCACGGTAGCGGCCGGGCGGGGTCCGGGTACCGTCCGAGACGTGGCGCAGGACAACGCATCGACGGACGCGGCACGGTCCGGCGCGGTCATCGTGGTGTTCAACCTTCCCGTTCCGGACGACCACCGGGTCTGGGCGCAGGCCAGGGCCCTGCACGCGGCCGGGCTCCAGGTGTCCGTGGTCTGCCCGGCGATCCGGGACGCGACGCCCGGCACGCGGGTGATCGACGGGATCGAAGTGCACTGCTTCCGCTCCTTCGAGGGCGAGGGCCGCCTCGCCACCGTGATCGAGGGCGCGTGGACCACGTTCGCCGCCGGACGCGCGGCGAAGCGAGCCCTGGCACGGATCGACGGGGCACGCGCGTTGCAGGTGTGCAATCCGCCCGACCTGTCCTTCCGGCTGCTGCGGCGAGCCAAGAGGAAAGGCGTCCGCACCGTCTACGACCAGCACGACGTCGTGCCGCTGCTGGCCGCCGCCCGGCCCTCGTTCCGGCGGCTGGTCCCGTTCTTCCTGGCCTGCGAGCGCCGCACGGTCGAGGCGGCGGACGTCGTGCTCACCCCGAGCTCCGAGCAGGCGGCCCGGCTGCGCGAGCTCTACTCCCGCGAGGCCGTCGTGGTGCGCACGGCGGCGGTCTCCTCGTCCGCGGCCGAACCGCCGTTCGGCAAGGAACCCACCGTGCTCGGCTACCTCGGCGTGATCGGCGAGCAGGACGGCGTCGTCGATCTCGTCGATGCGGTGCACGCGCTGCGCACCGCCGGACGTACCGACTTCCAGGTCGAGATCGCGGGGGACGGACCGGCGCTCCCGGCCGTGCGCGCGCGAGTGGCCGAACTCGGTCTCGGCGAGGACGTCGTGCGGCTGCACGGCTGGGTCGGCCGGGACCGGCTCGACGCCTTCCTCGGCGGCATCGACGCGATGGTGGTGCCCGATCCGGAGAGCGAGTTCAACCACCACTGCGCGATGAACAAGGTGACTCACGCGATGGCCCGCGAGATCCCGGTGGTGCTGCGCCCGCTGCGCGAGAACGCCCGGCTGGTCGGCCCGGACGGCTTCGTCGCCCGCGACATGAGCCTGGCGGCCTTCGTCGACGCTATCGCGGCGTTCCTGGACTCCCCGGTCGAGGAACGCGCGGCGACCGGCGTCCGGCTGCGCGCCACGTTCGAGGCCGAACTCACCTGGGACATCTCCGGCCCGCGCTACCTGGCCGTCTTCCAGGCGGCGGCGCGCGGCTGAGCCACCGGAGCGTTCGTACCCTGCTCCCGCCGCAGCCGTTTCTTCAGCTCCAGCGCGGGCCGTTCGACCGCGAACCAGCTGGCGGCGGCTAGCGGCAGCGTGCACACGATGGACAGCAGCAGGTAGAGCGCGACACCGTGCCGATTGCCACCAGTGGCCACGATGAGCTGCTGCACGGGATACGCATAGATGTAGACGCCGTACGAGATGTCGTTGCGCTGCCCGACCTTCCACAGCGGCAGCGTGATCCCGAGCCAGAAGCACGCGTACACGATGATCGGCGCGCCGACGGAGGACACCACGTTCAGCTGGCCGGCGAGCGGCGTGAGCACCAGCGCCGCGACGCCCAGCGGCCAGGAAACGGGGACTCTGTCGCGGTAGATGAACAGCAGCGATCCGGCCAGGAACACCGGCGCCAGCGACAGGAAGTCCGCGGCCGTACCGGTGCGGTGCACGGTCAGCTGCCCGCCGACCGCCGTCACCGCGAGCGCCGCCGCGACCACCGGTCCCTGCCAGCGTCGGGGGAGAGTCAGCAGGACGCCGATGAGCAGGTAGCAGACGAACTCGTAGAACAGCGTCCACAGCGAGCCGTTCCAGGCCGGACCGTACGGCGCGTGCGGGATGGTGCCGCCGATCGTGTTCGCCTCGATCTTCAGCAGCATGTTGTGCACGACATAGGACGCGCCCGCGGTGGGCGTCCAGCTTCCGGAGGTGAGCGCCGTGCTGATCGGAGCCGCGATGAACGCCACGGCCAGCAGGCACACCAGGAACGCCGGGTAGATCCGCAGCAGCCGCGCCGCGAGGAAGCCGCCGAACCCGCCGCGTACCCGGCTCGCCGCGATCAGGTAGCCGGAGATCGCGAAGAAGCCGAGCACCGCCCAGTGCCCCAGCGACTGCCTTGCCGGGCTCGGGTCCGGGCCGAATCCGCCCAGCGGCCACGCGTGCGACACGATCACCAGCGCGGCGAAGAGTAGACGCAGGGCATTGAGACTGTTGCGCCGCGGATCGAACCGCGCACCGAAGCCGTCGACCGTCACTCGTCGTCCCTCCCCATGAACGCACGGTGTATCAGGGCCCTAGGATAGGGGCCCGGCATCGCGGCGGAAGGGGCGGAAAGGAGTGCGGTCAGCGCTCGGCGAGCAGGATGACGTCGAGAGTGCGCGGTCCGTGCACGCCCTCGACCCGGTCGAGCTCGATGTCACTGGTCGCGGACGGCCCGGAGATCCACGTCAGCGGGCGCCGCGCGTCGAGCCGCGTCAGTGCCTCGGGAAGCGCCGCCACGACCTGATCCGGCACCCGCACGACGCAGATGTGATGGTCGGGGATCAATGTCAGCGCCCGACGGCCCTGCCCCGCCCCCGCGTCGAGCACAATCGTCCCCGTCTCCGCGATCGCCAGCGCGCACCCGGTCACCACCGCGTCGCACAACGGCTCGTCCACCTGCACGTTCGTTCCGTCAATCCACCCGGCCGGCAGATCCTCCGGAACGGTCACGCTCTCCTCGCCCACCAGCCGACTGACCAGCGCGGGAAGGCTGCTCAGGTCGGCTCGATGCACGTGCGCCCGATAGTCCGTCAGGTTCTCCGCCAGCAGCTCGACCAGATCCCCGTCGTAGTGCCGCTCGGCGTACGTGCGCGGGATCGGCGGCGGCTCCGGAGAATGCGCTATGGCCGAGCGGATCCGCTGAAGAATGAGGTCGCGGTCGGTGATGATGGTCATGATCGGTGCTTCCTCCACCAGGCACGGAAGGACTCGGCGGGCACGTCCGGGAGGTCGCGCGTCTCGGTCCACGCGGCGGCCGGTCCGACGGGAACGCGGCGCGGGTGCAGTCTCCGCGTCGCGGAGGCGGCGCGTTCGGCGGCGGCGAGCGCGGCCGGATGGTCGAGCAACCACGTGGCCGCACGCATCACGGCGCGCTCGGCGCGGTGTCCCGGCATCGACTCGACCGCTCGTTCGCGCAGGTGAACCAGCACCTCGGGAATGTCGATGGCGACCGGGCAGACCTCGTAGCACGCGCCGCACAGCGAGGAGGCGAAGGGCAGCGACGCGTCGAGTTCGGTCGTGATGTCGCCATGGAGCTGCGGCGTCAGGATCGCGCCGATCGGTCCCGGATAGACCGAGCCGTACGCGTGGCCGCCCGCACGCTCGTAGACCGGGCAGACGTTCAGGCAGGCCGAGCACCGGATGCAGCGCAACGCCTGCCGCCCGACCTCGTCGGCGAGGGTGTCCGTGCGGCCGTTGTCGAGCAGCACGAGGTGGAAGGCGGACGGTCCGTCGCCGTCCGTCGTGCCGGTCCACATCGACGTGTACGGATTCATCCGTTCGGCGGTCGACGAACGCGGCAGGAGCTGCAGGAACACCTCCAGGTCGCGCCACGTCGGCAGAATCTTCTCGATCCCGACGACGGAGATCAGCGTCTCGGGCAGCGTCAGGCACATCCGCCCGTTGCCCTCCGACTCGACGACGACCACAGTCCCCGTCTCGGCGATCATGAAGTTGGCCCCCGAGATCGCGACCTTCGCCCTCAGGAACTTCTCGCGCAGATGCAGACGCGCCGCCTCAGCCAGATCGGCAGGCGTGTCACTCAGGTCATCCGGCGCCGGACGCCCGTACCGATGCATCTGGGCTCTGAAGATGTCGCGGATCTCGGTCCTGTTCCGGTGGATGGCCGGGACGAGGATGTGCGAGGGCAGATCATCGCCGAGCTGCACGATCAGCTCGGCCAGATCGGTCTCGTACGCTGCGATCCCCTCGCTCGCCAGCGCCTCGTTGAGCCCGATCTCCTGCGTGGCCATCGACTTGACCTTGACCACTTCGGTCTCGCCGGTCGCTTTCACCAGTTCAGTGACGATCCGATTGGCCTCGTCGGCGTCCCGGGCCCAATGCACGTGGCCACCGGCCGCCGTGGCCTTCGCCTCCATCTCGATCAGATACTCATCAAGATGCCGCAGCGTATGGTCCTTGATCGCCTTACCCGCCGCACGAAGCTCGGACCAGTCATCGAGCTCTGCCACGGCTCGGGCTCGGCGGTCCCGGATCGTGTGCGTGGCCCGCGTGAGGTTCGCTCGGAGCTGGGTGTTTTTCGTCGCGATGCGTGCGGCCTCCGGGAAGGCGGGCATGCCGAGATACGTTTTCGTGTCGGTCATCGCGCCACGGCCTCCTGCGTCGAGGCGAGGATCTCGGCGAGGTGCACGGGACGCAGCGGCGAGTCGGCACGTCGGAGCAGCCCGCCGAGGTGCATCAGGCAGGAGTTGTCCGCGCCGCACAGCACCTCGGCGCCGGTGGCGGCCGCGTGCGCGATCTTGTCCGTGCCCATCGCCGCCGAGACATCAGGATTCTTGACGGCGAACGTGCCACCGAAGCCGCAGCACTCGTCCGCCCCCGGCAGATCGACGAGCGTCAGCCCCCTGACAGCGCCGAGCAGCTTCCGGGGACGTTCGCCGAGGCCGAGCACGCGCAGGCCGTGGCAGGACGGGTGATACGTGACCGTGTGCGGGTAGTACGCGCCCACATCGACAACCCCGAGCACGTCCACCAGGAACTCCGTGAGCTCCAGCATGCGCGGCGCGAACTCGGCCGCATCAGCATCGATCCGCGGATAGTGCGCGCGGACCATGGCCGCGCACGAACCCGACGGTGTGACGACGTAGTCGTAGTCCGCGAACGTCCTGACCATGCGCCGGACCAGCGGCTCGACCTGCCGCCGATAGCCGGTGTTGTACTGCGGCTGCCCGCAGCAGGTCTGGGATTCCGGAAAGTCGACCGTGACCCCGAGGCGCTCCAGCAGCCGCACGGTCGCGATCGCGGTCTCGGGATACAGCGCGTCGTTGACGCACGTGGCGAAGAGGGCGACGCGCATCAGCCGCTCACCGATCCCCGGTCGGCCGCCGCGTCCCAGGTCGCACGATTTCCCGACGGCTCGTAGCGCGCGGACGGCTGCGTACTCGCGACCAGCGAGCGCATCGCGGCCCGGTCATCGCCGACGACGTTCTGCGCGCGCGCCTGGATCAGCACGTTGCCGAGCGCCGCAGCCTCCGCCGGACCCGCGACGACCGGCAGGCCGCACGCGTCGGCGGTCAGCTGGCACAGCAACGCGTTCCGCGCGCCGCCGCCGACGATATATACGACATCGACGTCGGTACCGGAGAGCCGCTGCGCGTCCTCGATGGCCCGGCGATGCGCGAGCGCGAGCGAGTCGAGGATGCAGCGCGTGATCTCGCCGTGCGTGGACGGCACCGGCTGCCCGGAAGCCCGGCAGGCCTCTGCGATCCGCTCCGGCATGCGCCCGGGAGCGAGGAACGCCGGATCTGCCGCGTCGACGACACACCGGAGTGCGGGCACGTCGGCTGCCTCAGCGAGCAGGGGCCCGACGTCGGTCAAGCCCCACTCCCGCATGCACTCCTGCAGCAGCCACAGGCCCATGATGTTGCGCAGGTACCGCACCGTGCCGTCGATGCCGAGTTCGTTGGTGAAGTTCGCCGCGCGGCTGGCCTCGGTCAGGACCGGCGCGTCGAGTTCGAGCCCTGCGAGCGACCACGTGCCCGTGCAGATGTACGCGAACCGCTCGTCGGCACGCGCGGGGACGGCGGCCACGGCGGAAGCAGTGTCGTGCGACGCGACGGTCGTCACATGGATCTCGTAGCCGAGAATTTCGGGTCGCAGCACTCCGGCAGGGTCGCCGGGAGCGCGCAGCGGAGGGAACAGGCTCAGGTCGACGCCTGCCGCTGCCGCGACCTCCGCCGACCACTGCCGCGTCACCGGGTTGATGAGCTGAGTGGTCGAGGCGTTGGTGATCTCAGTTCCCTGAGTGCCGGTGAGCCAGTACGTGATCAGGTCGGGGATCAGCAGCACGCGCTCGGCGGACTTCAGCTTCTCGGCCATCAACTGGTACACGGTGTTGAAGGGCGCGTACTGGATTCCCGTCGCACGGTAGAGGTCCTGCGGGCTGAGCGCGGCGTGCAGGCGGTCGGCCATCCCCTCGGTGCGCGGGTCCCGGTAGTGCACCGGATTGCCGAGCAGCGTGCCGTCCGCGTCGAGCAGGCCGTAATCGACGGCCCAACTGTCGATGCCGATCGAGTCGAGATTCCCCGCCGCACGCAGCCCGTCCAGCACACCCTGGTAGAGCGCTAGCACGTCCCAGTGCAGCGTCGCGCCGATGCGCACGGGCCGATTCGGGAACCGGTGCGCCTCAGTGAGCTGTAGGGCGTCCCGCTGCACGCGGCCGACCATGACGCGCCCACTGGACGCGCCAAGATCGACCGCCGCGTACGACTTGCTACCTGTAGTCATCGAAGGAAGGCCGCCGCCACGCCCGCGTCGACCGGGATGTGCAGGCCGGTGGTGTGCGTCAGGTCGCCGGCCGTCAGCGCGAACACGGCGTTCGCCACGTGCTCCGGCAGCACCTCGCGCTTGAGTATCGTCCGCTGGGCGTAGAACTCGCCGAGCTTTTCCTCCTCGATGCCGTACGTCGCCGCACGTTGCGCGCCCCAGCCGCCCGAGAAGATGCCCGAGCCGCGCACGACGCCGTCCGGGTTCACGCCGTTGACCCTGATTTGGTGCGCGCCGAGCTCGGCCGCGAGGAGGCGCACCTGGTGAGCCTGGTCGGCCTTGGTCGCCGAGTACGCGATGTTGTTGGGTCCGGCGAACACGGAGTTCTTGGAAGCGATGTAGATGATGTCGCCGCCGAACTGCTGATCGATCATCACGCGCGCCGCCTCGCGGGAGACGAGGAACGAGCCGCGCGCCATGATGTCGTGTTGCAGGTCCCAGTCGCGCGCGGTGGTCTCCAGCAGCGGCTTCGAGATGGAGATCCCCGCGTTGTTCACGACCAGGTCCACGCCGCCGAACGCCAGCACCGCCGCGTCGAACGCCGCCCGAATTTGCTGCTCATCCGTCACGTCGACCGTCACCGCGACCGCGCGATCCGGCCCGCCGAGCTCCTCGGCGACGCCGGCCGCCGCGTCAGCGTTCAGGTCCGCGATCACGACGCATGCACCCTCGGCCGCCAGCCGATGCGCGATCGCCTTCCCGATGCCCGAACCCGCGCCGGTGACCAAGGCCACCCGCGTGGCCAGCGCCTTCGGCTTCGGCATCCGGCTGAGCTTGGCCTCTTCCAGCGCCCAGTACTCGATCCGGAACTTCTCGACTTCCTCGATGGGGGAGTAGGTAGAGACCGCTTCCGATCCCCGCATGACGTTGATCGCGTTGACGTAGAACTCACCGGCCACGCGCGCGGTCTGCTTGTCCTTGCCGTAGCTGAACATGCCGACGCCGGGGATCAGGATGATCGCCGGATCCGCGCCGCGCATCGCGGGGGAGTCGGGCGTGGCGTGGCGCTGATAGTAGGCCGCGTACTCCTCACGGTAGGCCGCATGCAATTCCTTGAGCCGTGCCACGACGTCGTCGATCGGTGCGTCCGTCGGAAGGTCGAGGACCAGCGGCCGGATCTTCGTGCGCAGGAAGTGGTCCGGGCACGAGGTGCCGAGCGCGGCGAGTCGCGGATGCTCGGCCCGCGAGAGGAAGTCGAGCACGACGTCCGAGTCGGTGAAGTGCCCGACCTGCGGACGATCGGAGGACGCGATCGCCCGCAGGTGCGGAGCCAGCGCCGCCGCCCGCGCATGCCGCTCGGCGGTCGGCAGCGCCTCGTATCCGTCGATGGCTGATCCGAACGGCTCCGGCCGCCCGCGCTCGGCCAGGAAGGCCTCCGCGGTACGGATGATCCGCAGCGAGTTCGCCTCGCACTCCTCGGACGTCGTTCCCCACGCAGTGATCCCGTGCCCGCCGAGCACGCACCCGATCGCCTCGGGATGCTCGGCCTTGATGGCCGCGATGTCGAGCCCGAGTTGGAAGCCGGGACGTCGCCACGGCACCCACACGACCGCGTCGCCGAAGCACTCCGCCGTCAGCTTCTCGCCGCCGGCGGCACATGCGAGCGCGATGCCGGAGTCGGGGTGCAGATGGTCCACGTGCGCGGCGTCGACGAGCCCGTGCATCGCGGTGTCGATCGACGGCGCGGCACCGCCCTTGCCGTGCAGGCAGTAGTCGAACGCCGCGACCATCTCGTCCTCGCGCTCGACCCCCGGATACACGTCCACGAGCGCCCGCAGCCGGTCCAGCCGCAGCACCGCCAGCCCCGAGGCCTGCAACGTCCCGAGGTCGCCGCCGGACCCCTTGACCCACATCAGCTCGACGTCGTTCCCGGTCACCGGATCCACGTCGGTGCCCTTCGCCGACGTGTTCCCGCCGGCGTAGTTCGTGTTGCGCGGGTCGGCGCCGAGCCGGTTCGAGCGGGCCAGGAGCTCGTCAACAGCTGTGTTCATCGTCCTACGCTCCCCATCCGGCCTGCGTGCCGCCGATCCGCTCGGCGATGATCGTCTGCGCGTATCCGGTGGCGTGGTAGGCGGCCAGCGGATCGGGGCTAAGGCCCATCTCCTCGCGCACCTCGCGCAGCAGCGGGCGTACGTCGGTGTTGTAAGCGTCCATCAGCACGGCGTTCGCCCCGAGCACATCGCCCGCCGCCTGCGCAGCCCGCAACGCGTCGAGGTCGACCAGCAGCGCCTTAGCCGTCGCCTCCTGCACGTTCATCACCGAGCGGATGATCGCCGGGATCTTCGCCTCGATGTTGTGGCATTGGTCCAGCATGAACGCGACCCCGGCCTTCGCCGAGAACCCGTCGTTCTTGGCCACCTCGTGCAGAATCCGGAACAGCTGGAACGGATCGGCCGCGCCGACCATCAGGTCGTCGTCCGCGTAGAAGCGCGAGTTGAAGTCGAACGCGCCGAGCTTCCCTTCGCGCAGCAGCATCGCCACGATGAACTCGATGTTCGTACCCGGTGCGTGGTGCCCGGTGTCCACCACGACCTTCGCCTTCGGCCCGAGCTTCAGGCAGTGCGCGTAGCTCGTTCCCCAGTCCGGCACGTCGGTCGTGTAGAACGCGGGCTCGAACAGCTTGTACTCCAGCACCATCGATTGTTCGTCACCCAAGCGCGCGTAGACCGCCGCGAGTGCCTCCGCGAGCCGGTCCTGCCGGGCCACGATGTCGTCCTGGCCCGGGTAGTTCGTGCCGTCCGCGAACCACAGCTTCAGCGTGCCGGAGCCGGTCGCGTCCATGATGTCCACGCACTCGAGCAGGTGGTCCAGGGCCTTGCGCCGCACGGCCGGATCCGGGTGGCAGACGCTGCCGATCCGGTAGTCGTCGTCCTGGAAGGTGTTCGAGTTGATCATCCCGATACGCAGACCGAGCCCGTCGGCGTGCTCGCGCAGCTTCCCGTAATCCGAAACCCGGTCCCACGGGATGTGCAGCGAGACGAGCGGCGCCACACCGGTCGCCGCGTGCACCTGCGCCGCGTCCGCCAGCTTCTCGAACGGGTCACGCGGCACGCCCTGCTGCGCGAAGACCTTGAACCGGGTCCCGGAGTTCCCGTAACCCCACGACGGAGTCTCGATCACCTGGGCCTTCAGCGCCGACTTCACGGCCGGAATCTCAGACATGCCTCACTCTTCTCGACGGCTCCGGCGCCACGCCGGTGAATCGATTCAGTAGACCGGGAGGTTACCGAGCCCCACGGGGGTCGTCAAGGGCCCGGCGAGCCTCGTTCGCGACGAAATTCGGTATCGATTCAGCAGTGTTCACCGGAACTCACTGATCGTCAACCAGCGACTTCACGCCGGGTCTCTTGACGGACGTGGTGGGCGGGGCTAACCTCGCCGCAATTCCTCTGAAACCTTTCACGTCCTAGTCCAGGAGTGGTGTCGCATGACGCTGCAGGAACCGGAACAGCGGGTTCCGGTGCTCGCACTCGAGGGGGTGAGCAAGAGTTTCGGCGCGGTGCGCGCGCTGCGTTCGGTCTCGCTGAGCCTGTACGGCGGCGAGGCGCACGCGATCGCCGGCGAGAACGGCGCCGGGAAGTCCACGCTGATCAAGGTGCTGGCGGGCGTGCACCGCCCGGACGAGGGCACCGTGCTGCTCGACGGGAAGCCGGTCGAGTTCGCCGGGCCCGCCGACGCCCGGGACGCCGGGGTCGCCGTCATCTACCAGGAGCCGACGCTCTTCCCCGACCTGACCGTCGCCGAGAACATCTTCATGGGCCGCCAGCCCAGGCGCTCCCTCGGCCGGGTCGACCACCGCGCCGTGCGCGACGCCGCGACCGGACTGTTCCGGCGGCTCGGCGTCGCCATGGACCCGGACCGCCCCGCGCGCGGCCTTTCCATCGCCGATCAGCAGCTCGTCGAGATCGCCAAGGCGCTGTCCTTCGACGCCCGGGTGCTGATCATGGACGAGCCGACGGCCGCCCTGACCGGCAGCGAGGTCGCCCGGCTCTTCGCCGTCGTGCGCACCCTGCGCGAACAGGGCGCGGCCGTCCTGTTCATCTCGCACCGGCTGGAGGAGGTCTTCGAACTCTGCCAGCAGGTCACCACGCTCCGGGACGGCGCGTGGGTGGCCAGCGAGCCGGTCGAGGGCCTGACCGAGTCCGACCTCGTCGAGCGCATGGTGGGCCGTGCACTCGACGAGCTCTACCCGAAGCAGGACACGACCGTCGGCTCCGTCGCGCTCGAAGTGAGCAGACTGACCCGCGAGGGCGTGTTCACCGACGTCAGCTTCACCGTGCGCAGCGGCGAGATCGTCGGCCTCGCCGGACTCGTCGGCGCCGGACGCAGCGAGGTCGCCCGCGCCGTGTTCGGCGTGGACCGCTGGGACGCCGGCAGCGTCACCGTCGGCGGACGCGAACTGCGCCCCGGATCCCCGAGCCTCGCCATGGCCGCCGGACTCGCCCTCGTCCCCGAGGACAGACGTGCGCAGGGCCTGGTCATGGAGATGACGATCGAGCGCAACATCGGTCTCAGCGGTCTGAAGGCCACGTCCCGCGCCGGCCTGATGAACCGCCGCGCCGAACGCGACCGCGCCCTCGACTGGGCCACGAAGCTCCAGGTGAAGTACGCGCGCCTCGGCGACCTCGTCGGCACCCTGTCCGGCGGCAACCAGCAGAAGGTCGTGCTGGCCAAGTGGCTCGCCACCAACCCGAGCGTGCTGATCGTGGACGAGCCCACCCGCGGCATCGACGTCGGCACCAAGGCCGAGGTGCACCGGCTGCTGTCCAGCCTCGCCGCCGAGGGAGTGGCGATCCTGATGATCTCCTCCGACCTGCCCGAGATCCTCGGCATGGCCGACCGCGTCCTGGTCATGCACGAGGGCCGGCTGGCCGCCGAGATCCCCCGCGCCGCCGCCACCGAGCAGTCCGTGATGGCCGCCGCCACCGGCACCACGAACAGGAGCGCCGCGTGACCACGACTCTCGAAACTGTTCACATCGCCGCCGAGGCTCCGCGCGGGCTGCTGGATCGAGTGCTGCGGATGCGGGAGCTCGCGATCCTGGTCGTGCTCGTGCTGATGCTGGCCGCGACACAGATTGACAACGCTGCCTTCCTCTCCGAGCAGGGCATCAAGGATCTTCTGCTGAACGCGACGATCCTCGTCCTGGTCGCGGTCGGCGAGGCGGTCGTGGTGATCACCCGCAACGTGGATCTGTCGGTCGGCTCCGTGCTCGGGGTCACGGCGTTCGCGGCCGGGGACTTCATCCAGGGCGGCGGGAATCCGGCGCTCGCGATCCTGATCGCGGTGGGCGTGGGCATCGTGTTCGGCGTGCTGAACGGGCTGCTCGTCAGCATCGGCCAGGTGCCCTCGCTCGTGGTCACGCTCGGCACGCTGTACATCATCCGCGGGCTCGACTCCGTGTGGGTCGGGTCGCGGGAGATCACGGCCAGTCAGCTCTCGTCGGGCTTCGTCAGCTTCGGGCACGACGGGATCTGGGCGATCCCGTACCTCGCCATCCTCGCGGCCGTCGTGCTCATCGCGGTCGCCTACTACCTGCGCAACTACCGCAGCGGGCGCGAGTGCTACGCGCTGGGCTCCAACCCGCAGGCCGCAGCGCTCGCCGGGGTGCAGACCCGCAAGCGCGTGCTCGGGGCGTTCGTGCTCTGCGGCGCGCTCGCCGGACTCGCCGGGGCCCTGTACCTCGCGCGCTTCGGCTACGCGGACGCCAGCACCGGCACCGGCTACGAGTTGACGGTGGTCAGCGCGGTCGTGGTCGGCGGCGTCGGCTTCACCGGAGGATCCGGCAGCGTGTACGGCGCCGCGCTCGGCGGTCTGCTGCTCACCTCCATCAACAGCGTCCTGCCCGCGATCGGCGTCAGCTCGGTCTGGGTCGAGGCGATCGACGGAGTCCTGCTGCTGCTCGCCATCTCGCTGGACCGGGTGGTCGCGCTGCGCGTCGCCGGTCTGCTGCGGCGGCGGGCCCGAGAGTCGAGGAGCGTCTCGAATGGCTGACAAGACGACACCGGTTCGCGCACGCGGCGCGGTCCGCTGGGACACCGTCGTCGGGGCGCTGCTCGTGGTGCTGATCGCCGCGTCCTTCTCCTTCGTCGGCGACTTCGGCAACGCGCTGAACATCAGCTTCCTGATCGGCAACACGCTGCCCATCGCGGCGATCGCGCTGCCGATGACGATGCTGGTGGCCGCGGGCGAGATCGACCTGTCCGTCGGCTCCACGGTCGGGCTGTCCGGTTCGGTGATGGGCGCGCTGTGGAACGACGGGATGAACATCAACATGATCATCCTGATCTGCGCCGCGCTCGGGATCGTCTGCGGCCTGGTCAACGCCCTGCTGGTCACCCGGCTCGGGCTGCCGTCGCTGGCCGTCACCATCGGCACGATGGCCGCCTACCGGGGCATCGCGCAGATCGTGCTCGGCTCCAACTCGGTCACCGACTTCCCGCAGCAGTACCTGAACTTCGGCTCCGGACGCATCGCCGGGTCCTTCATCCCGGACGCCGCGATCCCGTGGCTGATCCTCGCCGTGATCGCCGTCGTCGTGCTGCACGCCACCGGCTTCGGCCGCTCGGTCTTCGCCGTCGGCGCCTCGCAGGAGGCCGCCTGGTTCGCCGGGCTGCGGGTCAAGCGGATCAAGCTGTCGCTGTTCGTGGCGACCGGCCTGGTCTCCTCGCTCACCGGCGTGTTCTGGGTGCTGCACTACGCCAGCGCCACGTACACCAACGCCACCGGGCTCGAACTGTCCGTCGTGGCGGCCGTGCTGCTCGGCGGCGTCGACTTCGACGGCGGCCGCGGCACCCTCGGCGGCGCCATCGCCGGGGTCTTCCTGCTCGGCACCCTGCAGAACGTGATGAGCCTGGTGAACGTCTCGGCCCAGTCCCAGACCGTGGTCACCGGCGTGCTGCTCGTCATCTCCGTCCTCGGTCCGCGCGCGGCCAGGCAGTTGGCCACCGCCCGCGCCCGACGCACCACCCGCTCCATGGCACCGACACCGTCGTCAGTCCTGTGAAAGGAAACGTCATGACCTCGTCCACCCTCCGCCTGATCGCGACAGCCGCCGCGGGCTCGCTGCTCGCTCTCGGCCTGACCGCGTGCAGCGGGGCCACGAAGAGCTCCACCGACGCGGCAGCCTCCTCGGGCGCCGCCGGTTCGGGCGCGTCGGCGAACCCGAGTGCCGCGACGAAGAAGGGGCTGACCGTCGCCTTCCTGCCGAAGCAGGTCAACAACCCCTACTTCACCACCTCGGACACCGGCGGCAAGACCGCGCTGACCGCGCTCGGCGAGACCTACAAGGAGGTCGGCACGACCAGCGCGACCGACACCGCCGGACAGGTCTCGTACGTCAATACACTCACTCAGCAGCAGGTCTCCGCGATCGCCGTCTCGGCCCAGGACCCGGGCGCGCTGTGCACGGCGCTCAAGCAGGCGATGAGCAACGGCGTCAAGGTCGTGACGTACGACTCGGACACCAACACCGACTGCCGCCAGGTCTTCGTCTCGCAGGCCAGCGCCGAGGCCCTCGGCCGCTCCGAGGTCGACCTGCTCGGCAAGGAGCTCAACTACTCCGGGCAGATCGCGATCCTCTCGGCCGCGCAGACCGCGACCAACCAGAACACCTGGATCGGCTACATGCAGGACGAGCTGAAGAAGCCGCAGTTCGCGAACATGAAGCTGGTGAAGATCGCGTACGGCAACGACGACGCGCAGACCTCGTTCCAGCAGACCCAGGGCCTGCTGCAGCAGTACCCGAACCTGAAGGGGATCATCAGCCCCACGACGGTCGGCATCAAGGCGGCCGCGCAGTACCTGGACGGTTCGCAGTACAAGGGCAAGGTGCTGCTGACCGGCCTCGGCACGCCGAACGACATGCGCGCGTACGTCGAGGACGGAACCGTGCAGGCCTTCGAGCTGTGGAACCCGGCCAAGCTCGGCGAGCTCGCCGCGTACACCGCCGTCGCCCTCGCCTCCGGCCAGATCACCGGCGCGCAGGGGCAGACGTACACGGCGGGCGACCTCGGCACCTTCACCATCGGCGCGCAGGGCGTCGTGACGCTCGGTCAGCCGACGGTGTTCGACAAGTCCAACATCAGCCAGTTCAACTTCTAGCCGCGATCGCCTTGGAGGAAGAGCGAATGTCCCAGCGCGTCTGCTTCGTGCTCCGCGTCAAGCCGGAACATCTGGACGAGTACCGGAGCCGACACGCCGACGTCTGGCCGGAGATGCTCGCGGCGCTGCGGGCGACGGGCTGGGGCAACTATTCGCTCTTCCTCCGGGACGACGGGCTGCTCGTCGGCTACCTGGAGACCGAGGACTTCGAACGGGCCCGCGCCGGGATGGCCTCGACCGCCGTGAACGAGCGCTGGCAGCGGGAGATGGCCCCCTTCTTCGAGCTCGACGGCTCGGCACCGGACTCGGCTATGGCACCATTGCCGGAGATCTTCCACCTTGACATGATTGGCTGAAGGTACCCATGGTCGGGATCAAGGACGTCGCGCGGCACGCCGGGGTGTCCGTGGGCACCGTCTCGAACGTCCTCAACCGCCCCGACACGGTCACCGAGGCGATCCGGGTCCGTGTCCAGGCGTCCATCGCCGAACTCGGATACGTGCGCAGCGAGTCGGCCCGTCAGCTGCGCGCCGGGCAGAGCCGCATCATGGGCCTGCTGGTGCTCGACATGGGCAACCCCTTCTTCGTGGACGTCGCGCGCGGTGCAGAGCGCACGGCGCGCAAGGCGGGCCTCGGCGTGATGGTCTGCAACAGCAATCAGAGTTCGCAGGACGAGGCCGAGTACCTCGCGATGTTCGCCGAGCAGCGGGTGCGCGGTGTGCTGGTCACCCCGGCGGACGACGGCGGCCGGACGGTCGAGAACCTGCGGCGCGGCGGCATCCCGTTCGTGCTCGTGGACCGGGTCGGCGCGGGTGACGCGGCCTGCTCGGTCTCGGTGGACGACGTCGCGGGCGGCACGATGGCCGTGCGGCACCTGATCGCGGCCGGGCACCGCAGCATCGCGTACGTGAGCGGCCCCGGCTGGCTGCGGCAGATCCGCGACCGCCGGGCCGGGGCGCTGGCCGCGCTCGCCGAGGCCGGGCTCGGTCCGGAGGCGCTGACGGAACTGCCGACCGAGACGCTGAACGTGGCCGCCGGTCGGGACGCCGGGGCCCGGCTGCTCGGTCTGATGAACCGTCCGACGGCCGTGTTCTGCGCGAACGACCTGCTGGCCCTCGGCGTGCTCCAGGCGCTGTTCACGGCCGGGCTCAACGTGCCGCGCGACATGGCCATCGTCGGGTACGACGACATCGAGTTCGCCGCCGCCGCTGCCGTCCCGCTCACCTCCGTCCGCCAGCCGGCCGCCTCGATGGGCACGCTCGCCGCCGAACTGCTGCTGGAGGAGACGGACGGGGACGGCACACACCGGCACCGGCACGTCGTGCTCCAGCCCGAGCTCGTGGTGCGCGCCTCGACGCTGGGCGGTCTGAGTACTACTACTCAGTAACCTCAAGTACGCGAGCCGATCCGGCGGGCCCCGGCGGCTGGCTGAATAAGAGGCATGACAGAGGCGTACATCACCGGCGTCGGCGCGTATCTGCCCGGGGAGCCGGTCGACAACGAGGAACTGGCCGCCCGCTTCGGCGACGGGACCAGGCGGGACGCGGCCGTGCGCGGTCGGGTGCTGGCGGCCAACGGAATCAGGACCCGTCATTACGCGCTCGACGAGAAGTCGCAGACCGTCGAGCTCAACGAGGAACTCGCGGCGATCGCGGCGCAGCGGGCGCTCGCGGACCGCGGCCTGGCACCGGAGGCGGTGCGGATGCTCGCCGCCGGGACCACACAGGGCGACGTGCTCGTCCCCGGCTTCGCGTCCATGGTGCACGGCCGGCTCGGCGGCGGCCCGATGGAGGTGCTCTCGGCGGGCGGGGTCTGCGCGTCGAGCATGGCCGCGCTCAAGTCCGTGGTCGGCGCGGTCCGGCTCGGCGAGCACCCGGCGGCGCTGGCGGTCGGCTCGGAGCTGGTCAGCCGCGCGCTGCTGGCCCGGCCCGGCACGGATACGAAGGCTGACACGGCCTTCCTGCGCTGGACGCTGTCGGACGGCGCGGCCGCGGTCCTGGTCGAGCCGCAGCCGCGGCCGGACGGCCTGAGCCTGCGGGTGGACTGGATCCGGCTCACCTCGCACGCCCACGAGCACGAGACCTGCATGACCGCGAACCTGGAGACGCAGGTCCTGCGCCAGGACATGTCGATGCTGCCGGACCTCGTCGATCTCGGAGTCGCCGAGTTCAACCGGCTGGTGGACGCCGGCCTGATCTCCACGGACATCGAGCACGTCCTGTGCCACTACAGCGCGGCGCACTTCCGCGACACGCTGCAGGCGCGGCTGCGCGAGGCCGGTCACGACGTGCACGACGAGCGTTGGTTCAGCAACCTGAGTACGGCGGGGAACACGGGTTCGGCCAGCATCTTCGTCATGTTGGAGGCGGCCCGGCCCCGGCTGAAGCCCGGTGACAGGGTACTGCTGGTCGTCCCCGAGTCAGGGCGCTTCACCATCGCGTTCGCGCTGCTCACGTGCGTCGCGCCCGGATCGCGGGCCTCGCGCGCCGACCTCGCTGGCTCACCGCTCGGCGCCCCCGAACCCGGCGACTCGGAGTCCGTGGCCACGGCGCTCAACGGGCTCGCCGAGGTGTGGGCCGAGTTCGAACGCGGTCTCGCGCGCGTGCCGGTGATCCGCCGCATCGAGGACGGCGACGCGGGGGTCGAGGACTATCGCAGGCTGCTGCTGAATCTGCGGCAGCAGGTCGTGGACGGCGGCCGCTGGATCGCGCTCGCCGCCTCGAACTTCGGCACGGCCCTGTTCCCGCTGCGCAGCGCCGCGATCCGGCACGCCGCCGACGAGCACCAGGACTTCCAGCTGATCGAACGCGACTACGCATCGGTCGGCGGCGACCTCGCGACGATGCATTCGACCCCTGCGAACATCGGCTCGTCCGCGCTGTCCGCCTTCATGTTCCACCGCGCCGGACTGCCCGATCCGGTGGACCTGCTCGGCGCGATGTTCGTGATCGAGGGCCTCGGCGCGTGCAAGGCCGGTGGCTGGGCCGATCAGTTGCAGCGGTCCGCGGGCCTGCGCGACGACCAACTGACCTTCCTGCGCTACCACTCGGTCGGCGACGACGCGCACTACGACGTACTGCGCGTCGCACTCCGATCGGGCCTGTTCGACGACTCGCAGGTCGCGCAGATCGTGCGCACGGCCCGCACCGTCGCCCGGCTCTACGTCCTGCAACTCGAGGAGCTCGACCATGTCTGACATCTGGGACGTGATGATGGTCGACCCGTCCATCCCGGTCGATCGCGCCACGCTGCGCCTGGTCATCCAGGACCAGCGCCGGGCGACCCGCAGCTACGTCTACCCGTGGCTGCGGATCCTCTCCCGCGTGGCCGTGACCTGCATTGTCGCCACGAAGCGGCTACTGCCGTTCCAGTTCCGCGCGCACGCCACGATGGACCGGCTCTGCGTCTGGTTCCTGCGCCGCTTCGTCGCGCCCGACGCCGTGAGCCTGCTGATACGGCACTTCATCATCGAGACCAACCTGCTGAACTTCGCGACCCGCAACACGCACGTGCCGGGCATGTCCGAGGTCGAACTGCGGCCGACCGCCTTGACGGGCCTCGGCAACCGCGCGGTGATCGAGCACGACCTCAACGTCTACCGCGTGCTGCTGAAGCTCGGCGCGTCCGGCCGGCTGGAGCAGCGTGACGAGCCAGACCTTGCAGACCTCGATTTCAGCATGCTGGAGGTTCCGCCCACCGACCCCGAATGGTCGTCGCGGCGGCTGCTCAAGCTCGACATCCAGACCGCGCTGTGCCTGATGAACATCCCGTTCGCGCTCTGCCTGACCAGCGACGAATACCGCCGCGCCGTGCACTCGATGAAGCTCGACACGTCGCTGCTGTCCGTGCTCGCGACGATCACCGGCGATCCGACGTTCCTCGGCTGGTGCAACGGCGTGCAGCCACTGCGCGTCGAGAGCAACGTCGATGTCCCGCAGGCCGTCTACGAGCACGCGGTGCTCTGCGAATACGCCCACGCCCGGCTACGGACGCTGGCGCGCGCCCCTCACTCCTTCTCGTCGAGGCCGCGGCTGATGGCGTAGCGCGCGAGCTCGACGCGGTTGTGCAACTGGAGCTTGTTGAGCGTGTTCTGCACGTGGTTCTGCACGGTCCGGTGCGAGAGTGTGAGCCGCTGCGCGATCTGCTTGTAGGAGAGCCCTGACGCGACGAACCGGAGCACCTCGGTCTCACGCTGGGTGAGCTCCGGCGCGTCCGACGACGGCTTGTCGGGCTGCGCCGCGAGCCGCCGGTATTCGCCCAGCACGAGACCGGCGAGGCCCGGCGTGAACACCGGCTCGCCGAGCAGAACGGCGGCCAGCGCCTCCCGGAACTCGACGGCGCTGGCCGACTTCAGCAGATAGCCGGTGGCCCCCGCCTTGACCGCGTCCAGCACGTCCTGGTGCTCGCCGCTCGCCGAGAGGATCAGAATCCGAACGCCACGGTCCAGCTCGATCAGTCCACTGATCACCTCGACCCCGCGCAGGTCCGGCAGGTGCAGGTCCAGCACCACGAGCTCGGGGCGGGTCGCCGCCGCCAGCCGCAGCGCCTGCGCCCCGTCCCCTGCCTCGGCCACGATGTCGTACGGCGAGTCGGCCAGGTCGCTGACGATCCCGCCGCGCCACATGGGATGGTCGTCCACCACCATCACCCGGATCCGCCGCGGCGCGTCCTCGGCGGTGTCAGCGTCCACAGTCGCACTCTAGCCGAGCCGAGATACCCGAAGCTCGACCTCGGTCCCCTCACCGGGAGTGGACTCTATCCGCACCGTACCGCCGAGCTCGTGCACCCGCCCGAGTATCGCCTTCGCCACCCCGAGCCGTCCGGCCCGCTTCGCCTCGGACAGCCGCCCTGCCTCGAAACCCGGACCGTCGTCCCGCAGCGTCACCGTGACCTGATCGGGTTCGTCCTCGATCAGGATCCACGCGCGCGTCCCGTCCGGGCAGTGCGTGCGGACGTTGTCCAAGGCCGCGCGCAGCGCGAGCACCAGCTCCCGCGCGGCGTCCCTCGGCAGGAGAACCGCCGTCGCAGGCGCCGCGACCGTCACCGTGAGCCCACCGAGCGGCGTTATCAGGGCACGAAGGTCGAGCTGCCCGCCCGCCGGCACGTCCGCGTCGTACGACGAACCCATCCCGACGAGCGCCCGCAGCGCCGCCTCCTGCTCCCCGGCCAGCCGACCGAGCTCCGCAGCCTCACCACCGGCCGCAATACCCTGACGCTGCACGCGAGAGAGCACCTGCAGCACCGAATCGTGGATGTCGCGCGCCAGCCGATCCCGCTCCCGCGCCGCCGCCTCGATCCGCGCACTGCGTTCCAATGCCTCCTGTGCCTGCACGGCGAGCCGAGCCAGATACCCGAGCGCCGCGCCGGTGAGCAGCAGCAGCCCGGGCGCGAACGTGAGCTGCGAGATCGAGTAGTCCGAGAACGGCGTATGCACCGCCACGTTGCACAGCGCGATCACCGCCCCCGCGAAGAACCCGCCGCGCCGACCGTAGGCGACCGCCCACGCGAGCACGGCGCCGCCCATCCACATCACCGCGATCGGCGCCTCACCCGCGACCAGCCGCGTCGACTCCTCGCCCCAGATCGACGCCAGCACGCACACGGCCGTGACGCAGAGGTCCACGATGAGCAGCCGCAGCCGCCACCGAGGCTCGGGCGGGAAGCGCAGCACGGTGAACCCGGTCCACGCCGTCATCAGCGTGAGCACGGCCCAGCCCCCGGCCGGATGCCGGTAGCCGGTGAAGTTCTGCGAAACCGTGATGGCCGCGTACCCGAGCGCCGCGATCCGGAAGACCGCGATCGCCCGCCACAGCGGCATGAGGTAGTTCGCGGGCGTCGCCGCCTCGGACATTCGCGCGACCCTGAGATCAGTAGGACTGAAGCTCGATCAGGTTACCGTCGGGATCGCGCAGATGGGCCGTGCGCAGGTTGGGCCCCCAGTTCGATCGATCCGTGGCGCCCACCACGAGCTCTCCGCCGTGCTCCAGGCACAGCGTCAGGGCCGCGTCCACGTCGTCGACCCGGCAGACCAGCATCGCCGCATCCTGCGACGCCGCCGCAGGCCGGACCGGAAGCCCGTCAGTGCCGAGCGCCGCGGCCATGATGCCCCGATCGTGCAGGATCACCAGCGCTTCGTCCCCGCGATCCCACTGCGCGTACGGCCCCGCCTCCGTCCCCTTCACGTGGTGGCCCCCGGCGAATTTCGGCAGCACGGCGTCGTAGAACCGGAACGTCTCGGCGAACCGTGACACCAGCAGCCGCGGATAGAGCGCGTCCAAGGAAATCCCCGCCTCAGATTGATAGGTGCTGACCCACTATTGGTCTTCACCCTACAATAGTCGCCATGGAGCCGCTACCGCCGAGCCTGTTGGAGCTCAACGCCTACCTGCTGTCCAAGGTCGGCAAGACCGCCCGGCAGTCCGCCGCGACCCGCCTCGCCGAACACGGTCTGCTGATGCGCCACCTGGCCGTACTCGCCGCACTCGGCGACTTCGGCCCCCATATCCAACGCGACCTAGCCGTCCGCCTAGGCCAGGACCCGAGCGACATCGTCAAGACCCTCGACGACCTCGCCGCCCGCGGCCAGATCGAACGCACCCGCGACCCCGCCGACCGCCGCCGCAGCGCCGTCTCCCTCACCGACGAGGGCCGCCGCGCCCTAGCCGACCTCCTCGACGAATCCACCGCCGCCGAGGACGAACTCCTCGCCCCCCTCAGCCCCGCCGAGCGCGAACTCCTGCACGCCCTGCTGCTGCGACTCCTCTAATCACGCCTGTTCCGTCAGCGTTCCGTTCAGATACCGCTGGAAGGTGGGCGCGATGTCGGCGGCGACCTGCTCGGCCGGGCGCGAGGCGAGCGGTTCGAGGGCCAGGATGTAGCGGGTCACGGCCATCCCGACGAGCTGCCCGGCCAGCAACCCCGCGCGGTATTCGGGGTCTGATCCACCGGCTGCTCGGGCGAGCGGGATGAGCAGGATCTCCAGCAGTCGGGTGCGCACGAAGGCCCCGATCTCCGGCTCGGACGTGGCCGCGCGCACCATCGCGATCACCCATGCCCGGCTCTCCGGCGCCTCCAGGGTGCGCAGCACGAGCCCGGCCATCTGCTCGCCCACGTGCTCCGGCCCACGCGCCATGACGTGCGCCACGGCCATTTCCGGATCCACCGGCGCGCGCATCACGGCCGTGAACAATCCCGTCTTGGACCGGAAGTAGTGCGTGACGAGCATCGGGTCCACCTCGGCCCGGATCGCCACCTGCCGCACTGAGGTGCGGTCATATCCGTGCTCGGCGAACAGTTCTCGCGCCGCCTCCTCGATCGCCGACTTCGCCTGGCCGGCGTCTGTGCGCCGTCCGCGCCTGCCCGCGGGCTGTTCGGTCACGCGTCCTCCCGAAATTCTTGACATGCAGAATTCTATGGGTGCAGAATTCTGTACGCACAGAATTATACCCGTCCGGCACCACCTCGCCGTGTGAGGAAGGCCATGTCCGCAGAACTCAGCCCCCGTCGCCGCACCCTGATCCTCATCGTCGTCGCGCTCGCGCTGATGATGGTGGTCTCCGCCGTCAGCGGCCTGAACGTCGCCCTGCCCGACCTGTCCACCGCGACCGGGGCCTCGCAGACGCAGGTCATCTGGATCGTCGACGCGTACACCCTCGTGTTCGTCGGCTTCCTGCTCCCCGCCGGAGCGCTCGGCGACCGCTACGGCCGCCGGGGCACCCTGCTGGCCGGGCTGCTGATCTTCGGCGGCGCGGCGGCCTGCGCGCTGGCCGTGTCCAGTCCGACCGGCCTGATCGCGCTGCGTGCCGCGATGGGTCTCGGCGCCGCGGCCGTGATGCCGTCCACCCTCTCGATCATCACGACGTCGTTCCCGCCCGAGGAGCGCGGCCGCGCGGTGGGCGTGTGGGTCGGCGTGGCCGGGGGAGGGGCCGTGCTCGGCCTGCTGGCGTCCGGCGCGCTGCTCGAGTTCTACGCCTGGAACAGCTTCTTCGCCCTCAACGTGATCCTCGCCGGGGTCGCCCTGATCGGCACGCTGCTGGTCATCCCGACCTCCCGGGACACGGAGGCGCCGCGCCTGGACCCGCTCGGCGCGCTGCTCTCCCTGCTGGCCGCCGTCGGCGTCGTGCTCGGCATCATCGAGGGCCCGGACCGGGGCTGGGGCGACGCCGTGACGGTGACCGGCTTCGTCGTCGGCGTGCTCGCGCTGCTCGGATTCGTTCTCTGGGAACTGCGACGCGCGGCGCCCATGCTGGACGTGCGGCTGTTCCGGCTCCGAGGCTTCGGCGCGGGCTCCGCCGTGATCACCATTCAGTTCTTCGGCAGCTTCGGCCTGTTCTTCATCATCCTGCAATACCTGCAGTACGTCGCGAACCTCTCCCCGCTGCGTGCCGCGCTCGCGCTGCTGCCGCTCCCGGTGTTCCTGCTGCCGATCGCCCGCAACGCCCCGCGCATCGCCAACCGCGTCGGCGCCCGGCGCGTGCTGCCGATCGGCCTGTTGCTCAGTGCCTGCGGCCTGGCCGTGATGACCTCGCTGGGCACGCACCTCGTCTACTGGCACTTCGCCCTCGGCCTGGCCCTGTTCGGCATAGGCATGGGCCTCGCGGGCACCCCGGCGACCGCCGCCATCGTCTCCTCGCTGCCCGAGTCCAAGCAAGGCGTTGGCTCTGCTGTGAACGACCTGTCCCGCGAACTCGGCAGCGCGCTCGGCATCGCGATCCTCGGCAGCGCCCTGAGCTCCGGATACCGCTCCCACATCGCCGCCGCCACGCACAATCTGCCGCCGCGCGCGGCCGAGGGCGCGCAGTCCTCGATCGCCTTCGTGAAGAACTCCGGCGCCCTGCTCGCGCACTACGGCCCGCAGGGCCAGCGCCTGCTGACCGCCGCGCAGCAGGCCTTCGTCGACGCCGCCCACACCTCGTTCTACGTGGCGATAGGCGTCCTGGTCGGCGGCGCCGTCTTCGCCGCCGTCCGCGCGCCCCGTTGACCACTAGCCGCTAACCGCCGGAGATGACCGACCGATAATGCTGAAAACGATTCGCCAACCCGATCAACACGACGCCGACGAGCCGGTCGTCCCGGTGGTACCCGACGGCCACCGCGTCATCCAGATCCCCCTCCAGCACGCGCACGTCGTCCCCGCCGAGTCCGACCGCGCCGAAGGACTGGATGCGCAGCTCGTACTGGTCGCTCCAGAACGACGGAATCGGCGCGAACGGCCTTTCGTCCACGTCGCCCCCGGCCAGGTGAGCCCCCAGCGTCGCCCCGGCCCGCTTGGCCGTGTCCGTCACCATCGTCCAGTGCTCGACGCGGCGCGGCACGTCGTCGAACAGTGGATTCGGAAAGCGCGCGATATCGCCGCACGCCACCACATCCGCACGTCCCTCGACCCGCAGCAGGTTGTCGCAGAGCACGCCGTTGCCGAGGTCGAGCCCGTTGCCGTCGAGCCATCCCGTATTCGGCGTGCACCCGACCGCCTCCAGCACAACGTCCGCCGCCAACTCGACCCCGTTGGCCAGGGCGACCGACGTGACCCGATCCGTACCGCCGAATCCCGTCGGCACCGTGCCGAGATGGAACCGCACGCCGCGCGCCTCGTGCCGCCGCTGCAAGGCCTTCCCGAGCATCGCCTGCAACGGACGCTCCACCGGCACGCTCTCCGGCGCCACCACGTCCACCTCGATCCCGGCTGCCCGCGCGGCGGCCGCGACCTCGCAGCCGATGAACCCGGCGCCGATGATCACGAGCCGCGTCCCCGGCCGCAGTTCGTCGCGCAGCGCGGCCGCGTCGCCGACCGTCCGGATCACGTGCCGCCCAGCCGTCGGGCCGGGCAGCGAGAGTCGGCGAGGGCCGAGCCCCGTGGCCACGACCAGCCCCGACCACTCGACCACCTGCCCGTCCTCGAGCGTGACCGTCTTCGCGTCCAGGTCCGCGCCGACGACCGTCTCCCCGAGCCGCCAGGTCACGTCCTGCGCCGCGCGCGGCACCCGGAACGCCAGCCCGCCCTCGGGGTCGCCGAGCAGCGCGTCCTTGGAGAGCGGCGGCCGGTTGTACGGCATGTGCGGCTCGGTGCCGAACACGAGGATCTCGCCGCCGAACCCGGCCTTCCGCACCGCCTCCGCGGCCCGCAACCCGCCCATCGACGCCCCGACGACGACGCAGCGCTCAACCACGCTCGTTCCCGCCGTTCCCGCCCTTCCCGCCATGCCTGCTCCCGCCGCTCCCGCCACCACGACTCCTACCTCAGCCCTCGACCAGGATCGCCTGCAGCGGGCAGGCGTCCGCCGCCTCCTCGACGTCGTCGCGCAACGACTCGTCGAGCTCCGCCGAGACGTACGTGTCGCCGTCCGTCTCCGCGCGGAACGACAGTTTCCCGGCGTCGTCGAGGGCGAATACGTCCGGCGCAGAGTAGACACACTGGCCGTGGTCCTGGCATTTCGCGAGATCAACGGTGATACGCATGATGAATCACTACTCCTCTTGGGTGGATGGCTAACGCTTCGGCGGACGGATCCCGCGGAACTCCCAGTCGCCGCCCTGCGCCGTCGAGAGCACCTCTTCGCTCTCGCTCGGCTGCGCGCCGACGTCCGTGCGGATCGCCGTCGGCCCGGACACGATGTGATTCGTCAGCCGTCCGAGCCCCTCGACCTCGACTTCGACCACGTCGCCCGGGTACACGGTGCGCGAATTGGCGGGCGTGCCGGAGAGCAGCACGTCGCCCGAGTACAGCGTGATCGTGCGGGCGATGTCGGCGACGAGATAGGGCATGTCCCACTCCATCTCGTCCGTGTTCGCCTCCTGCTTCACCTCGCCGTTGACGATCGTGCGCAGCGTCTTGCCCCGGAAGTCCCAGCCGGTGACGAAGCCGGGGCCGAGCGGGCAGAGCGTGTCGGAGCCCTTCACCCGGAGCATCGAACCGGCGTCGGTGTCGCGGAAGTCGTGCAGGCCGTAGTCGTTGGCGATCGTGTAGCCCGCGATGTGCTCCTCGGCCTCCTTCGGGGAGACGTTGCGCGTCGTGCGGCCGATGACGATCGCGATCTCGCCCTCGTAGTTCAGCCACTTGCAGCCCTCGGGCCGCACGACCGCGCCGCCGTGCGCGTTGAGGGCGGACAGCGGCTTCTGGAAGTACGTGGGCGCGGAGGGCAGCGTCGTACCGAACTCCTCGACGCGGCTGCGGTAGTTCAGGTGCACGGCGATCACCTTCGTCGGCACGGCCGGCGGCAGGTGCACCGCGTCGCCGACGGCCACCGATCGGCCGTCCCCGGCGCGCAGCACGTCACCCTCGCGCACGACCTCGACGGCGGCCCCGTCGAGCAGAATCCGGCGGTACTCAGTCATGGAGGCGGAATCCATTCTCTCGATCCTCATCGGTCAGAACAGTCGGACGCGGCGGCGGAAAACCCCCGGCGGGCCGGTCGAACCAGACGTGCACCTGCCCGGTCCCGACGGAGTTCTCGTACTCGCCGTACTGGCGTCCGGTCGCCGTGCAGTCGCCCTCGCCGAGCGCGCCGAGCATCATCAGGTAGTGCCCGAAGCGCGCCTCCGGCTTGAAGCGCGCGAACTCCGGCATCGTGGCCAGCACGCGCGCGTGGTCGCCCTGCTTGAGCCACCCGATCCGCTCGTGGTCCGCGGCCGCCGCCTCCGCCGAGAAGATGTGCTCGGCGCCCGCCGCCTCGTGCCTGCGCAACTGCCGCAGCGGCCAGAACGTGTGACTCAGCGCCCCCGACGCGATCAGCAGCACCCTGCGCTGGTCGGGCATCGCCGCGATCGCGTCGCCCACCGCGCGCCCGAGCCGCAGATGGTCCTCGGCGTCCCCGGTCTGGCAGACGCCGATGGAGATCCACCGCTTGTCCGGCAGCCCGCGCCCCAGGTACTCCCACAGATTGGTCGTCGCGTAGAAGATCGGCAGTTCGTGGTCGTCGATCGGCGTGATCCACGTGCCGTGCCGATCGGCCTGCGCGGCGATTGCGTACGCCAGTTCGGGGTCACCCGGGAAGTCGTACGGCCGCCGGCACATGCCGCGTGGCAGTTCCTCGGACGTGAACAGCCCGGCGCGCCGATCCTGCGCCGTGACCACGAACTCGACGGTCGTCGCCCAGTGCGAGTCGAGCACGACGACCGTGTCGTAGTCGAGCGTGTCGAAGACCTCCAGGCGCAGCTTCTCCAGCCCGGCGACGAGCGTCGTGTCCTCGCCGTGGTTCAGGTCGCGCCGATCCTGCTCGGGCAGGGCAATGGTCGGGACGTGCGCGAGCAGCCCCGCGCCGACGATCTCACCCATGTCAGCGCCCCCATCCGTTCGGGGCGAAGACGGTGTTCTTGACCTCGCAGTAGAAGTCGAAGGACCACGTCCCGCCCTCGCGCCCGATCCCGGACTGCCGCGCTCCGCCGAACGGGGCACGCAGGTCGCGCACGAAGAAGCAGTTCACCCACACGGTCCCGGCCACCAGCCGCTCCGTGACCCGCCGGGCCCGCTCCTCGTCCCCCGTGAACAGCATCGCCGCCAGCCCGAACCGCGAGTCGTTAGCAGCGGCGACGGCCTCGTCCTCAGAACCGAACGTATGCAGCACCAACACCGGCCCGAACACTTCCTCCGTGGCGATCTCGCTCCCCGGATCCACCTCGTCGAACAGGGTCGGCCGGTAGTAGAGCCCGCCCAACTCCTCGTTCGCCCCGCCCCCCGACAACACCCGAGCCCCGGCCGCCTTCGCCCGCTGCACGAACCCGTCCACCCGCGCGAAGTGCTCCGGATGAATCGACGGCCCTATATCAGTGCTCTCCTCACGCGGATCCCCCTGCCGCAGCGCGCCCGCCCGCTCCACGAACCGCGCGACGAACTCGTCCCGGATCGACTCCTCGACGTAGATCCGCGTCCCCGAGAGACACACCTGCCCCGCGTTGTCGTACTGCTCGACCGCGTTCGTCACGGCCAGATCCAGATCCGCGTCCGCGAACACGATGAACGGCGACTTGCCGCCGAGCTCCAGCGAGACCGGCGTGAGATTCGCCGCCGCCGCACGCGAGATGTGCCGGGCAGTGGGCACGGACCCGGTGAACGAGATCCGGCGCACGTCCGGGTTCTCCGTCAGCGCCGCGCCCGCCTCCTCGCCGATGCCCTGCACCACGTTCAGCACCCCCGGCGGCAGCCCCGCCTCGGCCGCGATGTCCGCGAGCAGCGAAGCCGTCAACGGCGACCACTCAGACGGCTTAAGCACCACCGTGTTCCCCGCCGCCAACGCGGGCGCCACCTTCCACGTGGCCAGCATCAAAGGCGCGTTCCACGGCGAGATCAGCACGCAGACGCCGGCCGGATCCCAGGAGACGTGGTTCGTGTGCCCGCGCGTCTCGAAGTCCGGGTGCCCGAGCTGCTCGACCAGGTAGTCGGCGAAGAAGCGGAAATTGTGCGCCACACGCGGCATCACTCCGCGCCGGTGCGAGCGGATCAGCGCGCCGTTGTCCGTGGTCTCGACGATCGCGAGCTCCTCGATCCGCTTCTCCACCCCGTCGGCGATCCCATGCAGAATCCGCGCGCGCTCAGCAGGAGGCGTAGCGGCCCACGCGGGGAACGCGGCCTTCGCGGCGGCCACGGCGGCGTCCGCCTCGGCCCGACCGCCGCGTGCCACGTGCGCGATCACGCGGCCGTCGATGGGGGAGAGGTCCTCGAAGGTCGCGTCGTCGGCGGATCCGACGCGCCGGCCACCGATCCAGTGACGGGTTTCGACGCCGACTCCGGCGATGACCGCGAGGCTCATCAGGGCTCCTGGGGGTGGTGGGGGACACGGCGACGGTATATCGTTTGGACCCAAACGTATCCCCGCTTCGGCTCACGGTCAACGGGAGGCCGCCATGACCATCGATCCAGTGGCCGACACCGATTGGGTCGCCCGCGCGAAAGCGCTGATCCCCCCGCAAGCCCTGTTCATCGACGGCGCGCCCCGGGCATCCCTCGCCGGAACCGCGCGCTCCATCCGCACGCCCCGCGACGGCAGTGTGATCGCCGAACTCCCGTGGGCGGGCGTGGCCGACACCGACGCCGCCGTCGCCAGCGCCCGCAAGGCCTTCGACGAGGGCCCGTGGCCGCGCATGCACCCCCGCGAGCGCGGCGAGACCCTGCACCGCTTCGCCGACCTCGTCGAGCAGCACCGTGCCGAGATCGCCCTGCTGGTCACGCTCGAGATGGGCAAGCCGATCCGGCACACGTACGAGATCGAACTCCGTGCCCTGATCCGCTGCCTGCGCTACTACGCCGAACTCGCCGACAAGGACCAAGGCGAAATCCCGCCGACCACGGAAGGCGAACTCGCCCTCGTCACGCACGAGCCCGCAGGCGTCGTGGCAACCGTGGTCCCCTGGAACTTCCCCCTCACCATCGGCGCTTGGAAGATCGCCCCCGCCCTCGCCGCCGGCTGCACGGTCGTCCTCAAGACCTCCGAACGCAGCCCCCTGTCCATGCAGTACGTCGCAGCCCTTGGCGCCGAGGCCGGCCTCCCACCCGGCGCCCTCAACGTCCTATCCGGCGACGGCGACGTGGTCGGCCGCAGGCTAGGCGAGCACCCTGACGTGGATGTGCTCACCTTCACCGGCTCGACCGCCGTCGGCCGCCACTTCCTGCACTACGCCGCCGACTCGAATCTCAAGCGCGTCTACCTGGAGCTCGGCGGCAAGTCCCCGAACATCATCCTGCCCGACGCCCCCGACCTCGAAGCCGCAGCGGACACGGCCGCCTGGGCGATCTTCTTCAACTCCGGGGAGATGTGCACCGCCGGATCGCGCCTCATCGTGCACGAGGACATCGCAGACCACGTACTGGCCCGCATCGTCGAGACCGCCGCCACGTGGTACCCCGCCGACCCGCTCCTCCCCACAACCCGCATGGGCCCGCTGGTCGACCATGCCCACCTCAACCGCGTCCGCACCGTAATCAGCCAAGCCCTAGAACAAGGCGCCAGACTCCTCACCGGCGGCGCCCCCACAAGAGTCGACTCCGGCGGCTGCTACCTAGAACCCACAATCCTCACCGACGCCGCCCCCGACAACATCGCCGTCCGCGAGGAGATATTCGGCCCAGTCCTGGCCGTCCAGACCGTCCGCTCCGAAGCAGAAGCCATCGCCGTAGCTGGCGACACCCCCTACGGTCTCGCCGCCGCCGTCTGGACCGCCAATCTCGGTACCGCCCACCGCGTGGCCCGCCGACTGCGCGCCGGGACCGTCTGGGTGAACTGCTACGAGGAGGGCGACATGAATGCCCCGTTCGGCGGAGTGAAGCTCTCCGGCTTCGGCCGCGACAAGTCGAGGCACGCCCTAGACGAGTACCGCGACCTGAAAACCACGTGGATCACCTATGCCTAACCGATCCCGCCGGTCCCACCAATCTCGCAGACCCCTCGTCCTGATCCCCGCCCGCTTCTCCGACACCGCATCCGCCCTCCGCTACCGAGCCGAAGTAGGTGCGAGAGCGCTCATCGAGGCGGTGTACGTAGCGGGCGGCGAACCGCTCCTGATGCACCCGCACGCCCCCGGCGGCGTGGCAGACCTCGACGACGTCCGCGCCCGAATCGCCGTCGCCGACGCCATCCTGCTCCCCGGCGGCGGCGACCTCCACGCCTCCTGGACGAACCAGACCCCGGACCCCAGCGCCTACGACGTGGACATGGAGCAAGACGCCTTCGACCTGGCCCTGGCAAGCGCCGCCCTGCAGTCCGCCGTCCCCCTCCTGGCCATCTGCCGAGGCACCCAAGCGGTCAACGTGGCCCTGGGCGGCACCCTCACCCAAGACATGCGATCCCCCCACCGCCACTTCACCCACACGATCACCCCGGCCCCCGCCACCCTCCTCGCAAAGATAACAGGCCCACTGCTACGCGCCTCCTGCTACCACCACCAGTGCGTCGACCGCCTGGCCGCCCCGCTGGTAGCCACCGCCCACGCCGCCGACGGCATCATCGAGGCGGTAGAACTCCCCACCCGCCAAGCCTGGTTCATCGGCACCCAATGGCACCCCGAAGACACCGCCGCCACCGACCCCGCCCAAGCGGCCCTCTTCAAGTCCTTCATAGACGCCGCACTGGACGATTGAGGGAGCATCGGTGGGCGGCGCGCTTCCTCGTGCCTCGGCCGCGGAACCGCCCACCTGCGGCGCTGTCGTCGGCTGTCAGTTGCCGGCCGGTGCGGTTTTCTCGTCGTTGGTCGGCTCGGTCGATTCGGCGGCCGTCGCCTCGGCGGTCGTCGTGTCCGGCGCTTCCTCGGACTCGTGCTCGTGCTCGGCGTCGTCAGCGTGGCCTTCGGTGTGGCCACCTCCCCAATTCGGCATGTTCTGCCCCTCCTCCGTCTCGTGTGCGACGGCCGCGCCACCGCTGGTGTGTCCGCCTCCGAAATCCGGCATTCTCCCTCTCCCTTGTTGCGGCCCTGGAGACCATGCTGGCTCGGGTCGGTGCGGGAGTCCCGTAATTCGTACGAATCCGTACAGGTGCCGGTTGGTTCGGAATGTGCTGGTGGATCGGCGGACTCGAGGGCCGGAGGACCCGCGGTCAGTCGCGGTTGCCGCCGTCCCACTCCATCTCCTCGACGGTGGAGACCATCGTGCGCAGGTGCTCGGTGAGGGTGGGCAGGTGGTCGGGGGAGATGCGGGCGACGACTTCGGCCTCGGCGGCGTTGAACTTGGGGTAGAGCTCCTCCATCAGGGCGACGCCTTCCGCCGTGAGGCTGAGCTGGACGAGGCGGCGGTCGGCGGGGTCGGTCTCGCGGCGGAGCCAGCCGCGGGCCTCGAGGGTCTTGGCGACGCCGGTGAGGGTGCCCTTGGAGATGGCGGCGCTCTGGGCGGCGTGCCGGGTCTCGAGGCCGTCGAAGATCCACACGACCCACAGCACGACGAAGCCGGTCCAGCTCAGGTCGTGTTCGCGCAGCACCGTGTTGGTGAGGTGGTTGCGCACGGCGTTGGCCGCCCGGTACAGGCTGGAGACGGCGATGGCGGCCGGGAAGTCGAGTTCGAGCTTCCCTATGTGGGCGCTCATCGCCTTCTCGGTCGCGGCGAGTCCGTGGTCGTTCGACATGTACCAATCGTAAGGTGCCGAACGGTCGGCGCGGGAGGTGGGCCTCCGACGGCCGGTCGGGGTCATATCGTCAGTGTATTGAAATCGCGATACGTGCCGGCAACGCGGCACGGCCTTGACTGGGCGCATGATCCACGGAGAGGGAAGTGGAAGCGCGGCCGTCGTCGCGGTCTACGGGTGTGGGCCGGATGAGGCCGAGCTGTTTCGCCAGGTGGCCGCGCGTTTCGGGGTCGTGGTGACCTTGATCGGTGCGGCGGCGTCCGAGGCGAATGCCGGTCTGGCGGCCGGGGCGTGGTGCGTCAGTGTCGGGCACAAGGCGCGGGTTACGGACGGTGCGCTGCTCGCGTTGAGTCGGGTCGGCGTTCGGTACGTGTCTACGCGGAGTGTCGGGCTCGACCACATCGACGTGGACTACGCGGCGAGTGTCGGCATCTCGGTCGGCAATGTGTCGTACGCGCCGGACGGCGTGGCGGACTACACGGTGATGTTGATGCTGATGGCGGTCCGCAACGCCCGGTCGATCGTCGTGCGCGCCGATGCTCGCGACTACCGGTTGAACGACGTGCGCGGGAAGGATCTGCGCGATCTGACGGTCGGGGTCGTCGGGACGGGGCGTATCGGCTCGGCGGTGATCGAGCGGCTGCGGGGATTCGGGTGCCGGGTGTTGGCGTGTGGCGGGGGCCGATCCTCGCCGGACGCACTGGACCTGGACGAACTGTTGCGGCAGAGCGACGTGGTGACGCTTCATGCGCCGCTCAACGCTGCCACGCATCACCTTCTCGACCGCTGCCGCATCGGTCTGATGAAGCCTGGCGCGTTCGTCGTGAATACCGGGCGTGGGGCGCTCCTGGATACGGAGGCTCTGCTCGCGGCCTTGGAGGGCGGTGAATTGGGCGGCGCGGCGCTGGACGTCCTCGAAGGCGAGGAAGGCATCTTCTATACCGACTGTCGCGACGGGCTCATGGAAAACGAGTTGTTGTCACGGCTGCAGAAGTTGCCGAATGTGCTCATCAGCCCGCATACCGCCTATCACACGGAGCGTGCACTGCGCGATACCGTGGAGAACTCTCTTGTCAACTGTCTGAAATTCATGGAATTCGAGAGCGAGATGCAGCATGGATAGGTTGAAGGTCGGAGTCGTCTTCGGGGGCTCTTCCGAGGAGCATCCGGTCTCCGTCAAATCCGCTCGGCACGTCGCGGCGAACCTGGATCGTTCGCGGTACGAGCCGTACTTCGTCGGGATCACGCGGGACGGTGAGTGGAGGCTGTGCGACGATGGGCCGGGGGAGGGCTGGGATGACGGTCGGCGTTCTCGGTCGGTCGTATTGTCCGGGGGAGGGGGCAAGGGCGTGCGCGGGCTGCTCGTGCTTGAGGACGGGAAGTACGATGCGATCGAATTGGACGTGGTCTTTCCCGTGCTGCACGGCAGGTTCGGCGAGGACGGCGCGATTCAGGGGTTGTTGGAGCTGTCGGGTATCCCCTACGTGGGCTGTGATGTGCAGAGTTCGGCGATCTGTCTCGACAAGTCGCTTACGTATACCGTCGTGCGCGCCGCCGGAATCTCGACGCCGAATTTCTGGATTCTCGGGGAGGACGAGGATGTCTATCCCGGGCGGTTCGAGTATCCGGTGTTCGTGAAGCCCGCGCGGTCGGGATCGTCTTTCGGGGTCAGCAAGGTGAGTTCGCCGGACGAGATGCCGAGCGCGGTGGCGGCGGCGCGGCGGTACGACGCGAAGGTGCTGATCGAGGGGGCCGTGCGCGGCAGCGAGGTGGGTTGCGCGGTGTTGGGGAACGGCACGGACCTGCTGGTGGGCGAGCCGGATCAGATCACGTTGTCGCACGGGTTCTTCCAGATCCATCAGGAGGACTCGCCCGAGACCGGTTCCGCGAACTCGACGGTGACGGTGCCCGCCGCCGGCATCACGGCCGAGGCGCGTTCGCTGGTTCGGGAGACGGCGATGGCCGTGTACCGCGCGCTGGGATGCCGGGGGTTGGCGCGGGTGGACCTATTCTTGACCCAGGAGGGGGAGGTTGTGCTGAACGAAGTCAACACGCTGCCTGGTCTGACCTCGTACAGTCGGCACCCGCGGATGATGGAGGCGGCCGGGATGCCGCTCGCCGAGGTGATCGACCGGCTGCTGACGCTGGCGATGGCGGGGCGTCACGTGGCGGGGCGTCACGTGGCGGGGCGCGACGATGAACGCTGATCACGCTGATTTCGTCTTCGTGGACCTGCTGGTGTCCGGGCTGCGCTGGGATGCCAAGTACGCCACCTGGGACAACTTCACCGGGAAGCCGGTGGACGGGTACCTGGCGAACCGCATCGTCGGCACGCGGGCGCTGTGCGCGGCGCTGGAGCGGGCGCAGGAGGAGGCGGCGTCGCTCGGGTTCGGGCTGCTGCTCTGGGACGGCTATCGTCCGCAGCGCGCCGTGGACCGCTTCCTGAGCTGGTCGAGGCTGCCGGAGGACGGTCGGACGAAGCCGCGGCACTACCCGAACATCGAGCGGGCCGAGATGATCGAGCAGGGGTACGTGGCGGCGCGGTCGGGGCACAGCCGGGGCAGCACGGTCGATCTGACGCTGTACCACCTGACCACCGGCGAAATGGCCTCCATGGGCGGCGACCACGATCTGATGGACACGGTCTCGCATCACGAGGCCGAGGGGATCACGCCGGTCGAGGCGGCGAACCGGCGGGCTCTGCGCACCATCATGGAGTCCTGCGGCTTCACGTCGTACGCGCGTGAGTGGTGGCACTACACGCTCAGGGACGAGCCTTTCCCGGACACCTACTTCGACTTCCCGATCACGACGTAGGCGACAAGCGGGAAGGCGCCGGCAGCCGCACCGTGACACGCAGCCCCCCGGCGGTCCGGGGGGCGAGCGTGAGGGTTCCGTCGTGGGCCGTGGCGATGCTGTCGACGATGGCGAGGCCGAGGCCCACGCCGGATTCGTCGGTGCGCACGCGGTCGGTGCCGCGCCGGAACGGTTCGGCGAGGGTGGCCACGAGTTCCGGGTCGAGGACCGCGCCGGTGTTCTCGACGGTGAGGACGACGGCGTCGCGTTCGCTGCTCGTCGTGACCCACACGCTGCCGCCCTCGGGCTGGTTGTGGACGATCGCGTTGTGGACGAGGTTCGTCGTGAGTTGGAGAAGGAGCGCGGGCGAGCCGTTCGTGACGGTGACGTCGGGAGTCGAGCTCGCCACCTCGATGGTCACGCCGCGCTTCTCGGCGAAGGGGAGCAGCGTCTCGGCGGCTTCCTCGGCGAGCAGGGACAGGTCCACGCGTTCGCGGGTGAAGGCCTGCTGGTTGGCGCGGCTGAGCAGGAGTAGGGCCTCGGTGAGGTCGATCGCCCGGGTGTTGACGGTGCGGAGGCGGTCGACGAGTTCGGGGGTGAGGCGGGCCGGGTCCTTGTGGGCGACTTCCAGCAGCGTCTGCGAGACGGCCAGCGGCGTACGCAGTTCGTGGGAGGCGTTGGCGGCGAAGCGCTGTTGTTCGGCGACGTGCGCTTCGAGTCGGGTGAGCATGGAGTCGAAGGCGTCGGCGAGCTCGCGGAACTCGTCCTGGTGGCCTTCCATCTCGATGCGGTGGGAGAGCGAGCCGGTCGCGGCCAGCCGGGTCGCGTCGGTGATGCGGGTCAGCGGGGCGAGCATCCGTCCGGCGAGCAGCCAGCCGCCGACGAGGCCGAACACCAGCAGGAACGCCATCGCGACGGCGGCGCCGGGGGCGAAGTCGCGGGCCAGCGTGCCGCGGCCGGGCATGATGAAGACGGTCCCGTCGTGCGCGAGGACGTTCGTACCGCGTTGGATGTGGCGCAGCAGGAACCACCACACGGCCCCGAGCAGGATCGCGCCCGCGACCATCAGGAAACCGGCGTAGCTGAGGGTGAGTTTGAGGCGGGCGCTGAGGCCGGGGGGTCTAGTCACCTTGACCCCCGTCGCCCGCACCGTCGCCGGGTTCGACGATGCGGTAGCCGACGCCGGGAACGGTGCCGATGATCCACGGTTCGCCGAGGCGGCGGCGCAGGGCCGAGACGGTGATGCGCACGGCGTTGGTGAAGGGGTCGGCGTTCTCGTCCCAGGCGCGTTCCAGCAGTTCCTCGGCGCTGACGACGCCGCCTTCCGCCGCGACGAGGACTTCCAGGACGGCGAACTGCTTGCGGGTGAGCCCGACGTACCGGTCGTCGCGGTAGACCTCGCGGCGGAACGGGTCCAGGCGCAGGCCGGCGATCTCGCGTACGGGCGGTCTGTTGTGGGCGCGCCGCCGGTCGAGGGCGCGTAGCCGCAGCGCGAGTTCCTGGGGCGCGAAGGGCTTGGTGAGGTAGTCGTCGGCGCCGAGCCCGAAGCCGGAGGCCTTGTCGTCGAGCCGGTCGGCGGCGGTGAGCATCAGGATCGGCATGCCGCTGCCGCTCGCCACGATCCGCTTGGCGATCTCGTCGCCGGACGGGCCGGGGATGTCGCGGTCCAGGACGGCGATGTCGTAGGCGTTCACGGCCAGCATCTCCAGCGCGGTCTCCCCGTCGCCGGCGATGTCGGCCGCGATCGCCTCCAGACGCAGTCCGTCCCGAATCGCTTCCGCCAGGTAGAGCTCGTCCTCGACGACCAAGACACGCACGGTCTCCATGCTAGGAGCCGGGGCATATCGTCGGCGTATCGAAAACGCCCGGTGGCCAGAAGCTAGAGCACCTTGAGCGAGGTCCCGCCGTTCCAGACGACGCCGACCTGCCGGTAGTAGCCGCCGATGACCTCCTCGACCTCGAGGCGCGCGAGCTCCTCGGTCGGGGAGTCGAACAGCCGCAGGTCCACGTCGCCGCGCCACGCCTGGCCGCCGGCGAACTCGCTCGCGCCGGACTCGATCAGCTCGGCGTACGCGTCGCCGCCGGAGCCCTGACCGTCTGAGCCCTGACCACCCGTGTCGCGGCCTATCTTGGGGAAGACGCGGTGGTGGGCCATCGGGTGGCCGTTGACGAAGCCGTTGGTCTCGGACTCGCCGGTGAGCGTGAGCACGGCCTCGGCGATGCGGCGGTCCCCGGCGGCGAGCGTGGCGCCGAACTGCGCGCCCGCGGCGATCTGCGGGGCGGCGTGCGCGAAGGGGTGCGGGCGGGTCTGGTGGATGGAGCCGAGCTTCTTCGGATAGCCCTGGTGGATGCCGCGTGCGACCGCGAAGTCCTTGTCCACCCAGATATACACGCAGCGTGAGTACGTGCGACCCTGGTACGAGCAGCGGACGACGACGAAGGCCTCCTTGTACTGCGAGCGCACCGGGTCGAGCAGTTCCTCCCGGGACGCCGAGCAGGACTGCCAGTCCGCCCAGATCAGCGCGACGGCGCCGGGATCCTCGGCGGCCGGCTCCAGCGGCGCGGGCAGCAGTTCGGCGACCCGGGCCGGATCGGTGCGGTACTCGACGGTGAGCAGGTCGCCGGAGTAGTGCCAGGGCGGCGCCGGGATCAGCGAGGCGCGGCCGGTCGCGGTGCGCGGGTAGAAGAAGCCGTGCGGCTCGGTCATCGGACCCTCCGTTCGTTTGGGTCCGTACGATACTCCGCGGATTCCGCCGCCGAAAGCCTTGTCAGCCTGTCGGCCCGTCGTTATCGTTTGGGCTCAAACGAATTGGAGGTCGCCCATGGGGCACTTCGACGAGGACGGTCTCGAGTCCGCGGCGGCGGCGCTGACCGAGCGCGGGATCGACGTCGTGCGGCTCGGCTATCCCGACCTGATCGGCACCGAGCGCGGCCGGGACGTGCTGGTCGCCCGGTTCGCCCGGACGGTCGGCGACGGCGTGGCCTTCTGCCGCACGGTCTACGGCACCAGTCCGATGGGCGACGTGATCGAGCTCGAACACGGCGGGCTGGCGGACGGGCTGCCGGACGTCGTGGCGTTCCCCGACCTGTCCACGCTGGTGGACGTGCCGTGGGAGCCGGGCGTCGCGCACTGCATCGCGGACGTCTACAACCCGGACGGGACCGCGTCCGAGGAGAGTCCGCGGACCGTGCTCAAGTCGATCGTCGAGCGCTTCGCCGAGCTGGGCATGCGTCCCACGGTCGGTCCCGAGCTCGAGTTCTACGTGCTGGAGCGCGACGCGTCCTCGCCGAACGGATGGCGGCGGTACGGCGAGGCGCCCGGCAACGTGTACGTGGCCGGGCGCAAGGGCGATCCGGAGAACGTGCTGCTGCGTGCGCTGCGCAGCCTCTCCCACTACGGCCTCGACGTCGTCGCCGCGAACCACGAGTTCTGTTCCGGCCAGTTCGAGATCAACCTCTGGCACTCCGAGGCGCTGGACGCGGCCGACCGCGCCTTCCGCTTCAAGTCGGCGGTGAAGGAGCTGGCGCGGCAGGAGGACAAGCTCGCCACCTTCATGGCCAAACCGTTCAACGACGAGGGCGGGTCGGGATTCCACCTGCACTTCTCGACGTGGGACGACGAGGGCAGGCCGCTGTTCGACGATCCGTCCGGGCAGGCGGGGCTCTCGAAGACCGCGCTGTCGGCGATCGCGGGCGTCATCAAGCACGCGCCCGCGCTCACCGCCCTGGCGAACCCGACGGTCAACTCCTACAAGCGTTTCGGCCCCGACACGCTCGCGCCGTGGCTGATCGACTGGGGCCTGGACAACCGCAGCGCGATGGTCCGGATCCCGCCGGAGCGCGGCCGGGCCTCGCGGCTCGAACTGCGGCTCGGGGACGCGACCGCGAACCCGTATCTCGCGATCGCGGGCCTGCTGGCCGCCGCGTATCTCGGCATCCGCGACGGACTCACCCCGCCGGAGCCGCTGACCGGATACGGCTACGACCCGGCGAAGGCGGACCGGATCCCGCAGGACCTCGGCGCCGCGCTGGCCGCGCTGGAGGCCGACACCGATTTCGCCGACCTGCTCGGCCCGTGCTTCGTCGCCGCGTATCTCGCCTACAAGCGCAACGAACTCGACCGCTTCTCCCGCTGGGTCACCGACTGGGAGTTCCGCGAGTACGCCTACCACCTGTGAGGGAACCGAAGTGACGAGTGTGAGTACCGCCATCGACCTCGCGGACCTGGACGTGTTCGAGCAGGGCCGCGCCTGGCCGCTCTTCGATGTTCTGCGCCGCGACGAGCCCGTGCACTGGAACCCGGAGCCCGCGCCGAACTCCGGGTTCTGGGCCGTGACCCGGCACGAGGACATCGTGGCCGTGGACCGCGACGCGCAGACGTTCACCTCCACGAACTTCGTCAACCTCGAGGAGGTGGACGACGAGCTGATCGACATCCGCCGCTCCATCCTCGAGTCCGACGGCGACCGGCACCGCGCGCTGCGCAAGCTGCTGCAACGCGACTTCGGCGGGCAGACACTGCTCAAGTACGAGGACTTCCTGCGCGGGCTGACCGAATCGACGGTGGACGCGGCGCTGCGCAAGGGCGAGTTCGACTTCGTCAAGGAGGTCAGCGCCGACTTCCCGATCCGGGTGCTGGCGCGGATGCTGGACGTGCCGGACGAGGACACCGGCCGGCTGATCGACTGGGGCAACCGGATGATCGGCAACACCGACCCGGACTACGCGGACGTGCTGCTCGGCCACGCGGACAGCGACCAGTACAAGCACCTGCCGTTCCGTTCCCCGGCCGCGCTCGAAGTGTTCGAATACGGCCGGAAGCTGGCCCGCGAGCGGCGCGGCGGAGACGGCGACGACCTGGTCAGCAAGCTCGTCAACCGCGTCCCGATCGACGGCGAACCGCTGACGGCGACCGAGTTCGACAACTACTTCCTGCTGCTCGTCGTCGCGGGCAACGAGACGACGCGGCACACGATCAGCCACTCGATGCTGGCGTTGCTGCAGAACCCGGACCAGCTCAGGCTGCTGCAGCAGCGGCCGGAGCTGATCCCGGTGGCCGTCGAGGAGTTCCTGCGCTGGGCGTCGCCGGTCTACCACTTCCGGCGCACGGCGACCCGGGACGTGGAGCTCGGCGGCAAGCAGATCCGCGAGGGCGACAAGGTCGTCATGTGGTTCGCCTCGGGCAACCGGGACGAGGACGTGTTCGCGGACCCGTACCGCTTCGACGTGACCCGCACCCCGAACGACCACGTGGCCTTCGGCAAGGGCAGCCCGCACTTCTGCCTCGGCAACAACCTCGCGCGGTTGGAGATCCGGCTGATGTTCGAGACCCTGCTGCCACGCATCGCGAACGCCGAGCTCGTCGGCGACGTCAAGCGCGTGCGCAGCAACTTCGTCAACGGCATCAAGACGCTCCCGGTGAGGATCACAGAACATTGAAAGCACTCTGCGTCCTGCACGACGCCTTCTCCAGCACCGGCCTGATCGGCGCCGCGCTCCGAGCGCGCGGCTGGGAGGTCGACGAGGTGACGATCGTGCCCGCAGAACGGTACGGGACGCCCGACGTCGAATTCGCCTTCCCGGACTACCGGGACTACGACCTCATCGTTCCGCTGGGCTCGCCGTGGGCGGCGTATGACGACGAGGCGATCGGCAGTTGGCTCAAGCCCGAGCTGGACTGGCTCGCCCGGATCGTCGCGGACGACGGCGCCGTCTTCGGGATCTGCTTCGGCGCGCAGGCCCTCGCCCGCGCGCTCGGCGGATCGGTGGCGCGCGGCCCACGCCCGGAGATCGGCTGGACGGCGATCGAACCCGACGATCCGGCCATCGAACCGGGCCCGTGGTTCCAGTGGCACTTCGACGCGTTCACGCCGCCGCCGGGCGCCACCGTGCTCGCGCGCAACGACGCCGCGATCCAGGCGTACCGGGTCGGGCGCTGCCTCGGCGTGCAGTTCCATCCCGAGGTCACGGCCTTCGACATCACCATGTGGCTGGACAACGGCGGCCGCGCGGAGGCACGTGCGCAGGGCATCGATCCCGCCGATCTGTTGGCCGAGGCCGAGCGCCGGGCGGACGCCGCGCGCGCCCGTACCGAGGCGTTGACCGACCACTACCTGACGGCGATCTTCCCAGCTTAAATAGCGTCGCGGAAACCATTGCCATCCAAACGTTTGGACCCGTACGATTCACGGCACGACACCGCGAGCACGCCGGGCCAAGGAGGCGCCATGGACACGCCGCACACCGAAACCAGCAGTACCAGCCCCAGCAGAGAAGGCCTCGCCGGATCGCTGACCCTCGTCGACGCCATCGCGCAGTCGGTCGGCGTCATGGGGCCGGTCTTCTCCATCGCCTTCCTGGTGCCGCTGCTCGTGGGGCTCAACGCCTCCGGCAGCGGCGCCGGGGCGGCCGCCCCGCTCTCCGTGCTGATCGCCGCGGTCGGCGTGCTCGGCCTCGGCTGGATCGTGGCCCAGTACGCCCGCCGCATCCACGCCGCCGGCTCGCTCTACGACTACGTCACCGACGGCCTCGGCAGGCGGGTCGGCGCCGCGGCCGGACTGCTCTACTACGTCGGCATCCTCGCGCTCGGCATGGGCATCCTCGTGATGATCGGCGGCACGATCCACGACACCCTGCAGTCCGAGTTCAACGTCACCCCGCTGCCGAGCTTCGTCTGGGACCTGATCCTGCTGGTCGGACTCGCCGCCGTGCTCTACCTCGGCGTCGCCCTGTCCACGCGGGCCCAGCTCACCCTGGCGCTGATCTCCTTCACCGTCGTGCTGATCTTCAGCCTTTACGTCATCATCAAGCTCGGCTCGCACAACAGCCTGGCCACCGGCTTCAAGCCGAGCAGCTCACCGGAGGGCTTCCGCGGCGTGCTGTTCGGAGTGCTGTACGGCGTGCTGCTGTTCACCGGCTTCGAGACGGCGGCGAACCTCGGGGAGGAGACCACGCACCCGAAGCGCGACATTCCGCGTGCGGTGCTGATCTCCGTGCTCGCGGTCGCGGGCTTCTACATCATCGGCTCGTACGCGCAGGTGGCCGGCTATCACTTCAGCCTCGACGCGCTGGGGAAGAACGCGGGGGCGCCGCTGTTCGGGATCGCCGGACCGGTCTCCGACGGTGGGTTCGGTTCGGTGGTCGTGCGGCGGCTGCTGGAACTGGTGGTCGTGTTCGACATGATCGCGGTGATGATCGGCTGTTCGGTCTCGGCGTCGCGCGGGTTCTTCGCGATGGCCCGCGACGGACGGCTGCCGAAGCCGATGGCCCGCGTTTCGGAGCGCCGTCGTACGCCGCTGATCGCCTCGCTCGTGGTCGTGGCCGGTCACTTCGTGGTCATCCTGCTGACGCAGCTGTGGAACGGGTTGCTTGCGCAGGCTGGTCTGCCGCACTACGTGGCGATGTTCAGTTGGGGCTCTACGTTCGGCGGGTTCGCGCTGGCGGTCATCTATCTGCTGATGTCCTTCGGCGCGATCAGGGGCCTGCGCGACCATTCCAAGCTGTGGGCGGTGTATCTCGCGGCTGTGGTCGGCATCGTGGTCACGGGGGCGGCGATCTTCGGGTCCTTCTACCACGTGACCGCGCCGGTGATCTACGCGCCGTACGCCGCGCTGGCGCTGCTGGTTCTCGGGCTGGCGCTGGCGTTCGTGCGCGGTAGCGATGCGGACGTCTCGAGTGAGGTCACCCCCGCGATGGAACCGAGCATCTAAGGAGCCTGTCGTGCCGACGCCGCGGATGCTGCTGATCCTGAGCGAGAACTGGACGATGACCGGCGGCCGTGACCTGCCCACGCTGGTGCGCTGGGCGCGCGAGGCCGAGGATGCCGGGTTCGACGCGGTGATGATCAGTGAGCACGTGGTGCTCGGCCCGGACGCGGGCGCGGACGGGATCATGGGCAACCCGCGCTCGTACGCGCTGCCGGGGAACCAGGACCCGTTCACGCCGTGGCCCAACTCGCTGATGCTGCTCGCGGCGATCGCTTCGGCGACCAGTCGGATCAGGCTGGTCGCCGGGGCGATCCTGGCGCCGCTGCGGCATCCGCTGCTGCTGGCCCGGGAGCTCGGCACGCTCGACCTGCTCAGCGAGGGACGGCTCGTCGTCCAGCCGACCGTGAGCTGGAGTCGGGATGAGTATCGCGCGCTCGGTGTTCCGTTCGAGCAGCGTGGCCGGATCCTCGACGAGCAGTTGGAGATCATGGAGCTGCTCTGGAAGCAGTCCCCGGTCAGCTATCAGGGTAAGTATTTTCAGTTCGAGGACGTGTTCTTCGAGCCGAAGGCGTATCGACCCGAGGGGCCGCGGCTGTGGTTCGGTGGGCAGCGGATGCATGACGGCCTCCTCGACCGCCTCGTGCGCTATGGCCACGGATTTCACCCGCTTGGCGAGCCGACGAAAGCAGACATGGAGAAGCTGCGCGAGGGGCTCGTTGCTGCGGGCCGCGGGGACGAGCAGTTGGAACTGATCGGTGGCACCCGCGCCACGTTCCCCGACGACTACTCGTGCGCCGACCTCGGGCAGGCGATGGCCGACTTCCCCGAGCAGGTCGAGCGGGGCTTCACCACGTTCTGCGTCAAGCCGTCGCAGTTCACCGACGACCCGCACGGCGTCGCGGCACTGTGCCGGGACGTGATGCGGCGCGTCGCGTCATAGGCTGCGGCGGGCTCGCTGGGCTACGGGGTCGGGGATGGGGGCGGCGGCGATGAGGCGGCGGGTGTAGTCGGTGGTCGGGTGGAGTAGGGCGGCGGCGGTCGGGCCCTGCTCCTCGATGCGGCCGTCGTGCAGGACGACGACCTGGTGCGAGACGTCTTGGACCACGGCTAGGTCGTGCGAGACGAACAGGCAGCCGAAGCCGAGGTCCTGCTGGAGTTCGGCGATCACCTCCAGCACGCTGCGTTGCACGCTCACGTCGAGGGCGCTGGTCGGTTCGTCGGCGACGAGGAGCCTGGGGCCGAGGACGAGGGCACGGGCGAGGCTGACGCGTTGCCGCTGGCCGCCGGAGAGTTCGCGCGGCGTGCGGGAGGCCAGTGCGCGAGGCAGCCGTACGCGTTCCAAATACTCCACGACGCGCTCGCCGCGCTCCTTGGCGGACATGCGGGGGCGGTGCACGCGCAGCGGTTCGGCGATGCACTGGGCGACGGACATGCGTGCGTCGAGGGAGGCCACGGGATCCTGGAGGACGACGCCGACATCGGCTCTCAGCGTTCGCAGGGCCCGGCCGCGCAGCTTGGCGGGGTCGGCGCCGAACAGGGTGATGCGGCCCTGGGTCGGCCGGACCAGTCCGAGGGCGACGCGGGCGGCGGTCGACTTGCCGGAGCCGGATTCGCCGATCAGCCCGAGGGTTTCGCCGGGGGCGACGGACAGGGAGACGCCGTCGAGGGCGTGGACGGCGCGCGTGCCGCGGCCGAAGGTGACGGAGACGTCGTGCAGGGACACGACGGGGGAGGGGGACTCGTCAGTCGGCTCGTCCGGTTCCGCCGGCTCGGGCTCGGGCGCGGTGGTGGTGAGTCGGGGGACGGCGGCGAGCAGGCGCTTGGTGTAGTCGTGCTCGGGGTGGAGCAGGACCTGCTCGACGGTGCCGGTCTCGACGACGGCGCCTTGCAGCATCACGGCGACGCGGTCGGCGATGTCGGCGACGACGCCCATATTGTGCGTGACCAGCAGCAGGGCGGTGCCGGACTCGGCCACGAGGTCCCGCAGCAGGTCGAGGATCTCGGCCTGGACGGTGATGTCGAGGGCCGTCGTCGGTTCGTCGGCGACCAGGAGGGCGGGGCGGTTCGCGATGGCCATGGCGATCACGACGCGCTGACGCTGCCCGCCGGAGAGCTGGAACGGGTAGGCGCGTGCGCGCAGTTCCGGATCCGGGATGCCGACGCGTCGCAGCAGGCTGACGGCCTCCTGATCCGCCTCCGCCGCGCTCACGTCGCGGTGGTTACGGATGACCTCGGCGATCTGCGCTCCGACGCGCATCAGCGGGTCGAGGGCGGTCGCTGGCTCCTGGAAGACCATGGACACGGTGCGGCCGCGCAGGCCGCGCAATTCCCGTTCCCCGGCCGCCGAGACGTCCGTCTCCGCGACCGAGATCCGGCCGGTGACGTGCGCGTTCTCGGGGAGCAGGGCCATCGCGGCCAGGGCGACGGTGGACTTGCCCGAGCCGGATTCGCCGACCAGCGCCAGGGTCTCCCCGGGGGCGACGCGGAGCGAGACGGAGCGGACGGCCGGGACGTCGCCCGACTCCGTGCCGAAGGTGACGCAGAGGTCTTCGACGACGAGCGAGGAGGTGGCGGTATCGGCGGTCATGCGCGCCCCCTGACCGAGAAGGCGTCGCGCAGGCCGTCGCCGACGGCGTTGAAGGCGCAGACCACGAGGATCACGGCGAGGCCGGGCGGCAGGATCAGCCACCAGTACCCGGAGTAGGCCGCGGTGAGACCGGCGGAGAGCATGCCGCCCCAATCGGTTTGCGGGGACTGGACACCGAGGCCCAGGTAGGACACGTAGGCGACCAGCAGGATGGCGTCGGCCACCTGGAAGGTCGCGGCGACCACGATCGTGGAGACGGCGTTCGGCAGGATGTGCCGGAAGATCGCCCGGCGGTGCGTGCCGCCGATCGCGCGCAGCGTCAGCACGTAGTCGCGGTTCTTCAGGGTCAGCGTCTCGGCGCGGACCAGGCGCGAGGGCACCAGCCAGGACACCAGGCCCAGGATGACGACGAGCCCCGGCACGCTCGGAGTGGTGATCGCCGAGATGACCAGCAGGATGAACAGGGCCGGGATCGCGATGCCCGCGTCCACGACACGCATCATCACGGCGTCGACCCAGCCGCCCGCGTAGCCCGCGACCGAGCCCCACAGCGTGCCGATGACCGTGGCCAGCAGCCCCGCGGACAGTCCGACCGTGAGCGAGACCTTGCCGCCGTACATCAGCCTGCCGAGTTCGTCGTGGCCGACGGCGTCGGTGCCGAGCCAGTGCGCGCCGCTCGGTGCGAGATTGATCTGCGCGAGGTTCGTGTGGATCTGGTCGGTCGAGTAGAACACCGGGCCGAGGAAGCAGAACAGCACCAGCAGCACGATCACGGCGAGCCCGGCGACCGCGAACCGGTTGCGGGCGAACCGGCGCAGGCCGACGCGTGTCCCGGAGGCGGACGCGGCGAGGCCGCCGGGCCCGTCCTCGGCGAGTTCCGTTTGAATCAGCACACTCATGCCTCGTCACCTGCCTGCACGCGCGGGTCGATGAGCCGTTGGACGACGTCGGCGAGCAGCGTGCCGATCACCGTGGCGACCGAGATCACCAGCACGCAGCCGAGCAGGACCGGGTAGTCGGAGGACTGCGCGGCGCTCCAGAACAGCAGGCCCATGCCGGGGTAGTTGAACAGCTGCTCGACCACGAGCGCGCCGCCGAACAGGACCGGGACGTAGTAGCCGAGCATCGCCACGACCGGTGTCAGGGAATTGCGGAACACGTGGCGCCACAGGATCGCGCGCGGCCGGTCGCCGCCCGCGCGGGCTGTGCGCACGTAGTCCTCGCCCAGGTTCTCCAGCACGGCGCCGCGCATGTAGCGGCTGAAGACGGCGACCATGGACGCGGCGCCGGCGACGACCGGGAGCACCAGGCCGGCCGGATCGGACAGCACCTGCAGCACGGTGTCGCCCTGCGGCGCCTCGGACGGGAACCAGGGCAGGATCTGGCTGAAGACCAGGACCAGCACGATGCCGAGGAAGTACACCGGCGTCGCGTAGGCGATGAAGGACAGGGCCGTGATCAGGTAGTCCGTGGGCTTGTTGCGGCGCACGGCCTGCCACATGCCGAGCGGCAGCGCGACGGCGAGCCCGATGATCGCGGAGAGCACCGTGAGCACGAGCGTCTTCGGCAGCCGCTGCGCGATCAGCTGGGAGACGGGTTCGTTCAGCGTGTACGACGTACCGAGGTCCCCGTGCAGCAGGGTATTGAGGTAGTAGGCGTACTGCACGGGGAGCGGCTTGGTCAGGCCCTGCGCCTGGTTGAACGCGGCGATCTGCGCGGCGCTCGCGTGCGGCCCGAGGATCCCGCGGGCGGGACCCCCGGGCAGCGCGTGCAGCAGGCCGAAGACGATCACCGTGACCACGAGGATCACGGCCGCGGCCTGCAACAGGCGCCCGATGAGGTAACGCGCGGTCACTTAGTTCGTCCACTTCCACTGGGCCGGGTGGAAGTTCGCGAGGGAGTCCTGGGCGACGAGACTCAGGCCGTTCTTGACGACCGAGATCTGGTAGTCCGGCTCGGGTAGCCAGATCACCGGCAGCGCCTTGGCCAGCGCGGCGCTGTAGGCCTGCATCGCCTCGGTGGAGCTCGATGTGGTCGTGGCCTTGATCAGCGCGTCCACGGCCGGGTCGGAGTAGTTGCCGAAGTTGGCGCCGCCGCCGGTCTCGAACAGCGAGTCGCCGGACGGGTAGGCGGAGAAGTACCAGCTGCCCGCGGTGCCGAAGTAAGAGAGCTGCCAGCCGCAGATCGATTGCGTCGCAGTGCACTGCGGAGTCTCGGAGAGCACCGTGTTGACCGGCGCGGTCTTGATAGTGAAGCCGATGCCGGTCTCGGCGAGCGAGGACTGGACGGCGCTCATCAGGTTGTCGGTCACGCTGGATCCGGACTGGGAGAGCACCTGCATCTGGAACTTCGTCCCGGCCGCCACGCCCGCGCCGCACTGGTTTGCGCCGCTGCCGACGTTCGTGCAGACCATGACGCTGCCCTGCTCGGTCCAGCCGTGGCCGGTCAGCAGTGCCTTGGCGTTCGCGGTCGAGAAGGGGTACGGGTTGCTCTTCTGCACGGCGGACAGGAAGTCGGACTCCTCGGACTGCGGCACCGGCCCGTACCCGGCGGTCGCGGTGCCGTTGAACACGGCCTTCGCCAGCGTGGTCTGGTCGATCGACTCCTGGACGGCCTGGCGGGCGTAGAGCTGCTTGAAGACGGCGCCCATCGTCGGGTTGTCGAAGTTGTACGGCATGTACGTGATCGCCCAGCCGGTCCACGGCTTGACGCTGTAGCCGTGGTTGGTGAACGAGGAGGACTGGCCCATGTCGGTCGGGTCGATGTACCCGTAGTCGACCGAGCCCGCCCGCAGCGCGTTCTCCTCGGCGGTCGTCGTCGTGAACGGCAGCAGGTTGACGGTCTTGATGTTCGCCTTCTCGCCGCCGTCGTACTTCGCGTTGGCGCTGAGCACGACCTTGCCCGCGCTGGACCAGGAGGCGACCGAGTAGGGGCCGTCGATGGTCTTCCACAGCGCGTTCGTCGCATAGCCGGAGATGCTGGTGGCGGCGCTGTTGAGGTAGTTCCACACCTGCACGGCGCCCGCGGCGGTCTCGTCGGCGTTCGAGACGGCGGCGGAGGCGCCGGTCTTGTCCCAGGCGTGCTGCGGGAGCGGCGTGATGGAGCTGAGCTCGTTCGCCAGCATCCACTGGTCGTTGTAGGACTTGTCGAAGGTGATGGTGAACTTCGTGCTGCTGAGGACCTTGAACGAGGTCCAGTTGTCCGGGGCCTGGCCGGGGTTGTAGCCGGCCCAGTTCGCCTTGTCGGCCTTGATCAGGTTGAACCAGAACTCGACGTCGCGCGAGGTCACCGGCTGGCCGTCGCTCCAGTGCCGGTCGCCGAGGGTGATGGTCACGCTGCGCCCGTCGGCGGCGAAGTCGGCGGCGGTGGCCACGGAGTCGGCCTTGTTCCAGGCGATCGTGCCGGTCGAGCCGTCGTAGGCGATCAGCGGCTCCCACAGTGCGGCGGCGATGGAGATGTTGTTGGTGTTCAGGTGGGCCGCGGTGCCGATCGGCAGGATCCAGTTGGGCGTGAAGTCGGCGGGCAGCGCGTAGTTCACCGAATCGGACGTGGCCGACGCCGAGGTGCCTGAACCCTGGCAGGCGGCGAGGAGCAGGCCGGCGCCGGCCGCGAGCGCGGCGAGCTTCCGGCGACGGCGCGGGGTGCGGGCGGGGGACATGTGCGGCTCCTGGTGGGACGGGGGAGGGTGGCAGTCAGTCAAAACCCGTGCGGCGAGAAAAGAAATAACCATTTGTAAAAAGTCTGTTTCTGCCGGAATGGAATAAGTGCCGGGGTCTTTCACCTGCTGCGCGGCGGGCCTTACGCTCGGAGCCGGTCCCCGAGTTGGAAATAACCGCCACCATGCCTGACGTAAGTCCCCCGAGTCCCGCGCACCGCGGCAACGCCCGCGGCTCCGCCCTGGCCGAGAGCATCCTCGACCTGATCGCGTCCGGTCAGGCGAGCACGCGCACGGAGCTGTCCGAACTGCTCGGCGCCGCGCCCTCGTCGATCTCGCTGACGGTCGGCCACCTGGTCGAGCGCGGCCTGGTCGCCGAGCACGGGACCGTGTCCTCGGCCGGCGGCAGGCCGCGCAAGGTGCTGCGGATCGGCGGCGCCGACGAGTTCGCGCTCGCCGCGGACCTGGGCGGTCGGCACGCGCGGATCGGCGTCGTGCTGCCCGGCGGCGGCCTGCAGGACGTCTCGACCATCCCGTTCGCCGTCGACGACGGCCCGGAGGCCGCGCTGCCGCCACTCGCCGACGCGCTCGAAGCCCTGGCCGACGCCCGCGGCCGCGAGACGCTGCGCGGCGTCGGGCTCTCGCTGCCCGGGCCGGTCGACGTGGAGCACGGCATGGTCATACTGCCCTCGCGGATGCCCGGCTGGAACCGCTTCCCGGTGGCCGCCTGGCTGAGTGAACGTTTCGGAGTCCCGGCGGCGGTGGGCAACGACGCGAACTGCATGGCGCTCGGCGAGCACACCGTGCAGCCCGCGGAACGGCGCCAGTCCATCACCGTGAAGATCGGCTCCGCGATCGGCACCGGGATCATCGCCGACGGCCGGCTCTACCGGGGCGCGACCGGGGCCGCCGGGGACATCACGCACGTGCGCATCGACGCGGCCGGGGACACGCCGTGCTCCTGCGGCAACATCGGCTGCCTGGAGACCGTGGCCTCGGGCGCGGCGCTGGCCCGGATCCTCGGCGGACGCGGCGGGGCGGCGGAGACGACGGTGGAGGACGTGGTGAAGATGGTCTCCCTGGACGCCGACCCCGAGGCCACCCGCGCCGTACGCCAGGCGGGCCGCTACCTCGGCCAGGTGCTCGCCGCGAACGTGAACTTCTTCAACCCGGACGCGGTCTACCTCGGCGGGATCCTGTCCACGCTAGAGCCGCTGGTCGCCGCCGTCCGCAGCCAGCTGTACGAGGCCTGCCACCCGCTGGCCACCGAGCACCTGGTGATCGAGCGCACCAGCCTGGGCGCCGACGCCGGACTGGTCGGCGCCGGCCAACTCGCGCTGCACCGCGCACTGGCCCAGGCCCTCGCAGACTCCTGACCCCTCCGTCCACGTCCACGAACACGACCACGACCACGACTACGTCCACGAACACGTCCACGTCCACGAACACCGCGAAGGGCACGCCCATGACCGACCGTCCCCCCGTCGCCCGCCCCGTGATCGCCATCGCGGGCCTGGGCATCGAGTCCTCCACCTTCTCCCCGGCCCGCACCCTCGCCCCCGCCTTCCACCCTCAGCGCGGCGACGAGATCCTGACCCGCTATCCCTTCCTCGCGCCCGGGACCACGCTGCGTGAGTCGGCGGACTGGCACGGCGCGCTGCTCGGCAAGGCGCTGCCCGGCGGGATGGTCACGGCCGACGCGTACGCCGCGCTCTCCGACGAACTGATCGAACGCCTCGCCGCGATCACGGAGACGACGCACCTCGACGGCCTCTGGTACGACATCCACGGCGCGATGACCGTCGAAGGCATCGACGACGCGGAGGCCCTGCTGCTCGCGCGGATCCGCGAAGTCGTCGGCCCGGACGTCGTCATCTCCACCTCGATGGACCTGCACGGCAACGTCTCGCGCGAACTCGTGCACCAGAGCGACCTGATCACCTGCTACCGGATGGCCCCACACGAGGACTACCTCGAGACCAAGGAACGCGCCCTCCGCAACCTCATCGACCTGCTGACCTCCGGCGCCCCGCTCCCGGTCAAGGCATGGATCCCGGTCCCGGTGCTGCTCGCAGGTGAGCAGACCTCCACACGCATCGAGCCCGCACGCGGCATCTACGCGGCCGTACCCGAAGTCGAGGCCACCGACGGCGTGATCGACGCGGCCATCTGGGTCGGCTACGCGTGGGCCGACGAACCCCGCAACCACGCCGCGATCGTCGTCACCGGACACGACCAGGTAGCCGTCACCGCCGGAGCCGAACGCCTGGCACAGGCCTTCTGGAACGCCCGCCGCGACTTCGCATTCGTAGCCCCGACCGGCACCTTCGACGAATGCCTAGACGAAGCCCTCGCCTCAACCGCCCGCCCCTTCTTCGTCAGCGACAGCGGCGACAACCCGACCGCCGGCGGCGCAGGCGACGTGACCTGGGGCCTGACCCAACTGCTCGCGCGCCCCGAGTTCAAGGACCCCGACGGCCCGACCGTGATCTATGCGTCGGTCCCCGGCCCCGCAGCGATCGCGACCGCCGTAGAAGCCGGAATCGGCGCCACGATCACCGTCACCGCCGGAGCAGACGTCGACGACCGCCACGCGGGCCCCATCACCATGACCGGCACCGTCCACGCCATCCGCCACGGCGACCGCGACGCCGAGACCGAAGTCGTACTCCGCGTAGGCAGCGTGCACGCGATCCTCACCAAGCTGCGCAAGCCCTACCACCACGAGCACGACTTCACCGACCTAGACCTAGCCCCGCGCGCCGCGGACATCGTCGTCGTCAAGATCGGCTACCTGGAACCCGAACTCTTCGCGATGGCCACCGACTGGCGCCTCGCCCTCACCCCCGGCGGCGTAGACCAGGAACTCACCCGCCTAGGCCACCACCGCATCCAACGCCCCATGTTCCCCTTCGACCCGGACATGCCCGACCCCGACCTCAGCGCCCGCGTCATCCCTCTCTCGCACGCTGAGCTTGGCGGTGAGGACGTTGATCTCCATACCACCGGGTGACCAGCCGCCATCAGCCGCTTGTCGGCGTGCATCATCGAGGAACTCGGCGTGCAGTGCGTCGATCTGCGCGCCGCCGAGTTTCTCCATCCCGTACATCGAGTCGCGGAACTCGTCGAACAGCTCCTCTGGCTCGCACTCGCGCGTGAGCGTGTGAGCCTCCCACACGGCCGGCTCGAATCCCGAGTCGATCAGCAGCGCATCGAGTTCTTGACGATTACGAGCACGACGATCGCCAAGCCGCGGGATGCGCTCCTCTTTCGGCACAACCACCAGGTATTTCATGGCCAAGGTGAGGAAACGCGCAACTCCGCCATCCGGTAGAGGACCGGCGCCGAGCGTGGCCACGAGCACCCCACCAGGGGCCAGGACGCGCGCGACTTCCGCGATGACCTGGTCGAGATCGGTCATGAGCATCAGCGACATATGCGCGGCCACGGCATCGAACGCGTCATCCGCCCACGGCAACGCCTGCGCCAGCCCTTGGCGTAGGTCGGCGTGTGCCAAAGCAGGACGCTGACGTGCGAGCGACAATTCGCGCTCCGACAGATCGATACCGGCCAGCCTCTGGGCTCCGCGGCCCGCGAGCACGTCCAGCAGCCCACCGTCCGCGCAGCCGAGATCCAAAACGCCCCTCGCCCCAGGCCCGGCGACCAGATCGGCGGTGACCTCATACGTCGTCCGTCCATCGGGAAGCCGAACAAGCTCGGTTCCCGCCGACTGCCTCCCCGGGCGACGGTCGTGATAGGCCCGCAGGTAGGCCTCACCAGGCAAGAGCGAGAGAGGGTCGGTGTCGATCGTCGCGTTCATGCGCAGAACCTACAAGCAGCATCAGACACGCTCGGGGGCGTCAGTTCGGCGGTGGCTACGCCAGGGCAGGAAGATCCCGCTCGCCAGGCAGAGGATCGCCGCGATCAGGAGTGTTTCGCGTACGCCGAAGAGAGTGGCGAGCCAGCCGCCGAGTGCGATGAACAGCGGGGTGATGGACTTGTTGCTCACCGACCAGGCGGTGGCGACCCTGGTCATCAGGTCCTTCGGTGTTTCGCGCATCCGGTAGGCGGAGAACACCGGGTTGAAGATGCCTGCCAGGAACAGCAGTATCGAGTCCGCGCTGATGACGGTGAGCAGGCCGGGGATGCCGATGGGTGCGAAGGCCAGGGGCAGCATGCATGGGCCGCGTAGTGCGCCGACGATCAGCAGGACGCGGTCGGTTCCGAGTCGTCGGGTGATGCGTTGGGAGACGAGTGAGCCGATTAGTCCGGCGGCGCATGGGGCGCCGAGTGCGATGCCGTATTCGAATGCTGAGAGGTGCAGGTCGTCGAGCATGAGCACGGCCAGCAGGGGTGAGGTCATGCGGATCGTTCCGGCGAAGAACATGCCGTTGATGTAGAGGCCGCGCAGCGTGCGGTGGGCGAAGGTGTGGCGTAGTCCGGCCGAGACGCGGGTGAGCATCTTCTCGCGGCTGCCGTCGGTGGTCGCCGGGGTCTGGATCGCGCCGTGTTCGCCGACGAAGCGGCGGGTGAGCAGGATGGCGGCGATCGCGAAGCTGAGTGCGTCGATGGCGGTGGAGCTGACGATGCCGACCACCGTGATCAGCAGGCCGCCGATCGCCGGGCCGACGGTCGAGGTCGTCCAGTCCACGGAGGAGAGCTTGGCGTTGATCCCGAGTTGGCGGTGCTCGGCGATCACCTGCTTGAACAGCGAGGTCAGCGCCGCGTTGTAGAGGATCGAGCAGACGGTGACGACCATCAATACGACGCAGAGTTGGACGTAGCTCAAGCCGCCGAGGGCGAACGCCGCGATGACGGAGGCGAGTGCGGTGAAGCTGAGGGTCTCGGTCACCCGCAGCACACGCTGCTTGGGCTGCCGCTCGATGAACGGGCCGAGCGGCAACGCGATCACCGCCGTGGCCGCGAACGCGAACGCCGTCATCACGGACACCGATCCGGCGGGCTCGTGCAGGCGCTCGATGGCGATCAGCGGGATCGCCCCGGTGCTGACCGCGCTGCCGAGGCTGCTGATCACGTAGGCGGCCCACAGCACCCGCAGCTGCCTGATCCCGATCGAGTCGTCGAGGGCGAGTTCCGGCACCACGGCGTTTTCGAGCACGAGGAACCAATCCCCCTTCACGCCGCCAGGAACACCGGCCCACCTCGTCGAGTATGCGGCTATCCCATGACGAAGACCCGACGAGTCAGCTCAAAGGCCTGATATGCCGATCGAAAATCTTCGGTAGTGCGACGGTGTGCCGAGGTATGTGCCGCCACCACCAGGTTCGGTCTCGGTCATGCCCAGGTACTGCAGGATACTCACGGAGGCGAGGTTGGCGGCGAGTGCTTCGGCCCAGATCTCGGTGAGCTTCAGGCGGTGGAATCCGTAGTCGAGCCCTGCTCGGGCCGCTTGTCTTCCGAGGCCTCGTCTCCATTGGCGTGAGTCGCCGATCACGAATCCGAGTTCGCGGCGTAGTGGCTCGCTTCCATGGAGATCGACGTAGCCGACCAATTCGCCGCGGTGGACCGCTGCCAGGCGGACGAGATCGCTCGGTGGTTCGGTGATGATGCGGCGGTGGAAGGAGACGTACTCCATCGTGCTCAGTCCGGTGGTCCACTTCGCCGCCGCGCAGAAGAGGGGGTCGAGCGCCCAGGAGGCCAGTGCCTCGGCGTCGGTTAGTTCGAGAGGGCGCAGGTCGATGGACGGTGTATCAGACACGTTCGCGAGACTACGTCGATGGCGCGGGTCACGCTTCGAATTTGTCAGGTGCGTCGGATGGGGATGGCGCCGCAGCTTTCCGATACGGCGGCGTCTTTGTCAGCGGTCGTTTGTAGGGTCGGGCTTCGTGAGTGCGCATCGTATGGAGATTGCCCGGGTTGTCGGTCGGATCGAGCCCGTTGACGAACTGGAGGCGGCGCATCGGGGCGCTGTGCTTGAGTGGATCGGTTCGGGGGACGAGTTGTATCGGCTCGTGCCGCCGGATCAGCCGCCGATGCATCTGGTGTCTTACTTCGTGCCCTTCGATCCTGCCTGCGGTTCGGTGCTGGTGGCGGCGCATCGCAAGTCGGGGCTCGATCTTCCGCCCGGCGGTCATTGCGAGGTCGGCGAGTTGCCGTCGGACACGGTGCGGCGGGAGTGCGTCGAGGAACTCGGCATCCCGGCGATCGCATTGCCGCGGTTCGGTGCGGAGCCGTTGTTCGTGACGGTCACTGAAACGCAGGGTTCTGTGGTTCGCCGGCATACGGACGTGAGCCTGTGGCACGTGATCGAGGTGGAGCGTGAGGATCGGCGGCTGCGTCCGGATGCCGGTGAGTTCGACGGTGTTCGGTGGTTGTCGTTCGACGAGCTGCTGGCTGAGCCGGTCGAGCGGTTTGATCCGCACATGCATCGGTTCGCGCGTAAATTGCGCGCGGCGGGTTGAGGGGGTCTGAGGTCAGTCGCGTCAGTCGCGTCGGTCGCGTCAGTCCTTGACCATCCGGTCGTCGGGCGAGAGGTGCTCGACGGTGCGGCCGGTCTCTACGAACGTGCGGGTGACGTAGTCGGTGTCGTAGACCCAGAGGATCGTCATCGGCACGTCGCCGGTGTTGCGGAACAGGTGCGGGATTCCGGCCTCGACGTACGTGGTGTCGTGGGGCTCGAGCGGGGTCACCTCGCCGTCGATCACGCATTCGCCGACGCCGCTGAGCAGGGTGACGTGCTCGACGCAGTTGTGGGTGTGCATCGGGGCGCCGGTGCCGACGGGGTAGGTGCTGATGCCCGAGGTGATGGTGATGTGCTCGGCGGCGGTGTGGCGGGTGATCAGGGGGATGGTCTCGACGCCGCCGCCTCGGCCTAGGCGGGGGACGGACGCGGCTTTGATGATGGTCACGGGCCGAGCCTACGTCGGACGCGCGTGGCCCGGGGTGTGTCGCGCCGAAGACTAATCGTGCACGCCAGTGGCTGTTTCCCGGCCGGTCGAGCGTGGAGAGTGGCAGCACGCCCCGTTTTCCGATCGAAGGAGCCACCTCCATGCGCCTGGGACCGCTGACCGAACTGAGCCCCGAGCAGGCCGAGCTCAGCGCGCGGATCACCGCCCGCCGAGGCGGCACCCGCGGGCCGTTTCTGGTCTGGCTGCGCAGCCCGCAACTGTGCGAGCGCGTCGAGGCGCTCGGCGCGTACTGCCGCTTCGAGTCCGCGCTGCCGCTGCACCTGCGCGAGCTCAGCCTGCTCGTCGCGGCGCGGCACTTCGACGCGCAGTACTCCTGGAACGCGCACGTGGACAAGGCCGTCGAGGCGGGTGTGGACCGTGCCGCGATCGAGCGGCTGGCGGTGGGGGAGAAGCCGGAGTTCCCCGATCCGCAGGCCGCGCTGCTGCACCGCTTCGCCACCGAGGTGCTCGAGGAGCATTTCGTGGCCGACGAGACGTTCGCCGAGGCCCTGGACGCGTTCGGGGAGCGCGGCCTGGTCGACCTGATCGGCGCGCTCGGCAACTTCTCGATGCTCGCGATGCTGCTCAACACGTTCCAGGTGGACCTGCAGCCGGATCGCGAGCCGCCGTTCCCCGACGTGCGCGGATACCGCCGGATCGCCGACCGGACGGATTGAGGGTTGGGCGAAATCTCAGGATTGCGGACTATAGCTAGATCGATCTAGCATCAACGCCCGCGCACGCAAAGGAGCGTCACGATGGACCGCATCACGGTCATGCGCAGCTTCGTCGGCGTCGGCCGGCACGGCAGCTTCAGCCAGGCCGCCCGGCACCTCGGCATCTCCGGCTCGCTGGTCTCCCGGCACGTGTCCGAACTGGAGAACCAGCTCGGCCTGCGGCTGGTCAACCGCACCGCCCGCACGGTCACGCTGACCACGGTGGGCCGCCGCTACTTCGACTTCTCGGCGCGGATCATCGAGGAGATCGAGGCCGAGGACGAGGCGCTGCGCGGCATCCACGACCGGCCCGAGGGCCCGCTCGCCGTGATCTGCCCCAAGTGGATCGGGAACATGGACCTCGGCGAGGCCATCGCCGACTTCGCCGTGGACCACCCGAAGATCCACGTGCGCTTCGAGATCGGCGGGATGTCGGACCGCAGCTTCGACTTCCTGGACAAGGGCTACGACATCGCGTTCCACACCCGCGACCTGCGCGACAGCACGCTGCTCGTGCGCCGGATCGCGGGCATCGACTACGTGCTGTGCGCCGCGCCCGGCTACCTGAAGCTGAACCCGCCGATCACCGACCCGGTCATGATCGGCGGCCACGACTGCCTGCTGCACATCAACGACCCGATCTGGCACCTGCACCACGACGGCGAGCAGACCCGGCTGAAGGTCGAGTCGGCCGTCTACTCCTCGAACAGCTACCTCACCCTGCGCAAGGCCGCGCTGCGCGGGCGTGGCATAGCCCTGATGCCGCTGCGCACGGTGATGGGCGACCTGGAGGACGGTTCGCTGGTGCGGGTGCTGCCGGAGTACGGCGGTCCGGCGCGCTCGCTCTACGCGCTGCACTCGCCGGGCTCGCACACGATGCGCAAGGTGCGGGTCTTCCTGGACTACACCGCGGCCTGGTTCCGCAAGCACCCACTCTCGCCGCCGGAGACCGTGAGGAGTCTGCCGCAGTGACCATCACACGCATCGAGCGTGCCGTGTACGGGGTCGAGGACGTCCCGCTGTGCACGCGCTTCTTCGAGGATTTCGGCCTCGACACGCTGCGGACCGGAGTCGGCCAGCGCATCGTGCTGCGGCCGGTCGACGATCCCGCGCTGCCCGCCGCGCTGGAGGAGGGCTCCACGCTGCGCGAGGTGGTGTGGGGCGTGGACACGCAGGCAGCGCTCGACGCCCTGCGCGCCGACCTCGAACGTGACCGCGAGGTGCGCGTGGACGAGGACGGCAGCCTGCACACGCTCGATGAGACCGGATTCGGGCTCGGATTCGCCGTGCAGGAGGTCGCGGAGCCGGTCGTCGAACGGCGTGACGTCAACGGCTTCGGCTCGGTCACCCGGGTGAACCGGCCGCTCGACCCGCCGACGCGTGTCAGGCCCCTGCGGATCTGCCACGTGGCGCTGAACATCCCGAAGCCGGGGCGGGAGAAGGCCGTCGCGTTCTACCTGGACCGGCTCGGCTTCCAGGCCACCGACGTGGTCGAGCCGATGGGCGTGTTCATGCGCGCGCCCGGCGACGCGGACCAGCACACGATGCTGCTGTGCCACCGGCCGGACCGCGCCGGGATCAACCACACCGCGTACGAGGTCGCCACCTTCGACGACGTGATCAACGGCGCCAACCACATGATCGAGAGCGGCTGGCGGGAGGCGCGCAAGCTCGGCCGGCACACGATCGGCTCGAACGTCTTCCGCTTCGTGCACGCCCCGTGCGGCGGACGCGTCGAGTACGCGGCCGACATGGACCGCGTCGACGACACGTACGCCACGCGCGTGCACGCCGAGACGCCGCCGCACCACCTTTGGACCCTGCAGAGCAACCGGGACGGTGAGCAGTGATGACATTCGATGTCGAATACCCTGAGCTCGCGCTCTACATCGACGGCGCGTGGACGCCGGGCGCGGGCGGACGCAGCGAGCCGGTCACCGAGCCAGCCACCGGCCGCGTCCTCGGGCACGTGCCGCTGGCCGAGGCGGCGGACCTGGACCGCGCGCTCGCGGCCGCCGAGCGCGGATTCCGGGTGTGGCGCGACACCCCGGTCGAGCAGCGCAGCAGTGTTCTGCGAAAGGCGGCCGCGCTAATCCGCTCGCGGGCACCGGAGATCGGCCGCGTCATGACGGCCGAGGAGGGCAAGCCGCTCACCGAGTCGGTCGGCGAGGTCGGCCGGGCCGCCGCGCTGCTGGAGTACAACGTCGAGGAGGCCCGGCGCGCGCACGGCCGGATCATCCCCGGCGCGGTCGGCGAGACGCTGAGCGTGCTGCGCGTCCCGGTCGGGCCGGTCGCGGCGTTCGTGCCGTGGAACTTCCCGGCGGGCGGCCCGATGCGCAAGATCGCCGCCGCGCTCGCGTCCGGCTGCTCGATCATCATCAAGCCCTCGGAGGAGACGCCCGGCACGTCCGTGCTGATGGCGCGCTGCTTCGCGGAGGCCGGGCTGCCTGCGGGCGTGCTCAACCTCGTGTTCGGCGTGCCCGCGGAGGTCTCCGCGCACCTGATCCCGTCGCCGGCCGTGCGGTTCGTCGCGTTCACCGGCTCGATCCCGGTCGGCAAGCACCTGGCGACGCTGGCCGCGACCGTGATGAAGCCGACCGGCATGGAACTCGGCGGCCACGCGCCGGTCATCGTGTGCGCGGACGCCGATCCGGTCGCCGCGGCCAAGGCGTGCACCCGTGGCAAATACGCGAACGCCGGTCAGGTGTGCACGTCGCCGAGCCGCTTCTACGTGCACGAGGACGTATACGAACGTTTCGTCGAGGCCTTCGTTGAGGCCGGCCGTGCGGTAAAGGTGGGCAACGGCTTGGCCGACGGCGTGACGATGGGCCCGATGGCGAACGAGCGGCGCCGCGACGGCGTGCACGAACTCGTCCTCGACGCCCAGAAGCGCGGCGCCCGGACCCTGATCGGCGGGGAGATTCCGGACGGGCCCGGTTTGTTCTATCCGCCGACGGTGCTCGTGGACGTGCCCGAGGACGCGCGGATCCTGCACGAGGAGCCCTTCGGACCGGTCGCGCCGTTGCTGAGGTTCACGGACCTGGACGAGGCGATGGAGCGAGCCAACGGTCTGCCATACGGCCTTGCGGCGTACGGATTCACCGAGCGCGCGGACACCGCCGACCGCCTCGTGCGCGGCTTCGAGGCGGGCATCCTGTCGATCAACCACACCGGCGGCTCCGTGCCCCAAGCGCCCTCCGGCGGGTTCAAGGAGAGTGGCCACGGACGCGAAGGCGGCGCCGAAGGTCTCGACGGATACCTCGTGACCAAGCGTGTCTCGCACAAGCTGGCGCTCGGCTGATGCGCTGGGCCAGAACGCGGCACGACGGCCGCGAGGCGTACGCGATCGTCGAGGATGACGCGCTCGTCCTCGTCGACGGCACGCCGTTCGGTGAGTATTCGAGGACTGCGACTCGTATCCCCTTGAGCGGCGCGAGATTGCTGCCCCCGGTGATCCCGCCGACGTTCTACGCGGTCGGGTTCAACTACGTGGGCCACAACGCGGAGGCGGCGGCACGGGTCTCGACGGTTTCCGTGCCCGACCGGCCCGAGGTCGGATATCGGGCACAGAGCGCACTGATCGGGCACGGCGAGCCCGTCGTGAAGCCCGCCGACTGCACCGGTCCGTTCGAGGCGGAGGCCGAACTCGTCGCCGTGATCGGCCGCGACGTGCGCCGCTGCTCCCGGGACGAGGCGCGCGACGCCGTGTTCGGCTGGACGATCGGCAACGACGTCAGCGCACGTACCTGGCAGCGCTCGGACCGGACGCTGTGGCGGGCGAAGAACAGCGACACGTTCAAGCCGATGGGCCCGTGGATCGAGACCGACGCGGACCCGATCGGCGACGGCGCGACCACGACCGTGACCTTCGACGGTGAAAAACTCGCCGAGTTCGCAACCGGCGCCATGCTCTTCGACCCCTACGACTACATCAGCGCGATCTCCCGGTACATCACCCTGCGTGCGGGAGACGTGCTCTGGATGGGCACCGACGCGATGGTCGAGATGCCCGTGGGCCACGTGCTCGGCATCGAGATCACCGGCATCGGCGCCCTCGCCAACCCCGTGACGGAGGAATCAGCACCATGAGTAGCAACCGACCCGCGTACATACACCACGTGAACTTCCCGACGACCGATCCCGAGCGCACGAAGAAGTGGTACACGGAGGTGTTCGGGCTGAAGGCGATCACGCCGAAGAGCAACACCAAGGTCGTGCTGATGACGCGCGGCGACTTCGACCTGCACTTCACGCCGGTCGAGGAGATGGACCGGATGTCGCCGTACCACTTCGCGATCGAGGTCGAGGACTGGGACGGATTCCTCGCCCACCTCGCGGAGTTGGGTGTCCGGCACACCCGCCCGATCGAGCGTCCGGAGAACAACTCCAAGTTCTGCTACATCCACGACCCGGACCACACCATGATCGAGCTCGTCTACCACGGCAACCGGAAGAAGGGCTGATCCCCGTGCCTTACGCGACGTCCTCCGACGGGAGCCGGATCTACTACGAGTCGCACGGCGCGGGCCCGGCCGTGCTGCTGGTGCACGGCTCCGGCGGGCACCACGCGGCGTGGTGGCAGCAGGTGCCGCCGCTGGCCACGCGGTACACGGTCATCACGCTGGACCTGCGCGGATTCGGCCGCTCCGACTCGACGCAGGACGAGTTCGACAGCCGCGCGTTCCCCGACGACATCCTGGCCGTGCTCGACGCGTCCGGCGTGGAGAAGGCGGTGCTCGTCGGCCAGTCGATCGGTGCGGCTGCCGCGCTCAAGGCGGCGCTACGCGAACCGGCCAAGGCGGCGGGCGTCGTCCTCGGCCACTCGCTCGGCGGCATCGCGGACGACGAACTCGCCGCGCTGGTGCGTGCGGACCGGGCCGAGGCGGAGAAGCTGCCGGTGCTCGACAGGCTCCTGACGGCCCGCTTCCGTGAGCAGGACCCTGACAAGACCTTCCTGTTCCGGCAGATGGGCACGTTCAACACGGCGAAGATGGCCGACCTGCGCAACCTCAACGCGGACGGCCCGACCGTGCGGACCGTCGTGGACTCGGGCATCCCGATCTGCTTCCTGGCCGGCGAGCGCGACGCGGTGCTGAGCGCCGACACCGTGCGCGCGGCGGCGAAGCGGGTCACCGGATCAGTCCTCGAACTCGTCCCGGACGCCCCGCACTCGATGTACTGGGAGGCCCCCGAGCTGTTCAACGCGGCGCTCGGACGTTTCCTGATTCAGACCTATGGCGCGACTGGAGCGACGAACTGATGGCGAGCAGCCCCACCCTCAAGGAAGCACAGGCCCTGATCGAGCACGCCCAGCAGCGCGCGCTCGAACTCGGCAAGGCGATCAGCGTCGCAGTGGTCGACTACGGCGGCTACCCGGTCGCCGTCAGCCGGATGGACGGCGCCCGCCCGATGACCCCGAGCATCGCCCTGGCGAAGGCGTACTCGGCGGCCGTGATGCAGCGTCCCACCGCGATGCTCAAGGCCTGGTCGAACGGCGATCCGGTCTTCTTCAGCCAGGTCGCCCGCATGGGTCACCAGCCGATCGTCGCCACGCTCGGCGGCTTCACCCTCAAGCGCGACACGGACATCCTCGGCGGCATCGGCATCTCCGGCGGCAGCGCCGAGGAGGACGAGGCGATCGTCCGCGCCGTCGTCGAGGCCGCCGGCTGGTCCACGGACTTCCCGGCCTGGGCCGGTGTGGGCGCGCAGGCACGGAAGGACGCGAACGGCAATGGCTGACGACTTCAAGTACCACATCGACCACCACAGCACCCTGATCCGCCCGGCGGACGCACCCCAGGCCGCGGCCGCAGACGTGGACCAGGACGCCAACGTGGACCAGGCGATCCGCGACGCCGTACGCACCCAACGCCGTCTAGGCCTGGCCGCGATCGGCGACGGCCAGTTCCGCCGCCGCAACAGCCTCGCCCCGTACTACGACCGCATCGACGGCTTCGGCGCCGAGGAGTCGGCCCGCGGCCCGATCGCTCAACTACTCGGTCCGGCGCTCGCCCCCGAATGCCGCCCCCTCGTCGGCGAGCCCAAGCCCAAGGCCGAGTCCGACGGCCGCCTCGTAGCCGCCGAAGCCGATTTCCTCGTGGGCATCATCGACCGCCCGCTGCTCATCTCCCTCCCCGCCCCCGGCTTCGTCGCCACCCTCAGCGGCGCCAACGAGGCGGACGCGGCGGCACTGGCGGCGATCGTGCACGACGAGATCGAGGCCCTGGCCAAGACCGGCATCGCGTACGTCCAGCTACACAACCCCCTGACCGCGATCCTCCTCACCCGCGCCGGCCGCGAGCAGGCTCAGTCCCTGCACCTCGAGCCCGATGCCCTCCTAGCCCGCATGCGCGCCGTAGACACCGCCGCCATCGAGCACCTGGACGTCCCCGAGAACTTCCGCGTGGCCCTGGACCTGACAACCTCCGGCGCCGACCACCTGAATCAGGGCTACGACACGGACGCCGCCGCCGCCTTCCTCGCCGCCCTCCCCTTCACCCGAATCTGCGTCGAATACCCGGCGACGGAGGCGGCCCGCTTCCCGCTCACCCTCCTCAGCCCTGGCACCGTCGTCTCCCTGGGCGTCGTGGACGTGTCGTGCCCCGACCTGGAAGACGTCGATGACCTGGTCGCCCGCATCGACGAGGCCGCTACCGTCATCGACATCGACGACATCGCCATCTCCACCAACGGCGCCCCCGCGACCCCCGCCAAGCTCCAACTCGTCGAGATGACCGCCCGCTACTTCTGGGGCAACGAGCTCTAAGCCGCCACCGCCACCGCCACCACGACACGCGAAATTCCCCACCGGCGACGCACGGATGCCGGTGGGGAATGTGTCATACCCCGCGGATAGAGTCGTCGGCGATGACATACGAAGATCCCGAATACGGCACATTGCCCGTGACCGCCGACGAGTGGCGGATATACCTCGCCGAGTACGGTCCGTGGACGGGCCAGGAACCGGCGACCGAGGCCCGGATAGTCGAGGCCGAGCAGCGCCTCGGCATCGCGCTCCCGCCCAGCCTGCGCGGCTTTCTGCTGGTCAGCAACGGTTGGGGCAAGGTCTCGATGTGGACGGCCGGCCTGTGTTCGGTCGAGGAGATCGAGTGGTTCCGCGACGCGGACGAGGCGTTCATCGACGGCTACCTCAGCGGCGCCGAGGACTTCGGTGAGGAGATCGACGAGGCCACCGACATCTTCCTCAACGCCCTGAGCGTGGCATACGGAGAAGACACGATCCTGCTCGACACCGTCCACAGATCACCCAACGGCGAGTACGAGGCCTACCTCCTCGCCGTGAAGTACGGGGAACTGCACGAGACCTGCGCCAGCTTCAGCGCCGCCATCGCCAAGGGCCGCGCCGAGATCGAATCCGGACGTTGATTCAGGGGAGACGGGGCGGCACACCAGACTCGCCGCGTCGCCCACCGCTGACTTTTACTTTGATGTTGAAAACCGCAGCAGACCGGGCGGCGGGTGGAATCCCGTCGCCCGGTGCGCGTGTGCTGGTGCTGGTACTTCTGCTGCTAGGGCGTGGGGAACTCTTCGGGGATGGTGACTCCGCGGTCCACGGCGGCCTGGGTGAGGGAGGCCAGGAGTTTGGCGGGGAGGGGGATTCCGGTGGCGGTGCGCTCGTCTAGGGTGCGGGCGCCGCGTTCGCCGGGGGCTAGGATCTCGGCGTCGGGGTCGGTGCGGGGGAGGGACTTGATGGCGTCTACGGTCTCGTCGACGGTGCGGCGGAACTGCTCTACCGGGGTGAAGGCGGCGATGTCGATGGCCATGAGCAGCGCGTTCTGGCGGTGGCGGCGGCCTTCCTCGGTGCCGCTGTGGTAGGCGGGGACGATGGGGTTGGCGGTCAGGCCGCCGGCGAGCATCTCGAAGAGTAGGGACATGCCCGCGCCCTTCGCGCCGCCTACCGGGAGGGGGATCGCGGCTTCGGCGGGGTCGGTGGTGGGGCGGCCGTCCTTGGTGACCGCGGCGCCGTCGGGGAGGGGTTTGCCCTGCGCCTTCAGTTGGGCGATGCGGCCGAGGGCGATGACGGCTGTGGCCATGTCCAGGGTCACGGTCGGGTGGCGGTCGGCAGGGACGGCTACCGAGAGGGGGCTCGTGGCCACGGCCGCGGTGTTGCTGCCGGGGTAGGCCATGTTCGGCACGCCGGCGACGATGCCGAGACCGGCCATGCCGTACTGGGCCGCGCGTTCGGTGTAGTAGCCGATCGCGCCGGTGTGCACGGTGCCGCGCACGGCCACCCACGCGGCGCCGGTGGATCTGGCCATGCTGACCGCCTCGTCCATCGCCCGCGTCAGCGCGACGGGGCCGGGGGCGGCGTCCGCGTCGACGATGGCGATCGCGGGGCGCAGCACGTCCACGGTGAGGTTCGGGCGGGGGTTGGCCTCGCCGTTGTCGAAAAGTTCGAGGTAGCGCGGCACGCGTGAGACCCCGTGCGAGTCGACGCCGCGCAGGTTCGCCCAGACGAGCACGTCGGTGAGTGTCTCGGCGTGATCGCGGCTGAGGTCGTACTTGATGAGGAGGTCGCTGACGAGCGCGCGCAGGGCCTTCTCGGGCACGGTCACTCGGTTGGGTGGCATAAGTGGTCTCCTGATCAACGGTTGACGCGGATGTCGACGACGGCCGTGGTCCCGCCGCGTACGGCTCGCAGCGCCGCTTCCAGCAGGGGCCGCAGTTCCTCGGGCTCGGTGACGGTCAGGCCGACCTGGCCGAAGGGGACTGCGAGAGCGGCGATGTTGGGCTGGTCGGACAGGTCCACGCCGCGGAAGTCGTCCTGCTCGACCGCCGTGCCGTCAGGGTAGAAACGCAGGTGGTTGAGCTTCATCGACAGGTACTGCCGGTTGTTGAACACGACGATGAGCAGCGGCAGGCCGAGGCTGCGTGAGGCGCTGAGCGACTGCACGATCGGGTTGTAGAGGAACGATCCGTCGCCGACCGTGAGCGCCACCTCGCGGGTCGGGTCCGCGAGCTTCACGCCGAGTGCGACGCCGATGCCCTGGCCCAGGCCGCCCTGCACGTAGCTGTACCGGCCGGGGCGGTCCGCCTTCAGCCGGGATTGGACGACGCGTGCGTGCGTGATCGTCTCGTCGATGACGGCGGCGTCCGGGTCGAGGAGTTCGCGGAGGCAGTCGACGACGTCGGATGGGTCGATGCCGTCAGTGGCTGGGCGCGGTCGCTCAGCAGGCGGCGCGGCGAACGTCTCGCGCCGGGCCGCTACCGACTCCTCGTCGGCGATGGGCCGGGTCGTCTGGGTCAGGGCCCGTAGGGTCGGTGCCACGTCGCCCTCGAGGTACTGGTCTGCGCCGAGTACCTGGTAGTCGACGTACGGGCGGTGCGGTACGTCGTCGATCACCAGTACGCGCGCGTCGGCGGGGCGGTTGCTCGGAGGGTAGTACGGTGCGCGGCAGCAGATCAGCACTATGAGGTCGGCCTCGGCGGTCAGCGCTGCCGGGTCGCCGCCGCGGTGTAGGCGGTGCGTGCGGGGGAAGTTCGCGCAGACGGCCGACTGCGGTTCGATGACGGGGACCTCGAGGGCCTCCGCCAGTTCGAGGAGGGCCTCGAAGCCATCCGGGTGACGGCCCGCCGACTCGGTGAGGATGACCGGGTGCCGCGCCGTGGCCAGCAGGTCTGCGGCGCGCTCCAACTCGGGGCGGGTGCTCACGCGGGCGCCCGGTTCCGGCACCGGACCGGCCGCGGCGGGTCTGGTCCACGGCTGGAGCAGCACCTCCATCGGCACGTTCAGGTACACCGGGCCGGCGGGGGCGCGGCGGGCCAGCTCTGCAGCGCGCACGACGTGGCCGTATGTGGTCGAGGCGTCTCCGACCTGCGTGGACCACTTCGTGAATGGTGCCGCGACCGCCTGGGGGCCGCCGACGATGGAGAGGTTGCGGTACCACTGCGAGCCGGGGTCGGTGCCCGCCTCGCCGTACGTGGTGGACTCGGCGGAGGCGACGACCATCGGCACGCCGGTCAGCAGCGCGCCGTGGATCCCGTTCGCCCCCTGGAGCAGCCCCGGGACCGCGTGCAGCAGTACGAGCTGGGGCCGTCCGGTGGCCAGCGTGTATCCGGTGCACATCGCGACCGCGAGGGTCTCGTGCATCAGGTCCAGGTAGCGCGGCCCCGGCGTTTTGTCGCGCCGCTGCCGGGCCAGCGCCTCCCAGACCGGGGCCCATTCGGAGCCGGAGGAGCAGAACACGACGTCCACGCCCACGTCCCGGCAGGCGGCGAGGATCGCCTCGCCGCCGTCGAGCTGCGGTGACTCCGTCATCAGGCGCTTCCCTCCGGGACCGGCCAGCCCAGGCACTCGCTGATCCCCCGTCCCATGATCCACTCCAGCTCGTCCTCCGTGAAGCCGAAGTGCTCGGTGAACTGCGCGACCGTGTCCGTCCAGGTGATGCCGTGCCCCATCAGCCGGGTGATGTCGGTGCCCCAGAAGGCGCGCTGCGGGCCCATCTTGTCCACGACCTCGCGCACGTACTTGGCGATGTTGAGGTTGGGGAAGGGGTGCGTCGAGTAGCCGGGCACCGCCGACACCTTGACGTGGATGTTCGGATGCTTGCACAGGTCGGCGGTCTCCTGCACCCAGTAGCCGATCGCGTCGTCCACGCAGCGGGCCATGATGCCCATGTGGTCGATGATCAGCTTCAGGTCCGGATGCCGCTCGGCGATCTGGCCGAGCTCCGCCTTCCAGATCGGTGCGTGCACCATCGTGACCAGGCCGAGCTCCTCGGCCAGCGGCCAGTACCAGTCGCAGGTCCCGTCGATCATCCAGTTGCGGTCGATCGGCCGGTGGAAGGTGAGCCGCGTGCCCTTGACGTGCGGGTTCGCCGCGAACTGGCGCATCAGCTCCGCGCCCTCCTCGGGCTTGTTCTGCGGCACGCGGGCCATCACGCCGAAGCGGTCCGGGTGTGCCTCGCAGGCCTCGAGCGCGTAGTCGATCCGGTCGCCCTCCCAGGACGGCGGCACGATCAGCGCGCGGTCCACGCCCGCCTCGTCCATCAGCCGGAGCGCCTCCTGGTAGCTGAACGCCTCCTCGCGGTGGCCGTTGAGCCGGATCCGCTCGCGCGCCCCGGGGACCCAGGGGCGGTCGGGGGTCTCTTCCTTCCACACGTGGATCTGGGTGTCGACGATGAACATGGGGTCGTCCTCGCTATCTGTTTCGCTACTTCGCGGTGGTGATGCGGCCGGCCACGTACTCGGCGATGGCCAGGCTCGACGTGGCTGCGGGGGAGGGGGCGTTGCGCACGGCCGTGACCGGGCCGAGCGTGCTCAGCCGGAAGTCGTCGACCAGCGAGCCGTCCCGGTCCACGGCCTGTGCGCGCACCCCGGCCGGGGCTGCGACCAGGTCGCCGGTGGTCAGTTCGGGCACGTAGGCGCGGGCGGCGGCGGTGAACGCGCGCTTGGAGAGGGAGCCGCGGTACTCGTGTAGGCCCATCCGCCAGTGCTGCCGGAACAGCCGGAGCGAGCCGGGCCAGGTCAGGGTTCGATAGAGGTCGGCGGGCCGCACGTCGGTGCGCCGGTAGCCCTCCTTCGCCAGCGCGAGCACGGCGTTCGGCCCGACGTCCACGCCGCCGTCCACGCGCGGCGTCAGGTGCACGCCGAGGAACGGGTACGCCGGATCGGGCACCGGGTAGACCAGGCCGTTGACGAGGCCGCGGCGTTCCGGGACGAGCCGGTAGTACTCGCCGCGGAAGGGCACGATCGCAGGTCCCTGATCGTCACCCGCGAGCCGGGCCACGGTGTCGGACTGCAGTCCCGCGCACAGCACCAGCCGGTCGAACCCGTGCCGCACGCCGCGGCTGTGCACCGCGACCCGTTCGCCGTCGCGCTCGATCCGGGTGACCGGCGTGTCGAGCAGCACGGTCCCGCCGAGCTTCGTCAGGTCACTGACAAGGGCGCGCGCGATGATCGGATAGTCGACGATCGCGGTGGTGGGGGAGTGCAGTACCGCCACGCCGCGCACGTGCGGTTCGAGTTCGCGTAGCTCCTCCGGCCCGAGGCGGCGCACGCGCGGCACGCCGTTGCCCGCGGCCCGTTTCTCCAGCTCGTCCAGCCGGGCGCGCTCGACCTCGTCCCGCGCGACGATGACCTTGCCGATCTCGCGGTATTCGAGCCCGTGCACGCCGCAGAACTCCCTGATCAGCTCGACGCCGCGGCGGCACAGCGTGGCCTTGAGCGAGCCGGGGGTGTAGTAGATCCCTGAGTGCACGACGCCGGAGTTGTGCCCGGACTGGTGCGCGCAGACGTCCCGCTCCTTCTCGAAGACGGTGACCTCGGCGCCGGTCGTCTGCGCGAGCTGCCGGGCCACGGCCAGACCGACCAGGCCCGCGCCGACCACGCCGATCCGCCGCGGCGACGTCACTCGGCACCGCCGAAGCGGATCGCGACCGTCTTCACGCGGGTGTAGAAGCGCAGTGCCTCCGCGCCCTGCTCCTTGAACGCGGATCCGGACGCGCCGAACCCGCCGAAGGGCATATGCACGTCCCATCCCGGCGTCGGCAGATTCACCGCGACCTGACCGACTTCGGCGCGGCGGGCGAACTCGTGCGCGTGCCGCAGGCTCGTGGTGAAGACGCCCGCGGCCAGGCCGTACGCAGAGTCGTTGACCGCGTCGACCGCCTCATCGAAGCCCTCGACGATGCGTACGGCGGCGACCGGGCCGAACACCTCGTCGCGCCAGATGCTCATGTCTTGACCAACATCGGTCAGCACGGTCGGCGCGACGTAGCATCCGTGCTCGTATTCGCCGTCTTTCGGTGCGTGGCCGCCGGTCGCGACGGTCGCACCCTCGGCCCTCGCGCGCTCGATGTGGCCGAGCACGTCAGTCTGCTGACGCTCGCTGACCAGCGGGCCCATCGTCGTCGCGGCGTCGGAGCCGGGCCCGAGCCGAAGGCCCTCCGCGTACGCGACGAGCCCGGCGATGACCTCGTCGGCGACCGCGCGGTCCACGACGATCCGGCTGGTCGCCGTGCAGCGCTGACCGGCCTGGCCGAACACGGCGGCGGCCACCGTCGGGATCGCGAGCGCGAGGTCCGCGTCGGCGAGGACGGCCGTCGCGTTCTTCCCGCCCATCTCCGTCTGCAGCCGCACGTCGCGCCCGGCCAGCCGACGCTGCAGCACCCGGCCGACCTCGGTGCTCCCGGTGAAGGACACCGCCGCCAGCCGCGGATCGTCGAGCAGCGTGTCAGAGATCTCACTCGCCCTGCCGAGCGCCACGCCGTACACGCCGGCCGGGATTCCGGCGTCGTGCAGCGCGCGGGCGAGGTGCAGCGCGACGAGCGGGGTGTCCGTCGCGGGCTTGAGGATCACCGCGTTGCCCGCGACCAGCGCGGGCGCGGACTTGCGCGCCGGGGTGATCAGCGGGTCGTTCCACGGCGTGATCAGCGTGACGATCCCGAGCGGCTCGGTGCGCACGCTGGTCTCGGTGCCGGGCCGCGCGTCGGCGAGCAGCTGCCCGTACGGCTGACGGGCCCAGGACGCGTAGTACTCGAAGAAGTCCGCGGCCTTGGCGACCTCGCCGGCGGCCTCCGCGAGGGTCTTGCCCATCTCGGAGACGAGGTCGGCCACGATCGCCGCCGAACGCTCGCGCAGCAGCCCGGCCGCGCGGGCCAGCACCGCGCCGCGCTCGACGGGCGAGGCCGCGGCCCAGCCGGCAGCCGCCGCGTCCGCGACGTCGTAGAGCTCTGTCACCTCGGCCGCCGTCATCGCCGGGACGCGCGCCACGATCCGCCGCGTGTCCGCGGGGTCGAGCACGGCCACCGAGCGCCCGTCCGCCGGCGCCGGCCACCGTCCGCCGACGAGCCTCGGCTCGGTCCTCACCTGAATAGGGTTCACCGCTGCGCACTCCTGCTCCGCCCCGTCCGTCGTTCGGCGGGGTCTCACGAGAGTAGGAGCCGGTCACAGGCCGCCGAAATGGGGCGATGCGCAAACTAAGCTGTACGCGGGACGCGGCCGGGTGGGTCGTGGGTGCAGCTTATTTTGACGAATTGCGTGGTGTCCCGCGCGTGGCGACGGCGTGATACTCCGGTGACCGTCTCCGCACAGTGAGGTGCAAAAGTCGATGTCCCAGCGCTCATCTACGCAACACGCCAGGGCCACGATCGCCCTGGCCTGCCTCGGCGTGTTCGTCTCCTATCTGCCCGTGGTGGGAGTCTCCACCGCGCTTCCGGTGATCCAACAGGCACTCGACGCCTCGACGGCCGGGCTGCAGTGGATCACGGACGCATTCATCCTGCCGACCACGGCGCTCCTGCTCTCCTTCGGCGTGATCGGCGACCTGTACGGCCGCAAGAAGGTCTATCTCGGCGGCCTGACCTGCACGATCGTCGGCTGCCTGATCGCCCTGACCGCGCACGGCGTGGTGCAGGTGTGCGTCGGTCAGGCGCTCACCGGCATCGGCACGGCCGCGCTGCTGCCGTCCACGATCGGCCTGATCGCGCACGTCTGCCCCGACCACAAGGCCCGGGCCAGCGCGATCGCCGCGTGGACCGCGTCCCTCGGCCTCGGGCTGACGCTCGGCCCGCTGTTCAACGGCCTGATCCTGGAGCACGTCGGCTGGCGCTGGATCTTCCTGCCGACGCTCGTGCTCGGCGCCGTCATCACCGTGGTCGGCGCGCTGCTGGTGGTCGACTCGCGCTCGGACCGGGAGCGGCACCTCGACCTGCCCGGCCAGATCCTCGCCGTGCTCGGCATCACCGGCGTCGTGTACGGCGTCATCAAGGGCGGCGGCACGGCGGGTTGGAGCTCGCCGCTGGTCATCGGCGCGTTCGTGCTGGCGGTCCTGGCCCTCGGCGCCTTCGTGTTCGTCGAGCGCGAGACGTATCCGATGCTTGACATGCGGCTGTTCCGCTCGCCCGCGTTCTCCGGCGCCGCGATCGTGATGGCCGTGCTGCTGTTCGCGCAGGTCGGCCTGGTCTTCGCGCTCAGCGAGTACTTCGGCCTGGTGCGGCACGCCTCGACCTGGGACATCGGCCTGCGGCTGATCGCGCTCAACGGCTTCACCGTCGTGCTCGGCCCGCTCGTCGGCCGGATGATGAACCGGCTGAGTCCCGGCCTGGTGCTCTTCGCCGGCCTCGTCATCGCCGGGGTCGGCGCGCTGCTGGTCAACGTTTTCGACGCCGGCACCGGCACCGGGAAGGCCGCGCTGGTCATCGCCGTGCTCGGCATCGGGATCGCGCTGGCGATGGCGCCGATCACGACGATCGCGGTGAACAGCGTGCCGCGCCGGCTCGCCGCCACCGCTGGCTCGGCCAACAGCGCCCTGCGACAGATCGGCAGCGCGCTCGGCCCGGCGATCTTCGGCGTGATCCTCACCAACCGCACCCTCGCCACGCTGCCCGGGCACCTCGCCGCGTCCGGCCTCGGCCAGGCGGACCAGGGGCAGGTCAACGGCACGGTCTCCGCGGTCGGCATCCAGGCGGGCGCGTTCCTGCACCTGTCCACGGCGCAGTCCACCGGCGAGGCGCTCGGCGCGTACGGGGCCAGCTTCACCGACGCGCTGCACACGTGCGCGCTGGTCGGCGGCATCGGCATCCTGGCCGCGGCGGTCGTCTCGCTGGTGCTGATCGGGGTCCGCAACCGCGGCGCCGCCGAGGAGCCCGCGGCCGCCGCGACCCTCGCCGCCGACGGCGCGGCGCTGGGCTGACGCCCGGCCGAGCTCCCCGATCCCGCCGGGACGTGACCCTAGAATCGTGGTCATCATGGTCACGCCCCGGCGGGTCACGCTCAACGACGTGGCGGCGGCGAGCGGAGTCTCGCGCGCCACGGCCGGTTTCGTGCTGTCCAACGACAAGAACCAGACGATCTCCGGCGCGACCCGGGAGCGGGTGCTCACGGCGGCGCGCGAACTCGGGTACGTGCCGAACGGCGTGGCCAGGGCATTGCGCGAGGGCTCGTCGCGGGTCGTCGTCCTCGAGATCGACTGGGCCTACGACGGCAACTACGCGCGCAGCTACATCCGCGGCCTCGACGCCGAACTCACCGCGCACGACCACACGCTGCTCGTGCGGCACGGCCCGAGCAGCGAGCGGTCCACCGAGCAGGTGCTGCACGCGATCACGCCCCGCGCGATCCTGCGGTTCGCCGAGCCGTACCGCAGCGGCCACGACGTCGTGGACAGCGGCGGCGGCTGGCGCGACGGACTCGCCGCGCACGTGGCGCTGCAGCTCGAATACCTCGTCCAGCACGGCCACTCGCACATCGCGATCGCCATGCCCCCGCACAAGTCGCCGCTGACCGAGGCGCGCCACCGGCTCACCCTTCAGCACGCGAAGACACTCGGCCTGCCCGCCCCGCCCCGCTTCAAAGCCGACGCGGTGGACCGGTTCCGCCGTGAACACCCGGAAACCACCGCCATCGCAGCCTTCTCCGACGACGTGGCCCTGCGCGTCATCCGGTCGCTGCGTGACATGGGGCTGTCGGTCCCCGGCGACGTGGCGGTCATCGGCTTCGACGACACCGAGTACGGCGCGCTCGCCACCCCCGCGCTCACCACGCTGCACGTCGACGCCGAGGCGCACGGCCGCCTCACCGCGCGCACCGTCCTCGGCCTCGATACCGACGGCCTGTCACCTATCCCGGGCCGCGTCGTCGAACGCGAGTCCGTCTGAGGCTTTCACCCGAGTGGGGCAATACCGGCCATAGCAGTACGCGTTCACGCGCATGTAATTCGCGATCTACCATTCAGACCCTTGCCTGCTTTGCCATAAGGCCTCGCTACGTGCAGAATGCCGCGCGTGATCGGCATATCAGAGGGCATGATCCTCGCGGAACGCTACCGCCTCGTCCGCAGACACGAAGATCTCGGCACCGGCGAATTCTGGGGCGGCGTGGACCAGGAGACCGGCACCGAGGTCTGGGTCTGCTTCTCCGACCGCCCCGGGCTCGGCGACATCGCCGAGCGGATGCGGGAGTGGCAGGCTCCCGCGACCCCGCGGATCCTCGACTCCGGCGAGGTGCGGCTGATCCACGACTCGCGCACGCTCGGCGTCGCGGGTGCGGCCGGCCGCGCGGCCACGCACGTCGAGGTGGTGATCGAGTTCGCCGTGCAGGCGCCCGCCCTCGGCAAGCCGCTGCAGGGCCGCTTCGTGCGCAAGCCGCTGGCCCCCGGCGAGGCCCTCGCCCTCGTCGCGCTGCTGGCCGCGTCCCTGGAGGAGGCGCTCGCGGCCGGATACAGCCACGGCTGGATCAGCGCCGCCTCCGCCTGGAACCTGCGCCGCAGGATCTGCCTCGTCGACCTGGCCGCCGGTCTGGCCACGCCCGACGACGAGAAGGTCGAGGTGCACGAGCAGATCTCCGGCTACTTCGCCCCCGAGCGCGTCACCGGAGGCGCCGCCACCGAGGCCGCAGACGTCTTCGCCCTGGGCTGGCTCCTCTACGCGTCCCTCGTGGGCGTCGCGAACCTGGAGTCCTACTACCACGAGGCGGTGGCGGCGGCAGGCTCCGCGAGCACCGCCGAACTCCTCGCCCTCTGGCGCCGCCGCAGCCGCGAGCACGTCAGGGCACTGATCGAGGAGGACGGCTCCGCCCTCACCGCCCTGCTCCTGGCCGCACTGGCCGAGAAGCCCGCCGACCGCCCCTCCCTGGCCGAATTCCGCGCGGCCGCAGAGGACGCCGCCAAGGGCCACGCAGGAGCCGCCGCCCTCATCGCCTACGTCCCCAAGAAGCGCCCCGGCGCCGCGGCGGCCGCGGGAGTCGTGGCGGCAGCGGCAGTGGTGGGCGCGGCAGCCGTGGCCGCCGACCTCGCCATGGAATCGACCGCCGACGCAGCGACACAGGGTGCTGCGACGTCTGCGGGTGCGGCGACCGGTGGCGGAGGTGAAGGCGGCGGCGGAGGCGGAGGCGCGGAGTCTGGCGCCGCGAACGCTGCGGCCGGTGACGCTGCTGGTGCGGGTGCGGGTGCGGGTGCGGGTGCGGGTGCGGGTGCCGGTGCCGGTGTTGGTGAGTCTGCTGGTGCCGCGGACGCCGCGGCTGGTGACGTTGGTGGTGCTGGCACTGGTGACACGAACGCTGTGACTGGTGCTGGTGTTGGTGCTGCGGACGCCGCGACTGGTGCTGGTGCGGCTGCTGGTATCGGTGCTACTGCCGGTGCTGCGGAGGCTGCTTCCGGTGGCGGAAGCGCTGAATCTGGTAGCGAAAGCGCCGAGTCCGGTGCGGCGAACGCTGCTTCGGGTGGCGTGGCCGGAGCTGTTCTTGCTGCGGCGGCCGGCGGCGCGATTGTCGCTGGTGCGCTGGAGGCTGAGTCTGGTGGCGTAGCCGGTGCCGGTGCCGGTGCCGGTGCCGGTGCCGGTGCCGGTGCTGGTGCTGGTGGTGCGGTTGCCGCTGGTGCTGTGGAGGCTGAGTCGGGTGGCGCCGAGTCTGGTAGTGGGAGCGCTGCGGCTGGTGCGGCGGCTACCGGGTTCGCGGTTGAGGCTGTCGTCGAGAGTGAGAGTGTCGGCAGCTCTGCTTCCACTCGTCACCGTGGGCGGCCGCGGGTGGGGACCGGGGTGCTGGTGGCCTGCGGGATCGGGCTGTTGGCGATCGGGATGGGGAGTGGGTACGCGTTCGGAGCGTCTGGTGGGGGTGGCGGGTCTTCGAGTACTGCCGCCAACAACAGTAAGTCGGGGATCGTCGTCGGGGCTGCTGCGGCGGCGACGACCTCCGGGGCGGCTTGTGCGCCTACTGGTAGTGCTTCTGCGAGTGCGTCCGTGGCCGCGTCTGCTGCTGCTACCGCCACCGCTACCGCCACGTGGAATGAGAACGCTGCTTTGCCGCTGCCTACCTCTACGTCGGCTGCGGTGTCTCAGCTGACGCAGATTTTGCAGGGGGCGCAGAGTAGCGGGCTGATCAGTGGCGGGACGGCCAGTACGTTGCAGGGGGAGATCACCTCCGTGCAGACGGCGATCTCTTCTGGGGGCGGGTACACGACGGCTTGGCAGCAGTTGAGTGGGAGTGTGGCCAGCGGACGAAGTGCCGGGACCATTCCGCAGGCGCTTTCGGAGCAGTTGGTTACCACTCTCTCCTACCTTGCGGAGTCGACGGGAAGTTAGCCTGCGCGTCGCACGAAGTCCATGACACGGACTTGATCCTCATGAAAAACTGGAAGGCTCTCGCCCGTTCGCGGCGGGATATTCGACCTAGGAGGATCGTGTCCAGACTCCGTACCCTGACGGCCGCGGCGACCGCCGCGGCCGCGGCCGCGTTCGTGGCCCTGGTACCGAGCGCAGGCGCGCAGGCCAGCGTCTCGAGCGCCGACGTCGTCATCCAGGAGGTCTACGGGGGTGGCGGCAACTCGGGCGCCACCTACACGAACGACTTCATCGAGCTGTACAACGCGGGGACGAGCGCCGTTTCGCTCGCCTCCTGGTCCGTGCAGTACATCTCGGCCGCGCCGGGGGCTTCGACCACCTGGCAGGTCACCGATCTGACCGGGTCGATCGCGCCGGGTGCGCACTACCTCGTCGGTGAGGCGGCGGGGAGTGGGACTCCGCAGGCGCTGCCCACGCCCGATGCGACCGGCACCATCAACCTGAGCTCGACGAGTGGCACGGTGGCGCTCGACACGACGCAGACGGCGCTGACCTGCAAGACCGCCGCGGACTGTGCTGCCGACTCGACGATTCACGATCTGGTGGGCTACGGCACGGCCGTGGTGTTCGCGGGGAGTGCGGACGCGCCGCTGCTGAGCAACACGACCGCGGATTCCCGGGCGGCCAGCGGGGCGGACACGGGGGAGAACGGGGCGGACTTCACGGCCGTCGCGCCGAACCCGCAGAACTCGGGCGCGGGTTCCGGGGGCGGCACGACCACGCCGGGGCCGCTGCGGATCCACGACATCCAGAGCGACAGCTGGATCTCGCCGCAGAACGGCAAGCAGGTCACCAACGTGCCCGGCATCGTCACGGCGCTGCGCACCAGCGGCACGAAGGGCTACTGGATTCAGGACCCTGATCCGGACGGCGACGCGGCGACCAGTGAGGCGGTCTTCGTCTACACCTCGTCCGCGCCGACGGTCGCGGTCGGCGACTCGGTGCTGGTGTCCGGCAAGGTCGCCCAGTACTACCCGCTGGCCAGCGGCGACACCACCTCGACCACCTCGAACCTGTCGGTGACGGAGATCGAGAGCCCGACCGCGGTCACGCTGAGCTCCGGCAACGCGCTGCCCGCCCCGATCGTGATCACGCCGACCACGGTGCCGGAGACCTACGCGCCCGACCTCGGCGGTGCCAGCATCGAGAGCGCGACGATCCAGCCGACCCGTTCCGCGCTCGACTACTACGAGTCGATCGAGGGCATGCGCGTGGAGCTGGACAACGCGCAGGTCGTCGGGCCGTCGGACAAGTACGGCGAGCAGTATGTGACCACGAAGCCGGGGACCGATGCCACGTACCGGGGCGGGGCCGAGCTGCTCGGCGAGAATCAGACCCCTGCCGGGCGTCTCGAGGTCGTGGCCGACGACGGTACGAACCCTGAGGTGACGGTCGGCGACGAGTTCTCGGGCGCCACGGTCGGCAACATCGACTACTCGCAGTACGGCGGCTTCCTGATCGCCGCGTCCACGCTCGGCACGGTCGTGCACAACAACCTCGCGCCGACCGTGGCCACCGCCGCGTCCGCGAAGCAGCTGTCGATCGCGACGTACAACGTGGAGAACCTGGCGCCGTCCGACCCGGCCACGAAGTACCAGGCGCTGGCCGCGGGCATCGTGACCAATCTGCGCTCGCCCGACGTCATCGCGGTCGAGGAGGTCCAGGACGACAGCGGCGCCACCGATGACGGCACCGTCGCCGCGGACAAGACGCTCGACCAGCTGACCGCGGCCGTCGTGGCCGCCGGCGGTCCGCAGTACAGCTACCGCGAGATCGACCCGGTCAACGATCAGGACGGCGGGCAGCCGGGCGGCAACATCCGGCAGGTGTTCCTGTTCAACCAGGCCGTCGTCTCCTTCGTGGACCGCGGCGCGTCGAGCGTGGACCGTTCGACCACGGCGACCGCGGTGGTGAAGGCGCACGGCCGTCCGGACCTGACCCTCTCGCCGGGGCGCATCGACCCGTCGAACCCGGTCTGGCTGAACAGCCGCAAGCCGCTGGTCGGCGAGTTCGAGTTCCGCGGCAGCACCGTCTTCGTCGTCGCGAACCACTTCGACGCGAAGCTGGGCGACCAGAACCAGGACGGCCGCTACCAGTACCCGGCGCAGTCCTCGGCCGTGCAGCGCGCCGGTCAGGCCCAGGTCGAGCACGACTTCGTGCAGCAGATCCTGGACGTGGACAAGCACGCCGACGTGGTGGTCGTGGGCGACCTGAACGACTACCAGTTCAGCCCCGCGCTGCACGCCCTGGAGACCGGGAACGCCTCCGGCACGGGTCCGGCCGTTCTCAAGGATCTGATCACGACGCTCCCGGTGAACCAGCAGTACACCTACGACTACGAGGGCGTCTCCGAGGTGCTGGACCACATCCTGGTCTCGCCCGCGCTCACCTCGTACGACTACCAGGTGGTGCACATCAACTCGGAGTACGCGAACCAGACGAGCGACCACGACCCGCAGGTCGTGGACGTGCGGCCGTAGTCAGAGTCAGCTCGTGGCCAGCAGGGCCTCCAGCGCGCTGGACTGGGTTCGCCAGTCGTAGACGTTGGGGTACGACGTGGAGCTCTGGCCGGACCATCGCTGACCGAACTGGTCGAGCGTGGTCCGGTCCGAGTTCCACAGGGAATCGACCTGGGTGTCGATGAACGCCGTGTATGCGCCGCCGGCGATGTGGTTGAGGTCGCCGAGGTAGTCCATGAAGATGCCCTTGAACTGCTTCTGGTCGTCGTCGCAGGTCGCGGTCAGGGTGTCGCAGGATTCTGTGAGCAGGCCGTTGGAGACCAGGGCGCTGGAGTCGATCGCGGAGCTCGCGAGGTATTCGGCCTTGGTGAGGTCGGCGGCGTTGCCGGTGGCGCGGTACATCTCGGTCGCGGCGCCGATGGCCATCCCTTGGTTGTAGCTCCACACGGTGCCGCCGTTGTTGGCGCACGTGGAGGAGTTGAGGCCGTCGTTGACCAGGCCGGACGAGTTGATCATCCCGCTGTTGAGGAACCAGCTCCACTCGTTGTCCGCCTGCGTGAGCCACGACGAGTCGCCCGAGAGGCGGTCGTGCAGTTCGGCGGTGAGGCGGACGTAGAGGGCGTTCGTGATCGCGTTCTTATACGACTTGGACGTGTCCGACCACAGGCCGCCGCCGCACGTGCCGTCCCACATGCCGCTGACGTAGTTCGCGATCGTGACGGCCATGTTGAGGTACGCCTGGTCGCCGGTGAGGTCGTACGCGTCGATCCAGGTCAGCGCCCACCATTCGTCGTCGTCGGTGGAGTCGCTGATGAAATCGCCGTAGATTTCATTGGTCGCGCGCACGCCTGCCGGGAACGCCGCCTGGTTGATCTGGAACGTGCGGTTGACGGCCCATTCGTACGTCGTGTCGCCGGTCTTGCGCGTGTAGTCGATGATCGCGGTGAGCGCGTCGGCGGAGTTCCACCAGCTCGACGGCCACCAGGCGGTGTACGGGTCGTAGTCGTACATGAGGGCGTCGGCGGCCGCCTTGGTCTGGCTGCCGTCGGCGCGGGCCCACGCGGTGCAGCTGCCGTTCTCGCCGGTCACGGCCCGGCCGCAGGCACGTACCGCGCCGCCGTAGAGGTGCCCGAGCGTGTCGTCGATGTTGATCTCGGCGGTCTGCGTCCCGGTGGCGCCGGAGGGTACGCTGACCCGGCCCTCGGAGGAGCCGTCCGGCCAGCTCGAGCCCTCGTTCCACGATCGGTCCATCCAGATCTCGTCGCCGGCCGCGCCGTTCGAGATGGACGCGTACGCCATCCCGGTGGCGGAGTCGACGTGCAGCGAGATGTCGCGGCCGTCGAGGGACGTGTCGGGGACCGGGGACGTGCCGGACGCGCCGGAGGAGCCGGTCCCGTCGCAGCGTCCTGAGGCGCAGACCTGCAGGTGCACCCAGCTCGTGCAGACGACGCCGTTCGCGTCACCGCAGGCGCGCACGACGGCGCGGGCGTGGTTCGCGGGGTCGTCCATGTTGTACATCAGGGTTCGAGTTCCGGTCCAGCCGCTCGGGATGGCGGCCTTGCCGAGCAGCCCGTCCCAGGTGCCGCCGCCGTCCCAGGAGCGGTCGATCCAGATCGAGTCGCCCAAGGCCCCGTTGTCGATGCTGGCCCAGGCCATGCCGAGCACGTCGTCCACGTGCAGCTCGATGACGTCGCCGTTCTCGTACACATCGGGCGTCGGGAAGGTCTCCGACTGCGCCTGCGAGGGGTCGGTGGTGTCGCAGTCCAGCGCGCAGACGGTGGTGGCCGCGGTTGCGGACGGCGCGGCGGCGACCAGGGCCGGGGCGAGCGCGGCAGCGAGGGCGAGCAGGACGGTCAGGACTCTGCGCATGGCGAACACGACCTCTGCGATGGCGTGGGCTATCGACAACGTTGTCAGAGTGCAGCGTGTGGGCCCGGAAGCGTTTCCGGCATGTGGGTCGAGTCCGAGTATGAGAAGGCTTCGGCCCCGCGTCAACCGTCTGCGGGAAAGTTTTGCAACGTCGCAAATTCCTTCTTGACGGACCCCGGGACGCGCCGTAGCTTCCATCCCCGGGCGCCGCCACCCACCACTCGGCCCCGCTAGATCAACCCACGTATACCCACTCCCAGAAGGCTTTGTCATGCGCTCATTTCGTCATGCGCGCGCGGCGACGGCGTTCGGCGCCGTGCTGGCCATGGTCCTCGGCCTGCTCGTCGCCGTGACCGGGTCCGCCTCGGCCGCCACCTCGCTGCCCTGCGACGTCTACAGTTCGGCGGGCACCCCCTGCGTCGCCGCGCACAGCACCGTCCGCGCCCTGTACGCCTCCTACGACGGTCCGCTCTACCAGGTCAAGCGCGCCTCGGACGGCGCCACGCTGAACATCGGCGTGAGCTCGGCCGGCGGATATGCGAACGCTGACGCACAGGACGTGTTCTGTGCCGAGACCGCCTGTTCCATCACGAAGGTCTACGACCAGTCCCCGAATCACAACGACATGACGGTCGAGGGTGGCGGCGGCGCGAATCCGAACGCCGACGTCGCCGCGAACCCGAACGCCGTGCACGTCACGCTGAACAACGGCTGGAAGGCGTACGGCCTGTACGTCGGGCCGGGCGTCGGCTACCGGGACGACTCCACCTCCGGCATCCCGACCGGCGGCAAGGCTCAGGGCGCTTACATGGTCGCCTCCGGCACGCACGTGAACTCGGCCTGCTGCTTCGACTACGGCAACGCCGAGACCAACAACGACGACAACGGCAACGGCCACATGGAGGCCGTCAACCTCGGCACCAGCTGCTGGGCCTCGCCGTGCGGCGGATCCGGACCGTGGATCACCGCCGACCTGGAGAACGGCCTGTATCAGGGTTCCGGGTCGAATCCGAACAACACCGGCAACAACAGCCAGTTCGTCACCGCGATGGTCAAGAGCAACAACCAGACCACCTTCGAGATCGAGGGCGGCAACGCGCAGTCCGGCTCGCTGACCACCTGGTACAACGGCGCACTGCCCTCCGGCGGCTACACGCCGATGTCGCTCGAGGGCGCGCTCGTGCTCGGCACCGGCGGCGACAACAGCAACGGCTCGATCGGCACGTTCTTCGAGGGCGTGGTCACCTCCGGCGAGCCGACCGACGCGGCGGACGCGGCCGTGCAGGCGAACGTCGTGAGCGTGGGCTACGCGGGCAACAGCGGCGGCTCCGCGCAGTCCTCCGGCGGCACGATCACCCTGCCCGGCGGCCAGTGCGTGGACGTGGACGGTGACGACTCGGGCGGCGACCTGACGCACGTCCAGCTGTGGAGCTGCCAGTCCTACGCGATCGACCAGCACTGGACGCACAACTCCGACGGTTCGCTGGAGACGCTGGGCCGCTGCCTGGACATCGACGGCGACGGCACGGCGGTCGGCACGAAGGTCGAGCTCTGGGACTGCAACGGTGTCGGCGGGCAGAAGTGGATCCAGCAGTCGAACGGTTCGCTGCTCAACCCGCAGTCAGGCCTCTGTCTCGACGACCCGAGTGCGAACACTGCGAACGGGACGCAGCTGCAGATCTACACCTGCAACGGCACCACGGCGCAGGACTTCAAGCTCAACGGCGGCAGCCCGATCGTCGGCAACGGCGGTCAGTGCGTGGACGTCGCCGGTGACGACAACGGCGGCGACTCCACCATCGTGCAGCTCTGGACCTGCCAGCCGTACTCCGCCGACCAGCACTGGGTGCACAACTCGAACGGTTCGCTGGAGACGATCGGTCGCTGCCTCGACATCGACGGCAACGGCACCGCGGTCGGCACGAAGGTCGAGCTCTGGGACTGCAACGGCGTCGGCGGCCAGGACTGGCAGCTGCAGAGCAACGGTTCGCTGCTCAACCCGCAGTCAGGGCTCTGCCTCGACGACCCCAGCGGCAACACGACGAACGGCACGCAACTGCAGATCTACACCTGCAACGGCACCGCCGCGCAGAAATTCCCGCTGATCTAGCCAGGGCTACCGGAGCAGGCTCTCCAACTCCCGGAGCAGCCGCGCCGCCTCCGCGCGGTGCCCGGACGGCAGGCGGGCGTCGTCGTCCCGCTCCTCGGCGGGCTGCCGCACGAGGAACCGCAGGGCGACAGCGGCCTGCCGGGCGAACAGCGAGAGCAGGTCGAGCTCGGGGAGGCTGGACCTGGCCTGCGGGGCCGGGTCCAGCACCTCGAGCACGCCGAGCACGCGGCCCCCGTGCACCAGCGGGGCCGCCATCAGCGCGTCCGGCACGTACTCGGTGGACTCGGCCAGCGAGCGGTCGAAGGGGGAGCCGGCGGCCAGGTCGTCCACCACCATCGGCTCCCCGGACACCGCCACCCACCCGGCGATGCCGCGCCCGGCCGGGAAGCGGCGGCCGATCAGGAACTCCTCGCCGCGCCCGGAGACGGCCTGGAAGACCAGCTCCCCGGCCTCCTCGTCGAGCAGGAAGACCGAGCTCGCCTGGGCGTCGAAGATGGCCCGGGCCACGTCGACGACGGACTGCAGCAGTTCGAGGGCCAGGGGATCGCGCGGCGCGGCCGCGCTCTGATCGTCAACGGACACTGCGACACCTGTTCTGCTCGTGCACGTTGGCCGCCGTGGCGTACAGCGCGCTCTTGAGTTGGAAGGGGGTCATCCGGGGTGTGGCGGACAGGATGCGCGCGCACAGGCCGGTGATGTAGGGCGTTGCGAAGCTGTTCCCGGTCGAGCGGGTCACCTTGCCGCCGAGCCAGCCGACCTCGACGTTCTGGCCGGGGGCGAAGAACTCCACCGGCGGGTTGGGGTTGTACAGGTGCAGGTCGGCGCTCTCCTCGGCGTGGCTGCCCACCGAGATGACCGAGGCGAAGCGCCAGGGGAAGCTCTCCACCGGCGAGTTGTGCGCGGAGGCGACGATGACCGAGCGGCGGAAGTACGCGTCGTCGGCGAGCGCGTGCAGGTCCCCGGCGAAGCGGGACCGGGTGGTGGACAGGCTCATGTTGATCACGTCGAAGCCCTCGGCGACGGCCCAGCGCAGCCCTTCGAGCAGCACGTCCCCGGAACCGGAGAAGCGTTCGCCGAGCACCCGCACGCTGTGCAGCTCGCAGTCCGGGGCGACGCGGCGGATGATGCTGGCGCACGCGGTGCCGTGGCCGCACAGGTCGCCGGTCCCGGTGCGCTCGACCCGGACTCCGGCCTCCTCCTTGACCACCGCCCAGGAGCTCTCGACCCGGCCGACGAGCGGATGGTCGAGTTCGACCCCCGAGTCGACGACGCAGACGCGGATGCCCCGGCCGGCGTCCTGCCGCACCGGCTCCGGCGGCTCCAGTTCGTCGGTGGGGATGAGGATGTCCTCGGCGCGTTTGTCGAGCAGTCGCCAGGTCAGGCCGTTCGGTGGCGCCGTGGTCAACGTGGCCCTCCCCATTCATCGCGTACTGATTCGGCCCAGCGCACGCCCGGCCGGTGTCCCTTGGCGGCGAACACGAACGCGGCCCGCTCGGCGGCGTGCCCGGCGTCGATGTGTCCGAGCACGGCGAGGGTGCGCGCCCGGTCGAGCAGCGCGCCGCCGCGCACGACGGGGGAGTCGGTCAGTTCGGCCGCGTGCACGGCGCGGGCGGCCAGGCGCAGGGCCTCCTCGCGTTCTCCGCGCGCGGCGGCGATCCGGGCGAGCAGGCCGTCCAGTTCGATGGCGTCGGACTGCGGGTACGCGACCGAGCGGCTGACTCCGGCGATGGCCGAGGTGGCGGCCGAGACATCGCCGCCGTCCAGATGCACGCGTGCGCACTCCAGCGCGACAGTGTCCTGCAACGCCGTCGCTCCGAGCCGCGCGGCTGCCGCGCCCGCGACCTCCAGCAGGCCGCGCGCCTGGACCAGGTCTCCGGCCAGCGCCTCGACCATCGCGCCGAACAGTGGCAGCACGACCTGCGTCTCCGCGTATCCGAGCTCTTCCGCCAGCCGTCCGGCCTCCGCGAGGCGCGTGCGCGCGGCGGACCACTCGTCGTTCAGGGCGGAGAGGACGGCCAGCGGGCAGTTGAGCGTCATCCGCGCGGTACGTCGTCCGCCGCCGTGCTCGTCGAGGAGCCTGAGGCAGCGCGCTTCGGCGGCCGGGACCGGCACCGGGCCGCGCCACAGCGAGATGCCGATCGCTCCGAGGGCGGCGGCTCGTTCCGGTTCGCCGTCCGCGCGCACGGAGTGGGTCAGGGCCCGATCGAGCCAGCGTTCCGCTTCGCCGTGCCGGCCGTGCGACTGGCTGCGTTGGGCGAGTCGGAGGCACGCGCGAGCCTGTCCGAGGTGGTCTTCGGCCTGCTCGAAGACCGGCAGTACGGTGGCGGCCGTGTCGGCGGGCGACTGCTCACCGGGCGCGAGGACCGACAGCGCCAGCCGAGCGTGCGCGGCCTGCACGGCGTCGGTCTCCGCGGCCAGTACGCCGTCGAGGAGTTCGCGGCCTTCGTCGGCCCGGCCGAGCGCCGCGCGGACCTCGCCGAGCCTGCGTACGGCCGCCTCGCGGTCCTGCTCGCCGCTGCGGAACAGCGTCGTGGACCGGCTCAGCAGATCGTCGGCCCACGGCAGGTCGGACCTGGCCAGCGCCTGAGCACCGGCGCGTCCGAGTACTGATGCCGCCCGGCCGCGTAGCGATTCGGTGTCCGCGTCGAGGCGGCCGAGTTCGTCGCGGAAGCCGTACGCCCGCTCCAGATGGCCACCGATCGCGGCCTGTCCGGCGGCCCGAACCGAGGGCAGTTCGGCCGCCTTCTCATGTCCCTCGGCGCGCGAGCGCTTCGACATCGAGGTGTACGTGACCTCCTGGACCAGTCCGCTGGTGAACCGGAACGACGAGCCCGGCCCCGGTTCCACGAGCCGTCGTCCGCACAATCTCAGCAGCGCGGAACGTACCTCCTCGCGGCTGCTGCCCGGCCCGACGAGCTCGTCCACGGAGAACTCCCGGCCGATCACCGAGGCCTGATCCAGCACGCCGCGTTCGCGGGGTTCGAGCGCGTCGATCCTGGCCCCGAGCACGGCCTGAACCGTGGACGGAAGTTCGTCCTCTGATCCGGTGTCCTCGGCGGCGGCCAGCAACTGTTCGAGGTGCAGCGGATTTCCGTTGGCGCGCTCCAGCAGCCGCTGCGGCACCGCGTCCCAGTGCGCCGCCACGTCGGCCAACTCGGCGGCCAGCAGCACGGACTCGTCGTGGGACAGACCGGTCATGGCGATCGACGGGCAGTCCGACAGTTCCGGCCGCGCATCGAGCAGCTCGGGCCTGGCCAGGTACACGAGCAGGACGGCGGCCGACAGCTCACGCACGATGCGGTCGGTCACGTCCAGCAGCATCGGCGCGGCCCAATGGCAGTCGTCGAGCACCAGCACCATCGGCTGCCGGACCGAGTGTGCGCTCAGCACCCTGACGAGCGCCACGCAGGTCTCCGCGACGGTCGGATTCGGCGTGCCGTCGAGCAGCAGGCCGCCGGAGAGCACTGACATGGCCTGCGTCACGTCGCGCTCGGCCTGGCTCGCGGCGGTGACCATCGCGACCGCGTCGGCCAGCGGGCTCAAGCTGCCCTGATCGCCGTAGGGACGGCAGCGTCCGACACCGTAGAGAGGCACGCGCGTGTGCAGCCACTCCCGCAGCAGACGCGTCTTACCGAGCCCCGCCTCGCCGTGCACGATGATCCGTCGCGCGCCGCGTCCTTCGGTTACGTCTCGCAGGGCGGCATCCAGCGCGGCGAGTTCCGGATCCCGGCCGACGAAGCCGACGTCGAAGCGGCGCAGCAGTTCCGGATCGTCCTCGCCGAGACCGAGGAGGCGGAACGCGTGTACGGGTTCTGTCTTGCCCTTGAGTAGCAGCGGTCCGACCGGTTCGGCCTGCACCGAGGCCCCGGCCGAGCGCAGCGTGTCCGGACCGATGAGGATCTGACCGGCACCGGCGTTCTGCTCCAGGCGTGCCGCGACGTTCACCGTCTCGCCGGACACGAGCGCCTGCCGGGCCGACGCGTCCGCGCTCGAGACGACCTGGCCGGTGTTCACGCCGATCCGCGCGTCCAGCCGCACGCCGAGCGTCACGTCGAGTTCGGTATTCAGGTCGTCGAGCGCGTCACGCATGTCGAGCGCGGCGGCGAGGGCGCGGCGCGCGTCGTCCTCGTGCACCAGCGGGACGCCGAACACCGCCATCACCGCGTCGCCGATGAACTTCTCGACCGTGCCGCCGTGGAACTCGATCCGCTGCCGCATCAGGTCGAAGTAGCGCAGGGTCACCGAGCGCAGCGTCTCCGGATCGAGGTCGCCGGAGAGCGCCGTGGAACCGACCAGGTCGCAGAAGAGCACCGTGACCACCTTGCGCGTCTCGGGCGCCGGGGCGAGCGGCACCTCCGCGCACGGCGATCCGCACGACGGGCAGAACCGCGCGCCGGAGGGCAACGCGACACCGCACGTTGAGCAGTTCATGGTCGGGCAATGCCTCCTGTTTCTCGGTGCTCCGGATGCTCTAGAACAGTGCGCCGCCGGCGACGTCGCCGTGCGCGCGGACCTCGGGCTCCACCTCGTCGAGCCGGTGCTTGATGTCCTCCAGCACGCTCAGTTCGTGCGGCGTCAGGGCGCTGAGCACGTTGATCTGCTCCGTGGTGAGCGCGTCGACGGGGAAACCGGCCGCGCGCAGCCGGTCGAGGGGACTGTCGGTCATGGCGGACCTCCGGGTGGACTGGCGAGAGACAGGAAAAGACGGGTGATCAAGTCGGCGGTGCGCAGGGCGTTGACGCTGATCGCGGTCTGCTGGACGGGCGTCAGCAGCAGTTCGTCGAGGAGTTCGTCCAGCGCGCCGACGTGCCCGCCGTCCAGTACCGCATGCTCGCGGACCGTGCGGAACGCCGAGTCGGGCAGGCCGGTGCGTGCGGCGAGCTGATCCGCGAGCCAGGGCGCGGGGGCGTTGCCTTCCAGAACCCTGATGTAGCCGAGCAGCGTGACGGGATCGTGGTGCTCGATCCAGTAGTACTGTCCGCCCGCGAGTTCGGCGACGATCCGCGACGGTGGCCGCTCGACGGCGGTCATCACATCGCCACCGGCCACGATCAGGTCTTCGAGGAGCCACGCGTCGTGCCCGCGCTCCTCCTCGATGTGCTGCTCCAGATAGCGCGTGAAAGGCCCGGCCTCGCACTTGCTGGCGGCGCGTTCCATCAGCGGCACCGAGGCGCGTAAGAGTGCGTACATCTCGTACAGGTACTCGACGTAGCAGGAACGCAGCGCGGCAGGCTCCTGATGCCAGAGAGCTGCGGTGGCGGCCCGCATCGTCGGTGCGGCGAGGTCGAGCTTCACCCGGAGCGCTGCGGTCACGGTCGCCTCCCGGAGAGCGCGACCAGATCGGCGTATGGCGCGCATCCGTAACGCTGCACGAGCGCGACCGGACCGGCCTCGGTCTGAATCCGCGTCGACTCGCGGTCCAGCAGCTCGCCGACCAGGCCGGATGCGTCCTGCTGCACGCTGGCGACTACGTCAGGGCGCGTGGACAGGTTGCGGCATCCGGCGCAGTAGCCTGACTCGCTCGCCTCGGCTGCGTAGCGGTGGCGTAGGTGCGCGGGGCCGATCGTGCGGATCATGCGCAGCATCGGGGAGGTCAGCGTGCGGCTGCGGATGATCTGCCAGTCGTCGTGCGCGATGTGGCCGAGGAGCAGGTGCGGCGGGACGGGGCGTGCGTCCACGGCGTGCTGATTGCAGCAGGCGAGCACCGAGCCGTCGAAGGCGATCGTCGGCCACGCGGCCATCGCGCACGGCAGCGCGCGCTCGGCGTCCGGCCTGGCCACGTTCGCCGTGGCCCACGAAGCCGCGCGTCCGACCGCGCGCATCTCGTTGACCAGCATCGGAACCCGGTCGTCGAACGCGCGGCGGATCTCGGCCGTCACGTCGGCGAGATAGGGATCGTCCGGGCCGGTGCCGGTGAGGTGGAAGCTGACGGGGATGCCGGAGTCGAGCACCTGCCGGACGGCGCGGAGCACACCAGTTCGGGGGATCTCGCGCTCGTGGTGCTCGTCGAGGCTGGCGGAGAAGTGGTCCACCGAGCCGATCGCGCGGAGCAGAGAGGGCGGGATCCGGCCGTCCGCGGCGAAGAACATGCCGCTGAGCAGCACAGATCGCGACCCGGCCGCTCGGGCGCGGGTGGCCAGGTCGTGGACGAGATCGGGAAGGAGCAGCGGCTCGCCACCGGTGAGTAGGACGACGTCGGGCCGGTCCTGCGGAGTGAGGGAGCTGACGAACCGGAGCAGGTCGTCCGCCGCGGGTGCCTCGGTCGAGGCGAGGGACGAGGTCGTGGAGCAGTGCGCGCAGCTGAGCGGGCAGCGCCGGGTGAGCGTCACGAGTAGGCCCGCGCCGGGGACGGGGCGCAAGCCGATGAACTCGGCCAGCTCCACGAAAGGGCCCCCTCCCGACCGTCGGCGCGGTTCGCCATGTCATCGCATGATGTCCGCAGCGCGCTCCGGGAACGCCCTAAGAGCGGTCTGTGAACGGTATATCCGCAGGTGGCCGGGCCACCGCCTCGCGGGCGTACAGGTGCGTGAGGAACGGGAGCGAATAAGCGGCCGAGTGCGCCACGACGTCGCTGTCGGGGAGCAGGGCTGCTCCTGCTTCGACCATTGATTCGAGTCTTCTCCGGGCACTGTCACGGTCGCAGTCCAGGACCTGCGCCGCCTCCTCGGCCGTGAACCAGCCGGACAGCGGCAGCGAGGCCATGCTCTCCAACGTGGTGCGCAGGCCCGCGTCCAGGCGGTCCCACTCGTCGGCGATCCGGGCGCGGACGTGCAGGTCGCCGACGGCCAGTTCGTCCAGGACGGTGCGCGGATCGGCGAGTCGGTCCGCGTACTCGGCGAGCGGCAGGTGACGCAGCACGGCGAGCTTGAGCCCCGCGGCCCGGACCGCCAGCGGCAGCCCGCCGCACGCGGCCACCAGACGCTCGGCCGCGGCCGGATCGCTGCTCACGCGGGCGGCGCCGACGAGCCGTTCCAGTAGCTCCAGACCCTCGGCGGGTTCGAGCGGCGGCACCGGGACGCGGTCGGCCGGGGCGAGTCCCGCGAGCTGGGTGCGAGCCGTGATGATCACCGTGCTGCGTCCGGCGCCGGGCAGCAGCGGCCGGACCGCCGCCTCGTCGGACGCGTCGTCGAGCACCAGCAGCACCCTGCGTTCCACCAGCCAGGCACGCCACACGGCGGCCGCGCGCTCCGGATCGCTGGGCACGCCGCGAATGCCCGCGTGCGCCGCCAACTCCGAGACCACGGCGTCCAGCGACCGTGCCACGCCGTCGTCGCGACGCAGCCGCACGAAGATCCGGCCGTCCGGGAACTCGCCGTCGAGCCGGTGCGCCGCACGCACGGCCAGCGCGGTCTTGCCCGCACCCGCCGGGCCGACCAGCACACCGACACCGCCGTCCACGACGTCCTCCAGCAGCCGGGCGAGCGTGTCCCGGCGGCCGGTGAAGTCGGTGGCGTCCACGGGCAGCGCGACGGGCGTCACGCGGCCGGCTCCGCTCGCGACCGGCGCCGCGCCCTCGTCGGCCATGATCGCGCGGTACAGCGTCTGCAGGGCGGGGCTCGGCGACAGCCCAAGCTCCCGGGACAGCTGCTGGCGGATCTCGTCGTACGCGGCCATCGCCTCGGCCCGGCGCCCGGAGCGGTGCAGGGCCCTCATCTGGGCCGCGCGCAGCCGCTCGCGCAGCGGATGCCGTTCCACCAGGCCGACGATCTCCTCGGCCACCTCGCCGGGGCGGCCCGCCGCGAGCGCCGCCTCGGCCCAGTCCTCGCACACGCCGAGGTGCCGCCGGGTCAGCCGGTCCGCCTCCGCACGCATGACGGGCGAGAAGCCGAACTCCGGCAGCGGCGGCCCCGTCCACAGCGAGCGCGCCTCGTGCAGCCGCCGCACCGCGAGATCGACGTCCCCGGCGGCCGCCGCCTCCCGCCCGGCCCGGGCCAGCACGTGGAACCGGAGCGCGTCCAGTTCGGCCTTCGCGACGTGCAGCACGTAGCCCCCGGGACGCAGCGAGAGCCGCTCGCCGCAGCCCGCGTCGGCGAAGATCCGACGCAGGGTGGAGATGTACATCTGCAGGTTCTTGCGCGCCGTCCGCGGCGGATCGTCGGCCCAGACCGCCTCCGTCAGCAGATCCACCGACAGCGGGGTGTTCGGCTGGCACAGCAGCGCGGCCAGCACCGCGCGCTGTTTGAGCGGCCCGAGTTCGAGCGGCCGCCCCTCCGCCTCGGCCGACAGCGGACCCAGCACCGAGAAACGCAGCACGGATGTCACGGGGATGACTCTGCCGTTCGGGCCGGCCCCCTAACATTGGGGAAATCCCTATAACAGCCTGCGGATCTACCGATCACAGACCGTTGATCGACCGTCCCTCGGCCCGCCGCGGCGACAGTCCTCGTTGTTGGTGCTCGCCCACAACGAAGGAGAAGACGATGTCGGAGAACAAGGACGAGGCGCTGAGCGCGGAGTCGTACAAGAACGCCCGCGTCATCTGCGGAGTCTACGACAAGGACGAGGCCGCCTTCGCCGGCGACGACGTGCAGGCGCACAGCGCCGAGATGCTGCCCAGCACCCAGGTGATCTGCGGCGTGTACGACAAGGACGAGGCCTGATCCCCATCCGCGTCTAGCACGCCCGGCCGGCCGGATCCCTTGTCGTGGGAGGTCCGGCCGGCCCACTCCACAGCCGAAGGGGATTGCGTCGCATGCGCGTCATCGAAGGACGATCCGGCGTCTGGTACCTCGGTCCGGCCGGCACGGTGCTGCTGCCGCACCGGCTGCACGAGGACGGCGGCCTCACCCCCGAGGGCCGTGCCGAGCTCGAGCGCAGCAACGTGGCCGGGCCCGATCCGCTGCGCCACTACAGCCTGACCGTGGTCACCTCGACCGCCTGCAACCTCGGCTGCCCCTACTGCTTCCAGAACACCGCGCCCGCCGAGCCCGGCCGCTTCGATCCGCCGCGCATCGAGCGGCGGGTGCTGGACCGGCCGATGATCGAGCGCATCGCCGCCTTCACCGAGCCGCGGCTGGCCCGCTCCGGGACCGGCCGGCTGTTCGTGCTGCTGTTCGGCGGCGAGCCGCTGCTCAACCGCTGGGGCTGCCGCGAACTGCTGGTGCGGCTCGGCGATCTGGCGCCGGTCACGGCGTCGATGGTGAGCAACGGCGTGCTGCTGACCGAACGCGTGGCGCGCGACCTGTACGCGGCCGGCCTGCGGTCCGCGCAGATCACCCTCGACGGGCCGCGCGAGCTGCACGACGCGCTGCGGGCGACCCGGTCCGGACGCGGCACGTTCGACAAGATCCTGGACAACCTCGCCGCCGTGCAGCAGGGGACCGCGCTGCAGCTGGCGCTGCGGCTGAACATCACCCACGAGGGCCTGCCGTTCCTCGACGAGCTCGTGGACGGGCTCGCCGACCGCCTCGACGCGAGCCGCTGCCACCTCGACGTGGCCCCGGTGCTCAACTACGCGGGCATGTTCGACGACGTACTCGAACGCTCCGCGAACGAGGTCGAGACGATCCTGCACGGCTACACGACCGCCCTGGACCGCGGCTTCAAGGTCGGCTGGCCGTCCGGCGGCGCCTGCGGGTTCTGCGGGGAGCGGGACGGGACCACCGGCGCGGTCGTCAACGCCGACGGGACGCTCTACAGCTGCTGGGAGACGATCGGCAAGCCCGGCTACGAGGTCGGCGACATCGAGTCCGGATACACCGAGTACCCGGCCGACCGCTGGCTCAGCTGCGGGGACTTCGCCGCGCACAGCGCCCCGGCCGCCGCCGAGCGCGCCTTCGACGACCGGCTGACCGTCGGCCTGCTGGAACTGCTGCGCACGCACCGGCGGCGCGCCGAACGGCTGGCGCGCGAGGCGGTGGCCGTGGGATGAGAGTCCTGCTGTGCCCGTGGTCGAGCGCCGGCTACCTCTATCCGGCCACGGCGCTGGCCCTGGAACTGCACCGGCGCGGCCACGACGTCGCCCTGGTCGCCGGGGGACCGGCCGCGCACGCCGCCCGCGCCGCCGGGATCTGGGTGCGGCAGGCGCCCCCGGCCGCGTTCGACGTCGCCGACTGGTTCCACAACGGCGCCGACCAGTACCGCGCGGTGGTGGAGCTGGTGCGCGAGACGCGGCCGGACGTGCTGGTCGCCTCCGTCCTCGGCCTCGGCACGCTGCTCGCCGCCCGGATGCTGGACCTGCCGGTCGTCGTGCTCGGCCTGACCTGCCACCTCTGGCCGTACGCCGAGCCGAACGCGTCCGCCGCCGAGGATCCCGAGCAGCGCGGCTGGCGGCTCGCGCAGACGCTGCGGATCTGGGACACCGTCAGCGGCTCCGTCGGACTGGCCGGCTCCCGGCCGACCGTCGACGCCGCGCCGCTGCTCGGCACCGCGTTCCTGCTGCGCGGACACCCCGAACTGGAGACTCCCGGCCGCGTGCTCCCGGCCGCGGTCAGGCACGTCGGCCCGCTGTGGTGGGAACCGGCCGCGGGCGACGAGACCGAGCGGCAGCGCCTCGCCGCGCACGTGGACCGCGTGGGCAAGCCGCTCGCGTACGTGCACCTGGGCCGGACCTTCGGCGGCGAGAGCCTGTGGTCCTGGATCGAGACCGCGTTCCGGGGCAGCGGCTACCAGGCCGTCGTCGAGCTCGGGCGCAGCGAACCGCATCGGGCCGCGCCCGGCGTGGACGTCCTGACGGTGCGTCGGCCGTGGATGTCGGACCTGCTCCAGCGCGCGGAGCTCGTCGTGACGAACGGGACCACGGCCCCGGTGCTCGGCGCGCTGCTGCACGGCCGGCCGCTGTTCCTGCGTCCGAACGGCGGCGAACAGCGCGTGCTGGCGGCGGCCTGCGTGCGCGCCGGGGTCGCCGAGCGGCTGCCGGATCCGGCGGCCATCGAGAACGCGGTACTCGGCGAGCGGGCCCGAATGCTCGGCGCGGAGCTGCGCGAGACGAAGAGCGCGGCGCTGGCCGCCCAGGCGGTCGAGGCAGCGGCCCGTTGACCCAGACCACGATGTCCAAGGAGTGAGGCCATGACCACCGCCGTTCCCACCGACCACGCGGCCGTCGCCTACGACGCCACCGCGCCGTTCTACGACGCGCTCACCGCGGAGGACGACTACTCCGTCTTCGGCGACATCCTCGAGACGCTGATCAAGCGGGCCGATCCGCCCGGGCGCACGCTGCTGGACGCGGGCTGCGGCACCGGACGCAGCACGGTCGCCTTCGCCGAGCGCGGCTACGAGCCGACCGGCATCGACATCAGCGGCGAGATGATCGAGATCGCGAAGACCCGGCACGCCGAGACCGGGATCGCCTTCCACGTCCACGACATCCGGCTGCCCTTCGAGCACGGCGGCCCGTACGACGTCGTGCTCTGCATGAGCGACATCGCCAACTACCTCGCCGACCGCGAGCATCTGGCCGAGGCGCTGGCCAGCCTCGCGTCGGTCATGCGGCCCGGCGGCGTGCTGGTCTTCGACGCCAACACCGCCCGGGGATATCAGCTCATGCGCTCGCCGCACGTCTTCGAGCGAGAGGGCCTGCAGGTGACCCTGCGCGGCCGCTTCCTGAAGGACGAGGGCGACCCCGAGCGCTTCCGCCTGACGATGACCGCGTTCCGCCGCTCGCCCGACGACGCGGAGGTGTGGAGCCGCGAGATCGTCGAGCACCTGCAACGGCACCACTCCGGCGCCGACTTCGCGCAGCTGCTCGACGCCGCCGGTCTCGACCTGGTCGGCGCGCACGGCCTGGAGCGCGACGGCTCGCTGGCCGACTCCGTCGACGAGGACGTCCACACCAAGGGCCTGTACGTCGCGGTGCGGCGGTCCGACAGCTGATCCGGAGGCGCGGCCCCAGTGCTGAACCGCAACTTCACGCTGATCTGGATCAGCCAGGCCCTGTCGGATACGGCGAGCGAGATGACCTCGCTGGCGCTCCCGCTCGCCGTGCTCGCCGCGACCCGGTCGGTGGTGGACGCGTCGCTGGTGGCCACGGCCGTCGCGATCGCCCAGCTCACGTTTCGGCTGCCGGCCGGGCTGATCGCGGACATGTTCAACCGCAAGCATCTGATGCTGTGGTGCGACGCGGTGCGCGCGGCGGTCGCGCTGCTGCTGGCACTGGCCTTGGCGTCGCACAACCTGACCACGATCCTGGCGGTCGGCGCGGCGGCGGTGACGGCGGCCGGTTCGACGGTCTTCGCGCCCGCGGAGGGTGGCCTGCTGCGCCAGTCGGTGCCGCGTGAGCTGCGGCGCGAGGCGATCACCCGCAATGTGGTGCGCACGAATCTCGCGATCGCGGTCGGGCCCCCGCTCGGCGGCCTGCTGCTGGGGCTCGGCGCTCCGCTCGCGTTCGTGGCCGACGCCGCGACGTACGTGCTCTCGTTCCTGATGGTCGCTCAGGTCGCCTACCAGCGGCTCCTTCCGCCCGAGCGGGAGTCCGGGGACGCGCCGGGCGGGGCGGTGCGCCGTACCGTGGACGAACTCACGCGCGGTTTCAGCTGGCTGCGTCATCGCAGGGCACTGCTGATGCAGCTGGCCATCGCCGCGTACGTGAACCTGCTCGGCCGGGCGATCGAACTGCTGGCCGCGATCTCGGCATCCGACCTGGGACGTCATCCCGTCTCGGCCGGTGTGGTGCTCACGGCTGCCGGTTGCGGCGGAATCGTCGGCGGGCTCTGCACGGGCTGGATCCTGCGGCACGTGCGGCCGGCGTGGATGATCGCCGGGGGAGCGGCGACGTGGCTGGTGCTCATGCCGCTCGCGGCCGTGGATCAGGTGGCGGTCGCGGTCGTCGCCGTCGGCCTGGTCGTCTTCTCGCTGCCGCCGCTCGGCTCGCTCGTCTTCCTGACCGTGAACACGGAGGTCCCGCCCTACCTGCAGGGCCGCGTCTCGACCACCGTCATGCTGCTCGCGGGCAGTATCGCGTGGGCCGGGCCGGGCATCACCGGCTTCCTCATCGCCTCCTGCGGCGCGATCCCGACTGCGCTGATCCTGGTGTCACCGCTCCTGATCCCGCTGCTCGCGCTGCTGCTCAGTCCGTCGCTGCGCCGTGCGATGGATCCCGTGGAACCGGAGCCGAACGAGATGGAGCTCGTCACCCCGACGACTGGGACAGGGCGCTGACGAGCCCGGACCGGGACGTCACCCCGAGTTTCCGGAAGATGCGGGTCAGGTGCGCCTCGACCGTCTTCACCGACACGAACAGGCCCGCCGCGATGTCGCGGTTCGACAGTCCGCTGGCCACCATCGCGGAGATCCGGCGCTCCTGCTCGGAAAGCGCGCCGCCGGTCGGGTCACGCCGTGGCCTGCGCGCTCCGATCCGCCGCTGCGTGTTGGTCGCCAGGCTCGCGAGGAACGCGGCGCCGTGCGCGTCGGCGATCTGTTTCGCGCGGCCGATCACGGTGGTCGCCTCGTCGGGTCTGCCCGTCGCGGACAGCGCGCGGCCGAGTTGCAGCAGCGCGCGGCTCTCGACGAGGACCAGCCCGGCCGCCCCGAACGAGTCGGCGGCGGCGGAGAACAGCTCGACCGCGTGCGCCGGATCCTCTTCGCCGACGCGGCAACCCATCGCCAGGTGCGCGTATCCGCGCTGGCCGGGCAACGGCATCGCCTCCGCCGCCTCGACCGCCGCGTCGGCCCAATCCTGCGCGGCGGCGACGTCCCCACGCGCCATCTCGGCCTGCGCGCCGACGCAGTACCAGGTGGCCCGCAACGCGTGCGTGGCCACCGACCGGTCAACGCCGCAGATCGACCGCAGCAGTTCGAGGCAGTCTTCGGGTCGTCCCTGATCGAGGCGCACGGAGGCGAGCACGGCGGCCGCGAGCTCGCGCAGCCGTCCCGATCCGGGGCGAGCCAGGGCACGAAGACCGCGTTCGGCGGCCCCGGCGGCGGCGGCCGGATTGACCTGCAACGACGTGGACGCGGCACGGAGGGTGAGCGCGTACGCGACCAGATCGGGCCGGTCGAGCAGGTAGGCCGCCTCCTCCGCTCCCGATGCCGAGGCGATCGCGTTCGTCAGATCGCCGGTCGCATGCTGCGCGTACGACTGACAGAGCAACAGATACAGCGCCACGTGCCGCTGACCGGTCTGCCGCGCGATGCGCACGCCGCGGCTCATGTGCCGGATCGCGTCGCGGTGCTGTTCGGCGAGGACTTCGGCCCAGCCGAGTTGCCCGAGCTCGTCGAGGAAGGTCGCGAGCTCGTCGTCCGGCATGACGTCGAACGCGCTCGACGCCTCCGCACTGTGCGTCCGCAGAGGTTTGATACGTCCGCTGTACGCGGCGCCCAGCGATCTGCACGCGGCCGTCGAGACCGTCACCCGGCGATCCTCCGACCCGCGGGTTCGTACATGCAGGGCGTCGAGCAGCGCGTCCGCCTCGTCGAACCTGCCCTGGCCCATCCGGTTCGTGGCCAGCTGGAGCCGGAGCGGATCAGCACGCTTATCCGTCGTCGGCCAGAGCTCCAACTCGGCTTCGAGCACGCGCTCGGCCGTCGTGACGCTGCCCAGGATCCGTTCGACCACCGACCGCAGCACCACGACCGGCACGCGCTGCTCCGGCTGGTCCGGCGGCACCAGGTCCAGTGCCTGCCCGAGCGCGTCGCGGCACGCGGCGAGATCCCCGGTCACGCCGTACGCGTCGGCCAATCCGAGCAGCAGCCCGAGCCGCCCGCGGTTCGTCTCCCGCGATCCGTTCGGCGCGGACAGCCGCAGGGCCGCGAGCTGCCAGGCGGCGGCCGTGGCCGGAGCGGTGTGCGCGGTCCGCGCGGCGGCCTCTATCAGGAGTCGAACAGCCTCTGTGTCGCCGACCCGGGCAGTGCGCGCGACGTGCGGCGCCCGCTCGACGATGCCGGCCCCGGCCTCGCACAGCGCCCGATCGGCGCGCGCGTTCGCCAGCAGCCGCCAGCCCGGCGGCGTCTCCTCGGACACGACCTCGCGCAGCAGCGGATGCCGGAAGCGCAGCAGCCGACGCGAGTCCGGCCGTGCGCCGCTCGGCCGGCACACCCGCACCAGATCGGCCTGCGCCAGCACGTCCAACGCGGCCAGCGCCGACTCCTCGGCCAGGCCGGAGACCGGCGTCAGCAGCATCGGATCGAAGGGGTCGCCGAGCACGGCGGCGGCGCGCAGCACGGTGAGCTCGGCCTCGGTGAGCAGCGCGGTCTCCCGAGCCAGCGTGGCCCGCAACGTGTCGGGCAGTTCGGCGAATCCGGTCGCGTCGTCGATCCCGAGTTCGCAGAGCACTTGGAGATAAAGCGGATTGCCGCCGCTCATCGCGCAGAGCTGCTCGCGGCGGGCGGGCTCGTGACGTGCGCGGATCAGGGTCCTGCACGCCTGCCGGTCCAGCGGCGGAAGCGGCAGCCGCGTGGTGCGGTAGTGCGTGGCGGCGTGATGCAGCGAGGCCAGCAGCCTGGCGGAGGCCTGCCGGGGCCGGTGGCTGTAGGCGAGGATCAGCGGCGTCGCGGGCGGACGGCGCAGCAGCACGTGCAGCCGCTGCACGGTGCGCTCGTCGGCCCAGTGCAGGTCGTCGAGGCAGAGCAGCACGCCGTGGCCGTGGTCGGCCGAGGTCGCCAGCGTCAGCAGCGTCGCGATCTCGTCGTCCGGGGAGCGCGCCCGGTCGAACTCGGTCGCGCGCCCGGCCAGCACGGTCAGCCCCCCGGCGTGCCCGGCCTCGGCCAGCTCGCGCAGCAGCCTCGACTTGCCGAGCCCGGGGTCGCCGGTCAGCTCGATCGCGGTCGACGCACCGTCGGCGCAGTCCGCGAGCGCGCCCCGCAGCACCGACATCTCGTGTTCCCGGCCCACCAACGGCCACACGGTATGCACAGTCATCGTCGTGATTGTCAGCGAAGCGGCGGCGGCGCGCTGTCCGGAGAACTACGTATTCGGAACAGTGTATCAGGGTTCTTGTGTGGTCAGCATGATTCGGGTGAGGCCCGCGCGATTGGAGACACCGAGTTTGCGGTAGATGCGACCCAGGTGCGTCTCCACGGTGCGCGCGCTCAGGAACAAGGCCTCCGCGATCTCGACCGTGGTCATTCCGGTGCTGGCGAGGCCCGCGATCTCCTGCTCCCGGCGGCTGAGCACGGCCAGCGGCTTCGGCGGCCCCTGCGCCGGCGGCGGCGCCTCGCTGCCCAGCCGCTCCAGCAGGCCGGCCGCCGCGTCGGCCAGCCGCGCCGAGCCGCACTGCCCGGCCAGCACCGTGACCCGGTCCAGCCAGCCGGGCACGTCGTCCGTGCGTCCCGCGGCCAGCGAGGACTCGGCGACGGCCAGCAGCGTGCGGCAGACCTCGAGGCGTTCCCCGCTGGCGGTGAAGTCGGCCACCGCCTCGCGGGACGTGCGCACCGCCCGGTCGATGTCGCCCCGGATCGCGTGCGCCCGCATCCGGGCCCGCAGCGCGAAACCCTGCCGGCCGGGGGAGGGCAGCTCCTCGACACAGGCCTCCGCGATCGACGCCCAGTGCTCGACCAGCGCGCGGTCGCCCGCGACGGCGGCCGCCTCCGCGAGCGTGTCGCACCAGCGCGGCTTGCGCCAGACGTTCAGCGCGCGCAGCTCGGTGCCGCCCGCGGCCTCCAGCAGCAGCCGGGCGGCCCGCGCCGGATCGCCGCCGAGCAGCACGAGCTCCGCGTAGAAGCAGCGTACGGTGATCGCCCACGAGACCGGAGTGTCCCCGCACAGCGCCGCCGCGTGCTCGGCCTGCTTGCCCGCCTCGAGTGCGTCGCCGGGCGCGTCCCGCCAGAACAGCACCTCGGCCCGCAGCATCGCGCTCACCGCCTCGGTGCTGCGGTCGCCGACCCGCGCGATGTGCTCGGCGGTCTCGTCCAGGCTGGCCAGCGCGCTGCGCAGGTTCCCGGACCGCGCCCGGGCGTTCGCCAGCGTGGTCAGGATCTGCGGCCTGATATACGTCTGGCCGGTACGCCGGGACAGTTCGGCACCGCGGCTCAGGTGCCGCTCGGCGTCGCTCAGCCGGCCCAGCATCCCCTCCGCGAGGCCCAGCTGGAACGCGGCCTCCAGGTCGGTCTGCACCGCGGCGTCGGGCGCGGCGTCCAGCAGTTCGGCCGCCCTGGTCACGGTCGCCTGCGCGGTCGCCTGGTCCCCGGTGCACAGCGTGGCCAGAGCCGCCTGGGCCAGCGCGTTCGCCTCGCCGACGGGGTCGTGCTGGGCGTGCGCGAGTGTCGCGGCCTTCTCCGCGTGCTGGCGTGAGGCCTCGTAGTCGCGCACGTCGTACGCGTGGTGCGCCAACTCGATGTGCAGGGACGCGGCCGTCGCGGAGTCCCGGTCGGCCAGCGCGACCAGCCCGGAGCGGGCCAGCGCGCCCGCCTCGGTGTACTTGCCGAGCCGCCGCTCGGTCCGGCTCGACTCGGCCAGCGCCGCGGCGTCCGGCAGCGTCGAGCGCAAGGCGTCAAGCAGCTCCCGGCTCTCGGTCGCGTCCCCGGTCAGCAGCCGCGTGCGCACGAGCAGCACCTGCGCCTGATACCAGAGCCCTGAGCCCTCCTGCAGCAGCGTGAGCGCGACCCGCAGATAGTCGCCCGCGAGCGCCGGGGACGCGTAGAGCGCGCCGCGCGCCGCCGCGATCAACGTCGCCGCGTGCTCCGGCCGATTCGGATCCGCCGCCCGCGCCACGTGGTGCGCCCGCCGCGCGATCGGAGCGGCCCGCCGAGCGAGCGCCGCCTCCGCCCGCTGATGCAGCGTGACCCGCTGGCTCGGCTCCAGGCGCTGGTAGACGACCTTGCCCACCGCGTCGTGCCGCAGCGCCAGATGCGCCGTCGGTTCCGCCGTCCGCACCAGATCGAGGCGGGTCAACTCGTCGAGCGCGGCCATCGCCGCCCCGACCTCGAGCCCGGCGACCTCCGCCAGCAGATCCGGATGGAACGGCTCACCGAGCACCGCCGCCGCACGCACCACGGCCGCCGCGTCCGGTTCCAGCCCGGCCAACTCGGCGAGGATCGCCACCCCAGCGTCCCCACTCGCCCCGTCCTCGGCCGCGAGTACCTTGAGATACTGCGGATTGCCTCCGGCCTCCCGATGCACATCCTCAGCGTTCGCGGCCCCGCCGAGGAGGCTGCGCGACTGCTCCAGCGTGAGCGGACCGAGATCCCACACCTCCAACAGCCCCGCCGAAGCCGCCCGCGACAACGCCGCCGCCAGCACCGGCGAAAGCTGCCGCTGACGATAGGCGAGCAGGCACAGCAGCGGCCCGGTCGCCGTCTCCTCCACCAGCCGCTCCACCTCGGACACCTGGTTCGGCGACAGCAGATGCAGATCATCCAGCGCCACCAGCACATGCGCATTCCGAGCCGAAAGAGCCGCCGCGAGCGAAGGCACCCCAGTACCCCGCCCATACGTCGTCACCACCGTGATCCCCGCAGCCCGCGCCCGAGCCGCCACCGCCCCGATCACCGCACTCTTGCCGATCCCCGGCTCCCCCACCAGCGCGATCGACCGCCCACCCCCACGCGCCAACTCACCCAACGCAGCGCTCAACGCCTCGATCTCCGCCTCGCGCCCGACCAGCCGCCGCGCCCCGGCGGGCAGGCCCACGCGCTCCTGACCACCAGTCATGGGGACATTTAATCATTAGGCAACGCCCCGCTACGTGCTCCCGAGACAGCGGAGTGGGTCGCGCAGCGGCGCGGACCGCAGCCCCACTCCGGAACCACGCAACCACCCGGCTAGGGGACCACCGTCACCGGCCAGCGTCCGGCCTTGACCAGACGGACCGCGACGGAGCCGAGGATGCGGTGGCCTGCTTGTTCGGAGGTGCCGATGATGACGGCTTCGGCGCGGACCTCGGCGGCGGTGTCGACGATGGCGCGGTAGGCGTCGCCGCGGGTTACGCGGAACTCCCAGCGGATGCCGGCGCCGTCGGGGAGGCGGTCCAGGGCCTCGTGGATCTGGCGGCGGAGGTCCTCGGCCACCTCGTCTCCGGCCTCGGCGGTGGCCACGGCGGCGCCGGGGACGTTGAGTGCGCCGATGGGCTGGACGTAGAGAAGGACCAGCTTCGATCCCTGACGGCGGGCCAGGCCGGCGGCGTACGCGCCGGCGCGCATCGCGGAGCGGGAGCCGTCGATGCCGGCGAGGATCACGCTGGGGCCGTCGCTGCCGAGTTCGAACTGTGCCGCGTTCACGGTTCCATCATCCCAGCAGATCACCTCGTTGTCGCAATGCCCTGCGGCGAGTAGCCTCGAAATGTCGAGACAGGGGGATGGATCGTGGCGATCGATGATCTGCCGTTGCCGGTGGTGACCTTCCTGAACGCCATCGGGATCGAGTGGCCGTACCTGAACGAGGACTCGCTGCACCAGTTCGCACAGCTGACCCGGGAGTTCGGGCAGGCGGTCGAGCAGACGCACGAGGACGCGACGCAGGCGGTGGCGAACATCGCGCAGGCGTATCAGGGGCCGTCGACCAAGGCGATGTCCACGGGCTGGGCGCACCTGTCGGCCACGCACGTCAAGGAGGTGGTCGCGGCGACCGCGGTGCTCGCGGACGCGCTGGACGCCTGGGCGGTGTACGTGGTCGTGCAGAAGGGCCAGGCGCTGGTCGAGCTGATCGAGCTCGCGGTGGGCTACGCGACGGCGCTGGCGGCGGCGCCGGAGACGTTCGGGGCGTCGCTGGCCGCGCTGCCGGGGCTGGAGGAGCTCGGCGAGGCGCTGGGCAACTCGCTGGTTCAGGACCTGGAGCAGTACGTGATCGGCAAGGTGATCGAGGCCGCGTCGAAGCCGCTGGTGGAGAAGGTGGAGACGATGCTCTCGGGGCTGGACTGGAGCAACGCGCCCGGCGGCGTGGACCCGATACCGTCGAGCACCATCCAGCTGGACGTCGGCGCCGTGGAGCAGCATGCGAACCTGCTGCGGCAGCACGCCGACACGATGCGCTCGCACGCGCAGAACTTCCGCTCCCAGGCCGACGGAATACAGTTCTGATGGCGGGCCAGGGGCAGCGCGACGCGGCCATCGCGCTCAAGGACACGATGGGTAAGGCCGCCGACGACATCACCAGCAAGGCGGCCGACTTCCAGGGGGTCACGGCGGACGCCGCGGTGGACGGCGCGCACGCGATGCAGGACACCAACACCCAGATCGCCGGCGACCTCGACGGACTCGGCCAGGACGCGCCGACCGCGTCCAACGTCAACCCGGACGAGGGGGCCCCGGCTCCGGCGCCGTCCGGCGGGCCCACCCCGACCGGGTCCGTGGACGACAACTTCCAGGACTCGCAGGCGCTGAACTCGAGCCAGGCGGGCGACGACGCGCAGTCCACCTCCGCCGGTTCGGATGCCTCCAGCGACGACCCGGTCGACCTGGTCACCGGCGAGATGTTCCTCGGGCAGTCGGACGTGTTCCTGCCCGGCGTCCTCGCGCTGGAGCTGACCCGGCGTCACCTGAGCGGCTACCGGCACGGACGGCTGTTCGGCACCACGTGGTCGTCCACGCTGGACCAGCGCGTCGAACTGGACGAGGACGGCATCCACTTCGCGCTCGCCGACGGCCGGGTGCTGCACTACGCGGTGCCGACCTTGCACGGCCAGCGGGTGATGCCGTCCGCGGGCGCGCGCTGGCCGCTGAGCTGGGACCGCGCGCAGGACCGGGACGAGATCCGGGTCGAGATGGGCGACGTCGGCCACACGCTGTGCTTCGCCCCCGGCGCGACCCCGGAGCAGAGCCGTCCGCTGACCGCGATCGTGGACCGCAACGGCAACCGGGTCACGTTCGTGCACGACGGCGCGGGCGTGATCACGGACGTCTACCACTCGGGCGGCTACCACATCGTCGTCGGCACCCGGGAGACGCGCGGCGGCGTGCGCGTGGAGAGCCTGCGCCTCGCCGATCCCGAGGGCGGTGCGTCCACCAGCCTCGCGGCGTTCCGCTACGACCCGGCCGGCCGGCTCGTGGAGACGATCGACTCGGGCAGCGTGCCGCTGGTCTTCGAGTACGACGAAGCGGACCGGATCACGCGCTGGAAGGACCGGCTCGGGTACGAGTACGAGTACTTCTACCGCGAGGACGGCCGGGTCGTGCGCGTGGCCGGGAGCGACGGCTTCCTGGACAGCGAGTTCGAATACGACCTCGCCGCGCGGACCACGACGATGATCGACGCCCTCGGCAACCGCTCGACGTACAGGTGGGACGCGCGCGGCCGGCTGGCCGAGACCGTGAACCCGCTCGACGCGCGCACGCAGACCGAGCAGGACCGTTGGGGCAACCTCGTCCGCGGCACCGACCCGCTCGGCCGGGTCACCGTGATCGAGCGCGACGAGTTGGGCGACCCGGTCGCGACCGTGCGGCCGGACGGCAGCCGAATATCCGTCGCCTACAACGATCTGCGGCTGCCGGTGCGCGTCCAGGGTGCCGACGGCGGCATCTGGCTGCACGAATACGACGAACGCGGCAACGCGGTCTCCGCCACGGATCCGGCGGGCGCCCGGACCGTCTACGAGTACGACGAGCACGGCGGCCTGCGCGCGTACACCGACGCGCTCGGCGTGACGACCCGCGTCCAGTGCGACCGCGCCGGACTTCCCGTCGAGGTCACCGATCCGCTGGGCAACGCGACACGCTTCCACCGGGACCGCTTCGGCCGCGTCAAGACGGCGACCGACGCGCTGGGCGGCCAGACCACGTACGGCTGGGACCACGCCGGACGCCCGACTCTCCGGCGGCTGCCCGACGGTTCGGAGGAGCGCTGGTCGTACGACGCCGAGGGCAACCTGAGCACTCTCACGGACCTCTCCGGCGGCGTCACCACCTTCGAATACGGGCCCTTCGACCGGGTCGTCGCACGCACGGATCCGGACGGCAGCCGATTCGCGTACGGCTACGACGCGATGCTGCACCTGACCACCGTGACCGCGCCGAACGGCCTCGAGTGGACGTACGAGTACGACGCGGCCGGTCACGTCGTCGCGGAGACCGACTTCAACGGAGCGCGGCGCACCTACGAACTCGACGCGGTCGGCCGCCAGGTCCGGAGCACGAACGCGCTGGGCCAGACCATTGACATCGAGCGGGACGCGCTCGGCCGGATCGTCACGCAGAGCTTCGGCGAGACGGTCCGCTCCTTCACGTACGACGCCGCCGGGAACCTGGTGCGCGCCGAGGCCCCCGAATCCGTCCTCGACATCACCTACGACCCGCGTGGCCGGCTGCTGACCGAGTCGCACAACGGCCGCGTGCTGGAGAACACGTACGACGAGGCCGGGCAGCGCGTGGTGCGCACGACCCCGTCCGAACTCGTGTCGCGCTGGACGTACGACGACGCGGGACGCGCGGCCGCCCTCAGCACGACCTGCGGCGCGCTCGAATTCTCCTACGACGTGCTCGGGCAGGAGATCCGCCGCGCGTTCGGCACGGTCGCCGCCCTGACGCAGAGCTTCGACCCGGCCGGACGGCTGACCGCGCAGGCGATCTGGTCCTACGACGAGCCCGAGGGCGCCTGGCACTCCACGCAGACCCGCAACTTCGCGCTGCGCCCCGACGGCCTGCCGACCGGGGTCGACGAGCAGATCGGCGGCGCGCGCGGCTACTCGCTCGACGCCGTGGGCCGACCGACCGGCGTACGCAGCGAGCGGGGCGAGGAGTTCTACGCGTACGACGGGCTCGGCAACCTGACGCAGAGCACTGAGCCGCACGAGGTCCAGGGCACGCGTATCCACCGCACCGCGCGCTCGACGTACGAGTACGACGAAGTCGGCCGCGTCGTGCGCCGCGTGCTGCGGACGCTCTCCGGGCAACGCAGGGAGTGGACGTACTCCTGGGACGCGGACGACCGGCTGATCGAGGTCGCCGATCCGCAGGGCCGCACCTGGCGCTACACCTACGACGCGTTCGGCCGCCGCGTCGCCAAGACGCTGCTCGGCGACGCGCCGGACCAGGTCTGGTACTGGTACACGTGGGACGGCACCCGGCTGGCCGAGCAGGTCCGGACCACCGCCGCGGGCCGGATCGAGACGATGACCTGGGACTACGAGCCCGGCACGCACACCCCGGCCGCGCAGACCCGCCGATCCTGGGCGGCGGGCGCGGACCAGGCGGACGTCGACGCCGAGTTCCGCGCGATCGTCACCGACCTGGTCGGCACGCCGCGCGAACTGGTCTCGCCGGACGGCCGGGTGACCACGGTCGGCGGCACGACGCTGTGGGGCGAGCCGGTCGACGCGGCCGTCACCCCGCTCGGCTTCCCCGGCCAGTACTGGGACGAGGAGACCGGGCTCGCCTACAACCTGCACCGGTACTACAACCCGGACACCGCCGCGTACCTGAGCCCGGACCCGCTGGGCCTGCTGCCCGCGCCGAACCCGCACGGCTACGTCGAGAACCCGCTCGGCTGGCTCGACCCGCTCGGCCTCGCCCCCGACCCGACCCCGCCGACCTACGTGACGTACACGAAGACGCACCCGGTCACCGGCAAGGTCTACACCGGCCGCAGCCGCGGAACCGGCACGCCGCAGCAGATCGTGGCGAACCGCGACAGCGACCACCACATGAACGACAAGGGCTACGGTCCCGCGGTGCTCGATCAGTCGGCCCAGGGCACGCTGCCGGTCGAACAGCGGCACGACGACCCGGCTTATCAGGCCATGCGCGGCCGTGAGCAGCAGGGGATCGAGGCGAACGGCGGCGCGCAGAGCATGGGCGGCACCTCGGGCAACGCCATCAACGGCATCGCCCCGGACAACCCGGCCAGGGACACGTACATGAACGCGGCGACGAACAAGTTCGGTAGTGTTTGAGTCCCCGATCGAGGAGTGGGTGACTGATGGCAGTGCGGTTCACGCCGGGGCACGTCCTGGGCTTCGAGGTGCCCGGGACCGGCCGTGTCGCCTACGCGCTCATGCTGGACACGCGAGCGGAGTTCGCGTTCTACGAGGGTGGCACGGCCGTCTCCGAGGAGGACGGTCGCGCGGCGCTCGAACGCGAGCCACTGTTCATCGTCGGTGTGTACCGGATGGCGTACAGCAAGGGACGCTGGGGCACGATGCTGTTCAAGGTGCCCACGGAGCAGTTGCCCGCGATCCCACCGATGTTCCGCCAGGACCAGCTCAACCCGCAGAACCTCTTCATCGACGACCACCTGGGCAACTCGCGGCGCGCGACGCCGGAGGAGATCAAGGGCCTCGAACCGAACGCCGTCTGGGCCGCCGAGCACGTCGAGAGCCGCATCGCGGATCACTGGCGCGGTGTCCCGAACGCCTTTGTGGAGAGCATGAAGTACAAGCCCGTCACCCAAAAGAGCGATTAGTCGAGTCGCACCAATCCGCATTCCCCTCGGTGCCGAATACCCGCCGTAGCAGGTAGCCGGAACTCATATCACTGAGGAGTGACTTACCCATGTCCGGAATGCGCATGACCCGCCGCCTCGTCCCCGCCACCATCGCGGTACTCGCCCTGAGCGGTGGCCTCGCGGCGTGCAGTTCCAGCGGGTCCGGCTCGACGGCTTCCTCGGGAACCACCGCGCCCATGACATCCAGCGCGCCGGCGGTGAGCGCCAGCGCCGCCTCGATGGACTTCGGTTCGGGCTGTTCGGCCGTGCCGGCCTCGGGGTCGGGCAGCTTCACCGGGATGGCACAGGACCCGGTGGCCACGGCCGCCTCGCACAACCCGGTGCTGTCCACGCTGGTCGCGGCGGTCACGAAGGCGGGCCTGGCCGACACGCTCAACAGCGCCCAGGGCATCACGGTCTTCGCCCCGGCGAACGCGGCCTTCCAGAAGATCCCGTCCGCCACGCTGACCTCCGTGCTCGCCAACAAGGCCGAGCTGACCAAGATCCTCACGTACCACGTGGTCTCCGGTCGGCTGGCCCCGGCGGAGCTGGCCGGTTCGCACAAGACGCTGGAGGGCGGCACCATCACCGTCTCCGGCAGCGGCGAGGCCTTCACCGTGACCGGCGGGACGTCGTCGAACACGGCGAACGTCGTGTGCGGGAACGTGCAGACCGCGAACGCGACGGTCTACATCATCGACAGCGTCCTGATGCCGGCCAGCTGATCTGATCCCAGAACCGGATCCCTGATGAAGCACTGGTTCCGCATCGCGCGGCGGCTGGGCGTGGGCGCGCTGATCGGCGCGCTCGCGGCGGCCGTCGCGCTGGCGGTCGGCGAAGCCGTGGCGATCTTCACCGGACCGCCGAGCGCCCCGGTCTACGCGGTCGGCGCGGCGGCCGTGAACCTCACCCCGGCGCCGCTCAAGGAATGGGCGATCGCGCACTTCGGCGACCGCGACAAGCAGATGCTGGTGACCGGGATCCTGGTGCTGCTCACGGCGATCGCGCTGCTGGCCGGGATCCTCGCGCTCGTCCGCTACCGGTACGGCGCGGTGCTGATCGGCCTGTTCGGCGCGGTCGGCGTGGCGGCGGCGGTCTCCGAACCGGACAGCACCTGGACCTGGTCGCTGCCGAGCGTGATCGGCGGCATCGCGGCGATGGTCGCGCTGTGGGCCCTGGTGCGCTCAACGCGTTCGACGACGCCCGAACCGGCACCAGAACCGGATCCGAGCCGCCGCGAGTTCATCGTCACCGCGAGCGCGCTCGCGGTCGGCTCGGCGGCGGTCGGCTTCGGCGCGAACCTGATCTCGAACCGCCGCTACGACGTCTCGGCCGCGCGCGCCGCCGTCCGCATCCCGAAGCCGACGTATCCGGCGCCGCCCCTACCCACCGGCGTGCATCCGAATATCCCCGGCCTAAGCCCGTTCTTCACCGACAACGACGGTTTTTATCGCGTCGACACGGATCTCGTGCTGCCGCAAGTGAGTCCGAACTCGTGGACGCTGCGCATTCACGGAATGGTGGACCGGCCGATCGAAATCGGATTCGCCGAACTGCTCAAACAGCCGCTGCACGAACACGATATGACCGTGTCCTGCGTCTCGGATCCGGTCGGCGGCCCGTACGTCGGCAATGCGCGCTGGATCGGCGCTTCCGTGCCCGCGATGCTGCGTTCCGCCGGAGTCCGGACGGGCGCCGACCAGCTCATCGCCCGCTCGACCGAGGGCATGACCATCGGCACGCCGCTCGAATCAGTGCTCGACGGACGCAACGCGCTGCTGGCCGTCGCGATGAACGGCCAACCGCTGCCGATCGCCCACGGCTTCCCCGCGCGGATGCTCGTGCCCGGCTTCTACGGTTACGCCTCGGCCTGCAAGTGGGTCACCGATCTGTACGTGACCACGTTCGCCGCCGAGCAGGCCTATTGGGTGCAGCGCGGCTATGCGCGGATCGGGACAATGAAGACCCAGTCGCGCATCGACGTCCCGAAGCCCTTCGCGCACCTGGACGCCGGGACGGTCACCGTCGCCGGGATCGCGTGGGCGACCGATCGAGGCATCGCCGACGTGCAGGTTCAGATCGACGACGGGCCCTGGCAGCAGGCCCGACTCGCCGCCTCCGACAACCCGGACACCTGGCGGCAGTGGACATACGATTGGGCCGCGACGCCGGGCACGCACTCCATCCAGGTGCGCGCGGCCGACGATTCGGGCGCCTATCAGCCGAGCGCGCAGGTCGGCCCGTACCCGTCCGGCGCGTCGGGGTACGAGAGCCTCGTGGTCATCGTCGCGTGACCGGGAGATCAGGGAGCTGAGCTGAGGATGCGGACGAGCCGGGTCTCCGTGAGCGTCCGGGTGCGGGCGCGCGCCGAGGACGTGTGGGCGGCGCTGACCGACTGGGAGTCCCAGGGCGCGTGGATGACGGCGACGACGGTGCGCACGGTCGGCGGCGACGGTCGGGGCGTGGGCGGCCGGATCGAGGCGTTCACCGGCTTCGGTCGGCTCGGCTTCCTCGACACGATGGAGGTCACCGAGTGGCGGCCGCCCACGTGGTGCCTGGTGCGGCACACGGGGAGGGTCGTACGCGGCACCGGCGCGTTCGAGATCGTCCCGGCGGCGGCGGCGGCGGCGGACGGCGCGGCCGGATGCACGCTGACCTGGTTCGAGGATCTCGAAATCCCCGGCGGCGGGTTCGGCGCGTTCGCGTTCGTGCTCATCCGACCCGCCGTCGAGTTCGGCGTGCTGCACTCCCTCAAGCGCTTGGCCGGGCTGGTCGAGTCGCGCGGTCAGGACCCGACGGCGGCGCCGTAACGCGCCAGCGTCGCCGCGCGGGCCTCGCGCAGATCGACGATCGGCTCCGGGTAGTGGACCCCGATGACGCACTCCGACGCCTCCTGCACGTCCTGCGGCATCGTCCACGGCTCGGCGATGTAGCGCGTCGGCACCTTCCGCAGTTCCGGCACGTAGCTGCGCACGTAGCGGCCGTTCGGGTCGTAGCGCTCCACGTGCAGGGTCGGGTTGTAGAGCCGCCGGGAGACGGGCTGCGGATCGACGCCCACGGACGCGGCCCACTGCCAATTGCCGTTGTTGTTCGCCTGGTCGCCGTCGAGCAGCATCCGCATGAAGAACGCCTCGCCGCGCCGCCAGTCCACGCCGAGCTGCTTGGTCAGGAAGCTGCCCGCCAGCATCCGGGCCCGATTGTGCATCCAGCCCTCGCGCAGCAGTTGCCGCATCGCCGCGTCCACCAGCGGATATCCCGTCAGCCCGGCCGCCCACGCGATGAAGGCGCGCTCGTCGCCCGGCCATTTCAGCGTGCTGCGGAAGCGCTCCTGATGCTCCTGGCGCGCGTTCTCGGGCCGGTGGTACTGGACGTGGTGGTAGAAGTCCCGCCAACACAGCTGCCGCCGAAACGCCTCGCCGCCCACGCTCGTCGGCAGCGCGGCCTCCAACTCGCGTGGTGAGACGCAGCCGAAGTGCAGGTAGGAGCCGAGCTTCGAGGTGCCGTCCACGTCGAGCACGTCGTGGTTCCGGGCGTAGCGCTCGATCGGACCGTCCAGGAACCACTCCATCCGGGCCAGTCCGGCACGCTCGCCGCCGGGCTGCGGCTTGGCCACCTCCTGCCGCAGGCCGAGATCCTCGAGGCTCGGCAGCGGCTCGGACGCGACCTCCGGACACGGCGGCATCCGCTTCGGCACGGGCAGCGGCCGACGACGCGGCGCCTCCTCCCACGTCCGATAGAAGGGGGTGAATACGCTGTACGGCGACCCGGCCTTGGTGCGCAGCGCAGCCGCGTCCTCGACAACCGACACGCCTGGATGCGCCACGAGTTCGACATCTGAGTCCTCGAACGCGGCGGCCACGCCGTGACCGCGTTGCCGGGCGAACGGCGTCAGGTCCCGCGTGTAGTGGATGCGCCGGGCCCCGGTCTCGCGGACGAACTCCGGCAGCACATCCTCCGGACGGCCCCTTCGTACGACGAGTCGTGAGCCCGCCCTCCGCAGCGCCTCGTCGAGGTCCGCGAGCGATTCGAGCAGGAACTGCGTGCGCGATCCGGAGGCGTGTCTGCCGTGCAGCAGCCGCTCGTCCAGGCAGAACACCGGCAGCACCGGCGTGTCGTCGGCCAGCGCGGCGTGCAGCGCGGGATGGTCGTGCAGTCGCAGGTCACGGCGGAACCAGAGGAGAGTGGTCACCGGGATCACGCTCCTCTCGGCTAGCCTGGGAGGGCAAGTCGCACAGGTTTTGCACGGAAAGGCCGTGTCGCGATGAACGCACCGCCGCTCACCATCGGAGCCGCCGCCCGCCGCCTCGGCGTCGCAGTGGAGACCCTGCGCAGCTGGGAGTCGCGGTACGGGCTCGGGCCCAGCGAGCACGTGCCGGGCACCCGCCGCAAGTATTCGCCCACTGACATGGACCGGCTCGAACGCTTCTGCCTCCTGGTCGGCACCGGCGCCGCCGCGCCCGAGGCGGCCCGCGCCGTGCTCGCGGGCCACCAGCCGGAGGCCGCGCCCACGCGGGCCGGCGGCGGGCACACCCTCCCGGTCGGCCGTTCGGGCAGCGCGACGGCGCGCGGACTGGCCCGCAGCGCCGTGCGGCTGGACACGGCCCAGGTGCTCGACCTGCTCGACGAGGCGATCGCCCGCGACGGCGTGGTCGCGGCGTGGGAGAACACGATCGCGCCCGCGCTGCTGGCAGTCGGCCGCAAGTGGACCGAGACCTCCGGCCGCTACGTCGAGGTCGAGCACCTGCTCTCGTGGTGCGTGACGGCGGCGCTGCACCGGCTCCGTCCGCCAGTCGACGGCCGGTCCATCCGCGGCCGTGCCGTGCTGCTCGCCTGCGCTCCCGGCGAGTGGCACAACCTGCCGCTGGACGTGCTCGGCGCGGCGCTCGGCCAGCGCGGCGTCCCGGTGTGCATGCTCGGCGCCGCCGTCCCCACCGAGGCGCTGCGCGCGGCCGCCCGGCGGATCGAGCCCGCGCGCATCGTGGTCTGGTCGCAGACGGCGGGCACCGCCAGCACCACGGCCCTGCCGTCGGTCGGCGGCCGCGCCCGCTGCGTCACCCTCGCCGCCGGTCCCGGCTGGCTCTCGGCGCGCCCGGCGGTCCCGTCGGCGCTGGTCACGCTCGCGGACGCGCTCGAGGCGTGCTCGACCGAACTCGCACCAATCCGAATCCCCGACCGCTCCGAAGTACCGTCATGACTCTGCCGAAGAAGACCGAGCCAGTCTCCATGGTGCCCGGCGAGGAGGCGGACGGGCTCGACGCGTGGCTGCGGCAGGTCAGCCTCGGCCGCGAGGACGCCTTCGATCACGTGTACGCGGAGATCGCCGGTCCGGTCTACGGACTCGCCACCCGCATCCTGCGCGATCCGGCGCAGGCCGAGGAGGTCGCGCAGGAGGTGCTGGTCGAGGTGTGGCGGCAGGCGAGCAGGTTCGACCCGGCGCGCGGCTCGGCGCGGTCCTGGGTCCTGACGATCGCGCACCGGCGCGCGGTGGACCGGGTGCGGGCCGAGCAGGCGGCGACCGCGCGGCAGGAGAAGAACGCACGGGAGACGGCGCGGATGCTGCCCGAGGAGGACGTGGCCGAGGCGGTCGAGGGCCGCCTGGAACGCCAGCGATTGCGCCGCTGTATGGGCGGGCTGACCGACCTGCAACGCGAGTCGGTCACCCTCGCCTACTACAACGGATACACCTATCAGCAGGTGGCCGAACTGCTCGGCGCACCGCTGGGCACGGTCAAGACGAGGATGCGCGACGGGCTCGCCCGGCTGCGCGACTGCCTGGGGGTGGGGAGGTGACGAGCACGGCTGAGGCGGATGTGCACACGCTCACCGGCGCCTATGTGTGCGACGCGCTCGGCGCGGACGAGCGCGCGGCGTTCGAGGAGCACATGGCCCAGTGCCCGGAGTGCGCGGGCGAGGTCCGCGAACTGCGCGAGGTCGCCGCGGTCATGGCGGCGGCCGTCGCCGTGCGGCCCCCGGATTCCCTGAAGGCCGCCGTGGACGCCCGGATCCGGGTGACCCGGCAGGAGCCGCCGATCACCGATCCGCGCACGCAGATCACGTCGCATCGCCGTTCCCGGTTCGGCAAGCGCGCCGCATGGGCCATCGTCGCCGCGCTCGCCCTGGTCGTGGCCGGTCTCGGCTGGCGGGTGATCGCGCAGCAGGACCAGATCAACAACCTGAACGCGCAGACGAAACAGATCTCTCAGTTGCTCGCCGCGCCGGACGTCGCCTCGACGCGCGTAGCGGTCACCGGCGGCGGCAGCGCGCTGATCGTCGACTCGCGCAGCCGCAACGAGGCGGCCGTCACCTTCACCGGAGTCGCGGACGCGCCGGCGGGCAAGACCTACCAGCTGTGGCTGATGACCTCGGACGGCACGGCCCGCTCGGTCGGCCTGATGGAGGCGACGCCGAACAGCCCGATCGTCGTCACCGGCCTGGCCGGAGAGGCACAGGTCGGGATGACGATCGAGCCGAGCGGCGGCAGCGTGAAGCCGACGACGACGCCGGTCATGGTCGCGGCGCTCGCGGCGGCATAGGAATGAATCCGCTGGTGCGCCGCATGTAGTCGGCGTACTCGGGTCGGCGGGCCGCCATGTGGCGGTCCGCCAGCCGCATGCCGCTGCCGACGGTCAGCAGCAGGGTCATGACGATCGGCGAGACGATCGTGCACAGTCCGGCCCACTGGTTCGCCGCGAGCAGGAACAGTCCCCACCACACGCACGCGTCGCCGAAGTAGTTCGGGTGACGCGTGTAGCGCCACAGCCCGCGATCCATCAGCCTGCCCTTGTTCGCCGGATCCGCCTTGAACCGCGCCAACTGCCAGTCGCCGACGGACTCGAACAGGAAGCCGATCAGCCAGAGCACGACCGCGACCACGGCGAGCGGCCCCGGCGCAGCGTGACCGTACTGCGCGATCTGGATCGGCAGCGAGATGAACCAGACCAAGACGGCTTGGAGCAGATACACGTGCGTGAACGCGTACCAGAGCTGCGAGCCGGAAGCCTTCGACAGCAGCGCCTCATAACGCGGATCCTCGGGCTTGCCGCGCGAACGCAGGCCGATGTGGATCGCCAGCCGTAGTCCCCACGCAGCGGTCAGCGCCAGCACCAGGGCTCGCCGACCCGAATCGCCGTGGCCGGCGGAGAGCCCGAAGCTCACCAGCGCGACGGCGGTGAAGGCGAGCCCCCAGGCCACGTCCACGACGCGATGTCGTCTGGTCGCCGCGCCGATCGCGAAGACGACCAGGAACAGCGCCAACGACGTGGCGGCCGTGATCGGCAGTCCCACGGCCCACGCGCTCACATCAGTGCTCGACATCACGTTCCTTCACGACGGGTAGTCCTCTCAGAAATAGCTTGATTCCCTGCACGCGGATACGCGCCGCGCCGAGCAGCGTCGAGCTCGGTTGGCGCAGCGCGTGCCGCATCATCGCGCCGACGGTCGCCGGTTCGGCCCGCCCGCGGAGCACGGCCGCGAACGGCGCTCCGTCCGGCGGCTCGTAGCGGATGCTCAGCTTCAGTTCGTCATCGGGCTCGGGCACCGACATGCGGTAATGCCCGCTGGCCGGATAGAACGGCGAGACGAAGAACTCCTTCTTCGTCTCGGCACGTCCCAGATCGTCCGTGCGCAGCAGGTAGCGATGCCTGCCGCCGTATGTGTTGTGCACCTCGGCGATCACGCACGCGAGCCCGCCGTCAGCCGCGTGGCACCAGTAGACCGTGATCGGATTGAACACGTACCCGAACGCGCGCGCCCCGGTGAGCATCAGAACCCGTCCACCGTCGATATCCACGCCCTGCTCCGCGAGATACCTGTCCACGTTGCGTCGCAGGCTCAGCGCCGGATCGCCCACGTGATCGGCCGCGCGGAACTCGGCGAACATGCGCAGCGCACGGGGAAAGCGCGGCAGCCGGTCCAGGTCCACCAGCCACATCACGCTCCGATACGTGAAGTCGTTGCGCACCGGCTCCCTGCGCACGTGCCGAACCGTGCAGTCGTAGATCCGCGCGTCCGTCACCACCGCACTCCGAACGCCGCCGCAGCCGTGACCCCCGACGCGCATCCGTCCTCGTGGAAGCCCCAGCCGTGGTACGCGCCCGCATACGCGGTGATCCGTGTCGTCAGCTCCGGTAGCCGGGCCTGCGCGGCGACGGATTCCGGCGTGTAGACCGGGTGCTCGTAGACCATCCGCGCGAGTACGAGCCCTTCCTTGATCGTCTCGGTCGCGTTCAGGGTGACCAGGTAGTCGTCCTCGGCGTCGAAGCGCTGGAGCCGGTTCATGTGATACGTCACGACGGCCCGTTCGGTGCTCGGCCCCATGCGCGTCCCGCAGTGCGGCACGAGGTAGTTCCAGCAACTGCGCGCGGCCGACCTGCGCGGCAGCAGCGAGGCGTCCGTATGCAGCACGGTCTCGTTGCGCGCGTAGCCGATCGCCCCCAGCACTGCGCTCTCAGCGGGCGACGGGTCGGCCAGCATGCGCAGCGCCTGATTCGGGTGCGTGGCCAGCACGACTCCGTCCACCTCGTGACGGCCCCCGGCCTCGTCCCAAAGCGTGGCCCCCGAATCGTGACGCTGCACGGCGCGAACCGGCGTCGAGACGTTCACCGCGGAAAGCCCCTTCGCCGCACGCTCGACGTAAGCACGCGACCCGCCGACCACCGTGCGCCACCGCGGCGAGCCGGTGACGCTGAGCATGCCGTGGTGGTCGAGGAACTCGAACAGGTAGCGCGCCGGATAGCGCAGCACCAGGTCCGGCCCGGTGGACCAGACGGCCGAGACCAGCGGCACCAGGAAGTGGTCCGCGAAGTACCGCGAATACCCGCCCTCCGCCAGGAAGTCGCCGAGCGTGGCCCCGACCACGGCGCCGCCGAGACCCGAGTCCGTCGTCAGCAGCCGCCGCGCGTGCCGGTGGAACCGCTTGATCTCGCCGAGCATCCGCAGGAAACGCGGATCGACCACGTTCGCCGGCCGCGCGAAGACCCCGGCCGGCCCGCGCGCGCCCGCGTACTCCAGGCCGCAGCCGAGACAGCGCACGCTCATCGACATCTCGGTCTCCTGCGTGGCCACCCCCAGCTCCCGGAACAGCCGCAGCAGGTTCGGGTACGTCCGCTCGTTGTGCACGATGAACCCGCTGTCCACGGCCAGTGCCCCGGCCCGCGCGTCGAACAGATCGTGGGTGTGCGCATGCCCGCCGAGCCGGTCGTCCGCCTCGAACAGCAGCACGTCGTGGCGCCGCCGCAGCAGGTACGCGGCCGTCAACCCGGCCACGCCAGAACCCACCACGGCGACCCGCGTCCGTCCCGCCGCCTCGCCCTCCACCGGTGCCATTCGCTCGTCCCGCTCCCTTCACACTCCGCCCGGATCGGTACACGGGTCGTTCGGAGCGGGCGCGGATAAGGATTGGTCGCCGGCCGGATGCTCGACTGCGCAGAGGTTGACACGCGGTTAACCTGCGCGGTCCCCGCACGTGACACGGCCGGAGTGTGCTGTTCCCCGACCCGCCGACACGACGGCGGGGCGCGTCTAGGGTTCCGTCGGCCGCCGAGCAGCGGCCGGGTCTGGTCCGAGAGACGCAGGCGGAGCACCGGAGAAATCCGTCCGGCTCCGTTCCACGGCGGGAGAAAAGCCCGGGAGGCCTGGTGAGCTCGGCCCGCCGCGGGCCGGGCCCGGCTCCCGGAGTGCGCCGTGGTTTCCAGCACCGTTCCAGCACCGTCTTCGGACACCCCTGCTTCCCCACTGCCCGGCCGACGGCTCCCGACGCCGCCCGGCCGCCTCCCCCTGCGCGCACGCGGAAAGGCGGACATCGTGTCAACCATCGTGTCTCCGGTGGCCGAGGGCGCGGACGCCCTCGACGCCGTCGATCTGTCCGAGTTCGGCTACACCCAGCAGTTGCGGCGCGGCCTCGGCTCCTACGCGTCCTTCGCCGCCGGATTCTCCTTCGTCTCCATCCTGACCACGGTCTTCCAGCTGTTCTCCTTCGGCTACAGCTTCGGCGGCCCGGCCTTCTTCTGGACCTGGCCGCTCGTCTTCGCCGGGCAGTTCCTGGTCGCGCTCTGCTTCGCCGAACTGGCCGCGCGCTACCCGATCTCCGGCTGCGTCTACCAGTGGTCCCGGCGGATGGCCACCGGCCTGGTCGGGCACTTCGCCGGCTGGACGATGCTGATCGGGCAGGTGGTGAGCGTCGCGGCGGCGGCGATCGCGCTGCAGGTGGTGCTGCCGTCGGTGTGGTCCGGCTTCCAGCTGTTCGGCGGCGATCCCGCGCTGACCAGCAAGTCCGGCGCGACGAACGCCGTGCTGCTCGGCGCCGTCCTGATCGCGCTGACCACGGTCGTCTCCTCGGTCGGCGTCAAACTCACCGCCCTGATCAACAGCATCGGCGTCACCTGCGAACTGATCGGCGTCGCGGCGCTCGTCGTGCTGCTCTTCGCGCACGCCACGCGCGGCCCGGGCGTCGTCACGCACACGGAGGGCGCGGCGGGCGGCGGCTCGTACGTCTGGCCGTTCCTGGTCTCCGCGCTGATGGCTGCGTACGTCATGTACGGCTTCGACAGCGCGGGCGAACTGAGCGAGGAGACCCGTTCGCCGCGTAAGACCGCCCCGAAGGCGATCCTCAAGGCCCTGGCCGTCTCCGGCGCGGGCGGCGCGGCGCTGCTGCTCGGCGCGCTCATGGCGGCGCCCTCGCTCACCGACGGCCAGCTCGCCACCGAGGGCCTGCCCTACGTCGTGACCAGCCGCCTCGGCGAGGGGCTCGGCCGGGTGGTCCTGGTGGACGTGGCGATCGCGATCTGCGTGTGCACGCTCGCCATCCAGACCGCCGCCTCCCGCCTGACGTACTCGATGGCCCGCGACGGCGTGCTGCCCGGCGCCAAGCGGCTCGCGAAGGTCTCCGAGCGCACCGGAACCCCGGTGCTGCCGACGATCCTGATCGGTGTCGCGGCGATCCTGATCCTCGGCGTCAACGTCGGCCAGGCGCAGCTGTTCACCGCGATCACCAGCGTGGCCGTGGTCATCGTCTACCTCGCCTACCTGCTGGTCACGCTCCCGATGCTGATCCGCCGCCGCCGCGGCCTCGCTCCGGCCGGCCCCGGCCAGTTCACGCTCGGCCGCTGGGGCCTGCCGATCAACGCGCTCGCGGTCGTCTACGGCCTCTTCATGGCGGTGAACATGGCCTGGCCGCGCCAAGCGGTCTACGACCCGGCAGGCGGCCACTGGTACCTGCAGTACTTCGCGCTGCTCTTCCTCACCGCAGTAGCAGTCCTCGGATACGTGACCTACGCCCTCGCCAACCGCACCAAGACCGAGGCCGCCGTATGAGTGACTATTCGATCGAAGTCCCAGGCGGCGCCGCCGAATCCCTACGCCTACGCCGCCACCGGACCCTCACCCTCCGAGCCCTCGGCCCCGGACCGAACGTGGCCATGCTGATCTACGCACTCGACGACCCGACCGAGCGTCTCAACGTGCCGGACACCCTCAAGGCCCAGATGTCCGCGCGCATCCACGCTCCGATGACGCTGATGTCCGACATGGGCCGCGCGCTCGCCTCCGTGACCGGCTCCAGCCTGGACTGGCACGACGCGATCACCGGCCACAGCCTCCCGGCCGATGTCGAGGACCGCTTCGGCCCCTCCTCGTACGCGGCCGACCGCAACGACTGGCGGCGCAGCGCCCGATTCGGCCTGCTCACCGAACTGTGGAAGCACGACCTCGGCGCCCGCGACCTGCACGCCAACATCAACTTCTTCAGCAAGGTCGCGGCCGCCGGCGACGAACGCGGAACCCTGACCTACGTACCCGGACACGCCTCCGCAGGCGACTGGGTCACCCTCCGCGCCGAGGTCGACCTCCTCGTCGTCCTCTCCACCGCCCCCCACCCCCTCGACCCGTCCGCTAACTGGAATCCGGCGGGCGTGGCACTCGAGATCGCCCCCGGATCCGCCCCCGCCCCCGACGACCCCTCCCGCACCTGGCGTGCCGAGACGGGCCGTTCGCTGGAACTCGCCGAGAGGAGCTACGCGTGAGCGACGAATTCGTGCTCGACGACGTCGTCGAGGCCGGAGACGGCTGGATCGGCGAGATCCCGGCGGGAACGCTGCTGCGGCTCACCGACCTGCACGGCAACCAGGCCGTCGACACGCTGTTCTACGACGCGCACGACTACACGAATCGGTACAGCGCGATGGACACGATCCGCGCGCAGGGCGCCGTCTACCTCACCACCGGCTCGGTGCTGATGACAGTGAACTGCGATCCGCTCGCCACGATCGTGGACGACACCTGCGGCCGGCACGACACGCTCGGCGGCGCGTGCTCGCAGGAGAGCAACGTGATCCGCTACGGCCAGCACACCCGGCACCAGCACTCGTGCCGGACCACGTTCGTGCGCAAGGCGAAGCAGTGGGGGAGGGGCCTGGAGAAGCGGGACATCGCGCACAACATCAACTTCTTCATGAACGTGCCGGTGACCGCGGACGGCGGCCTGACCTTCGAGGACGGCGTCTCGGCCCCCGGCAAGTACGTCGAACTGCGTGCCGAGCGCGACCTGCTGCTGCTCATCTCCAACTGCCCGCAGCTCAACAACCCCTGCAACGGCTACGACCCCACCGCGATCCGCCTCACCGGACGCCGCCCGTGACCGGCGGCACGCTGAGCCGAGGCCTCGAGGTCCTGACCCCCGGCGTCCAAACCGCCGTCCAGGACCTCGACGGCCGACGCGGCCTGTGGGGAGTGGGCGTGCCCCCGTCAGGAGCCTACGACGGCCTGTCCCTCTCCCTGGCCAACCTGGCCGTGGGCAACGACCCCACCGCCGCGGGCCTGGAAGCGGTCCTGGTCGGCCCGAAACTCCGCTTCAAGACGAGTTCCCTGGTCGCCCTGACCGGCGCCTGCCACAGCGCCCGCCTGGACGGCCACAAGATCCGCCCCGGCGAACCCTTCGTCGCCCCCGACGGATCAGTACTCGACTTCGGCCCCTGCGGTCCGGCGGGCCTGCGCGCATACCTGGCCGTACGCGGCGGCATCGCAGTCCCGCGTGTTCTGGGCAGCCGCGCCACGTTCCTCCTCGGCGGCTTCGGCGGCGGCGTCGGCCGGTCCCTCGCCACCGGCGACGAACTCACCATCGGCCGAGACGAAAACTGCGCCGCCCCCGCCGAGCTCACCGCGATCCTGCCCGACCTGACCGACCGCTGGACCCTCCGCGTCATCCCCGGCCCGCACGGCGCCCCCGACTACTTCGACGGTCCGGCGCTCGATGCCCTCTTCGCCGCCGACTGGGAAGTAGACCACCGCAGCGACCGCACCGGCATCCGCCTAGCGGGCCCAGCGGTCGAATTCGCCCGCCCCGACGGCGGCGAGGCCGGACTGCACCCCTGCAACATCCACGACTCCGCCTACCCCATCGGCGGCATCATGGTCTCCGGCGACACCCCCGTCATCGTCGGCCCCGACGGCCCCAGCCTGGGCGGCTTCGTCGTCCCAGCGGCCGTCATCCAGGCCGACCTCTGGAAGCTCGGCCAGCTCCGCCCCGGCGACCACGTCCGCCTCCACCCCGTGACCCCGACCGTCGCCGCCGACGCCCGCGCCGCCCGCCACCGCCTCCTGGCCGACCCCCGAGCCGCCGTGGCCACCACCCTCTTCCGCCCGCCCGCCGCGTCCACGCCGCCTGTGGTCGCCAGCTGGGACCGGCCATCCCCGCTGCTCACCATCCCCGCCACCGCTCCCTCCTCGCGTCCCGAACTCTCCATCCGGTTCAGCGGCGACCACCATCTCCTCATCGAAGCGGGTCCGGCGCGGCTCGACCTCACCGTCCGGGCGCGCATCCACCTCCTGCACCGCGAGCTCACCGCGCGCGGGCTGCTCGGTGGGAGTGCCGGGGTGCCGGAGAACGTGGAGGGAGTCAGGTCGCTGCTCCTCGGCATCGACCCGACGCGCGTGGATCCGCGTGCGCTGGCCGAGCGGATCGGGGACGCGTGGCTGGCGACGCCGGATCCGTCCGGGGTCGAGCTGCCGGTGCGCGAGGTGACGATGCCGATCTGCTTCGACGACCCCGACGCGCACGAGGCGATGCGGCGGTATCAGCGCGGCGTGCGGCCGGACGCGCCGTGGTGCCCGGACAACGTCGAGTTCATCCGCCGCGTCAACGGCCTCAGCTCGCGCGACGAGGTGTTCGAGATCGTGCAGAAGGCCACGTACCTGGTCATCGGGCTCGGCGACGTGTACCTCGGCGCGCCGGTCGCCGTGCCGCTCGACCCGGCGCACCGCCTCGTGACCACGAAGTACGACCCGCCGCGCACCTGGACGCCGGAGAACGCGGTTGGCATCGGCGGCGCGTACCTGTGCGTCTACGGGATGGAGGGCCCCGGCGGCTACCAACTCGTCGGCCGCACGGTCCCCGTCTGGCGCAAGCCGTCAGCCGACTCCGAGGGTTCGACTCCCTGGCTGCTGCGCACCTTCGACCTTCTCCGCTTCGAACCCGTCGGCCACGATGAACTGATGGAGCTGCGCGCGGGCATCGCGGACGGCAGCCTCGACCTCCAGATGCGCCCGACCACCCTCGACCTCGGCGCGCTGCCCGGCCCGGAGAGCCCGCTGCCCCCGGAGACGGTCGAGTTCACCGCCCGCCGCGAGCGGTCGTTCGCGGCCGAGCGCGCGCGCTGGGCCGAAGCCGCCGCCCTGAAGACAGGAGCCTGACATGACGACGACCGCCCCCGAGTGGATCGTCCGCCTCACCGAGGACGAGATCACCCGCATCGTCGCGGCGGAGTCGGCGGTCACGGATGACGGACCGCTCTCCGGTGTCCGCTTCGCCGCCAAGGACAACATCGACCTTGCCGGGGTGCCGTCGTCCGCCGCCTTTCCCGCGCGCGCCGCGACGCCTGCCGCCCGCTCGGCTTACGCGGTACGACGACTGATCCAATCGGGTGCGGTGCCTGCCGGGAAGACGAATCTCGACCAGTTCGCCACGGGTCTCGTCGGCACGCGTAGCCCCTTCGGCGTCTGTCACGCGGTGGGCCATCCGGAGTACGTGTCAGGCGGCAGTAGCTCGGGCAGCGCGGTGGCGGTCGCGTCGGGGCAGGTGGATCTCGCGCTGGGCACCGACACGGCGGGGTCGGGCCGGGTGCCCGCTGCGTTCAACGGGATCGTCGGGCTCAAGCCGACGCGCGGTCTCGTGTCGACGTCCGGCGTGTTGCCCGCGTGCCGGTCCCTCGACTGCGTCAGCATCTTCACGCGCACGGTGCACGAGGCGCGCGCGGCGTTCGGTGTGCTCGCGTCGTTCGACGCCGCCGATCCGTACGCGCGTCAGATGCCAGTGCACCGGCCGCATCTGGCCGCGGTGCCGCGCGTCATCGCGGTGCCGAAGGGGGAAATCGACCTCGATCCCGAGCACCGCGTGGCCTGGGAGGCAGCGCTTGAGCATGCCCGCGACGTGGCCGAATACGTGGTCGAGGTCGACATCGAGCCCTTCCTCGCGGCGGCCCGGCTGCTGTATCAGGGGCCGTGGCTCGCCGAGCGCTGGCACGCGATCGCGCCCTTGCTCGGTGAGCAGGGCCTCGACCATCCGGACCTCGACCCGACCGTGCGGCGCGTGCTGAGCGGGGCCGACGCCATCAGCGGTGCCGACACGTTCGCGGGGCTCGACGAACTCGCCCGGCTGCGACGGCTGACCGCACCGACCTGGGACGTGGCGGACGCGCTGCTGCTGCCGGTCACGCCGGGGCATCCGACGCTCGCTCAGGTCGCGGCGGATCCGGTCGGGGAGAACTCGCGGCTCGGCACGTACACGAACTTCGTCAACCTGCTGGATCTGTGCGCGATCGCGGTCCCGGCGGGTTCTCGGTCGGACGGGCTGCCGTTCGGAGTCCAGTTCATCGCGCCCGCGTTCGCCGACGATCGGCTACTCGACCTCGCCGCCGCCTGGACCGGTGAGAAAGATGATGAATGCGGTGAACGGGGGACTGCGCGCGCCGGCTGGACCCGGCTGGCCGTCGTCGGGGCTCACCTGTCCGGTCTGCCGCTCAACGCCCAACTGCGCGAAGTCGGCGCCACGCTCGTCCGCCGAACCCGCACCGCTCCCGAGTACCGGCTGCATCGCCTGCCGGGATCGGGGTCGAATCCCGCGCGTCCCGGGCTCTTTCCGGATGCTGAAAACGGCGCCGAGATCCTCGCGGAGGTCTGGGAACTTCCGCAGCAGGGGCTTGCCGCGCTGCTCGAATCGGTGCCGCGTCCGCTGGGCTTCGGTTCCATCGCGCTCGCCGACGGGACCAGCGTGCTCGGATTCGTCGCCAACGGACCCGTACCCGATGACGCGCTCGACGTCACCGGGTACGGGGGTTGGCGTGCGTACTGTCTCAGTGCTCTCGGAAGCGGCGCACGCCCATCGTGAGCGCGCCGCCGAACAGCAGCAGCGCGCCGCCCGTGGCGCCGAGCGCGGACAGGTGGAACAGGCCGGTCTTGGCGAGGCCGACCTCGACGTCGAACCGCTTCACGACGGTCTTGCCGTTGGACTCGGTGATCTTGAGGGTGAAGGTGTCCGGGCCGCTGTAGCCGGTCCCGGGCGTGTAGGTGACGGAGCAGTTCGGCGCGTCGGTGGTGACGGTGCCGTGCTGCGGCGGCTTCGTGACGTCGATGTCGCGGGCGGAGCCGGAGCAGACCGGGACGGTCACCGGCTCGCCGGGCGAGGTGACCAGCGGGATCTCGGTCGGCGGGACCGTCTCGGGCTTCGGCGGCGTGGTCGGCGGGGTCGTCGGCGGCGGCTTCGGCTGGTCCTCGGCGGCGATCCACAGCTGGAACGCGGGGATGCCGGTGTTGTGGGTCGCGTGGAAGACCAGCTTGGTGATCGGCACGTTCGGCCGGAACCAGCCTGCCGCGCCGTCGGTGTCGGCGGAGTTGCCGTGCAGCGTGCCGCTCGACGGGTGCCAGGTCGGCACGTCGGTGCTGGTGCCCTTGCAGGTGCTCGGCAGCGGCGAGCCGTTGCAGTAGTTGAACGTGCTCTGGAATCCGAGGTCGGAGACCGGCAGCGCGACACCGCCCGGACCGTACGCGTGGATCCGCACGTTCTCCGCGTCGACGTCGCCGAGCGCGAAGCCCCAAGTGCCGGACGCGGGTGCCGAGTCGAAGGTGACGGTCGTCGTCGAGGGCGCGCGGCCCGAGGCGAGGCGCAGCAGCGCGTACGGCTGGTTCTGCGAGCTGCCGAAGGCCTGGCCGAACGGCGTCGAGGAGTTCAGGAACGCGCTGGCCCCGGACGGCGACGACGGGCTGGTGCTGTTCGTCGTGATGTGTCCCGCGGGGAATCCGGCCGCCGGCACGCTGACCGTCCCGGCGCCGAAGTCGAAGCTCGCGTAGTGCGCCGTGGCCGCCACGGCCGCGGTCGTTCCGCCGCCGATCGCCAGCAGCGCCGCACCCCCCGTGAGCGCGACACGCCTGATCCCCGTTCCGTCGAGCAGCACCGTCATCAACCTCCAGTGTGGATATCCGATCATTCATACGTCGGTCATCCATCCTGTCGGCCGCACTCAGGCGTGCCGGGCAGCCACTCCGGGCGTGGTCAGGGAACCGCTCGTTCGGCGGAGTCGGCCTTCACGGGCGTCAGCGAGTCGCGGGTGACGGCGTCGCCGCAGTGGGCGCAGCCGAGTTCGATGGCGACGGGGTGGCCGCAGGTGTGCCGGAACCGGAGGGCGGGGGCGTCCACGGCCCACTTCTCACCCCACGTCAGCAGGCTGATCATCGCGGGGAACAGCTCGCGCCCCGCCTGGGTGAGGTGGTACTCGTGCCGCGGCGGGTGCTCGCTGTAGAGCCGTCGCTCGATGATGCCGGCCGCCTCCAGCTTGCGCAGCCGGTCGGTGAGGATGTCGCGGGGGGCGCCGGTGTAGCCGACGATGCGGGCGAAGCGGTGCACGCCGTACGCCATCTCGCGCAGGGCGAGCAGCGACCACTTCTCGCCGACGATCTCCAGGGCGGCGGCCATGGTGCACGGGCGCACGGCGAGCGGCGACTGCGCGAGGTCGATGGTCTTCGGTTCGGCGGTCATGGATCCAGCGTAGACCGAGTCGGTTGTCTTTCACTACTCACTCTTGCTAGCCTCGGAGATAGTTTGAGAATCCAACTCACTCGCTCACGCTCACGAGGGTGGCCCCCATGTCCCTGCCGCAGACCGATGCGATATCGGCCACCGCCCCCGCGCCGGCCGCACCCGACCATCCGCACGCGCTGCGCACCCTGGCCCTGAGCAGCCTCGGGGCGTTCGTCGTGTTCCTGGACACCACGATCGTGAACGTGGCGTTCGAGGCGATCAGCCACAGCTTCCACAGCACCACCGACCGGCTCGCGTGGGTGCTCAACGCCTACAGCCTGGTCTTCGCGGCCGCGCTGATCCCGGCCGGACGGCTGGCCGACCGGTACGGGCGCAAGCGGCTGTTCCTGGTCGGGATGAGCGGGTTCGCGCTGATGAGCGCGCTGTGCGGGCTCGCGCCGAACGCCGGGGTGTTGATCGGCGGGCGGGCGCTGCAGGCCGGGTTCGCGGCGCTGATCACCCCGACCTCGCTCGCGCTGATCCTGCCGGAGTTCCCGCCCGAGCGCCGGCCCTTCGCCATCGGCACGTGGGGGTCGATGGGCGCGATCGCCGCCGCGCTCGGCCCGACGATCGGCGCGCTGCTCACCCAGTACGCGTCCTGGCGCTGGATCTTCCTGATCAACGTGCCGGTCTGCGCCGCCGTCGTCGTCCTCGGCCTGCGCACGCTGCGCGAGAGCCGCGATCCGCACGCGCGCGGCCTGCCGGATCCGCTCGGCGTGCTGCTGATCGCCGCCGTGCCCGCCGCCCTGAGCCTGTCCATCATCGAGGGGCCGCGCTGGGGCTGGTCCGACGGCCGGGTGATCGCGGGCTTCGCCGCCGCGGCGGTGCTGCTGCCGCTGTTCCTGCTGCGCTGCCGCGTCGCGCGCTTCCCGGCGATCGACCTGACGCTGTTCCACGTCCGGGAGTTCCGGCTGGTGAACGTCGCGACCCTCGTGTTCGCGGCCGCGTTCTACGGGACTCTGCTGTCGAACATCATCTTCCTGCAGACGGTCTGGCATTACAGCGTGCTGCGCGCCGCGCTCGCCACCTCGCCGGGACCGCTGCTCGTGGCCGTCGTGGCGCGCATCTCCACCCGTCTCGCGCACCGCTACGGCCCGCGCATCGTCCTCACGATCGGCGGCCTGTTCTTCGGCGCTGCCCTGTCGCTGTTCGCGGGCTGGACCAGCGCGCACCCGCAGTGGGCCACGCACTGGCTCCCGATCTCGCTGCTGATGGGCGTGGGCATCGGGATGACCCTGCCGGTTCAGTCCAGCGCCTCGGTCCAGGCCCTGCCGCCCGCGCGCTTCGCCCTCGGCTCGGCGATCAACGCGAGCTTCCGGCAGCTCGGCGCCGTGCTCGGCATCAGCCTGTTCGTCGCGGTCGTCGCCTCGCCGAGCCCGGCGACAGCGCTCGGCGCGTTCCACCACACCTGGGCGCTGTTCGCCGCCTTCGGACTCTTCGCCGGTCTCGTGTCCTGGACGCCGCGTCTGCGGAAGACGAGCTAGATCCAGCCGCGCTGCGCCGCCCGCATCCCCGCCGCGAAGCGACTGTCGGCGTCGAGCCTGCCCATGAGTTCGGTCATCCTCCGCCGGACCGTGCGCAGCGAGACGCCGAGGCGCTTCGCGGCGGCTTCGTCGGTCATGCCCTGAGCCAGCAGCCGCAACAGCTCACGCTCGAACGGCAGCAGTTCGGTCTCCTCGTCGCGGGCGAGATCGTCGTCGAGCGGGGCCGCCGAGTTCCAGGTGAGGTCGAACAGCGAGATCAGGCACTCGATCACGCCGCGGTTGGTGACGACGACCGCACCCCGGCGCGGGCTGCCCGGGAACGCCGGGACCAGCGCCGCCACGTCGTCCACGATCAGCATCCGCGGCGGCAGCACGGCCGCGGTCCGCACCTGCGCACCGCGGCGCACCATCCAGAGCCCGTAGGCCATCGTCGCGTGGTCGGTGCGCGCCGGGTCCTGGTAGAGAACGCGCTGGTCGATGCCGCGCTCCAGCAGCTCGGTGTCCAGCGGCCGGCAGGCTTCGAGCGCCTCCGCCGCCACCGCCCCGCCCGGCACGACCGAGCGGCAGCTGACCTTCGCCCCGTGCGCGATCGCCTCCATCCGCTCCTGGATCGCGTCGAGCCCGGTCAGGACCTGCAGCGTCTCGATCTCGTCGGACTCCTCCGGCGGACGCGGCCGCATGAAGTCGCCGACCAGGCTGCTGACCGCGGACTGCATCGAGGCGACCCGGACGCGCCGGTCCTCGAGATCCTCGGCCTCGCGGCGCAGCAGCAGCCGCAGCCCGTGCTCGGCGCTCACCGGCCGCCACGCGCCGGGCCGGTCCCGGGAGGCGCGCAGCAGTTCGAGCGCCGCGAGCTCGTCCAGCGCGGCACGCACCTGCGCCTCGGACAGGCTCAGACCCGCGCTGAGCTGGAGCACTCCGGACTCCGTCGATTCGAGCATGGCCTCGTACACGCGCTGCGCCTGCGTGCTCAGGCCCAGGGCGTCAAGCACCGTCGCCACCGTTCCCCTCCCCGTTTCCGTACTGTTCCGTGCTCCCCCGCGTGGCGCCATAGTGCCATGGAGCCTTCGCGCCATGGCTGTGCCCTTTTCCGGACGCGGCCCACCCTGCCACGATCTGTGCAACGGGGTTCTTCCATTTGTAACACGGAGACGGGGTATCACCATGTCCAGGTTCCTGCGGTTCACGGTCGCGATCACGCTGAGTGTCTGCGCGACCGCCGCCGTGGCGGTACCGTCGCACGCCGCCGCCGCGACCACCGCCGACGCCGCCGTCGCCGCGTGCACCACCTGCTGGACCTGATCGCCGTGGACATCACCGTGCTGCGCCTCGAGGGCCCGGCCGACCGCGCCGACGCGCAGCTGGCCGCCGCGATCATCGAGGACGCGATCTGGGCGGCCGCCCGGGCGGAGGACCGGCTGGAGCACGTCTACGTCTCCGCCCGCACCTGGCGGCAGGCGGTGGGCGTGGTGCTCTTCCACCGCTCGGCGTACGGCGCGGCGGGCACGGCCCGCGCGCTGGACCTGTGCCGCCGGGCCGTGGCCTCGGCGCCGTCGCTGGCCGGCTGGCGCGCCGGACTGCCCAGCAAGCCCGAAGCCTGCCGCGTCGACGGACCGAGATGAACGAGGGAGTCGTCATGTCCGATCAGCCCAAACCCTTCCGGAGCCTGCACTCCGGGTTCCAGCAGTTCGAGAAGTCCCGGCCCGAGCTCGTGGCCCTTTCCGTCGGCGGCACGCAGTACACGTACGGCGAGGCGGGGCGGACCGCGCGCCGCTGGGCCGGTGCGCTCACCGAGGCCGTCGGCGGCCGGCCCGCGCGGGTCGGGGTGCTCGCCTCGCGCAATCAGACCTCGTACCTCGGGGTGCTCGCGGCGCTGTACGCGGGCGCGGCGTTCGTGCCGCTCAACCCGCGTTTCCCGGCCTCGCGCACGCGGTCGATGATCGAGCAGGCTGAGCTGGACGCGGTGATCGTGGACGAGGCGAACCTCGGCGAGCTGCCCGCGCTGCTCGCCGGTCTGCCGCACGCCCCGGTCGTGCTCGCCCCGGAATCCGACCTCCCCGACGCGGCGCCGCTGCGCGAGCTGCCGGAGATCGCGGCCGAGGACACCGCCTACCTGCTGTTCACGTCGGGCAGCACCGGCGTGCCGAAGGGCGTGCCGATCACGCACGGCAACGTCCGGGCGTTCCTCGACGCGAACCAGGACCGCTACGGCTTCACCGAGGCCGACCGGTTCAGCCAGACCTTCGAGCAGACCTTCGACCTGTCCGTCTTCGACCTCTTCATGGCCTGGGACAACGGCGCGCGGGTCTGTTCGATGCAGGCGATCGAACTGCTCTCGCCGTACGGCTTCCTGGAGCGCAACGGGGTCACGGTCTGGTTCAGCGTCCCGTCGGCGGCCGCGGTGCTGCTCAAGCGCGGTTCGCTGCTGCCCGGCCGGATGCCCACGCTGCGCTGGAGCCTGTTCTGCGGCGAGGCGCTGCCGCGTTCCGTCGCGGAGGCCTGGCAGCAGGCGGCGCCGAACTCGACGCTGGAGAACCTCTACGGCCCGACCGAGCTCACCATCGCGTGCGCAACGTACCGGTGGGATCCGCGGACCAGCCCGGACGAGTGCGAGAACGACCTCGTCCCGATCGGCACGCTCTACCCGGGACTGTCCCGGCTGCTCGTGGACGAACGGCTCGAACCCGTCCCGGCGGGCGCGGCCGGAGAGCTGTGCGTGGCCGGACCGCAGTGCTTCCCCGGCTACTGGCAGGCCCCTGAGTTGACCGAACGCAAGTGCTTCGAGCGCGACGGCCTCGTCTACTACCGCACCGGCGACCTGGTCCGTCCGCTCGAAGGCGGCGACGATCTCGTGTTCCTGGGCCGCAACGACCAGCAGGTGAAGGTCGGCGGCTACCGCATCGAGCTCGGCGAGATCGAGGCCGCGCTGCGCCGTGCGGGCGGGGTCGAGGCGGCCTGCGTGGTGCATCCGCGGCACGAGGAGATCGTCGCCTTCGTCTCCGGCGGCGAGACGCAGCGCATGCTCGACCGGCTCGCCGAACACCTGCCGTCCTACATGGTGCCCAAGTCAGTGCTCGTACTCGACGATCTGCCGCGCAACGGCAGCGGCAAGATCGATCGCAACGCGCTCCGGCAGTCCCTGTCGGCCCACGTCGAAGGAGCCCAGCTTGTCCAGGGTTGATGAAGTCGTCGCGCGCACGTTCGGCATCCCGCTCGACGAGGTGTGCGACGAGCTCGAATACCAGTCCGTCCGGGCCTGGGACTCGCTCGGCCACGTGAACCTCATGGCGGCGCTGGAGAACGAACTCGGCTGGACCGTGCACGACGAGATCATGCTGGAGCTGCGCAGCGTCGCGGCCCTGCGGCAGTACGAGCGGAACGGTGATCTCCAGGAAGCCGAACGCGAGGAGAGCTCCGTGCGGCGCGGCCTGGAGGGCGTCACCTTCGACCGCAGCGCCGTCACGTACATCGGCGGCACCGAAGGAGTGCTCGAATACCGCGGCTACGGCATCCACGACCTCGCGGAGCACGCGGCGTTCGAGGAGGTCGCCTACCTGCTGGTCTACGGTGCGCTGCCGGGCGTCGAGGAGCTGACCGCATTCCGCAAGGAGCTCGCCTCGCACCGTCGGCTGCCGGACGCGGTACTCGAACTCGTGACCATGCTCGGTGACGCCACGCCGGTGGACGCGCTGCGCACCTGCGTGTCCGCTCTCGGCGCCTTCGCACCCGCTCCGCCGAACCGCGACGAGTCGATCGAGGCGGCGCGCGACACCGGTATCAGGCTGCTGGCTCAGGTCCCGATGCTGATCGCCGCGCACCACGCGGTGCGTTCCGGGCGGCCGCTCGTCGAGGCGCCCGAGGGCAGCTCGTACGCCGAAGCCTTCCTGACGATGCTGCTCGGGAAGACGCCGAGCCCGACGGCGATCGCGTTCATCAACAGAAGCCTGATCGTGCACGCCGACCACAGCGCCAACGCCTCCGCGTTCACCGCGCGCGTCGCGATCAGCTGCCACGCCCGCATGTACGACGCCGTGACCGCCGCCATCGCGACGTTCTCCGGCTCCGTGCACGGCGGCGCGGCCGAGCGCGTGCTCGACCTGATCGACGAGGTCGGCGCGCCGGAGAACGCGGCCGAGCACGTGCGGCTGCTGCACGAGCGCAACCAGCCGGTCATGGGCTTCGGCCACCGCGTCTACCGCACCGAGGACCCGCGCGTCCGGCACCTGCGGGACAGCGTGCGCGCCCTGGCCGACGAGGGCGGCGACGACACCGGCCTGCGCATCGCCACCGCGATCTCCGAGGCGATGACGCAGTACACGCGCCTCGGCGTGGCACCGAACGTCGACCTGTACGCCGGTCTCGCGTACCGGCTGATCGGGCTGCCGAAGGACCTCGCCATCCCGATGTTCGTCGCCGGACGCACCGCCGGCTGGGTCGCGCAGGGCCTTGAGCAGCATGCTGACAACGTGCTCATCCGGCCGCTGCTGGAGTACTCGGGCCCGCGCGGCCTGAGCTACCCGGGAGCGGCGGCGTGACCGACTTGTATTCGCTGCCCGCGTTCGCGGCGGCGGAGGGGATCGATCTCGACGCCGTCCCGTACAGCGGCAGGATCCTGCTGGAGCAGCTGCTCAGGTCCGACGAGACCGAGACGGCCGCACGGATCGCGCGCTGCTGGGCGGACGGTCAGGATGCTGACGCCGAGATCGTGTTCCGGCCGGGCCGCGTCGTGATGCAGGACTACACGGCCGTGCCGCTGCTGGTCGACGTCGCGGCGCTGCGGGACGGCGTCGAGCATCCGGAGGCCGTCGACTTCGCGCTGCCGGTGCACGTCGTCGTCGACCACTCGGTCCGCGCCGAGGTGACCGGCAGGCCGGACGCCGCGCAGCTCAACGAAGCACTCGAGTTCCGGCGCGGCGCCGAACGCTACGCCTTCCTGAAGTGGGCCGAGCGCACCTTCACCGGGCTCGGCGTCACCCCGCCCGGCAGCGGGATCGTGCATCAGGTCAACCTGGAGCAGCTGGCCACTGTCGTCAGCGTCGGGCCGGACGGGATCGCGGTTCCGGACACCGTCATCGGCACGGACAGCCACACCACGATGGCGGGCGGCCTCGGCGTGCTCGGCTGGGGAGTCGGCGGCCTCGAAGCAGAGGCGACGATGCTCGGCCTGCCGCTCACAATGCGCGTGCCGCCGATCGTCGCAGTCCGCGTGCACGGTCGGATGCGGGCGGGCGTCAGCGCCACGGACGTTGCCCTCACCCTGACATGGCTGCTGCGGGCCGAAGACGTGCGCGGCGCGATCGTGGAGTTCACCGGCCCCGGACTCGCCCAGCTCGGCGCGCCGGACCGCTGCACGATCGCGAACATGGCGCCCGAGTACGGCGCGACGACGGCCTTCTTCCCGGTGGACGAGGCGACGCTCGGCTATCTGCGCGACACCGGGCGCTCGGAGGCGGCGGTCCGGCTCGTCGCGGACTACTGCGGACGGCAGCGGCTGTTCCGCACGAAGGAGCCGAGGTTCAGCCGGAGCATCGACTTCGACCTGTCCGCCGTCAGCCCGAGCCTCGCCGGACCGAGCCGCCCCGACGAGCACCTTCCGCTCGACGGCCTGCCGGACTCGTTCGCCGCGCTGCGCCCCGAGATCCGCAGCGGCGCGTCAGGGCTGCGCGACGGCGACGTCGTCATCGCCTCGATCACCTCGTGTACGAACACGTCGAACCCGAAGGCGATGCTGGCCGCCGGACTGCTCGCGCGCAACGCCGCCGAGCGCGGCCTACGCGTGCCCGGCCACGTGAAGACGAGCCTGTCTCCGGGCTCGCGCGCGGTCACCGGCTACCTGGAGGACTCCGGCCTGCTCGCCGACCTGGAAACCCTCGGCTTCCACGTCGCCGGGTACGGCTGCATGACCTGCAACGGCGGCAGCGGACCACTGCCCGAGCCGGTCGCCCGGGACATCGACGAATCAGGCCTCGACGTCTGCGCGGTGCTCAGCGGCAACCGGAACTACACGAACCGGGTCCACCCGCAGGTGCGTGCCGGATACCTCGCGTCGCCCGCGCTCGTCGTCGCGCTGGCTCTCGCCGGTCACGTGCGCGGCGACCTGACCACCGAGCCGATCGGCACGGACACCGAGGGCCGCCCCGTCCACCTCGCCGAGATCTGGCCGGACGACGCCGAGATAGCGACGCTGGAGAAGCGGCACGTGCGGCCGGAGCTGTTCGTCAGCCCGCTCGCGCCGAGCAACGCGTGGGACGAGATCGAGCCGTGTCAGGGCACGACGTACCAGTGGGATTCGGAGTCGAGCTATCTCCAGCCGCCGCCGTATCTCGTCGGGCGCGCCACGACCGACCTCGAAGGTGCCAGGGTTCTGATGGCTCTCGGCGACGACGTGAGCACGGACCACATCTCGCCGGTCAGCCCGATCCCGCCCGACTCCGTGGCAGGCCGTTGGCTCGCCGAACGCGGCGTGCGCGACCTCGACTCGTATGGCTCGCGGCGCGGCAACCACGAGGTCATGGCCCGCTGCACGTTCAGCAACCCGCGCCTGCGCAACCACCTGCTGCCCGAGGACGAGAGCGGCGGCGACACGCTGCACCTGCCCACGTCCGAGCGGCTGCCGGTGTTCGAGGCCGCGCGCCGCTACCGGGAGGCGGACACCCCGCTGATCGTGCTCGCGGGCCGCAGCTACGGCTCCGGCTCCTCGCGCGACTGGGCCGCCAAGGGTCCCTGGCTGCTCGGGGTGCGGGCCGTGCTCGCGCAGAGCTTCGAGCGCATCCACCGCGCCAACCTGTGCGCCGTGGGCATCCTGCCGCTGCTGCTCCCGGACGGCCGATCCTGGCTTGACCTGGGGCTGACCGGGCGCGAAGAGTACACCCTGGCCGGACTCGACGCGGTGCGCGAGACCGGCCGGGTCGAGGTCCGCGCGGGCGGGATCCGCCTGACCGCGACCGCCGACGTCCGTTCCGCGGGGGAGTGGGACATCCTGCTCGCCGGGGGCACCCTCCCGTATCTCGCACACCAGTTGACAAGGAAGACCGCATGAACGACACCGGCATCAGCCTCGGACGCGAGATCGCCGACGCGATCGGCGAGGGCGCGGGCGGCGCCGAGCTGCGGACGGCGATGGGGAACCTGGAGTCGGGCAAGCGGGTGCTCGACTGGATCCACCTCGGCAAGTGCGACGTGCAGCTCAGGGACCTGATCTCGATCCTGCAGACCAAGGCCGCGACCCCGCCGCCGCGCACCGGCCACCTCGGGGACTGGACCGATATCAGCCTCGGCCGCTCCGGACTGCTGGACTACAACACGACGATCTGCACGGAGCTCGGCGTCGGCTCGCCGCTGCTGTTCGACACGACCAGCACCGAGACCGCCGCGCTCGACTCCGGCGACACGATCTACCAGCCGGGTTCCGCGGTGCGCGACGGCAAGGCCGAACTGCTGCCGCTGTACGTTCGCGACGGTTCGGGCCTGCGCGAGGCCGCGCGGTCAGAGTCCTGGTTCAGCCCCTTCGTGCTCACCGACGCCGACGGCCCGGTCGAGCTGCTCAGCGACCTGCACCGGCGCCGCAACGCCACGCTGGGAATGCCGCTCGACTACGTGTCGCGGCGGCTGCTGGCCGAGGGCGACCGGCTGCGCGTGCTGATGACGACCGCGCTGGAGGCGGCCCGCGCCGACGCCAAGCGCCGCGACACGCTCACCTCCTCGCTGTTCGCCGGGCTCGTCGGCACCGATGGCGCGCCGCGCGAGGGGGCGGTGCGCAGCACGGAGTCGGGCTACGTGGTCGGCGAGACCGAGGTGAGCCTCGACGAGATCGTGGAGCTGGCGCTCCTGCCGTTCCGCACGCTCAACGACGATGAGGCGCGCGGCCGCATCGTGTCCGGCGACGGCTTCCGCGAGCAGGTCGTGCCGATGCTCTCGAACATGTTCCTCACGATCCTGATGGTCCAGGCCCGCGTGCACGCCGCGCCGGGCTCGGTGCCGGGCGCCTTCGACGAGCACTTGCACTGGGGCGCGATCGGGATGGCCGGCTTCCCGCCGCGCAAGAAGGGCTACTTCGAGGGCAGCGAGTACCCGCGCCGCACCCGGCCCTTCTTCGACCACGCGTTCGCCACCGGCCGCGCCTCCCAGGTGCTGTTCATGGTCGCCCCGGCCGTGCTGTTCGCGCTGCTGCCGCGTACGTCGAGCCCGGCGGACGTGGAGCTCGTCGACGACCTCTGCCGCACCGCGCGGGTGGCCGCGGGCAAGGACGCGAACCCGTTCCGGCAGGCCGAGATCATCGAGCAGACCGTGACCGACTGGCACGAGGCGCACGGCGCGCGGCTGTCCGAGTTCTACCGCTGCCAGTTCAACGGCCGCCGCAGCCTGAGCGGCCAGGCCGAGGCGCCCGCCGATCCGCACGTCGTCGTCGGCGAGGAGTTCCTGAGCCTCACCTGCCGGCAGGCGTCGCTGATCGTGGGCGCGCTCAACCAGATCAACCGCGTGTAAGGGGGCACACACGATGACCATCACGACCGTCGACTCCGCTCTGGACCTGGTGCGCGAGCTCGGGCTGCGGCCGATCATCCACGCCGGGGGCACCAAGACCACGATGGGCGGCACCCGCATCGACCCGGAGGTGCGCGACGCCATGTGGTCGGCCGGGGACGTGTTCGTCCCGGTGGCCGAGCTCACCGAGGCAGTGGGCAGATACATCGCCGAGATCACCGGCGCCGAGGCGGGGACGGTGTCGAGCGGGGCCGCGGGCGGCTGCGTGCTCTCGATCGCGGCGTGCATGACCGGGATGGACAAGGCCCGGATGAACCGGCTGCCGGACACCAGCGGCATGCCGAACGAGCTCATCGTCATGCGCACGCACGTCGGCCGCTACACGCACCTGTACCGCAGGGCGGGAGCGGTCGTCGTCGAGGTCGGCACGATGAACGAGTGCCACGGCTGGGAGATCTTCTCCGCGGTCAACGAGCGCACGGCCGCGATCGCCTGGCTGGAGGGCCCCGGCATCCGGCAGGTCGGTCCGGACCTGCGCAGCGTGTGCGCGGAGGCGAAGCGGCTCGGCGTCCCGGTCATCGCCGACGTCGCCGCGATGCTGCCGCCGCGCGAGAACCTGCGCCGCTACATCGACGAGGGCGCGGACCTCGTCGCCATCAGCGGCGGCAAGATCATCGGCGGCCCGCAGAACACCGGCCTGCTCTACGGCCGCGCCGACCTGGTCGCCGCGGCGGCCGCGAACAACAGCCCGAACCAGGGCATCGGCCGTCCGTTCAAGGTCTCCAAGGAGGACCTGATCGGGCTGTACGCCGCGCTGCGCCGGTTCACCGAGCGGGACGAGCAGGCCAAGATCGACGAGTGGCGGCGCGTGCTCGAACCGCTGGCCGAGCGGCTGCGCGCCAGCTACCCCGGCGCGATATCGATCCAGCACGACGAGCACCTGTTCCACGTCCCGATGCTGGTGATCGACGAGATCTACAGCCGCTGCGGGCGCCGTGCCTCGGAACTGTCCGCCGAACTGCTGGCCGGGGAGCCGCGCATCTTCGTGCCCGGCGACGACAGCCGCGACCACCTCACCGTCAACCCGGTGAGCCTGCTGCCCGGGGAACTGCCGATCCTCGCCGAGCGCCTCGCCGATGTTCTCGGCTGAGACCGGGCCGGGCGTCCGCACGCTGGCGGTCAGCGCGCTGATCGGCTCGACCGGCTCCGGCCTGTTCCTGACCGGCGCCGCGCTGTTCTACACCAAGGTCGTCGGGCTCGGCTCCGCGCAGGCCGGACTCGCGCTCTCGCTGGCCACGCTGGTCGGTTTGTGCACGATGATGCCGGTCGGCCGGGTCGCCGACCGGTACGGGCCGATCCCGACGTTCATGGTGCTCAACACGCTGCGCGGCCTCGGCTATCTCAGCTATCTGCTGGTGCACGGGTTCACCGGGTTCCTGGTGGCGGCGAGCCTGCTGGCCGTCGTGGACCGCGCGGCGCCGCCGGTGAACCAGGCCGTGGCCGGGCAGGTGTTCGCCGGGGTCGAACGCACCCGCGCGCTCGCGCTGATCCAGAGCGTGCGCAACGTCGGGTACTCGCTCGGCGTGGGCCTGGCCGGTTTCGCGGTGGCGATCGGCACGCCGCGGGCCTTCAGCGTCCTGGTGGCCGCGAACGGCGTGTCGTTCCTGCTCACCGTTCCGCTCCAGGCCCGGCTGCGCAGGCTCGTCACGAGCGGGACCCGCAAACGTGCGTCGGCGCCGCGCCGCACCGGCCGCTCGCCGTGGCGGAATCCGGCGTACGTCGGCGTCATGGGAAGCAATACCCTGCTTCTGCTGAACATGGTCGTGACGAGCCTGCTGCTGCCGCTGTGGATCGTCGACGACACGCGCGCGCCGCGCTGGACCGTCGCCGTCTGTCTCGGCGCGAACATGGTGCTCACCGCCATCGGCCAGATCGGCGTGGCCAAGCGCGTGGCGGACTATCGCGCCGCCGCGCGCGGTCTGCGCTGGACCGGCCTGATCCTGCTCGTGGCCTGCGCCGCGATCGCCGCCGCGAGCAAGACGTCGAACCTGGCCGTGGTGCTCGTGCTGCTGCTGTTCGGGGTGACGGTCATCAGCGTCGCGGAGATGCTGCAGACGGCCGCGAGCTGGACGGTCACGTTCGACCTCTGCGGCGAGGAGGATCAGGGCAGCCTGCTCGCGTTCTTCGGCCTCGGTATGACCGCGAAGGACGTCATCGGCCCGGCGCTGCTGCTCGGCCCCGTGCTGCGCGCGGGCGACGCGGGCTGGCTGGTGCTCGGCCTGCTGTTCGCCGTGTCCGGCCTGTTCGCCGAGACCTTCTCGATGCGCGCGCGACGAGCAGATACGTTCACTGAAGGCGAGTTCTCATGGACATCCTGACCGCTGCCGATCCGCGCTTCGCCACGCTGCGGGAGCGCCTGTGGGACCGCGATCCGATGCAGTACCCGCGCTATTCGAGTGCTGAGATGGACATCGCGCGGCTGTACGCGGCGGACTCCACCTTCGACGACCGCTCGGCGCTCGTCCTGCTCGGCGGGGAGCCCGTCGTGGGACTGCTGCTCACGGTCGAGACGAACGCCGAGGGCCACGTTGCGCTCTCCGCCTACGGACGGCCGACCCACCTGCTGACCGACGCCGCGCGTGACGCCGACGAACTCGCGCAGGCGTGCCGCCTGCTCACCCGCCACTACGCCGACGTGTCCGCCGAATCGGGCGCGAAGTCGTTCCAGCACCGGGACTTCCTCGCCGACGGCCGGGTCAGCCCCTTCACCGAGTGGCTGATGCGGTCCGGGGGCGGCCGACCGGTTCCGCAGTTCGCGCAGATGCTCGACCTGACCCAGCCCGCCGAGGCGCTCCTCGAACGCGCGGGCAAGTCGAACCGGCGGCACTACCGGAAGGCCGCCGACGCCGTGACCATGGAGGTGATCGAGGGGGACGCGGCCACCGACGCGCACATCGACGCCTTCCGGGAGACGCACGTGGCGTTCCGCGGCAAGGAGGTCAGGTCGAAGCAGGCCTGGTACGCCATCCTCGACGCCGTCCGCCGCGACCAGGGCTTCTTCGTGTTCGCCTACGCCGGATCGACGCTCGCGGTCTGCGAGTACTTCACCGGGACCGGCCGGACCTGCTACTCGTCCATCGGCGCCCTCGTCCCCGGAGTCGCCGAACGGTACTGGGGCCACGCGACCGTGTGGCGCGGCGTCTTCCACGCCCAGCAGCGCGGCTGCGTTCACTTCGACGTCGGCGAGCGCCTCTACGATGGCATGGATCCGCAGCCGTCTGAGAAGTACCTGGCGATCAGCGACTTCAAGGCCGGGTTCGGCGGCACCGTGCTGGCGCGCCTCGACGTCGTGGGCGGCTCGATGTAGAAGACTTGGAGCCTGTGATGACGCTGAAGCGGATCGGCCTGGTCGTGCACGGTGGTCGGGCGGAGGCGGCGAGCGCGACGGAGCAGGTGCGCGCGTGGTGCGTCGAGAACGCCGTCGAGTGCGTGGACATCGACGTCTGGGACGACCGCAGGCGCCGCAACGCGCGTGACGAGATGGCGGCCGCCGGGGACCCCGATCTGATCGTCACACTCGGCGGGGACGGCACGTTCCTGCGCGGCGCCCGACTGGCCGCGGCCAACGACGCGCTGCTGCTCGGCGTGGACCTCGGGCGCGTCGGATTCCTCACGGAGGTCCCGGCTCCCGACGTGATCGCCGCGCTCGACGCCGTCCGGGAGCAGCGGACGTTCATCGACAGCCGCATACTGCTGACGGTGCGCGTCTCGCGGCTGCTGGAGATGCCCGACGACATGGCTTCCTGGGCCTCCACGTACGGCCGCGGTCCGCTGCTGCCCACGCCCAAGGTGCGCTCCGACGGCGCGGCTGGCGACGAATGGGGCATCCCGCTGAACGTCAACGCGGTCAACGACGTGGTGCTGGAGAAGCTCTCGCGGGATCGCCAGGTGTCCGTCGGCGTTTACGTCTCGGGCCGCCTGCTCGCCTCGTACTCCGCGGACGCGCTGCTCGTCGCCACACCGACCGGCTCGACCGCGTACAGCTTCGCCGCCGGAGGCCCGGTCGTCTCCCCGCGTGCCGAAGCGCTCGTGTTCACACCCGTCGCCCCGCACATGGCGTTCAACCGCTCCGTCGTCACCGCCCCCGACGAAGCCGTCGGCCTGCGCGTCCTCGAACGCTCCGGCCGCGCCGCCGTGACCATCGACGGCCAACTGCGCGGCCTGCTGGAGCCGGGGGACTGGATCGGGGTCTACGCGTCGAAGCGCCGGCTGCGCGCCGTACGCCTCGGCCCGAACGACTTCTACGGCCGGCTGCGCGAGCGGATGAACCTCACCGACGCCCCGGCCGCCCTCGCCGACGGATTCGCCGCGCCCTTCTGGTCCTTCACCGCGCCCCCGCCCGCCGACCTCGCGCACCTGGAGCTGCAGCCCAACCCCGAGAGCGGCGATTGAGTACCCGCTACTCAAGACCGCCCCACCGCCCTCCCAGAAGACTGCGAGGAGGGAGAGAAAGGAAACCAAGGTGGGGATTTTCAACAAGCTCAAGCAGATGGCGGGCGGCGTGGACGCCGAGGTGCTGCGGGACGGCGTGCCCGCGCAGGCGGTGATCCTCGCCGTGGCGCCGACCGGCACGACCGTCGAGGTGGGCAACGGCCTGGTGCAGCGGGTCTGCGAGTTCGGGGTGCAGGTGATCCCGGACGGCGCGCCGGAGTACCGGACGATCGTGCGGCAGCGGATCCCGGAGATCATGCTGGCCCGCATCCAGCCGGGCATCACCCGGATCGCCGCGAAGGTGCATCCGCGGGACCAGCAGCGGGTCGCGCTCGACTTCGACGCGCCGCCGCCCACGGTCCGCTACTCGGGCGGCGGGGACGCGCAGCACAGCGCGGCGCACGTGTTGCAGACCGGCCAGCGCGGCGACGCGGTGATCGTCAGCAGCGCGCCGTTGAACATGACGAACTCGCAGGGCGTGCCGCTGTACGCCTTCGAACTCACCATCATCCCGGCGAACGGCAGCGACCCGTTCCAGTCGAAGACCGGCATGCCGACTCCGGCCGCCGCGCTGCCACTGGTGTTCCCCGGCTCCCGGGTCCCGGTGTGCTACCTGCCGGAGAACCTCAACGCCGTGGTCATCGACTGGGCGTCCGCGGGAGTGCGCTGACGGTTCCGCGGGGGAGGGGAGCGAGGGGCTCGGCAGCGCGCCGAGCCCCTCACCCGCGTCAGATCGCCCGCAGCACTTCCTCGACCATGTTCTTCGCGTCGCCGAAGAGCATCGCGGAGTTGTCCCGGAAGAACAGCGGGTTCTGCACGCCGGCGTATCCGGCGGCCATCGACCGCTTGAACACGATGACGTCCGCCGCCTCCCAGACGCGCAGCACCGGCATGCCGGCGATCGGCGAGGCGGGGTCCTCGGCGGCGGCCGGGTTGACGGTGTCGTTGGCGCCGATCACCAGCACCACGGAGGTGTCGGTGAAGTCGTCGTTGATCTCGTCCATCTCGAGCACGATGTCGTACGGCACCTTGGCCTCGGCCAGCAGTACGTTCATATGCCCGGGAAGGCGTCCGGCGACCGGGTGGATGCCGAAGCGCACCTCGACGCCGCGCTCGCGCAGCGTCTTGGTCAGCTCGGCCACCGGATACTGCGCCTGCGCGACCGCCATGCCGTAGCCCGGCGTGATGACGACCGACTTGGCGTTCGTCAGCAGCGAGGCGACCTCCTGCGCATTGACCTCGCGGTAGTCGCCGTAGTCGGTGTCCGAGCTGGTCGGGGCCTCGATGCCGAAGCCGCCCGCGATCACCGAGATGAACGAGCGGTTCATCGCCTGGCACATGATGTACGACAGGTACGCACCGGACGAGCCGACCAGCGCGCCCGTGACGATCAGCAGGTTGTTGTCGAGCAGGAAGCCCGAGGCCGCCGCCGCCCAGCCGGAGTAGCTGTTCAGCATCGACACGACGACCGGCATGTCGCCGCCGCCGATCGAGGCCACCAGGTGCCAGCCGAGCGCCAGCGCCACGATCGTGACCGCGATCAGCAGGCCCAGGTTGGGCGTGCCGACGAAGACACCGGTCAGGATCGCGAACGCGGCCAGTGCGCCGAGGTTGAGGTAGTTCTTGCCGGGCAGCATCAGCGGCGCGGACTTCATCCTCGCCGACAGCTTCAGGTTGGCCACGATCGAGCCGGTGAAGGTGACGGCGCCGATGAACACGCCGATGAACACCTCGGCGTGGTGGATGTGCAGCAGGGAGCCGGTGAACTCGGTCTGCCCGGCGGTGTGCTCGACCGAGAAGAACCCGTCCCAGCCGACCAGCACGGCCGCGAGGCCGACGAAACTGTGCAGCAGCGCGATGAGTTCCGGCATCCCGGTCATCTCGACGATCCGGGCCCGCCACAGCCCGATCGCGGCGCCGCACGCGACGGCGATCATCAGCAGCGTCACCGCGATCGCGGCGGCGTTCTGCACGGCCAGGCCGACGGTCGCGGCGAGCGCGACGGCCATGCCCGCGATGCCGAAGACGATGCCCTGCCGGGAGGACTCGTGCCGGGACAGCCCGGCCAGGGTCATGACGAACAAGAGGGCCGCGACGATGTACGCGGCGTCGGCGATGCTCTGAGCGGTCACGGATCAGCCCTTCGAGAACATGCCGAGCATGCGGCGGGTCACGGCGAATCCGCCGAAGATGTTGATGGACGCCAGCAGGATCGCCACGAAGGACAGCACCCTGATGATCGTGCTGCCGTGACCGATCTGCAGCAGCGCGCCGACCACGATGATGCCGGAGATCGCGTTGGTCACCGACATCAGCGGCGTGTGCAGCGCGTGGTGCACCTTGCCGATCACGTAGTAGCCGATCACGGTGGCGAGCATCAGCACCGTGAAGTGCTCCGGCAGCGGCTGCGGCGCGAACGCGTTCACCAGCCACAGCGCGGCGATCCCGATCCCGGTCAGCGTGAGCCTGCGGGTGTTCGACATCCTCTTCTTCTCGGCCTTCACGACCGGAGCGGCGGCCGGGGCCGCGGGTGCCGCCGAGACCTGCACCGGGGGCGGCGGCCACATCTTCTCGCCCTGCCGCACGACCGTGATCCCGCGCTGCACGACGTCGTCGAGGTCGAGGACGAGCTCGCCGTCCTTGCCCGGCGTGAGCAGCTTCATCAGGTTCACCAGGTTGGTGCCGTAGAGCTGCGAGGCCTGCGCGGGCAGCCGTCCCGCGAGGTCGGTGTATCCGATGATCGTCACGCCGTTGTCCGTGACGACCACTTCACCCGCACGGGTGCCCTCGACGTTGCCGCCCTGGGCCGCCGCCATGTCGACGATCACGCTGCCGGACTTCATCGAGGCGACCATCTCACCGGTGATCAGCCGCGGCGCCGGACGTCCCGGGATCAGCGCCGTGGTGACGATGATGTCCACCTCGGGCGCCTGCCGCGCGTAGAGCTGCGCGGCGAGGGTGTTGTAGTCCTGGGACATCTCCTTGGCGTAGCCGCTGGAGCTGACCTCCTCCTCGGCCGACTGCACCGCGAGGTACTCGCCGCCGAGCGACTTCACCTGGTCGGCGACCTCGGGACGCGGGTCCGTCGCGTAGACGATCGCGCCCAGGCTCGACGCCGCGCCGATCGCCGCGAGCCCGGCCACGCCCGCCCCCGCGATGAGCACCTTGGCCGGGGGCACCTTGCCCGCCGCCGTGACCTGGCCGGTGAAGAAGCGGCCGAACACGTGCGCCGCCTCGATCACGGCGCGGTATCCGGCGATGTTCGCCATCGAGCTGAGCACGTCCAGCGACTGCGCCCGCGAGATGCGCGGCACCGCGTCCATCGCCAGAACCGTCACCGGCTTGGCGGCGAGCGTCTCGACGAGATCCGGATTCAACCCCGGCGCGAGCAGCGAGACGAGGGTGACGCCCTCGTGCAGCCCGGCGATCTCCTCGTCGTCCGGCGCGTTGACCTTCAATACGATGTCGGCGGCCCAGACGTCGTCCGGGCCGCCGACTCTCGCCCCGGAGGCGGTGTACGCGTCGTCGGCGAAGGACGACAGCGCACCCGCTTCCTGTTCGATGATCACTTCATATCCCAGGGCGCGCAGTTGCTCGACGGTACGCGGCGTCGCCGCCACGCGTGTCTCGCCGGCCAGGCGCTCCCGGGGCACTCCGATGTGCATTGTCATGGTTCGAGCCCTCCTCAGCGGGTCTCGATCGTGTCCTGCCAGTTGCAAAGCGGCAGGGCTGGCCACAGCACCATAGAAAACCCCGGGCGGTCCGTCCAAGACTTGTTTTTGAGTCCGTCATGCCCTACGGAAGGTTTTCACTCCTCCATTCTCGAATAGATCAGCGCGCTGACGATGAGCACCCACACGCCGGTCGCGATGAATCCGATGAACGCCAGCGGACCGAGCAGCGACACGACGCCGATCGCGAGCGTGAGCCAGCCGAGCCAGGCCGGGAACGCCTTGCCGACCAGGAAGGCGATGCCGAACGCGAGCTGCATGGTGGCCAGGCCGGCGATCATCAGTCCGCCGACGAGGTTGTTGTTCAACACGTTCAACGCCTGCGCGGCGCCGGGTGTCAGCCGCGAGGGCACGTCGGTCAGGCTGAACGTGAGCCCGGCCGAGAGCGCGCCGCCGCAGCCGAACACGATCGCCCCGGCCAGCGCGATCGTGCTGAACGGCCGGGCCCGCTCGGACTTGAGCAGGAACTCGCGCAGCAGGACGAAGAAGAACAGCCCGACCGGCACGGACACGGCGGTCAGGATCGCCGCCGTGTTCGTCCGGCCGTGGTGGTCCACGTAGTAGCGGACCACGGAACCGGGGCTCGCGTCGCTGTTCGGCATGGACCAGCCCAGGCCGAAGCCGACGGCCAGCACCGCCACGAAGATTACGCCAAGCAGGGGAACGAGCCAGGCGGGCGGCCCGGACCGGGGGGTGTCCAGTTCCGGGTGCGCTTCGGGATCGTAGATTTTCGGATGGGCAGCGTGCAGTCTGACCATCATCCACCTCCGGCGGAGAGTACGGTCAGCGCCTCGCGCGGGTCGGCATGGCGTACGCGTGCCCGCCGTGCCCGCGTCGCCCGGCAAGATCCGCGCTCCGCGCGGTTCGAGTGCAGGATAACGCCGGCCGGCGGGTTCCGCGCGGCGAGCCGCCCTCAGCTCTGGGAGAGCGACGTGATCGTGAGCTTCCCGCCCTCGGTGCTGGACGAGTTCGCGTCGGACTGCTGGTAGTCCCCGGCCTGGAAGCGCAGGGTCATCCCGTCGAAGCCGGAGCCGAGCGCGACGGTCGTGCTCTTGGTCGAGCCGTTGTACGTGGTCGAGATCTTCATGCTCGCGCCGACCTCGGTGATCGTGTACGAGAACGAGCCGTTCAGCGGCACGCCGGTGTTGAGCGTCGCCAGTTTCTCGCTGCCGGTGCTGGGCGTCGGGCGGGCCCACACGACGAGGCTGCCGGAGGTGTAGTGCAGCAACAGCAGCGGGATCGAGGAGGACGAGCCGCCGCCGTGGATCTGGCCGATCACGATGTCGTTCGCGGGCGGCAACTGCTGCACGGAGAGCGTGGCCTTGAGCGTGTGGGTGGCCGAGCTGTCTCCGGCGAAGGAGCTGGTGCTGACGAGTTCGGTGCGCGGGTGCCCGGAGTTGGGCGTGGTCGCCCCCTTGGTCGGCGCCCAGAAGACCAGCGCACCGCTGGAGTTGCGGGTGAGCCAGGGCGACGTGACCGCGGCGGGGGATATCTGCTCGGCGTCGCCGCACTGGCAGCCGGAGGAGTCGACCGGCAGGGTCAGGTTCCAGCCGGAGAGCGAGACCGTGGCGTGCGGGGTCGCGGCGGACGCGGGGAACAGCGCGCCGTCGGTCACGACTCCGGCGGCGCCGATGAGCGCGGCGGTGACGGCGCCGACGGCGAGGCGGCGGTGTCGGCGGTTGGTGGGTGCGGACGCGGACGTGGGTGTGGGTGTGGGTGTCATGGATTCCTCGTGTTCCAGGGGATCTGGGTCGAGTGGTAATACGTGATGCCGAGTGCGTTCCAGCGCGGGCCCTGGGCGGCGACTCGTGCGGCGAAATCGGTGAAGGCGTCGCTCGCGGTGGTGGTGGACGCGGGCGACCAGCCGAGTTCGGCGTATGCGGTGATGCGGGGGAAGGTCAGGTAGTCGAGGTCGGTGAACGTGCTGGCGGTCTCGGTCCACAGCGGCGCCTCGATGCCGAGGATCGCCGACGACGGGACGGAGAGGTACGTGGTCGGGTTCCAGTCGTACGCGGTCTTCATGTCGATGTAGCCAGCCCAATCGAGGCCGATGACCGTGGACGCGTTGTACTTCTGGTCCAGGTACGCGTGCGACGCGGGCGCCATGATGAGCCGCGTGCCCTTGTTCGCGGCCGCCTCGACCGCGGACGCACTGGTGGCGCCCCAGTATTCGGCGACGGTCGAGGGTGCGAGCGTCGCGTTGACGATGGAGTCCCAGCCGATCGCCGTCTTGCCGTACTCGCCGACGTCCTGCTGTGCCCACGTCATGAAGCTGGAGTAGTCGCTGGGACTTACGCCGCGCGCCTCGTCGCCGCCGATGGAGATGTACGGGCCCGGCGTGAGTGCGGCGACCTGGCTGATGACGTCGTCGACGAAGGTCTTGGCGGTCGGCGAGCTCGTGCAGATCGAGTTCCTCAGCACGCCGACGCCGGTGTCGACCGGGGGAGAGGTGCCGTCGCAGTTCAGTTCGCCGCTGTACGAGGCGAGGGCGGCGGTGAAATGGCCGGGCATGTCGATCTCGGGCACGATCGTCACGTAGCGGGACGCGGCGTACGCGACGATCTGCCGGTACTGCGCCTGCGTGTAGAAGCCGCCGCTGCCGCCACCCACCTCGGTGGACGCGCCGATCGACGTCAGCTTCGGCCAGCCGTTGATCGCGAGCCGCCAGCCCTGGTCGTCGGTCAGGTGCAGATGCAGATAGTTGATCTTGTAGAGCGCGAGTTGGTCGATGTACTGCTCGACGTCGGCGACGGTGAAGAAGTGCCGGGAGACGTCCAGCATCGCGCCACGGTAGGCCAGGCGCGGATAGTCGAGGATGCCGCCGCCGGGCACCGTCCACGGGCCGCTCCGCGCGGGCAGCAACTCCCGGAGAGTCTGCACCCCGGCGAAGAGGCCGGCGGGCTGCTCGGCGCGGATCACGATGCCGGAGCGGGTCACGTCGAGCGTGTAGCCCTGCGCCCCGACGCTCGCGGGCGCCCCGGACAGCAGCAGGTCGATGCCGCCGCCCGCTGCGCCACTGGACTGCTGGAGGCCCAGGATTCCGGCCAGGTAGCTCCCCACGGCGGCGGAATCCGAGTGGATCACCGTGCCCGCGGTGATCCGGTACGACGCGGCGGTGTTCGGCCGCACGCTGACCGGCTGCGGGACGAGCTGGTCGAACATGCTCGGGTTCGCGGCGGCGGGCGTGCGGGCCGGGGTGCCCGGGATGAGGCCTGCGAGGAGCAGCGGCAGCACGAGCACCGCGGCGGTTCGAAGCCTGAGACGTCGCATCATGATCCGAGCTGGTCTAGACAACCGTGGGTAGAGGCAGTGTTCACCCGCGCGCGGGTGATCGCAAGGGTATAGCGCGGGGCGATTTGCCGTCGCGAACAACTTTGCGAAGCCGTGGTTCCGGACTTTTCATGAAGTCTTGACGCTCGGATGTCAGGGGTGTTTCATACGCCGTGCCTTAAGTTGTTCACGGCAACAATCCAGGAGGTCCCGTGCTGCGCGCACATGCGGCCCGCATACTCACCCTCGCGCTGGTCGCCGGTTCCGCCGGGATCGCCGCCGTCTCCACCGCCCCGGCCGCCTCCGCCGCCACCACCGGCTGCCCCTGGGTCGGCTCCAGCGCTCCGATCCCGCAGCGCGTCAGCCAGCTGATGGCGAAGATGTCGCTGTCCCAGGAGATCGCGCTCATGACCGGATCGAGCGGATCGAGCTACGTCGGGTTCACGCCGGCGATCGGATCGCTGTGCATCCCGGCGCTCAACCTCGAGGACGGGCCGGCCGGCGTCGGCGACGGAATGACGAACGTGACCCAGCTGCCCGCGCCGGTGGACGTCGCCGCGACGTGGGACACCGCCGCCGAGCAGGAGTACGGCCAGGTCATCGGCGCCGAGCAGGCGTCTAAGGGCACGAACATCGACCTCGGGCCCACGATCAACATCGTGCGCGACCCGCGTTGGGGCCGGGCGTTCGAGTCGGTCGGCGAGGACCCGTACCTGAACGGCCAGTTGGGCGCCGCCGACATCCGCGGCGTGCAGTCCGCCGGAACGATGGCGCAGGTCAAGCACTTCGCCGTCTACAACCAGGAGACCAACCGCAACACGTCCACTGACAACGCCGTCATCAGCAACCAGGCGATGCAGGAGATCTACCTCCCCGCCTTCCAGGACTCCGTGCAGCAGGGCGCCGCCTCGTCGGTGATGTGCTCCTACAGCTACATCAACGGCACCGCCGCCTGCCAGAACCCGTACACGATGGGCACGGTGCTGCGGCAGCAGTTCGGCTACAACGGCTTCGTCACCTCGGACTGGGGCGCCACCCACTCGACCGCCGCGTCCGCGAACGCCGGCCTCGGCCAGGACATGCCGGGCAACGACGGCTACTACGGCAGCACCCTGCAATCCGCCGTCGGCTCCGGCCAGGTGAGTCAGGCCACGATCAACACGGCCGTCTCCGAGATCCTGACGCAGATGTTCGCGTTCGGCCTGTTCGACAAGGCGCCGACCGGCTCGCCCGCGCAGACCGCCACCAGCACGGCGCACCAGACCGACGCGACGCAACTCGCCGAAGAGGGCACGGTCCTGCTGAAGAACTCCGGCAACGTGCTTCCGTTCACCTCGTCCGACAACTCGATCGCGGTGATCGGCGCGGACGCCTCGACCAGCGTGTACAGCGCGGGCGGCGGCAGCGCGGGCGTGAACTCCAGCGGCACGGTCACCCCGCTCCAGGGCATCCAGGCCGCCGCGCCGAGCGGGACCACCGTCACGTACAACAACGGCTCCTCGGACAGCTCGGCCGCGTCCGCAGCAGCGGCCGCGAAGGTCGCGGTGGTCTTCGTCAGCATGGGCGAATCAGAGGGCAGCGACTTGTCCGGCATCGACCTCGGCAGCGCCGACGACAATCTGATCTCGGCCGTCGCCGCCGCCAACCCGAACACGATCGTGGTGCTCAACACCGGGTCGGCGGTCACGATGCCGTGGCTGAGCTCCGTGAAGGGCGTGCTCGAGGCCTGGTACCCCGGCCAGGAGGACGGCACCGCGATCGCGAACGTGCTGTACGGCAACTACAACCCGTCCGGCCACCTCACCGTTTCCTTCCCGACCTCGCTCTCCCAGGTCCCCGCGAGCACGAGCGCGCAGTGGCCCGGCACGAACGGCACCGTGCAGTACTCCGAGGGCGTGGACGTCGGCTACCGCTGGTACGACAGCAAGAACCTGACGCCGCTGTTCCCCTTCGGCTACGGCCTGTCCTACACCAGCTTCTCCTACTCCAACCTGCACGTCGGGACCCTCGCCGCCGGCGGCACGGCGACCGTGACCGCGACCGTCACCAACACCGGCTCCCGCTCCGGCGCCGACGTGGCCCAGCTCTACGTCACCGACCCCGCCGCCTCCGGCCAGCCGCCGCTCCAGCTCGAAGGCTTCACCCGGGTGAACCTGCAGCCCGGCCAGAGCCAGACGGTCAGCTTCCCGCTGACGCAGCAGAACCTGCAGTACTGGAACTCCACCTCGAACGCCTGGGCCACCAGCACCGGCAACTACGGCATTTCGGTCGGCGACTCCAGCGCGAGCCTCCCGCTGACCGGCACCCTCGCCGTCGCGTCCTCGCAACTCGGCGCGCCGGTCACGCTCACCAACCCCGGCCCGCAGGAGCAGCTCGCCGGAACGGCCGTCTCGGTGCAGGCCGCGGCTAAGGACACCACCTCCGGCCAGACCCCGACCTTCACCGCCAGCGGCCTGCCCGCCGGAGTCTCGATCTCCTCGTCCGGCCTGATCAGCGGCACGCCGACCACTGCCGGATCCAGCACGGCCACCATCACCGCCACCGACGGCAACGGCGCCACCGCGAGCCAGTCCTTCGTCTGGACCGTCGAACCGTCCACCGCCGGGATCGCGGCCACCCCGCTCGTCGGCTACCAGGGCCTGTGCCTCGACGTGGCCGGTGACAACAACACGCCGGGCACCAAGGTCGAGGTCTACACCTGCAACGGCACCGACGGCCAGCAGTGGACGGAGGAGGCGAACGGCACCGTGCAGGCCGACGGCGGCTGCCTCGACGTGGCCAGCGGCGGCACCGCGAACGGCACGCTCGTGGACCTCTACACCTGCAACGGAAGCGGCGCGCAGCAATGGGTTCCGCAGTCCAACGGCGAGCTGCTCAACTCCGCCTCCGGTAAGTGCCTCGACGACACCGGCAACGGCGGTTCGGGCACCCAGGTGCAGATCTGGACGTGTGGCGGCACCGCGAACCAGTCGTGGGTCTCCCCGGCGTCCGGTTCCGGCAGCAACACCGGCGCGGTCACCGGCTACCAGGGCCTGTGTCTCGACGTGCGCAGCGCCAACAGTGCCGACGGGACTCCGGTGCAGGTCTACACGTGCAACGGAACCAACGCCCAGCAGTGGACCGTCGCGTCGAACGGCACGCTCCAGGCACTCGGCAAGTGCCTGGACGTGGTCGGCGGCAAGACCACCAACGGCACCCTGATCGACCTCTACACCTGCAACGGGACCGGCGCCCAGCAGTGGACCGCGCAGTCCAACGGCGAGCTCGTGAATCCGCAGTCCGGCAGGTGTCTGGACGACACGGGTTCCGGCGGCTCCGGTACGCAGGTGCAGATCTGGGACTGCACGGACGCCTCGAATCAGCAGTGGAAACTGCCTTGATCCTTCGGTAGGCGGGTAGCCTGTGTACGAAGTCTGACTATGGATCTGAGGAGTCTGACATGCGCACAGGCGCCAGCCGCCGGGGTTTCCTGCTCACGCTCGCGGGAGCGGCCTTGGTGACCGGGTTCGACCCGGCCACCAGGGCGTGGGCGACGACGGCGAGCGACGACCCGTCGTTCGCCACGCTTCCTCGGCTGGACGGGAGACTGCTGCTGCCGAACGCCGACCTCTCCGCGTACGAGGACGACTACGGCCACATCGTGCACCGCAAGCCCGCAGCAGTGCTGCTGCCCGGGTCGGTGGCGGACATCGCGGCGCTGATCCGCTTCGCCGGCCCGCTCGGCATCCCGGTCGCGCCGCGCGGCCAGGGCCACCAGACGTTCGGCCAGGCGCAGGTGGACGGCGGCGTGGTGATCGACATGAGCACGCTCGACGCGATCACCGTCGACGCCGCAGGGCGGACCGCCACCGCGCAGGCCGGAGCGTTGTGGCACGCCGTGCTCACCGCGAGCGTCGCCCACGGCCTGACGCCGCCGGTCTTCCCCGACTACATCGAACTCTCGGTCGGCGGCACGCTGTCGGTCGGCGGTTTCGGCGGCGCGAGCTCGCACTTCGGGGCGCAGGTCGACACCGTCACCAGCCTCGAAGTCGTGACCGGCACCGGCGAGATCGTGCACTGCTCGGCCACCGAACGCCGCGACGTGTTCGAGGGCGTACTCGGCGGCCTCGGGCAGTTCGGCGTGATCACCTCCGCATCCATCGCGCTCGTCCCGGCCCCGCAGATGGCCCGCCAGTACACGGTTTCGTACCCGACGGTGTCCGCACTCACCGCCGACCAGGCCAAGGTCGTCGGCGACGGACGCTTCAACTGGCTCGAAGGCCTGCTCAGCCCGGCCACCCCGAGCGGCTGGACGTACGCCCTCGAAGGCGCCGTGTACTACGAGACGAGCACCCCGCCGGACGACGCGAGCATCCTCGCAGGGTTGGGCTACACGGGAACGCCGGAGATCGAGGACTTCACCTACGTCGACTTCGTCAACCAGCTCGCGTCCGCGATCACCTATCTCGAATCCACCGGGGAGTGGTACGACCCGCACCCGTGGATCAACGTCTTCCTGCCGGACACGACGGTCGACGCGTACATGGAGTCCACACTCGCGAACCTGACCGTCGAGGACATCGGGGCGAGCGGCGTCGTGCTGCTCTACCCGATCCCGACAAGGCTGCTGAAGAGGCCGTTCCTGCGGATGCCGGACAGCGAGCTCGCCTACCTGTTCGCGCTGCTGCGCACGGCGTCCCCCGACACGGACGCGATCGCCGTCGATGAGGCACTCCAGGGAAACCGCATCCTGTACGACAAGGCCGTCGCGGCAGGTGCGACGCAGTACCCGATCGGCTCGATCCCGAACCTGACGTCCGCCGACTGGGCCCGCCAGTACGGACCGGAGCTCGGCCGGTTCCGCGCGCTCAAGCACCGGCTCGACCCGCACCGCATCATGACGCCAGGCCAGGGCATCTTCCCCGAATCCGGTGCATAACACCGGTAGCACTTGTACTCTCGCCACAAACGATCTGTACTTTCGCGCCCTATCGAGGGAGTCAGCCGCCTGCTAAAGTCCCCGCGTGGAGGATCCGCAAGAACAGCACGACCAGCAGGAAGTTCGCGACGAGCCGGGTGCGGCCAGCGACGACACCTGGTCCGCCCCGGACGCGACCGAGGCGGACCCGGAGCCGGCATCGGAACCGACACCGGAACCGGAGCCCGCCACCGAGGTCGTGCCGATCGCCGACCAGGTCCCCACCGCGGTCACGCCGACGCCGACGCCCATACCCGGCCCGCCGACGCCGATTCCTGCTCCCGGCCCGCCGACGCCGGTTCCCGCTGCCGGTCCGCCGACGCCGATTCCTGCTCCCGGTCCGCCAACGCCGGTCCCCGCTGCCGGTCCGCCGACACCGGTCCCCGGTGCGTCGTCCGGCTCGCTGCCCGTTCCCTTCGGTCCGCCGCCGCCGACCCCCATTCCCGGCGCGCCGTCCACGCCGCTGCCGCTGCTGCCGAGCCAGGTTCCGGCGAGCCCGCTCATCCCGCAGCAGTACCCGCAGGGTCCTTACCTCCAGGGTCCTTATCCGCAGCAGCAGCCGCAGCTCCAGCAGCAGCCCGGCACGTACGGCTTCCCCACCTTCGGCCCGTACCAGCCGCCGGCCCCCGCACCCGCGCCGGACGCCGCGAAGGCCCGGCAGCGCAAGCGGCTGCTGCTCGTCGGCGCGGCCGTGGTCGTGCTCGCGCTGATCGGCGTCGGCGTCTACGTGCTGCTGCCGAACGGCGGCAACTCCGTGGTCTCCGCGGTCACCTGCCGTCCCGCGACGCTGTCGTCCTGCCTGATCCAGGCGCCCGACGGTGCGAACCGGCAGTCCGGCGGCACCGGCCAGTGGCCGCAGCAGACGGTGTCCACGGCGGACCTGTACGCCAGCAACATCGTCACCGACAGCCCGGGCGTCGCCGACGAGACGCAGGGCCTGCTCGGCCAGGACGGCCTGAAGACGATCGCGCACAACGACTGGACCGCCGTGGACGGCGACAGCATCGACATCGTGGTGCTGGAGTTCGACACGCAGAAGGGCGCGCAGAACTGGAACTCGACCCGCTCCGGCGAGATCCTGGCCGCGTACCCGGGCACGAGCGTCGCCATCCCCGGTGACACGGCCGAGGCGCACGCCGCGGTGAAGGCCGACTCCAAGGGCGATGTGGAGGCGGCGTACTCGACCGTCGTCGGCCGGATGGTGCTGAACGTCGCGTACTCCAGCCCGAGCCAGCTGAGCGTCCCGGACCTGAAGAACTGGGCGGGCACCGAGCTCACCTCGCTGCGCAGCGCGCCCGCCCCGGCCGCCGACCCGGCGCCGAAGGCCGCGGCCACCCAGCAGGTCGCGTGCGCCACCGGCCTGCAGACCTGCCTGATGGCCGAGCCCGGCGACGGCTCGGCGTGGACCTCGCCGTCCGACACGCGCTGGGTATCCGGTGCCACGCTCACCCCGGCGCAGTTCGTGCACCTGTGGTGGGAGGCCTCGTCCGCCGCGGTCCAGCAGCAGGTGCTCGACACGTTCACCGCGGACGGCGTGACCGGCATCGCGCACGAGGCGTGGACCGCCAACAGCGGCTACGAGCAGGCCGACATCTACCTGCTCCAGACGGTCACCGCGTCCGGGGCCACGAAGCTGACGAGCAGCGACTTCGGCGAGCCCGTCTGGGGCGGCGGCCTGACCGGCGTCGACTACACGATCCCGAACGCCTCCGGGACGCAGGCCTGGCACACGAACAAGGCCGACTCGAACGGCTTCATCGACTTCGCGTACACCTCCACCGTCGGCAACGTGATCGTCTTCGGCTGGGAGTACTTCTACGGGTCCTTCGATTCGGGCACCGCGAACAGCTGGGCCGAACCGCAGGTCGACCGGGTGCAGGCGAGCGAGCAGACCGCGCCGATGGGCCTGTTCTCGATGTCCGCGCCCACGCTGCCCGCCGCGAAGTCCGCCAGCTGCGCGCCGTCGGGCGACTGCCTGATCCCGCTGCCGTCCGGCGCGAAGGACACGACCTCGTCGTCCTATCAGAGCGGCAAGAACCTCAACGCCGCCTCGTATGCCGACCGGTACGAGACCAACTCGAGCGACGACATCAGCACGTGGTTGACCTCGGACGGCTTCGTATCCGCCGAACACCGCTCGTGGACCGCCTCCAACGGCGCCACGGCCGACGCCGTCCTGCTCAAATACGGCAGCGCCGCCCAGGCCCACGCCGCCGCACTGCTCGAATACGGTGGCAACGCCGCGAACAACCGATCCTGCACCGACACGGCCGTCCCCGACAGCCTCTGCCTCGCCGCCCCGGTCAGCGCCACCGACCTGCTGCAGAAGGAGACCGTCCGGGTGCTGGCGTGGAAGGGCGACTACGAGGTCAGCGTCAGCGTGACGATGGACAACGCGGCCGACCTGACGCAGGCCTACGGCTGGGCACAGCAACAGCTGGACACGCTGGCTTCCACCAGCTGACAGGGGCTGATCGCCCACCGACGACCGACGTAATCCGCCACTTCTTTCGGTATCCGCCCAGTCGGACCGCAGAACGGGCCGTCGTGGTGGCGCGGACGGATACTGAATCCGCGCTGCTGCCAAGGACGACAGCCTGTGAGAGGTGAGTGCGGTGCCCGATTCAGTCGTGACGACGGACGTGGTCGTGGTCGGTTCCGGCCCGGCGGGGGCCTCGGCGGCGCTGCTGCTGTCGAGCCTCGGCGTCGACAACATCATGATCACGAAGTACCGCTGGACCGCGAACACGCCTCGTGCGCACATCACCAACCAGCGGGCCATGGAGGTCTTCCGCGACCTCGGCATCGAGGACCAGGTGCTCGCCGACGCGACCGGGCACGCGCTCGTCGGCGACACGGTGTTCTGCACGAGCATCGCGGGGGAGGAGATCGGCCGCATCCGCACGTGGGGCACCCGGCCCGACCGCGAGGCGGACTACCAGCTCTCGTCCCCGTGCCTCACGGTCGACATCCCGCAGACGTACCTGGAGCCGATCCTCGTGCGCAACGCCACGCAGCGCGGCACGCAGACGCGCTTCTCGACCGAGTACCTCTCGCACACGCAGGACGCGGACGGCGTGACCGTCACCGTGCTCGACCGCGTGACAGGGAGCGAATACGACATCCGGGCCAAGTACCTGATCGGCGCGGACGGGGCCCGTTCCATGGTCGCGGCCGACATCGACCTGCCGTTCGAGGGTGCGATGGACATCGCCGGGTCGATGAACATCACGTTCAAGGCCGATATCAGTGCCCGGGTGTCGCATCGGCCCTCGGTGCTCTACTGGGTCATCCAGCCGGGCTCGAACGTCGGCGGCATCGGCGCGGGGCTCGTGCGGATGGTGCGGCCGTGGAACGAGTGGCTGATCGTCTGGGGCTACGACATCAACGAGCCGGTGCCGGTCGTCGACGAGTCCGCCGCCGTGCAGATCGTGCGCAACCTGCTCGGGATGCCGGACCTCGAGGTCGAGATCACCGGCACCAGCCTGTGGGGCAACAACGAGATGTACGCGACGCGCCTGCACAGCGACCGCGTGTTCTGCGCAGGCGACGCCGTGCACCGGCACCCGCCGTCCAACGGCCTCGGCTCGAACACCTCGATTCAGGACTCGTACAATCTCGCCTGGAAGCTGGCCGCCGTCCTGAAGGGGTACGCGGACCCCTCGCTGCTGGAGACGTACACTGCCGAGCGCGCGCCGGTCGCGGAGCGGATCGTGAAGCGGGCCAACAGATCAAGCCGCGAGTTCGTGGACATCTTCGCGGCGCTCGGGGTGCTGGAGGCGAAGGACGAGGCCGCGATGACGGCCGCGATCGAGGAGCGGAAGGCGAACACGCCGGAGGGCGCGGCCAAGCGGGCGGCGCTCGTGCGCGCGATGGAGCTGAAGAACTACGAGTTCAACGCGCACGGAGTCGAACTCGGCCAGTTCTACACATCCACGGCGATCGTCCCCGACGGCTCCGTGCCACCCGAGTCGAAGGACGCAGACCTCTACTACGCGATGTCCACCGTCCCCGGCTCGCACCTGCCGCACGCCTGGGTCGGCGACAGTATGCACCGGCTCGCCATGATGGATCTGGCCCCTTATACGCGCTGGACGCTGCTCACCGGGATCGCGGGCGAGGCCTGGGAGGAAGCGGCCGAGAAGGTGGCGCGCGAGTTCGGCGTGCCGCTGTCGGCGGCGGTGATCGGACCCGGCCGCACGGTCACCGATTTGTACTACGACTGGGCCAAGCTGCGTGAGGTCGAGGAGGGCGGCGCGCTGCTCGTACGCCCCGACAAGCACATCGCGTGGCGCTCGATGGAACTTCCCGAGGACCCGGCGGGCGCGCTGCGTACTGCGATGGCCGCTGTCCTGGGACTACGATCATGACCGTGATGAAGTTCGAGCACGTGAGCCTGCCGCAGCGGATCCGCTTCGCCACCGGCGGCGCCCGGGAGAACCTGGCCGCCGAGATCGAGGCGCAGAGCGCGACGCGCGTCATGGCCATCGCGAGCGAAGGCCAGCGCGAACTCGCCCACGCACTCGCCGACGGCCTCCCCGTCGCACGCTGGCACCACGAAGTCGTCATGCACGTGCCGGTCGAGGTCGCCGCCCGCGCCCGGGACGCCGCCGCGGCCGACCGCGTCGACGCGGTCGTGTGCATCGGCGGCGGCTCCACGACCGGCCTGGCCAAGGCCGTCGCGCTGACCAGCGGCCTGCCGATCGTCGCCGTGCCCACGACGTACGCCGGATCCGAGGTCACCAACGTGTGGGGGATGACCGAGGACGGCCGCAAGACCACCGGCGTCGACGACAGGGTCCTGCCCCGGGCGATCGTGTACGACGCGGCGCTGATGCTCGACCTCCCCGTCCCGCTCAGCGTCGCCTCCGGACTCAATGCCCTGGCTCACTGCGTGGACTCGATGTGGGCGCCGCGCGTGGACCCGATCGACCGCGTCATCGCCGCCGAGGGGATCAGGGCACTGCGCATCGGCCTGCCGCAGGTCGTGAAGGACCCGGCCGGCACCGAAGGCCGCGAGAACGCGCTCTACGGCGCCTACCTCTCGGCCCGCGCCTTCGCCTCCGCCGGATCCGGCCTGCACCACAAGATCTGCCACGTCCTCGGCGGCATGTTCAACCTGCCGCACGCGCAGACGCACGCCGTCGTGCTGCCGTACGTCCTCGCCTTCAACGCCCCGTACGCCGCCGAGCCGTCGCGCCTCATCGCAGCGGCCTTCGACACCAGCGAGCCGGTCGAGGGCCTGCACGCGCTCGCCGCCGAGCTGGACGCCCCGCGCGCGCTGCGTGACCTGGGCATGCCCGAGGACGGAATCGACCGCGCCGCCGAAGCCGTGCTCGCCGCCGTGCCGCCGAGCAATCCCCGTCCCGTCAGCCGTGAGAACATCACCGAACTCCTGCACGCGGCCTGGGAAGGAACCGATCCGCGATGACGATCTCCCCCGAGCAGCAGGCGCGCGAGTCAGACCTCGTCGACCTGGTGCTGCGTTCCTTCGAGGGCTGCGACGACCCCCGCCTGCTCGAACTCGTCCAGGCCCTGACCCGGCACCTGCACGCCTTCGCCCGCGAGGTGCGGCTGACCGAGCGGGAGTGGGGCGCCGCGATCGACTTCCTCACCGCGACCGGCCACATCACCGACGACCGCCGCCAGGAGTTCATCCTGCTCTCGGACGTGTTCGGCCTGTCGATGCAGACCATCGCGATCAACAACGATGCCGACGGCGCCGCGACCGAGGCCACCGTGTTCGGGCCCTTCTTCGTCGAGAACAGCCCCGAGATCGCGATCGGCGGCGACGTCGCACGCGGCGCCGCCGGGGAGCCGTGCTGGGTCGAGGGCACCGTCGCCGACAACGCGGGCAAGCCGATCGCCGGAGCCCGCCTCGAGATCTGGGAAGCGGACGCCGACGGCTACTACGACGTCCAGTACGGCGACGACCGCTCCGCCGCCCGAGCCCACCTGTTCAGCGACACAGAGGGCAGATTCGCCTTCTGGGCCCTGACACCCACGCCGTACCCGATCCCGCACGACGGTCCGGTCGGCCTCCTGCTCGCCGCCACCGGACGCTCTCCGATGCGCGCCTCGCACCTGCACTTCATGGTCACCGCCCCCGCCAAGCGCACGCTCGTCACCCACATCTTCGTGCGCGGGGACGAACTGCTGGACTCCGACGCGGTCTTCGGCGTCAAGGATTCGCTGGTCAAGGACTTCGAACAGCAAGCTCCCGGCACCCCGACCCCCGACGGCCGCGACCTGGCCGGTCAGCCCTGGTCCCGCGTCCGCTTCGACATCGTGCTCGCCGACGCCCGCGCCTGACGCGCCACGTCCGACGCCCGTACCCCGTACCGCTCCCGGAAGGCATGCGAGAACCGGTCCGCCGACCCGAACCCGCACGCCACAGCCACCTCACCCACGCTCAACGGCCCCGCGCCCGCGCCAGAGCCCAGCAGTAGCGCCCGCGCCCGCTCCAACCGCCGCCCCAGCACGTACTGCGGCACCGTCATCCCGCCGGCCGCGAACACCCGTGACAGGTGCCGCTCGCTGATCCCCACCCCCGCCGCGATCCGCGCCGCGCCGAGCCCCCGCTCCGCCAGATGCTCCTCCACATACACCCGAGCCGCCGCCAGATGCGCGCCGCCCACGGCCCCGGCCCGCCCCTCGCCCCCCAACAACGCCCCAAGCAGCCCGAGCAGCGTCGCGTCGTCCACCGCCCCATCCCCATCCCCGTGGCCGCCGACCGCCGCCCCGACGAGCCGAGCCAGCGTCCGAGCGCGCAGATCCCCCGCATCCCCCCGAGCGAAGTCCACCGTACGCGGCTCTGCCAGCGACGAGATCCCCGTGACCTCCCGAAACGTCTCCCGCGGGACCTTCAGGACCAGCTCCTCCAGCCCCCGCGAGAACCCGCGCACGAACGGCCGGTCCGCGTCGCACACCACCAGCTGACCCGGCCGCAGCACCCGCACGCCGTCGTCATGGTAGAAAAACGCCTCGCCGACCAGGCTGAAGTAGCACGCGATCGCGTCCGCGGGAGCCCGCCGGATCACCTCCGTCGTCCGCTCCACCACGTGAGAGGGCCCGATCACCCGCGCCAGGTGCAGCGTGGGCAGCTGCAGGTTGATCTCCGTGGCCTCCAGCGTCCGCTCATCCAGCGACCGGCAGCGCAGCCCGATCAGCGCATCCGCGTTGTGCGCCTCCCACTTCGCGATGCGCTGCCCGTCAGGAAGCCCGACCGTGCTGAACCGCACCGGACCCGGGCCGGGGCCGACCACAGCTGCCGTCACGCTCCCCAGCTTAGTTCTTACAGCCTCATGACGGCCGGGCGTTCGGCGGACCCATCCGCGCGTCCGCCCCGTACGTTCGAGCCATGAGAGTTCTGATCACCGGAGCCGCCGGCTTCATCGGCTCGCACGCCGTCGAGGCCTTCACTGCCGCCGGCCACGACGTGGTCGCCTTCGACGCGCTGCTCCCCGCCGTCCACCCCGACCCCGAAGCCGCGAAGACGAGAATCCCCACCGGCGTCCAGCTCATCCAAGCCGACATCCGCGACCCGGAAGCCGTCCGCAAAGCAGTCACCGGCGTAGACCTCGTCTGCCACCAAGCCGCAATGGTCGGCCTGGGCCTGGACCTCAACGACGCCCCCGACTACGCGGGCTGCAACGACCTCGGCACCGCCGTCCTCCTCGCCGCAATGGCCAACGAAGGCGTCGGCCGCCTCGTGCTCGCGTCTTCCATGGTCGTCTACGGCGAGGGCCGCTACGAATGCCCCGACCACGGCCCCGTAGCCCCGGGCCCCCGCACCCCCACCGACCTGGACGCGGGCAACTTCGAACCCCCCTGCCCCGAGTGCGGCAAGTCCCTAGCCCCCGGCCTGGTCGACGAGGACGCTCGCCTAGACCCCCGCAACGTCTACGCCGCCACCAAGGCCGCGCAGGAGTACCTCGCCGCCGCCTGGGCCCGAGCCGCCGGCGGAACCGTGGCCATGCTCCGCTACCACAACGTCTACGGCCCCCGAATGCCCCGCGACACCCCGTACGCCGGGGTGGCAGCGATCTTCCGCTCGGCCCTAGCCGCAGGCCGAGCCCCCCGCGTCTTCGAAGACGGCCGCCAACGCCGCGACTTCGTCCACGTCCGCGACGTAGCCGCGGCAAACGTAGCCGCCGCCCACTGGACCGCAACCGCGACCCCCGGCACCGCCCGCCCCTTCAACGTAGCCAGCGGCACCGTCCGCACCGTAGGCGACCTAGCCCAAGGCCTCGCCCAAGCCCTCAACGGCCCCACCCCCATCGTCACCGGCGACTACCGCCTAGGCGACGTCCGCCACGTAACCGCCGACAGCACCCGCCTCCGCACCGAACTAACCTGGCGCCCCCAGGTCCCCTTCCCCGAAGGCCTAGCCGAGTTCGCCGAGCTTGCCGATGCTTGACGGCTGACGATCGGCCCTACCTACGTCGTCGGCTTACGGTTTACAACCAGCCCTACCTACGTCGCCGGCACTGCGCTCGTTCCTCGCTTCGTGCCGGCAACTACGTCCGGGCGCCCGCCCACCCGCCCCAAGCCTTCGGGGCGCTACCTCCGCTCCCTCGTCGCTGGCGCTCCTCGGTCACTACGTCCGCGCCCCTGCGGCGCTCCCGTACCGCTTGCTTTTCGCTGGTCACCGGGAACGATAAAGATCAACGTCAACGGCGCCTCCGGCGGCCCGACTCAGAGAGCATCAGGTCGCGTTGTCGGGCTGCGGTCTTCCTGTTGGTGGGGTGGGGTCCGGTTGGGGTGCTCTCCTTGCCTGGTGAGGCTGCGCCTGCCAGGCGAGGAGAGCACCCCAACCTCAGGGCAATTTCTGCTGCAGCGCTCAGCCCGAGCCCCTACCGGCGTGATGGGTGATGTGAAATATCCCCTCACAGCTGCCTGGGCGCTCATTGTGCCGGTTACTTTGCCGGTCAAACGGCGTGGTCTCGGGGCGGCCGGCGGTGGAGGGTGGGGAAGTGTCGGCGGCGGCCTGGGGGCTTCCGGGACGTCGTCTCTGGGTCTGCGCGGTGCGGTATTCCGCTTCGCTGGCAGAGCCTTGTCTGCTGCATACGACTAAGAAGGAGGGTAGGCATGAAGCTTACCGTCAACGTGCGCGCGATCGCGTCCGCCATAGTCGTCGTCCTTCTCGCGTTCGCTGGTGTCACGGCCGAAGCCGGTCAGGCTCACGCCAGCGCCGATATCTACGACGTCCTGCAGATAGTGAGCTGGGACGGGTACTGTCTGTCCATCCCGAATGCGAACATCGGAACCAGGCTCGACCAGGTCCCCTGCGGTGAAGACCACCTCTGGTGGCTCAACACGGTCACGGGGAAGCTCTACCCGCAGGGACACCCCGACGCGGAGGTCGGAGACTCCGGCGGCTATCTGGAGTTGAAGGCCGCCGGTACGGGCACCAAGCCCTACTGCGACACCCCCGACGTGCCGGGGCCGACCGGCAACGGGTATTGCGAGGTGTGGTTCAACGTGGCCGGGACCTACTGGCATGCCGACGGCGACGGGTTGGACGTCACTTTCGACAGCGAGAAGGGGGATCTCGCCAACTACTGGTGGCTCGATCCCATCGACCTGGCACCCTGCGGCACGCCCTGCGGAGGCTAGCCGTTTCGCAGTTCGCTGACTCGCTGTGCCCGGGAACGGCTTCTCGGGCACAGCGAGTCAGCGAACTGCCCTCTTACAGCGCGGGGATGGGGAGGCGGACTTCGAAGCGGCAGCCGTGGGCTACGTTGTGGACGTCTACTTCGCCGGCGTGGGCTTCTACGATGCCGCGGACGATGGCCAGGCCCAGGCCGGCGCCGGCTTGGGGTTCGGGGGTGCGGGCGGGGGTGCCGCGCCAGGCTACTTCGAAGACGCGCTCCAGGTCGTCGGCGGGGATGCCGCCGCAGGCGTCGGTGATGGCTAGGAAGGCGTAGCCGTCGCGGTCGGCGGCTTCTACGCGGACGGCGCCGTCGCTGGGCGTGTGGCGGATGGCGTTGGCCACTAGGTTCGTCAGGGCGCGGGAGACCTCGTTGACGTCTACGCAGACGCTGCGGCGGGTGCGGACGTCGGCGTAGAGGCGGACGCCGCGGGCTCGGGCCAGGGGGTCGGCGCCTACTACCGCTTCGTCTACCAGGTCGGCGAGGGTGATGTGTTCCAGGCTCAGGCGCAGTGCTCCGGCGTGGATGCGGGAGAGTTCGAAGAGGTCGTCGACCATGCCGGTCAGGCGGTCCACGGACTGCCTGATGCGGGTGTGGTAGACGGCTGGGTTCTCGGCTACCTGGTCTTCTAGGGCTTCGGCCATGGCGCGTAGGCCTGCCAGGGGGGTGCGCAGGTCGTGGGAGACCCAGGCGACCAGTTCGCGGCGGGAGCGTTCCATGGCGCGTTCTCTGGCGCGGGATTCGGCTAGGCGTTGGGCGGTGGTGGCCAGTTCGCGGCGTAGGGCGTCCAGTTCGCCGGTGGAGAGGGTTCCCGCGCGGTGGGAGGAGAAGACGGGGATGTGGGCCGCTGCGTCGGTGTCCTGGTCGGCTTGGGCCAGGCGGTGCAGGGCGGTGCGTAGGGCGCGGCTGTCCTTGCTGACGCTGTGGGCCAGCAGTATCGCCATGGTCACGGCTACCACTCCGGTGGCTACGCAGACCACGAGCATGACCCAGAAGTCGTGCTGGGACAGGAACATCGCGTGCGCGGTCGCGAGGACGCCCGCGGCCATCGCGCACACCACCGTCATCGCGAACGCGAAGAGCTTCAGGCGCACGGCCCGGCCGCGCAGCACCCTGAGGGCGAGCAGCCCGGCGCATCCGACCGCGGCGGCGCTGCCGCCGGCGATGAGGATGATGGTGACGAAGTCGCTCACGCGGGTTCTCCATGCGGGAAGTCGAGGTCGGCGGCCTGGGCGGCGCCCGTCGGGTCGGCCGCGTGGTCCGGGTCGTCGAGGCGGTAGCCGACGCCCCAGACGGTGACCAGGTAGCGCGGCACGGCGGGGTCGGGCTCGATCTTCTCGCGCAGCCGCCGCACGTGGACGGTGACGGTGGACTGGTCGCCGAACTCCCAGCCCCACACCTGCCGCATCAGTTCGGCCCGAGTGTAGACCTGGTGCGGGTGCGCGAGAAGGAAGGCGAGCAGATCGAACTCGCGGACGGTGAGGTTCAGCAGCTTGTCCTCGCAGCGCGCCTCGTGCCGGGTGAGGTCCACCTCGAGCGGGCCGTGTCGCAGCACGTCGGAGTGCTCCTCGACGGCTCTGAGCGGGGCACGGTCGGTCCGGCGCAGCACCGAGCGCACGCGCAGGGCCAGCTCGCGGGGGCTGAACGGCTTGGTGACGTAGTCGTCCGCGCCGAGTTCGAGGCCGAGGATGCGGTCCTGCTCGCTGGTGCGCGCGGTCAGCATGATCACGCACACCGGGCCGAGCTGGCGGATCCGGCGGAAGACCTCGAAGCCGTCGTAGCCGGGCAGCATCAGGTCGAGGACGAGCAGGTCGGGCAGCCGTTCCCGGGCCGCGGCGACCGCTCCGGGTCCGTCGGCCACCAGGCGCACGGCGTGGCCGGTGCGGCGCAGGTAGGCGGCGACGACCTCGGCGACGGTGGGGTCGTCGTCGACGACGAGGACGTCCGCGACCGTCTCACGGGGCGGGGCGATCATGAGTCGTCCTCCTTGCGTGGTGCCGGGCTTGCTGTCTTGCGTTCTGCCTCGTTCGCTGCTGCTGCCGCGGCTGCCTTGCGGGTCGCGCGGTGTCGGCGGGTGCGGTCGGCGATGCTGTACACCACCATGATCGCCGCCAGGATCGCGAGCAGGACCGTGAGGTTGCGCGCGTAGTCGAGCGGGAGCACGGTCGTGTTGCGGTTCAGGCCCTGCCGGATCAGCGCCGGGATGCTGACCGCTACCAACGATCCGCCGATGAGGAGGAATGCCGCAAGCCTTCCGCGCCAGCGGGCGTTCGTGAGGCGGTAGACGATCGCGCACAGGATGAAGACGGCCGGGGCGAGCAGGAAGTCGTGGCCGATCACGCCCGCGACGAGCCATTCGCCGACGGCCGCGCGGTCGGTGATCACGTGCTCGTTGAGCAGGCCGTATACGCCGTAGCCCGCGGTGAGGACGCCGAGGCCGCCGAGGGTCGCGCGGAGAGTCCGTGCCGTCGTCATGTCGGGATCATCTCCAGCCGGGTGACCCACTTGGTCTGCAGCACGCCGGGCCGGGCGGGGGCGATGACGCGGGCCGGGTAGCCGTGGTCGATGCTCAGGGTCTCGCCGTTCAGCTTCAGCGCGAGCAGGGTGGCCGGGTCGCTCGCGTACTCGTGCTGCATCACGCTCTCGCCGTAGCCGCCCTTCTCCAGCGAGATGACCCGGACGAGCGATGTGGCCGGGATGCCCGCGCGGGCGAGCAGGTCACGCAGCCGCACGCCCTCCCAGTCGGCGTCCACGGACCAGCCCTCGACGCACGCGATGGGCAGCCGCTCGTGGTGCTGCGGCATTGCTCGGAGTTCGGCGAGGGTGAGCTGGTAGGGCTGCGGGCCGACTACCTCGAGCGTCCAGTCGGGGTCGAAGGCGTGCGCGACGACTCCGGCCTGCGAGGCGGTGCGGTTGATCGGCACGTCCTGCGGTCCGTCGTGCGGGCTGCGTACGCCGAGGAAGTCGAACCAGCGCAGCGAGGTGACGGACTGGCCGATGGTCGTGGCGGTCACGGCGAGGACGGCCAGGGCGGTGGAGCCGATCAGGATTCTGCGGCTTACGGCTCCGTGGCGGGTGGCCGGGACGATCGCCTCGGTGGCGGTCTCGGGCGCGGTGCGGTTGCGCAGGCCGCGGGCGATGACGGGGGCCTTGATCGCGACGTGCAGCAGCAGGGAGCCGATGGCGGTCCAGGCGATCCAGAAGTGGGTCTGCGTGAAGGGGAAGTGCCACGGGTACCACTGCGCGATGTTGAGCAGGCCGGTGACCAGCTCGAACACGGCGCACGCGACGAGCACGCCGATCGAGAGCCGTTCCAGCAGGTTGAGCAGCGACTTGACCGGCGGCCAGCCGAACAGGCGCGGGTAGACCGTCCACAGCTTCGCCAGCAGCAGCGGGATCGCGGCCAGGCCGGTGACCACGTGCAGGCCCTGGGTGAACCGGTAGAACCAGACCGGGTGGGTCGGCAGCGGCAGCCACGTCGGCGGGCGTTGCAGCTGCAGTTCGTGGCTGATGAAGCCGGTCACGAAGCAGACCGCGAACGCGATGCCGAGGGCCGTGCCGATGAGCGAGGCGGTGCGTTCGTCGTGCAGGTTGGGACGGAACGCGCCCTCGCGCAACGGCCCGCGCCGCAGCCGGTCGGGCGGGGTCGGGAAGCGTGCGTCCGCCCGCGTCAGCCCGCGCCGCAATCGTCGCAGCGGGGTCGGGAAAGTGGCCATGTGCCCATCGAACCCTCTCCCGGGCGGGCTTGGGCGGTGCGACGTCTTACGAAGCCCTTACGGCTGTCACCAGGTCTTACGAACCGCTTACGGGTCCGCGCCGAGCGCCGCCGAGCCGCGCGTCGGCTGCGAGTGTGGTTCGCATGCTGCGATGGATCCGCCTCCTACTCACCGCCTTCGTCGTGGTCGCGCTCACCTACACGGTCTTCCGGGTGATCCACCCCGGACCCGGCTCGGGGTGGGTGCGCCAGGGGTACGTCATCGCCTCGTGGACGCTGTTCGCGGCGGCCGCGTGGCTGGTGCGCAAGACTCCGTTGCGCGCTGCCGTGCCGCTCATCGTGCTCGGCGGGCTCCTCATCCAGATCGCCGCCGTCACCGGTCCGCCGATCACCAGTGACGACCTCTACCGCTACGTGTGGGACGGTCGGGTGCAGGCCGCCGGGATCGATCCGTACTCGTACGTGCCCGCCGCGCCGCAACTCGACTTCCTGCGCGACCCGTCTCTGTGGCCCGACCACGTGACCCAATGGTGCGTGCACGCGGGGACGAACCTGACCCCGGGCTGCACGCTGATCAACCGGCCGGCCGTGCACACGATCTATCCGCCGGTCGCGCAGGCGTACTTCTACCTGGTGCACGTCCTGTGGCCGAGCGGCGGGTACAGGTCGATCCAGTACGCGGCCGTGGTCGTGTCCCTGCTGACCGTCCTCGCGCTGATCTACTTCCTGCGCCGGTCACGGCTCGATCCCCGGTCGGCGGCGCTCTGGGCGTGGTGCCCGGCCGTGGCCACCGAGGCCGCGAACAACGGGCATATCGACGTACTCAGTGCCCTGCTGGCCGTCTGCGCCCTCGGCGTACTCGCCCACGCGCGCACCACCCGCTCCGTCGTCAAGGGCGGGGTGCTGCTCGGGATGGCTGCGGCCACGAAGTTCATCCCGGTGCTCGCCGTGCCGGGCACGCTGCGCCGCAAACCGACCGTGCTGATCGCGGCCGTGAGCGCGACGTTCGTGGGCGTCTACATCCCGCACGTGATCGCGGTCGGCGGCAAGGTGATCGGCTACCTCCCCGGCTATCTGCAGGAGGAGGGCTACGACAGCGGCAACCGGTCCGTGCTGATCGACCTCTTCGTGCCGGACCGGTACTCCACGGCCGTCGCCGCGCTGGTCATCGCCGTCACCGCCTTCATCGCGTACCGCACGAGCGACCCCGGCCGGCCGTGGCGCGCCGCGACGGTCGTGACCGGCACCGCGCTGCTGGCGACCACCCCGGAGTTCCAGTGGTACTCGCTGCTGCTCGTCGCGCTGGTCGCGCTCGACGGGCGCTTCGAGTGGCTGGCCGTGGCCGCCGCGATCAACGTCTCGAACGTCTGGCACGACGTCACCGGGGCGCCGCTGCCGAACATCCGCGCCGGTTACGGGGTCGCGCTGGTCGTCGTGCTCGCCGCGACGGCCGTGCGGCTGATCTCCCGCCGCCTGCGCCGCAGTCCCGCCGATGCACCCACCGCCGTCTCCGAAAGGATTCCCATGGACGCGTCCTCCTTCGTCGATGTCGTACTTCCCTGCCTCGACGAGTCCGCCGCGCTGCCCTACATCATGTCCCGGCTGCCGGAGGGCTACCGGGCCATCGTCGTGGACAACGGCTCGACCGACGGTTCGGCCGAGATCGCCGCCGGGCTCGGCGCGCTGGTCGTGCACGAGCCGAAGCGCGGGTTCGGATCCGCCTGCCACGCCGGGCTGCTGGCCGCGACCGCGCCGGTGGTCTGCTTCTGCGACTGCGACGGCTCGCTGGACCCGGCGCAGCTGCCGCGGGTCGCCGGGCCGGTGATCGACGGTGATGCAGACCTCGTACTCGGGCGCCGCCGACCCACCGCCGCCTACGCCTGGCCGCCGCACGCGCGCGTGGCCAACCTGGTGCTCGCCCGGCGCCTGCGGCACAAGGGGATCGCCGTGCGCGACCTCGGCCCGATGCGCGCCGCGCGCCGCGAGGCCCTGCTCGACCTGCGGCAGCGCGACCGCCGCTCCGGCTACCCGCTGGAGATGGTGCTCGCCGCCGACCGCGCGGGCTGGACCATCTGCGAGACGGACGTCGACTACGCCCCGCGCTCCGGGAAGTCCAAGGTCACCGGCACCGTCTCGGGCACGGTGCGGGCCGTGCGCGACATGAACCGGGTGTGGCGGGAGCTGGCCTCATGAGCACCCTGATCGTGCTGGCCAAGGCCCCGGTGGCGGGCCGGGTCAAGACGCGGCTGTGTCCGCCGTTCACCCCGCAGGAGGCCGCCGACCTGGCCGCCGCCGCGCTGCTCGACTCGCTCGACGTGGCGGCCGCGACCTGCGCGGATCGGCGGCTGCTGGTCCTCGACGGCGAACCGGGCTTCGAGCTGCGCCGCGCGTACCTGGAACGCGGCTTCGTCCGCAAGCCGCAGGTGTCCGGGACGCTCGACGCGCGGATCGACGCCGCCTTCGCCGAGGCCGCGCGCCTCGATCCGGGACCCGCACTGCTCATCGGCATGGACACGCCGCAGGCATCCGCGGCAGTGCTCGACGACGCGCTGACCGCGATGACGGAGGCGCGGTACGACGCGGCGTTCGGCCCCGCGCAGGACGGCGGCTTCTGGGCGCTCGGCCTGCGCGCACCGGCTCATTCGCGCACGTCGGGGCTGCTGATCGGCGTGCCGATGTCGAGGTCTGACACCGGGGCGATCCAGTTGCAGCGCCTGGAGCAGGCCGGACTCGAGGTGCTGCAGATGCCGGTGCTGCGCGACGTGGACACCGCCGACTGCGCGCACGCGGCGGCCGAACTCGCTCCGAACACGGCCTTCGCGCGACGGCTCGCCACGATCGGCTCCAGGACGCCCAGTGCTTGACTTCGCGGTCGACGCGGCCGCCACCTGGGCCGGTCCGACCGCGTCTGACTACGAGCGTTCCCTGTGGCAGAGCGTCTCCGGATCCGCCGCGCCGGTCACCCTGCACGGCGCGGACGGGCTCGTCGTGCGGCTGGAGGTGGGCCGGTACGCGGCCGTCGCCGACGACGTGGACCGCGAGCTGCTCGAACACTGCGACGGTCCGACGATCGACATCGGCTGCGGTCCCGGACGGCTCGCCGCCGAACTCGCCCGGCGCGGCGTGCCCGCGCTCGGCGTCGACGTCACCCCCGTCGCGCTGCTGCTGGCCCGGGCCTCCGGCGCCACCGTGCTCGGCCGCTCGGTGTTCGACCGGCTGCCCGCCGAGGGCCGCTGGCCGCACGCCCTGCTGATCGACGGGAACATCGGCATCAGCGGCGACCCGGCCGCGCTGCTCGGCCGCGTCAAGACCCTGCTGCGGCCGTCCGGTGCGACGCTCACCGTCGAGACCACGCCGCACGAGACCGACGAGCGGCACTGGCTGCGCCCGGCCGACATCGCCGCCGGGCCGGCGATCCCGTGGGCCCGGATCGGCCCGGGCGCCCTGCGCGCGCTCGCCGAGCCGCTCGGCTACCGTTGCACCGACGACCGCATCATCGGCGGACGGCGCTTCATCCAACTCGGCACGTGAGCGGGCGAAGGAGCACCCACGATGGAGTACCTGGTCACCATGACCACGCGCGTCCCGGACGGCACCCCGGACAGCGCGGTGGACGAGATCCGCGCCCGCGAGGCCGCCCGGTCCCGGCAGCTCGCGGCCGACGGCAGCCTGCTGCGGCTCTGGCGTCCGCCGCTGGCGCCGGGGGAGTGGCGCACGCTCGGCCTGTTCGCGGCCGCCGACGCCGACGCGCTGGAGAAGGTGCTGGCCTCGATGCCGCTGCGGGTCTGGCGCACCGACGAGGTCACGCCGCTCGGTCCGCACGCCAACGACCCGGACCCGGTCGTGAGCGGCGGCCCGGACGCCCCGGAGTTCTTCACCGAGTTCACCGTCCGGCCCGCCGACGGCGACGAGGCGTACGCGGCGGCGGTGGCCGCAGAGGCCGAGCGCACCCGGGAACTGGCTGTTCAGGGCCACCTCGTGCGGCTGTGGATGCTGCCGAACGAGCCCGGTACGTGGCACGCCCTGGGACTGTGGCGCGCCGCGGACGCCGACGAACTGCGGGCGATGACCGGCGCGCTGCCGCTGACCCCCTGGATGGACGTGCTCAGCACGCCGCTGACCCGGCACCCGAACGACCCGGCGACGGCGGCGAGGGACTGACGGGCTGGCGACCCCGCTCGCCGGCCCCTCGCCCGCCCTTGCCGCCGGTCAGCTCCAGGGGGAGTCGGCGAGCCAGCTGGTGTCCTGCGCCCAGGTGGACGTGGTGTCCCAGGCGTTGGTGCCGCCGTCGCCCGCCACGTAGCCCACGAAGTCGTAGTGGCGGATGTACTTGGCCGGGTAGTTGTTCGACTGGAACGAGTAGCCGGTGCCGCTGTTGCCCGGATGCGGGCAGAAGGTGGCGTCGTTCTCGAACAGCGTCGTCCCGTCGTCGGCGTTCAGGTAGAGCACGAACCCTGAATGCCTGAGGTAGTACCCTGATTCGTTCGCGGACTCGAACGAGACGCAGTTGCTGTTCGCGAGTCCGGGCTCGACGATCCAGTCGGAGTCGGCCTTGACGGTGGCCGAACTGCTGGAGGTGACCGCCGCGATCACCACCTTGTCGTCGCTCGCGTCGTGCTGCAGGTAGTCCGAGGTGCAGCACGAGGTCGTGGCCTGGAGCGAGATCTCGGCGCCGGACGTGAACGGCGTGGCGATCGTGGCGTAGTCGGCCGCGACGATGTTGGCCTGCACGGCGGCGTCGGTCGCGTCGGACGGGTAGCCCTTGACGACGGCGCCCTCGTAGAACGTGCCCGCGTCGGCGTTCGTGTTCGTCTCGCAGCAGTCGCCGCCGCTGCCGAGGATGATCGCGCCCTGTTTCTTCATCGGGTCGTAGCCGCTGGGCAGCGCGCCGCTGTACATCGTGGTCAGGCTGCCGGACTGCGCGTTGCCGCCCTTGAGCGCCATCGCGGTGGTGCCGTTGTTCTTCAGCATCGCGGTGACGAAGTGGCTGGTCTCGGAGACCTGGCTCGAGTTCCAGGACGACGCGCCGCCGGAGAACAGTCCGTCCTCGAGGTCCGCCTGCACCCACGGCCCGGTCCCGGTGCACGAGCCGAACCAGCATTCGGTGCCGAAGTTGATGGCGTCCATCGCGCCGTTGCCGTCGGCCTTGTGGTCGGTCTCCGTGTTGCCGTAGTCGAAGCAGCAACTGCTGTTCACGTGGGTGCCGCTGGTGACCATGTACTCGCCCTCGGGGCTGCTGCCGGTCGGCACGGAGGTGGACGAGCCGTTGACCCAGTAGCTGTTGCCGGGGTTGATGTAGAGCGAGTACGCCTTGGCGCCGTCGACCGTGACGGCCTCCAGGGTCGCGGTGGAGGCGGTGTCGTCCCCGCCCGTGCCGCCGGATCCCTGGTAGAGCAACGTGTTCCCGTCGCCGGTCTGGTCGTAGATCCGGGTGATCGTGCAGATCGTGCCCGCGCAGAACGCGTCCTGCGTCGCAGCGTTCGCGACCCCTCCGGCGGAGGCGACGTCGATGTCCTTGTACGTGCTGTCCGACGCCCGTTCGACCTGGTAGAGCGCGCCGTCGTACGCGGCGAACAGGGCGCGGGTGGTGCTGTGCGCCGCGACGCACGGCGTGCCGGCGGCGGCGTAGATGTCGCAGGGTTCTTGGGTGGCCGCCTGCGAGGTGCCGGTGGACGCGACCAGGCTGGTGCATACGAGTGCGAACGTGGTCAAAGCGGCGAGCAGGCCGCCGCGCATTCGGCGTGGTGTGGGTAGGGCGAGCAACATGAACTCCTTCGTTCATCATTGCCGGGGTGACGGGGAATGTTAATGCTCACAATGCATCGAGCGCGGTTCAGCCGTCACTATCATCGAACGTTGCGTAGCCGTCAAGGTTCTGCGAGGGAGATTTTGTGAACGCGCACATGCTCTAGTGTCATAGGGGACACCGCATCCCAACCTTGGAGGCTCCACCGTGCGCACGCTGCGTATGGCACTCGTCGCTCTGGTCGCCACGTGCGCCGCCGGATGCGCGTCGCTGACCGTCGGATCCGGCTCCACGACCGGCGAGTCGTCCTCAGCGTCGCCGCAGACCCGCTCCGGAGTGCTGGCTGCCGTGCACGATCCGGGCCAGGTCACCGGAACCGTGCCCGCCACCTGCCACGTCCGCCCGGGCCCGGAGCCGGACCCGCAGTGCACGCCGGGCGCCATCGACCCCGCCGTGACGCAGCAGAACATCTCCACCACCATCTGCCGCAGCGGCTACACGGCCAAGGTGCGCCCCTCGACCGGCCAGACCAACAAGGCGAAGGCCGCGCTGTACAAGTCCTACGGCATTCCGTCCGGCGACGTGAGCGAGCTCGACCACCTCGTCAGCCTCGAACTCGGCGGCGCCAACGACATCAAGAACCTGTGGCCCGAGGTCGGCTCCCTGCCCAACCCGAAGGACAAGGTCGAGAACGACCTGCACCGCGCCGTCTGCTCCGGCAAGGTCACCCTCTCCGCCGCCCAGCAGGCGATCGCCACCGACTGGATGACGGCGGAGAAGGTGCTCGGCCTGACCTCCTGAGCCCGACGCGTCAGCCCGCGTCGACCTGGCGCGGAGCCGTGAAGACCTGCTGGTGCAGGAAGAGCCGCGTGCCGACGCTGTAGGACGGGGTCACCGCGAAGACCACGTCGCCGTCCGGATCGCAGTGCTTCCACGGCCTCTGCGTGCGCGAATCGACCGGCCCCGGCACGTAGTCGAACGAGATCAGGCAGTTCTGGTCCAGTTCGAGCACGCGCCGCCGCAGCGCTCCGAACCGCTCGATCAGTTCGCTGACGTTGTACAGGGCCGGCTCGGTCGGGGTGAACTGCTGCAGGCTGCCGTGGATCTTCGCCGGATCCTCGTCGTTGTGGATGGCCCAGAGGAAGTTGGTGAGCCACTCCGCGCGCGATCCGAGGTCGGGAGCGCCGTGGTGCTTGCGGTCGTAGATGCGGGTGTACGCGTGGTCGATCTGTTCGAACAGGGTCTTGAATCGGTCGGCGAGGTCCTGGCGCTGCTGGTCGTCGAGCGTCAACGTGTCCGGCGCCGCCTCCTTGAAGCTCTGTTCGAGGACCTTGGTGAACCGCTTGTCCAGGTCCTCGAACTTGTGCTCCAGGGCCAGGATCCGCGCGTTCGCCGCGCTGAGCCGCGCCGTCTCCGTCCTGCTGGCCGCGAACCACTGATCCAGCGTGCTGCCGAATTGCGCGAACAACGCCCGGAAGCTCGACTGCTCCTGCGGACTGGTCATGCCTCTCCCTCGTCTAGCTGAAGCGGATGCTGGTCCGCAGTTCGATGCCGGTCTTCACGTCGCGCGCCGTCGCCTCGACCTCGGTGCCGCCGAAGTGCATCGTCATCTCGACGCGACGGCCGGCCGGCGGCATGGCGGCCGTGGAGGACATGTCGAGCGTCAGGTTGCCCACCTCGCGGCACGTGGCGTCGTTGAGGTAGCGCGGATCCGTCGTCTCCGCGGTGAACAGGCGCAGCGTCATCTCGCGCTGGCCCGCGTTGATCGGGTAGTAGTCGCGGACGACCTTGTGGCCGGGTTCGACGACGTCCCCGGCGCCGACGAACACGTCGAAGCGGTTGTTGCACAGCGGCGTGCCGTCGTACCTGATGACCTTGTCCTCCGGACGGTCGCGCATCTCGTCGAAGGGCTGTGCGACGCCGACGCCGTAGGTGAACCTGCTGCGGCGGCCGCTGATCGTGGCCGGGTTCAGGCCGTAGTGCACGGCGCCCGCCAGCACGGCCTGGGACGGGTACGCCGGGATCATGAGCTCGACCTTCGGCTCCAGATGCTCGCGCAGCCGCTGCTGGAGGTACGGGGACTGAGCGAATCCGCCGACCAGCAGCACGCGGTTGAGCGAGCGCTGCCCGACCTTGCGGTTCTGCGCGTCGACCAGCTTCAGCAGCGGCCGCACCACGTGGTCGAACGCGTCGGTGATCTCGTCGGGGGAGATGACGATCTCGTCGTCCACGCCGTTCTGGAGTTCGCCGAGCCGCCGCCGGTTCTCGTCGGTGAGGAGCCGGAAGAGCCGGTGGCTCAGCTGCAGGATGATCGGGCGCTTCTGGCCGGGCTCGAACTCGCGCTTCGCCCGCTCCCAGTCGTCCATCATCGCCGCGAAGGCCGCCGGCTCCTTCCGCTTGACCGTATCCACGAACTCCGCGCCCAGCCTGCGCGGGATCACCGTCTCCAGCAGCTGCCGGTCGATGTACGTGGACCCCAGGCTGCCGCCGTCCGTGTAGCCGATCTCCGTCAGGCCGTCGGCCGTCTTCTCGTACGCGGTGATGTCCACGGTGCCGCCGCCCGCGTCCACGACCATGAACCGGTCGCCGACGTCCCCGACCTCGGAGTAGCCCCCGTCGAAGCGGCAGTACAGGGCCGCGACCTCGGGTTCGACCGCGATCAGCAGCCGGTCGGTGTCGGCCGGCAGCCCGGCGGCGACCGCGCAGTCGCGCATGATCTGCCGCTCGCGGTCCTTCCAGATCGCCGGGACGGTCAGGCACCAGGTGATCTCGTCCTCGGCCACGCCGCTGCGCGCGATGATCTGCTCCAGCGTGAACCGGTAGAAGGAGCGCAGGTACGCGGTGATCAGTGTCTGCGGCGACCGGCCCGGACCGGCCGCGGCGCCGCTCCCGGCCGCGTCCTCGGGCGGCAGCAGCCTCATCTTGAACCGCTCGGCGTACTCGTACTCGGGGTGCTCGCGCGACTCGGTCTGGAACAGCTTCTGCGCCTCGTAGCCCCAGGCGACCACGCCGCCGGAGCCGTCCAGCAGCAGCGCTGACAGGTTCTTGACATAGGTCGTCGGCTGGGAGGTCCAGTTGTCGAACATGTAGATGTTCCGGCGGGTGGGCTCGTCGTCCCGCGCACTGGAGAACGCCCAGGCGAAGCCGGTGCCGTGCGTGCCGAAGTCGATCGCTGCGACGATCCTGGCCATCGCCCGTCCTTTCCTTGGAGGTACGTCGTCGAGGGGTCGTCAGGTCCGGGGCCGCGGGCTCACGGCGGGGCCTTCCACGGCGGATTGAACGGGATCACCGGCCGCGAACCGCGCGGGCCGCGGCCGTCCAACGGCCCCAGCGGCAGCTGCGCGGGACTCGGGCGGCCCGCGGGCGGCGGCCCGAACCGGACCTCGCCGCGGCCGCGCAGCGCGTGCGCCCAGCGCGCGGCGTGCGGCCGCGTGCCGCGCGGCCCGGCGGCGTCCGCGAAGCACGCGGCGACGGCGGCGGCGATGGGTTCCGGCAGGTCCGGCGGCAGGTCGAGCGGCTGACCCGGAGTCACGTACGCGTTCGAGCAGAGCGTGCGCCCGATCGTCAGCGCGAGCTTGTAGCGGTCGCTGTCGAAGTCCGCGGCCGCCGAGGCCTGCTGCGGGTCCATCCAGTCGGGGGTGGTCACGGGGGCGAGCACCGGCGCCATCCCGGTCGGCGTCGGGCTGTCGCAGTCGATCAGGTAGATCTGCGGCGGGATCCCGGGGCTCCACAGCAGATTGTTCATCGAGATGTCGCCGACGACGATCCCGTGGTCGTGCAGCACCCGCATGAGGCCCGCGAAGGACTGCGCGATGTCGATCCGGCCGTGCGTGTCCAGCGGCGTGATGTCGCCCCACGTGGGCCGGTGCTGGAACAGCAGGTACTGCAGCTCGCGGGGCCGGGCGCCGGCCTGCGTGCGGCCGATGAACGTGCCGGGGATCTCCTTCATCAGGCAGCCCACGGTCCTGCCCTGCTTGGTCACCCGGGCGATCGGCCACGCGGACTGCCGGAACAGCGCCTCGCGTTCGAGCGCGTCCAGCGTCCGCGGGAAGGCGACCAGCGCGTCGAGCGCGGCCCCGTTGACGTTCGGCGAGAAGTACTGCTTGAGCACTTCGCCGGGCCGGTTGACAATGCGGAACACGTCGGCCTGGCCGCCGCGGCCGAGCCGGTCGCCGAGCTTGAGCGACGCGAGGGGAACGTCCACGGCGCTCACGGCACCCACACGCAGACGGCGCTGCGGTCGTCGCTGTAGGACTGCGCGCGGAAACTGAGCTGCCAGTGGAACTCGGGGAGCGAAGGCACCCGTCCGGCGCCCCACCACTCGGCGAGCTGGTCGCGGACGCTGCCGTTGACCATCGGGTTGCCCAGGCCGTCCGTGCACAGCAGCAGCACGTCGCCCCGCTCCAGGGTGACGACCGTGGCTTCGACACGGTCGGCGTGCGCGGGCAGTGCGTCAGTGCGCGTACTCATGATCTCCGAGCTCTCCGGCTTCGGTTCGGACGCCAGGCAGGAGAGCCAGACACCGTCGCGCAGCACGGCGGCCGTGCTGTCGCCGACGCTGAAGACGACCGCCCGCGCCGGGTGCTCGTCCGTGCCGGGGACGACGAGCGCCGCGACGAGGGTCGTGGAGAACTGCTCCGGAGCCTCGCCGCGTTCGGCCGCGACGACGCGCAGTCCGGCGGCGATGTCGGAGGTCGTCGCCCGGCACGCGTTCGTCAGCGCCGTCGTCGGCTCGGTCGCGAGCAGGGCCTTGAGACGCGTGGTCACGTGCTGCCGGGCCAGTCGGCAGGCGGCGGCGGAACCGACGTGCGAGTGCGCGCAACTGCCGACGCCGTCCGCGACCGTCGCCAGCAGGATCGGCCCGCCCACGGACGTGGACTGCTTGCGCTCCATCGTCCACAGGGCCACCGAGTCCTGCCGCACGACCTTGAACGTGCGGTGGTCCTCGCCGCGGATGGACACGGCCCGCGCGACCAGGCCGCCCACGGTGCCGCCGTCGACGACCGTGTCGGGGACCGATTCGGCCATCGCGGGCAGCGGGCACGGCGCCGCCGCGTTCGAGGGGTGCCCGACCAGCACGAGCGGCTCGGCGATCACCGGCGGCGCCGGCTCGGCCGGGGTCTCCTCAGGGTCCTGCGACGTCAGGTCGAGGACCGGGCGGGTCGGCGCCCCGTCCTCGCCCGGCTCGGAGATCTCGTCCTCGAGCATGCGAAGTCCCCGCTCAGACGAGCGGAGCGGTGATCGTGGTGAAGCCGGGCACCTGGTCCGGCATCGCCAGCGTCGCGCCGCCGCTCGGGTCCGCCGCGGACTGCGTGCCGGAGTTGACGATCGAGCGCACCAGGGACTGCGCGAACTCGCTCAGGGCGGCCGCCGGGCTCAGCGAGTTGTCGGCGATGAAGGCGCGCTCCCGGCCCACCTGCCGGATGACCGCCTCGTCGGCCGCGCCGAAGCCGAAGGCGAGCAGGTTCGGGTTCGCCGACCACGTCGGGTCGGTCAGCATCGCGAACTCGCCCTGCCACGGGGTGCCGGGGTTGGGCTGGCCGTCGGACAGGAAGAAGACCGCGGGCCGGAAGACCTGGTGCCCCTCCTTCTTGAGCCGCTCGACGTCGTCGCCGATCGCCTTGCGCAGCGTGGTGAACGCGGCGGCGTAGTTGGTGCCGCCGCTCGCCTGCAGCGCCGGGACGGACGTCACGGTGCTGATGTCGGACAGCTCCAGCAGGATCTCCGCCTGGTCGGAGAAGCCGATCAGGCAGAACCTGGTCTTGTCGGCGACGACCGGGATGCTGCCGATCTCGTTGCGCAGATCCTTCATCGCGGTGTTGATCGACTCGATCGGCACCCCGGCCATCGAGCCCGACTCGTCGCAGACGAGGTAGAACGGGAGAACCTGCAGACTCATGACCCCTCCAAGTGGCGGCGCGCGGCGCGCTCGAGTGCCTTCGGGAAAGGGTCTGACGGACAGCGAGGGCGGACCGGCTGGGCTGACCGGGTGAATCGGGCCGTTCGCTTGGCGCGGCTCCGGGGCGCGTGATCAAATTATCGCGAAACACCCTATTCAAGGAGAAATGCGATGACGCAAGACTCTGCCACGTCCGCACCGGGCTTCGCGCACGACATCCTGCCGCTGTTCCGTCCGGTGGACATCGAGCACATGGCGCCGTTCGGGGTGCAGCTCGATCAGTACTCGTACATGTCGGTGCCCGCGAACGCCGAGCGGGTGTACGGCTCGATCGAGGCCGGGCGGATGCCGCCGGAGAGCGACGCGGCCTGGTCGGACGATCAGCTCGACCTGCTGCGCGCCTGGATCGACGGCGGACTGCGGCCGTAGCCGAGGTCCGGCCGAGGCTCAGCTCAGCGCGACGGCGGCCTCCGCGGTCTGCGGCACGAAGGTGAGCGACTCCTGGAAGTAGAGCCGCACGGTCTCCGCGTCGTGCGCGAGGTAGCCGATCGACACGTCCTGGCCGAGGTGCAGTTCGTAGTCGCCGCCGCGGGTGCTCAGCAGCAGCCCGGACTCGATCGCGGGGGCCCAGACGATGTCGCCGTCGTCGCCGAGGATGCGGGTGATGTGCTGCCGGATCGGGTAGCCGTGGTCCGTGGTCTCGGCGACGGCGGTATACGCGTCGGCGGACAGCAGCAGCCGGTACGGGCCCGCGACACCGGCCAGCCGCAGCGCCGTGAGCGCCTTCGCCACGGCCACCGGGTACTCGCGCGGGTCGGCCGGCAGCGCGACGGCCGGGTTCGAGGCCGCCTGCCGGATCCCGGTGATCCCGGCCGCCGCGAAGCCGTCCACGATCGCCCGGTCCTCGGCGTACGCGAGCTGCTTGGCGGCGTCCTTGACGGGCTGCCAGTCCGCGTCCTTCGCCCCGCGCGCGACGGCGTCCACCGCCGAGCGCTGCACGGTGAACGGGACCCGGAACTGCACGACGCCGGCCACCTCGTAGCAGCCCGCCTGCACACCGGGGCTCGGCGCGTCCAGTTGCCGGATGTGCCCGGTGCCGACGGCGGCGAAGGCGAGACCGGACGGACCGAGCACGTCCACGGCCCGGCGCGCGGCCACGTGCTGCTCGAAGGTGCGGCGCGCCTCGGCCTCGATGTCGGTCCAGGCCTCGGCGGAGATCGGGGCGAGTTCGCGGTGCAGGTTGTTCACGATGCCAGGCTCCTTCTCAGGCTTCCGACGCCGAGCGATCCGTCGGCGGCGATGGTGGCGGCGGCCGCGGGCGGTTCCGGCGGGTCGTCGAGGAAGTCGGCACTGGGGCAGAAGAACAGCAGGCCGGTGACCGCGGTGGAGAACTCCAGGATGCGGTCGGTGCGTCCCGGCACGTCGCCGAGGAACATGTTGCGCAGCATCCGCTCGGTCACGTCGGGGGTGGCCGAGTAGCCGATGAAGTACGTGCCGAACTCGCCGGAACCGACCCGGCCGAAGGGCATGTTGTCGCGCAGGATCTGCCGCTCGCGCCCGTCCTGCTCGACGATCGTGGTCAGCGCCACGTGCGAGTCGGCGGGCTTCGCGTCGTCGTCGAGCTCGATGTCGTCGAGCTTCGTACGGCCGATCGCCTTCTCCTGCTCCTCGACCGGCAGCCGGTTCCAGGCCGTCAGGTCGTGCAGGTACTTCTGCACGATGACATAGCTGCCGCCCGCGAAGTCCGGGTCCTGGTCCGCGGGCACCAGCGCGGCCGCGAGCGCGGCGGGCCCGGTCGGGTTCTCGGTGCCGTCGACGAAGCCCATCAGGTCGCGCTCGTCGAAGTACTTGAAGCCGTGCACCTCGTCCACCACGCGCGCCGCCGCGCCGAGCCGCCGGGTGAGCTGCCCGGCGAGCTCGAAGCACAGGTCCATCCGCCGCGCGCGGATGTGGAAGAGCAGGTCGCCGGGCGTGGCCGGGGCGGTGTGCCGGGGCCCGGCGAGCGGCCGGAAGGGGTGCAGCTCGGCCGGCCGCGGTCCGCCGAACAGCCGGTCCCAGGCGTCCGAGCCGACCCCGGCGACGACGGTCAGCCCGCCGTCCGGAATCCGGAAGCCCACCGAACGGGCCAGCCCGGACAGGTCGGCGAGGGTGTCCCGGACGGCCTCCTCGCCGCCCGGCTCGATCGTCGCCACCAGGAAGATCGCCGACGCGGTGAGCGGGGAGAGCACCGGCTGCGGTTCGGCTGGCAGGGTCACGGGCGCTCCTCGCCTCGGGATGCGGCACGGATTCCAGACCAATCTAAGGGACCGGATGGGTTCGCGCCCGGGCTCCGGACGTACCATGGAATCGATCTCGTGTTTGGATCGGCCCGAATCGATCGGTGTGAGAGATGGAATTACGCCATCTGAGGTATTTCCTCGCGGTCGCCGACACGCGCAACTTCACTCAGGCGGCGGCGAACTGCTTCGTCGCCCAATCGGCCCTGAGCCAGCAGATCGCCCGGCTGGAGAAGGAGGTCGGCGCGGTCCTGTTCAGCCGGACCAGCCGCTCGGTGCGGCTCACGGCGGCCGGCGAACTGCTGGAGCCGCTGGCCCGCCGGATCCTCGCCGACGTGGACAACGCGCAGGCCGAGCTGGACGCGCTGGCCGGGCTGCGGCGCGGCGAGCTGCGGCTCGGGCTGGTGCAGACGCACGCGTGCCCGATCGACCTGGTCCGGGCCGTGGCGGACTATCACGCGCGCTATCCCGGCATCGATCTGCACGTGGTCAACGCGCCGAGTTCGGAGATGGCCGCGGCCGTGCAGACCGGCGCGCTGGACGTCGCCGTCGTCGGTCTGGCGCCGCGGCAGATCCCGGAGGGCCTCGACCATCGGGTGCTCGGCAACGACCCGCTGGTGCTGGTCGTCCCCGGCGGCCATCCCCTCGCCGGCCGGGACGTCGTCGATCTCGCCGATCTGGAGTCCGGCAGCCGCCAACTGATCCAGTTCGCGCGCGGCAGCGGTCTGCGACGCCAGGTCGAGTCCGCTTTCGAGCGCGCCGGGGTCGAGCCCGGACAGCACTTCGAGGTCGCCCAGATCCACGACATGGTGCAGCTCGCCGCCGCCGGAGTCGGCATCACCGTCGTCCCGCGCTCGTCCGTCCGCGCCGCGCTGCCCGACGGTGCGAAGATGCTCCGCATCGCGGATCCGTCCGCGGTCCATCACGTGTCAGTCGTCTACGACGAATCCCGGCTCGCCCCGGCCGCCGCGGCGTTCCTGCACATCCTCCCGAAAGAGAGGTCCCCGCAATGACCTTCCACTGCGCAGTCCTCGACGACTACCAGGGCGTATCGCAGACGCTCGCCGACTGGAGCCCGCTGGACGGGCGGGTCGAGGTCAAGGTGCTGCGCGAGTACATCGGCGACCGCGAACGGCTCGTCGCGGCCCTCGAGGACTGCGAGATCGTGGTCGTGATGCGGGAGCGCACGCCGATCGACGCCGAACTGCTGCGCCGGCTGCCGAAACTGCGGCTGCTGGTCACGTCCGGGATGCGCAACGCCGCGATCGACCTGCGGGCCGCCGCCGAGCAGGGCGTGACCGTGTGCGGCACGGAGAGCAGCAGCACCCCGCCGGTCGAGCTGACGTGGGCGCTGATCCTCGGGCTGGCGCGGCACCTGCCGGTCGAGGGGCGGGCGCTGCGCGAAGCAGGACCCTGGCAGAGCACCGTCGGCCGGGATCTCAGCGGACGTACACTCGGGCTGCTCGGCCTCGGCAAGATCGGCTCGCGGGTGGCCGCCGTCGGCAAGGCGTTCGGCATGCACGTCCTCGCCTGGAGCGAGCACCTGACGGCGGAACGCGCGGCCGCGGCCGGTGCCCAGCTCGCCTCGGGCAAGCACGACCTGTTGCGCAGCAGCGACTTCCTCTCGATCCACCTCGTCCTGTCCGACCGCACGCGCGGCCTGCTCGGCGAGACGGAGCTGCGTGCGATGAACCCGCACGCCTTCCTCATCAACACTTCCCGCGCCGCGATCGTCGACGAGGACGCCCTGCTGCGTGCGCTGCGCGAAGGCTGGATCGCGGGGGCCGGGCTCGATGTGTTCGGCACTGAGCCCCTGCCCGCAGACGATCCGCTGCGCACGCTGCCGAACGTGCTGGCCACCCCGCACCTCGGCTACGTGACGGAGCGCAACTACCGCACCTTCTACGGACAGGCCGTCGAGGACATCGCCGCCTACCTCAGCGGCACCTCGGTGCGTGTCCTTCAGGCGCGGTAGTCGCGCGTTCGTATGACTACGAGACCGTCAGGGTGATGCCGTCCGCGGAGCTGTAGGTGCTGCCCGCGGTGATGGCCGTGGTCGTGCCCGCCACGGTCATCGTCACGGTCTTGCCGGTCGGCGCGGTGATCTTCGCGTCGGAGGCGATGACCAGCTTGCTGAGGTGGCAGGTGCCGGTGACCTTCCACGCGGAGCCGCTGCCGAGGGTGACGATGACGCCGTTGTTCACCACCGCGCTCGGCGTGTTGGTGACGATGCCCATCTCGGTGTAGTTCGACGAGTCGATCGTGCTCACGTCGTGCTTGGCCGTGCTCGCCGTGATCACGCCCTCTACGGTCGAGTCGTCGAAGGTCAGGACCATGTTCAGGCCTTCGCGGATGCCGTTGTAGAAGTCGCCGGTCAACTTGATGTCGGTGAACGTCGCGACCGAGTCGGTGCTCGACGCCGTGGTCACGTCGAAGCTGCTGTCCTTGGTGATCGTGGCCGTCGGCTCGGTGTACGTGCCGGTGTTCTCCAGCACGCCGTCCACCATCACCGGACCCGGGTCGTCGTTCGTGATGACCTGCATGATGATTCCGTTGGCGGGTTTGAGCTTCGCGCCGCCGGAGCCGTCGACTGTGATGCCGACCTCCTGGCCCTTGTTCAGGAACGTGGCCATCTTCGTGTTGACGACGGTTCCGCCGCTGATGTCGAGGGTGCCCGCGCCGTGCCACATGAAGCCGAAGCGCCGCGAGTTGATCACGCAGTTGCGCTCGGGGATCGAGGCCAGGTCCGCGGCGGTCAGCCCGAGCGAGGCCGAGGTGTTCAGGGCCTTGACGACCGAGCGCGTGCTGTCGCCGTAGTAGACGGTGCCGCCGCGGTTGACGGTCGCATAGCTGCCGACGTTGAAAGTCGAGCCGAGGAAGCGCTCGGTCGCCGAGCCGATGGCGTACGAGCCGTAGCCCGTGTCGCCGGTGTTCGTGACGGTGCAGTTGATCGCCGTCAGCACGCAGTCGCTGCCGGAGTCCGTGGACAGCACGCCCCACTGCTCGGAGGAGAGCCGCGAGTTCACGTACGTCGCGGTCGCCGCGCTGCCGAGGGCGATCGTCGTGCGCACGTTGCCGCCGAGGCCGAGCATCCAGGGCGCGGACTCCATCAGGTCGGTGGTGACGCTCGCGACGTAGTCGGACGGGAGAGTTCCGTCCACGCAGGTGATGTGCGAGTTCTTCACCAGCACGTTCGCGCCGTCGTTGGACACGACGGCGGTCCGCACGGCGCCCGCGTTGTTGATCGTGGCGCCGTCCACGACGAGCGTGGCGCTGCTGCCCGTGCCGACGATCGCGGCGCCGTAGCCGATGAAGTCGCAGCGGCCGTTTCCGTCGAGGCGGATGTCCGGGTTCGCCAGTGCGTAGGTTCCGTCGGTGACGTAGACGGCGTTGAAGCATTCGCCGGTCGATCGAATGCTGACGTTCTTCGCGAGGCTGGTCGTGAGCTTTCCGCCCTGGACCGCGGCCAGCACCGAACTGGCGCTGACCACGCCGCTGCCGCCGACGTACACGGCCTGCCGCAGCGGGAACGTGTAGTCGCCGAAGGTCACGTCGTTGGCCGTCGTCACGGTCAGCACGACGTCGCCGGTGTACGTGCCCGCCGCGATCGCGGTCGTGGTGCCGCCGGTCGCGGTGAGCTTCTCGCCCGCGTCCACGCCGTTGACGGTGAGGGTCAGGCTGTAGCCGCTGGGCGCCGCGAGCGCGCCGCCCGAGGCGATGACGAGTTTGCCGGTCCGCGTGGTCGTGGTGATCACCAGCGTGTCGCCGGAGGCCACCGAGATGCTGGACACGGTCTTCGTGCTCGAAGAACTGGAGGACGCGGCCGCCTTGGCGACGCCCGCGGTGAGGGCGGGCAGCGCCAGCGCGCCCGCGGCCGTGCTACCGGCCTTGATGAGGGAACGGCGAGTGGCAGTAGTCATAGCGAAGAGTTCAGCAGCCGCCGTGACCGCCGGGAAATCAAGAAAGCCGATAGGGCCGATATTCGAGCCGGATATTAAATCTTCTCCAGTTGGGAAACTCGATGCTCGCTGTGAACTTCAAGAGATTCCCATGATGCGTGCCTTCGAGCCGCGTAACCGACGTAGCTGTGGTGGCCCGCCGCGATGGCGACGATTCCGAAGACAGACCACGCGATCAGCACCACGAGGTGCAGCGCGGGTCCGTGCCCGTCGAAGTACGCGGTATTGCGCAGCAGGCTCGCTCCGGCGCCGGGCGGCAGTAGTTGGCCGATTTCGCTGACGGCCCGGGGGAGTAGTTCGGGCGCCGAGGTCACGCCGGAGAAGGGATTGCCGACGATGACGAGCATCACCGAACCGAGGGCCATTCCAGCAGGGCCGATCAATGCGATGAGCCCGGCGACGCTGGAGCTCATGGCGAACATCATGAGCGCCAGCGTGGCCAACGTCTCAAGGTGCTGACCTGGCAGTGCGCCGAGGTAGCCCTGCGTCATCGCGTACGCGGCGAGGGCGGTGAGCGAGCAGACGACGGCGAGGGCGGCGATCTGGCGCCAGGCCGGACGGAGGGCCACGAGCAGCGCGATCGCGGCCGCGACGACGAGGCTGCACATCGTCAGCGGCAGCATCGCGGAGCTGAGCACCAGGCCGCGCGGGTCCTTCGCGGCGGTCGGGACGACGTCGGACGACGCGACGGTCAGCTTCGTGCCGTGCACCGACGATTTCTCCGCGATCGTGTCCGCGACCTGCGTGATCAGCTGCGCGACCATCGGGCTGGCGGCGCTCGCGGTCAGCACGGTGAGCCGGCCGTCCGCCGGTTCCAGCGCGCCGTAGACCGCGCGGTTCTCGATCGCCTGCCGCGCGGCCGTGTCGGACCCGTACAGCGTGACGGTGAACGCGCCTGACTCGGCCTGGTCGAGCGCCAGCACCAGGCTCGCGCTCGCCGGGCCCGACTCGACCACGCCCAGCGGCAGGTCGCGCGGGGCGAGCCGGGACGCGGGCCAGGCGAAGGCGAGGACGGCGAGGACCACGATCACCGGCAGCAGGATCGTGCTGACCAGCAGCAGGCGCAGCGGCTTGCGCCGCCGGGACGCGTGCTCGGCGAGTGACATGCCACGACTCCAAACGACAATGAGCATTCTCTTTTCTTCCCAGTCTGCCCCGCCCGCCGGATTTATGCAAGACGAACGTTCGTTTTCCATTAGACTGGCGGCATGCCCAAGGTGAGCGAGCGGTACAAGGACGAGCGGCGCGGGCAGATCATGGACGCCGCGCGGCGCTGCTTCCTGCGCAACGGCTTCCGCGAGACCTCGATGCAGGACCTGTTCGCCGAGTCCGGGCTGTCCTCCGGCGCGTTCTACCGGTACTTCGCCGGCAAGGACGAGCTGATCATCGCGATCGCGCAGGACAACTTCCGCGAGGTCGTCGAGACCATCCACACCGCCGCCGAACAGTCCGAGGGCTCGCTCGGCGACGCGCTGGCGAAGGCCGTCGAGCTGGTCACGGCCAAGCACCGGGAGAGCGGCCACGGCGGCATCGCGGTGCAGGTCTGGGCCGAGTCGCTGCGCAACCCGCAGCTCGCGGCCGAGTTCACCGGCCTGCTCAAGAACGTGCACGCGGAGATAGAGGTCATGGTGTGCAGGCACCAGGAGGCGGGCACGCTCCCGCCGGAGGTGCCCGCCGAAGCGCTCAGCAGCGTCGTGCTCGGCATGGTGCCCGGGTACATCGTGCAGTTGGTGCTGCTCGGCCCGGAGGCCTCGACCGGAGTGGCGGAGGCCTTACGCGCCCTGTGGCCGAGCAGCGTCGCTGACTAAGAAATCTCCAACTCGAGTACGGTCCACGATTCGGCGGGCAGCACGGCGTTCGTCGCGCCGCCCCGGGTCTCCACCTGCTTGAGCTCGTCGAGCGCGTCGACGGAAGTGGACGTCATCGTGCGCGCGGCCAGCAGCGTGCAGGCGCCGAAGGACTCGTGGCTGACGGTGACCTCGGCGGATTCAGGGCCGCGGTTGGCCAGGAAGACCGCCGCGCGCCCGGCCTCGCGGTCGAAGGTCGCGGCGGCGCCGATCGAGGGCACCGCGCCGTGCCGATCCGTGGCCAGCGGCGCGCACTCGACGGCCGTACGCAGCGACGTGCCGGTCGCCGCGTACGCCGCGGCCGCGAACGGATGGAAGATCGGCTGCCGCGTGGCCGGACCGCCGGGCTCGGTCATGATCGGCGCGCTGACGTTGACCAGCAGCGACAAACAGGCGATCTTCACCCGGTCGGTGTGGTTCAGGATGCTGATGAGCAGGTCGCCGAGCACGACCGCGTCGAGGTTCAGATACGGGTCCTCGGTGATCCGCGGCGGCGTCAGCGAGAGGTCGCGTGCGAGCCCGGCGGGGGAGACGTCGGCCGCCGAGGACCAGACGTTCCACTCGTCGAGCGCGATCTGCAGCTTCTTCCCCGATCCACGACGCGCGGCGACGGCGTCCACGGTCGCTACGACGTCCTCGATGAACCTGTGCAGGCGATGCCCGGAGGCGAGATAGTCGCGGCGCGCTTGGGTCCCGTCGTAGTACGCGTGCATCGACATGTAGTCCACGACGTCGAGCGTGAGCTCGGTGACGGCGTCCTCCCACTGACCGAATGTCGACATTTCCCGGGACGACGATCCGCACGCCACGAGCTCGATCGACGGATCCACCAGCCGCATCGCCTTGCCCGCCTCGGCCGCGCGCCGTCCGTACTCGACCGCGGTCGTGTGCCCGATCTGCCAGTCGCCGTCCATCTCGTTGCCGAGGCACCACGTGCGCACGGCGTGCGGATCCGGAGTCCCATAGCCGACGCGCAGGTCGGAGAGCGTCGTGCCGCCGGGCACGTTGCAGTACTCGACGAGCTCGGCGGCCTCGCGCACTCCGGCGGTCCCGAGGTTGACGGCCATGATCGGATCCAGCCCGCGCCGGGACGCCCAGCGCAGGAACTCGTCCGTGCCGACCGTGTTCGGCTCCACGGTCCGCCACGCGAGGTCCAGCCGGGAGGGCCGCTCGTCCACCGGGCCGATGCCGTCGCGCCAGTCGTATCCGGACACGAAGTTGCCGCCCGGGTATCGCACGAGGCCGACACCGAGCTCGTCGATCAGCCCGGCCACGTCGCCGCGGAATCCGTCGGCGTCCGCGGTCGGGTGCGTCGGCTCGTGGATCCCGGTGTAGACGCAGCGGCCCATGTGCTCCACGAAGCTGCCGAAGATCCGGCGGTCGATCTCGCCGATCTCGAAGGCCGGGTGCACGACGACGCGCGCCGTCGGGTCGCTCATCGGGAACTCCCAGCGAGTAGGCCGCGGATGAAGTGCCGCTGCAGGAAGACGAACAGCAGGATCGTGGGGATCGTCGCGAACGTGCACGCGGCCATCAGCTGGCCCCACAGGTCGGCACTGCTCGTGGCCCCCTGCGCGCCGCTGACGTTCGAGTTCAGCCCGGCCAGCAGGATCGCGAGCGTCTGGTGGCTCTGGTCGTTGACCGCGACGATCGGCCACACCAGGTCGTTGTAGATGTTGAACAGCGACAGCACGGCCATCGCCGCGAGCGCCGGACGCAGGATCGGCACGCAGATCGAGCGGAACACGCGCAGCGGCCCGGCGCCGTCGATGCGTGCGGCGTCGATCAGCTCGTCCGGGATCTGCTCGATCGTCTGCCGCATCCAGAACACGCTGAACGCGTCCACCGCGCCGGGCAGGATCAGCGCCTGGTACGAGTTGATCCAGCCGATCTGGCTCATCTCCAGCAGCAGCGGCACGATCAGCACCAGCGTCGGCAGCATCAGCGTGAGCAGCACGAAGCCGAACAGCACGTTCTTGCCCGGGAAGTTGAACTTCGCGAAGCCGTACCCGGCCAGCGGGCTGAACACCATCAGCAGCCCGCCCTTGACCACGACGACGATCATCGTGTTCAGCAGCGCGTGCACGATCGGGACGTTCGCGAACATCCCGGTCCAGTTCCGCAGCGTGGCCTGCGCCGGGTTGAAGCCGAGCGGGTCGTCCAGGATGCTCACGCCCGGTTTGAACGAGGACGTGACCATCCAGTAGATCGGGTACAGGAACGCGATCGCGGCCAGCAGCATCGCCAGGTAGCCGAGCGTCCGGCGCGTTCTGATGACGGTCATTCTTCCCCCTTCGAGCGCAGTACCCGCACCGCGACCAGCGAGAGCAGGAAGACGAGGACGACCAGCAGGAAGGAGTTGGCCGCGCCCGTGCCGAGGTCGGAGTTCTCGATGTGCTGGTAGAGGTAGAGCCCCGAGGTGGTCGTGCTGTTGTAGGGCCCGCCCTGGGTCAGGACGTACGGTTCGAGGAACATCTGCGAGATGCCGAGCGTGGAGATCACCAGGAAGAAGCCGATGTGCCTGCGCACCATCGGCACGGTGATCGACCAGAACATCCGCCAGGCCCCGGCGCCGTCCAGCGCGGCCGCCTCGTACAGGTGCTCGGGGATGGACTGCACGGCCGCGAGCATGATGATCAGCGCGAAACCGCTGGTCTTCCACAGGATGAAGATGGCGATGGACGGCTTGGCCCAGGTGGTCGTGGTCAGCCAGCCGACCGCCGGGAGCCCGAAGAAGTGCAGGATCGCGTTCAGCACGCCGAAGCGCTGGTCGAAGATCAGGATGAACGCCTGGGCCATCGCGGCGAGCGGCGTGACGTACGGGACGATCACGATCGTGCGCAGCGACTTGGTGAACCGCAGCTTCGCCCGGGTGAGCAGGCTGGCCGCCGCGACGGCGAGCACGGTCTGCGCGGGCACGATGAGCAGCCAGAGGATCCCGGAGTTGCCCAGCGAGGACCAGAACTGCGGGTTCGTCAGCAGATACGTGTAGTTCGAGAAGCCGACCCAGTGCAGCTGCCCGCCGCCGTGCCAGTCGCTGAAGCTCAGCTCCAGGGCGTAGATCATCGGGTACGCGCTGAACGCGGCGAAGATGACGAAGAAGGGCGCGATGAACAGGTAGCCCCACCACCAGTCGCGCGGCATTCCGCGGCGGCGGCGTGGCCCGGTCCCGGGCGCCCCGACGCCGCGGGCCGACTCGGCGGTCCGCGGCGCCTTGGTGTTCCACGTGGTCAGGGACACAACGACCTCACGTGCGATCGACGAGGTTGGTCTTGATGCCGGACACGGACTTGCTGATCACGTCGTCGACCGACATCTTGCCATCCATCAGCAGTTGGAGATTCGGGCCAAGATAGCTGGTTCCGGCCTGGTTGAACCAGGTCGGGACGTGGTAGCCGGCCGGAATGGCGAGCGAGGCCTGCGAGGCCACGTTCCACAGCGAGGTGTTGCCCAGCTGCGGCAGCGCCTTGAACAGCGGCGTCCCGCCCAGCGCGCTCTTGACCGAGGGCAGCGCGGTGTTCAGGCCGTTCGGGTAGACGGTGTTGCTGCCGAAGACCTGCTTGATGCCCTCGGCGCTGTAGATCGCGTGCTCGTAGAACAGCCAGGCCAGCTGCGGGTTCGCGGCCTTCGCCGGGATGACGAAGGAGCTGCCGCCCATCACGCCGGAGCGCGCGCCGCCGGAGGTCCACGCGGGCAGCTGGGAGACGCGCCACTTGCCCGAGCTCTTCGTCAGCGCGGTCTGCACCAGGAAGTTGAACCAGATCGCCCAGGGCACGATGCTGATCGTCCCGTTGTCCGCCAGCGCGATCTGCGAGGTGCTGGCGAACTTGCAGCGCGCGCCCAGGTTCTCGTCGACGATCGTCTTGATCCAGGTCAGCGCGTTGCGGTAGGCGTCGGTGTCGATGGTCAGGTTGCCCTTCGCGTCGACCAGCCCGGAGCCCTGCTGCTGGCTGACCAGCATCATCAGCCACTGCATGCCGAGGGTCGGGTCCTGCTCCAACGGGATCGGCCGGGCGTTCGGGTTCTTCCCCTTGACCGCGCGGGCCGCGTCCAGCAGCGCGTCGTACGAGGTGAGCTGGGTCGGGTCCACCCCGGCCGCCGCGAGGATGTCCTCGCGGTAGAAGAACAGGCCGGGGTCGGTGTCCCAGGGGATGCCGACGAGCTTGCCGTCCACGGTGTTCACGTCGAGCTTGTACTGCACGGTGTCCGAGACGTACGGCTTCATCAGGCTGGCCAGGTCGTAGAGCTCGTCGGCCTGCGCGCCCACCGCGCCGTCCGCGGCGAAGGAGCCGTCCGGCACGCCGGTGCCGCTGATCAGCGTCGGGGCGAGCTTCGTGTTCACGTCCACCCCGACCAGGTTCAGCTTCACCTGCGGGTACTTCGCGTTGAACGAGGGCACGACGGTCTTGAAGACCTTCAGCAGGTCGTCGTCGTTGAACCAGAGGGTCGCGGTGCCCTTCGCGGCCGCGCTCGGGGACGCGGTCAGGGCCTTGCCGGTGGCCGAGCCGCCGCCCGGCGCGCAGGCGCTGAGGCCCGCGACGGCGGTCGCGCCGATACCGAGGAACTTGAGCGCGCTGCGCCGCGATAGACCGCGCGCGGGCATTTCGTCGATTGACATGGACGGTCTCCTTTGACCTGGGGGGATGACTGCTGACTGACTACGATTCGGTGCCGGGGGTGGCCGCGCGCACGATGGTCCAGCTGTGCGGCGGCAGGGTGAGCGCGGTGCCGTGTCCGTCGGCGGAGGCGGACGTGTCGAGCCGGGTCAGGCCGACGTCCGCCGCGGTCGCGTGGTCTCGTGGTCCACGGTCGTCGGCGGCGAGGTGCTGGGCGGACATTGTCGTCCATCCCTGGAAATCCCGGTGCCGCAGGTCCACGGCGACGGGGTGCGCCGCACGGTTGGTGAGGAACACCGCGACGTCGCCGGTCGCCGGGTCGTGCGTGGCGGCGGCGGCCACGGCGGGCACGTCGCCGTAGCGGCGGGTGGAGAGCTCGGCCGCCTGGACCCGGGTGACCAGGCTGTGCCCGCGCGCGGCGGAGGCGACCGCGGCGAAGGGGTGGAAGGTCGGCTGGCGCCAGACCGCCCCGCCGGGCGCGGTCATGATCGGCGCGATCACGTTGACCAGCTGCGCGAGGCAGCCGATCTTCACCCGGTCCGCGTGGTTGACCAGGCTGCTCAGCAGGTCGCCGACGACGACCGCGTCCAGCGCCGAGTACTGGTCCTCGATGCGCGGCCCGGCGACGTCGATCTCCATCGCCTCGGTGCCCGGGTACCGGCTCTGGTACCAGACGTTCCACTCGTCGAAGGAGATGTCGACCCGCCGCGCGTTCTTGGTCCGGCGCCGGGCCGCGACCGCGTCGATCGTGGCGACCACGTCCTCGATGAACGAGTCCATGGACGCGCCGGAGGCCAGGAAGCTGTCCCGGTCGCCGTCGTGCTCCTGGTAGTACGCGTGCATCGAGATGTAGTCCACGTACTCGCCGGCCGCCTCGAGGACCGCCGACTCCCAGTACCCGAACGTCGGCATGTCGTGCGAGGAGCTGCCGCAGGCCACGAGCTCGATGTCCGGGTCCACCAGCCGCATCGCCTTCGCGGTCTCGGCGGCCAGCGCTCCGTACTGCTCGGCGGTGGTGTGCCCGGTCTGCCAGGGGCCGTCCATCTCGTTGCCGAGGCACCAGAGCTTGACCTCGTGCGGCTTGAGCGCGCCGTTGCGGCGGCGCCGCTCGGACCATTCGGTGCCTTCGGGGACGTTGCAGTACTCGACCAGCGCGGCAGCGTCGAGCACCCCGCCGGTGCCGAGGTTGACCGCCATCATCGGCTCCACGCCGCGCGCCCGGGCCCAGCCCATGAACTCGTCCGTGCCGACCTGGTTCGTCTCGATCGAGCGCCAGGCCAGGTCGAGCCGCCGCGGCCGCTGCTCGCGCGGGCCGATCCCGTCGCGCCAGTCGTAGCCGGAGACGAAGTTGCCGCCGGGGTAGCGCACCAGGGTCACGCCGAGTTCGCGCACCAGGGCGGACACGTCGCCGCGGAAGCCCTCCGCGTCCGCGGTCGGGTGGGTCGGCTCGTGGATCCCGGTGTAGACGCAGCGGCCCATGTGCTCGACGAACGAGCCGAAGAGCCGGTGGTCCAGCACGCCGCGGTGCTGTCCCGGGTCGAGCGCCACCACCGCGGCGCCGTGCTCAGTCATGTGCTTCCTCCTCTTTGGTTCCTACGTTGTACCCGCCGCAACCTGGCGCGTCAAGACCGCGCCGACAGCAGGGTTCTGCCGGTAGACTCCGGGATTCGACGGGGCGGCACGAAGGAGGCACAGTGAGCGAACCCACGTTGCACGACGTCGCGAAGCGCGCGGGCGTGTCGATCAAGACGGTCTCCAACGTGCTGCGCGGGGTCAGTTCGAAGGCCTCGGAGGCGACCGCCGCGCGCATCTACGCGGCGATCGAGGAGCTCAACTACCGGCCGAACCTGGCCGCGCGCAGGCTGCGCACCGGCCGCTCCGACGTGATCGCGCTCGCGGTGCCCGACCTGCGCAACCCGTACTTCGCGGAGGTCGCCACCTCGATGATCAGCGCGGCCCGCGAAGCCGGGTTCACGCTGCTCATCGAGGAGACCGGCGGCGACCCGGAGATCGAGCTGAGCGCCGCCGAGGGCCTGCACGACCCGATGATCGAGGGGGTCATCCTCTCCCCGCTGGCCATCGACTCCGCGAAGCTGGCCGCCCGCACCAGGCACCTGCCGCTCGTCCTGCTCGGCGAGCGCGACTATCCGGGCGGCGGGGACGACCACGTGCTCTTCGACAACGTCGAGGCCTCGTACCGGATCACCGGGCATCTGCTGGAGCAGGGCTACCGGCGCATCGGCGTGATCGGCAACCAGGACGACCCGCCGCACGCCACGGCCGTCAAGCGCCTGACCGGGCACCGCGCCGCGCTGCGCGAGGCCGGGATCCGCTTCCAGAAGCAGCTCGCGCCGACCGTCCCCGGCACGCCGTTCGGCAAGGCGATGGGCGCCGTGGCCGCGCGCAGGCTGTTCGAGCTGCCGAAACGACCCGACGCCGTGTACTGCTTCGCCGACGTGCTGGCCCTCGGCGCGCTGCGCGGCGCGTACGAGTGCGGTCTGCGCGCGCCGGACGACTTCGGACTGGCCAGCTTCGACGGTGTCGACGAGGGCAGGTTCTCCGTCCCCACGCTGACCACGATCGCCGTCGACTTCACCGACATGGCGAGTATCGCCGTCGCCGCCCTGGTCGAACGCATGCGCTCGAACCGCTCGATCCCCGACCGTGAGCTGCACTGCCGCTACGAACTCATCGTCGGCGAGAGCTCGCAGCGCCCCGTCTGAGTCCGGATCCCTCGAAGCGCGGGGGCTTGACCCGCCGCCGTGCCACAGGTACAACGTAGGAACCTCGACTGCGAGGTGCGGCCGCTTTCGTGATCATTCCCTGAATCTTCCTCGCTTGGAAGCAAGGTGATACCCGTGCGTCGACGACGCCGCATGCCCAGAATGCTCCTCGCCCTGCTCGCGATCCTCGCCTCCGTCACCGGCCTGACACTGCTGGCCGCCGGGCCCGCCGCGGCCGTGACCACCGGCAACGGATCGCTGGTCTACGCCTCGCCCGCGCAGGGCTCCTTCCCGGACAAGGGCGGGGCCACGTACTCGAAGATCGTCGTGCTCAAGCACAGCGGTTCGTACAACGGCGAGATCTTCGTGACCTACGACCAGCTCACGTACGTGAACGGCGTGCAGGTCTACCCGATCTACCGCAGCACCGACAACGGCGCGACATGGACCCACGTGACCGACATCGTGCCGTCCAGCAACTTCTCCACGCTGACCCGGACCTCGCAGCCGTTCCTCTACGAACTGCCGCAGGCCTCCGGCGGACTCGCGGCCGGCACGCTGCTGCTGGCCGGGAACATCATGCCGAGCGACGAGTCCAGCACCCGGATCGTGCTGTACAAGAGCACCGACCACGGGGCCACGTGGAGCCTGCTGAGCACCGTCGACACCGGCGGTCCGGCGACCTACGACCCGAGTGCGACCTCGACGACCACCTCGATCTGGGAGCCGTCGCTCAACCTCGACGCCAACGGCGACCTGGTCTGCTACTTCTCCGACGAGCGGCAGAAGGTCTACAACAGCAGCGGCGTCGACACCTCCGCGAGCATCCTGCAGGCCGTCTCGTACCACGTGTCCACCGACGGCGGGCAGACCTGGGGCGCCGAGGGCAACGTGGCCGCCATCCCGAACGACAGCGACCGGCCCGGGATGATCACCGTCACCAAGATGGGCAACGGCCAGTACATGGCGACGTACGAGGTCGTCAACGAACCGAGTCAGAGCGTGAACACGGCCGAGGTCTACTACAAGCTCTCCAGCGACGGCATCACCTGGAGCGCGAACAGTCTCGGCACGCAGATCAAGCTCGCCAACGGCCGCGGCATGGGCTCCTCGCCGTACGTGAAATGGGTACCTGCCGGCGGGCCGAACGGAACCGTCATCGTCTCGTCGAAGTGGGCCGTGGACAGTAGCGGCAACATCAGCGGCGGCCAGAACTTCTACGTGAACTACAACTACGGCCAGGGACCGTGGGAGCAGATGCCCTACGCGGTCACCTACGACGCGTCGGACACGCAGGGCGGCTACTTCGCCGGATTCGCGCAGTCCTTCGACACCAGCACCGACGGCCTCACGCTCTATCAGGCCACGAACGTCGAGAACACGACCAGCGGCCAGAACGACGTGCGCGTCGGCAGCATCCCGCTCAACGCGCACCACTACGAGGCCGAGCGCGCCACGCTGAACGACACCGCCCTCGTCTCCCAGGTGGACGCCGACGGAGGCAGCAAGGTCGGCAACATCAACAACTCCGACAGCACCGTGTCGTTCACGCACGTCAACGTCCCGACCGCGGGCACGTACACGGTGAACGTCCGCTACGACAACGGAACCGGCGCGACGAGCACGCAGAGTGTGAGTGTGAACGGCGGCACGGCGACGACGGTGAGCTATCCGGCCACAGTCGACTGGAACCGCTACGGATGGGCTCAGTTCACTGCGACGCTCAACGCCGGGAACAACACGATCACCTTCACGCACAACACGAGTTATGCCGAACTCGACTCGATCGACGTGTACCAAAGCGGCGCCGCGTCGTACGGCGAGTTCAAGTTGGTGAACCGCAACAGCGGCCTGTACCTGGAGATCCCGTCCGCGAGCACGACCGCGGGCACCCAGGCCGGGCAGTGGGGCGACACCAACAACCCGACGCAGGTCTGGCGCATCACGCCCACGTCCTCCGGCACGTCCTACACGCTCACCAACCTGAACAGCGGCCAGTTGCTCGACATCGCGAGCGCCTCGACCGCCAACGGAGCGGCGGCGGTGCAGGAACCGTCCAGCGGAGCCACGTCGCAGGACTGGACGTTCACGGCGACCGACTCAGGCTACGGATACGTCAAGAACGTCAACAGCAACCTGCTCCTCGAGATCTACCAGAACTCGACGGCCAACGGAGCGGTCGCGGACCAGTGGAGTTCGACCGGATACAACTGCCAGCAGTGGCTGCTGACGAAGCAGAGCATCCAGTAGTCGCGCACCACGCCTAGGCCATCATCGCCGGGTCGTTGCCGTTACGTTGAGGGTGCGGCAACGGTCCGGCGATGGTGCACGTCGTCGGCGGCCTGGCTACGGGGCGGGCGTGGGGCCCGGGAAGTCGGCCATCGGGCAGTAGCTCGGGTTCGACGCGTCGTACTGGTGCAGGCCGATGCCGATGCCCGACTTCGGGTTCGTCACGACCGGCGGCGTGTCATTGATCATCACGAGAGCGTGCCAGCCGCTGTAGGACGCCGTGTAGAGCGTGCAGTTGTCGACGATCTTCGTCTTCTGCTTGATCGTGACGTCGGCCCGGTTCTGCATCCAGGTGTACGAGCTCGACGGGTCGGCCTCCAGCAGGAACATGTTCTGCGCGGCGGTCGGCGTGCTCGCCCAGAAGGACTCGCCCGCGGTGAGGTAGATGTCCTCGATCGAGACGATGCTGTCGCTGTCCAGCACCGCGTAGGCGATGTCCGTGTCGGCGAAGCCAGTCGTGCCCTGGTGCGTCGGCGTCGGGATCGTCACCTCGTTCGAACCGTACTGCGCCTGGACCCAGTACGAGCCGGACGCCGAGATCTTGTTCACGAACGGGAAGTACGTCTGGTACGGCTCGGTGCCGGAGTTCGAGTCGACCGCGATGAAGTTCGTCAGGCCGGTGCCGTAGTCGCTCGCCTGGAGCTGGTTGCCGTTCTTGTCGTCCAGCGCGAGGAAGTACTCCGCACTGGACGTCGGCTGGACCGCCGTCACCGACCAGTACGGGTGCGAAGTTGTGTACGAGTACTGCGTCGAGGACGTGCCGGTGACGAGCGAGCCGCTCGGCAGCACGGTCGTGGCCGAAGCGGTGGCCGCGTCGGCGAGAACCAGCAGTACAGCGGCTGCCAGCAATGTCAATGATCTGTTCACCATAGGTTACCCCTCCCAAGGTCCTGCCGGGAGCGTACAGGCTCACCCGGTCGGGCGATACTCCCGCCCGGTTGACGATCAATACGTATACGAATGCTGCAAGATCGACTACGGAAATCCTGATGCCATGGCCGAATAGGAATGGATGTACGTCATATGAGCGCGACACGACGGACCGCCCTCGGCGCGGCCCTCGCGGCACCCCTGCTGACCCGCTTCACCGGCACCGCGTCGGCCGACGCGGGCAGCGGCCGGCTCGGCACGATCTCGGACGGCTGGGTCGAGGTGCGCTGGACGCGGGAGGCGCAGGAGCAGCTCGACAAGTTCGGCGCGACCGTCGAGGCGATCGCCCCGGCGCGCGTCACCACGGACGCGCAGGGGACGGTCGTGCGCTTCCCGGTCCGCAACGGCGCCGGCGACCCGTCGCTGGCCGAACTGCCGAAGGCGCAGGGCGACGGCGCGCTCGACGGCGGCATCATCGTCCGCACGGCGAACGGCAGCGTACGGCTGACCGAGCTCAGCAGCGATCTGCGCAGCGAACTGGCCGCCGGGAAGTGCATGATCAACGGCGTCAGCGCCGGACACGACGCCGTGGTCCGCTGCGGTCTCGCCGAGGGCGTGCTCACCGCCGAGTCCGTGCAGCCGGGCAAGCCGATGAAGGTGCGCCTCGCCGACGTGCCGCTGCGGCCCACCGGCGAGGCGCTGGACGTCTACACGGCCGTCTTCGGCGCCCCGACCTTCACCGCGGACTCGGTACTCGCGCACCTGACGGCAGAAGGGGTGTACCACCCGCCGACGGCGTAACCGCGTCCCCGCCGAAGCTGCGCCGCCGCTGCGTATACACATCGACCGCGCGGCGCAGCTTCACCAGGCCGTAGTCCGGCCAGGGCGTGGGATCGAAGACCAACTCGGCATAGGCGAGCTGCCACGGCAGGAAGTTGCTGATCCGCTGCTCACCCGATGTGCGGATCAGCAGATCAACATCAGGAAGTTCCGGCACATAGAGGTGCCGCGCGAGGTCGTCGGGTCCGATCTCCGTGGGCCGGATCGTCCCCGCGACGGCCTCGGCGGCCAGCGCACGTGCGGCGGCGGCCAACTCGTCCCGACCGCCGTAGTCGACACAAAGGGTCAGTGCCAGGGCCGTGTTGTTCGAGGTCATACTCTCGACGAGCGCGAGCGGTGCCACGAGCGACTCGTCGAGCCGGTCACGCCGCCCGCACCAACGAATCCGCACGCCGCGCTCGTGCAGCCACTCGGCGCAGCGGGCGATCGCGCCGGTCATCGTCTCGAACAGCGCGGCCAACTCGTCGGGGGAGCGGCTCCAGTTCTCCGTCGAGAACGCGTAGACCGTCAGATGTCGAACACCGAGCCGCAGCGCCGCGTGCACGGTCCGCGCCACGGCCCACTCCCCGGCACGATGCCCACGAGCCGTCGGCAGACCACGCTGCGCTGCCCACCGCCGATTCCCGTCCATGATCACGGCGACGTGGTCCGGCACCGTCCCCACGTCCAGCAGCCGCGGCACGCCGTCCCGCGAACTGATCGACGTGAGCGGCGCGATCCCCTCGGTCAGCGCCCGCGAGCGCAGCAGTTCGGTCTCGTCGAACTGCACCTGAGCGCCGAGGATCACGGACTGCAGAAACGGCTGGTAGTCGGCCCCCACGAGCTCGATCGCCGGAATCGCCTGCTCCAGCAGCTCACGCCCGTGCGCCAACTGAACGTCCACCAGCTCGTCCAGCACCTCGGAAGATCCCTGCAGATCCTCCACCTGCAACCCAAGCCGCCGCAGGTCCGCACGCGGCAGATAGCACCGCCCCGCCTTCAGATCGACCGGCAGATCCTCAAGCACGTCGATCAACTGAAAAAGCTCACCAACGACAGACAGCCCCGCCCCCGCCCCGCCCTGAAGCCCCAGCAGCGGCCCCCACATCTCCGCAATCGTGCCACTGACCCCACGCAGATAGCCCCGCAAGTCCGCGAAGCTCTCGTACTCCGGCGCCGCCGCACAATCACTCTCCATCGCGTCGAAGAACTCCTCGAACAGCGCATGATCGAGCCCGTACCTCCGGACGGTATCGATCAGCGCGCCGCGCAACGGATCCGCACTCACCCCCGCACGCAGTTCCGACATCGTGTCGGCACGCCACTGCGCAAGCCGCCGCGCCCGCCCAGCCGGGTCCTCCCCACCCTCGTCGGCAATGCGGTCGGTGCGGGAGGCGAAGGCGTGCAGCGCGTGCATGTGCGGCCTGACGTCCGCGGGCAGCACCTCCACCGCCGTCCACACCGCCGGGAGGTGGCGGGCGACCTCGGCCGCGCAGGCGTCGTAGGACTCGATCTTCACGACGAGGTTAACGACGGAATGTGAGTAAGGTTTCTTGACAACTCGATGGTCTAGTCCAATCATGTGCCTCACACCGGCCGGTGTCAGCACCCTTCCTGTCCCACATCCCGCTCAGGAGAGGCCCATGCTCCGACCTCGCCGCATCGCCGCGGCAGCATCGACCGCGTTCCTGCTCGCCGCCGCCTCGGTCGGCCTGACCGCGCTGGGCGCGAGCAGCGCCGCCGCAGCGACTACGGTTAACACGCCGCTGCCCGCGCACGTCTTCGCCCCCTACTGGGAGGCGTACAGCGGGGACAATCCGCTGACCGAGTCGCAGTCCTCCGGCGACAAGTACCTGACCGCGGCGTTCCTGCAGACCGCCTCGGCCGGCTCGTGCACCGCGTACTGGAACGGCTCCTCCAGCCAGCCGATCGCGTCCTCGACCTTCGGCAGCCAGTTCTCCTCGATCCAGGCGAACGGCGGCAACATCATCCCGAGCTTCGGCGGCTACACGGCCGACCACGACGGGACCGACATCGCCGACAGCTGCACCAGCGTCAGCTCGATCGCCGCCGCGTACGAGAGCGTGATCACCACCTACAACATCTCCCGCATCGACCTCGACATCGAGGACAACTCGCTGACCAACACCGCCGGCTACACGCGGCGGAACCAGGCGGTCGCGCAGGTCGAGTCGTGGGCGGCGGCCAACAACCGCTCGATCCAGTTCTCGTACACGATGCCGGTCACCCCCTCCGGCCTGACCTCCGGCGAGGTCAGCATCCTGCAGAACGCCAAGACCGAGGGCGCCACCGTCAGCCTCGTGAACATCATGACGTTCGATTACTACATCGGCACCACGCAGGAGATGGCCACCGACACCGAGTCCGCCGCGCAGGGTCTCTACAGCCAGCTGCAGACGCTCAACCCGAGCGAGACCTCGGCGCAGCTGTGGGCCTCGATCGGCGTCACCGAGATGATCGGCATCGACGACTACGGCTCCGCCGAGACCTTCACCGAGGCCGACGCGTCCACCGTGCTCAGCTGGGCCCAGTCGAAGGGCATCAGCACCCTGTCCTTCTGGGCGCTGGAACGGGACAACGGCGGCTGCGTGGGCACCGGCGGCTCCGACTCGTGCTCCGGGATATCCCAGTCCACGTGGTACTTCAGCAACAAGTTCGCCCCGTTCACCAGCGGCTCGACCACCCCGACCAACAACTTCTCGCTATCCGTCTCCCCGACCTCCGCATCGGTAGCGGCAGGTAGCAGCGCCTCGGCGACGGTCAGCACCGCCGTGACCTCCGGCTCGGCCCAGTCCGTAGCCCTCACCGCCAGCGGCGCCCCCTCCGGCGTGACGGCGACCTTCAGCCCCACCTCGGTCACCGCGGGCAATTCGTCCACCGTGAAGTTCACCACCACGACCTCCACCCCCAGCGGCACGTACCCGATCACGATCACCGGCACCGGCGCCTCCGCCACCCAATCGGCGACCTACACCCTGACCGTGACCGGCGGCAGCGGCGGTGGCAGCGGCTCCCTGACCAACGGCAACTTCGAGACCGGCAGCCTGAGCCCCTGGACCTGCCAGTCCGGCGACTCCGTCCAAACCGGCACCGTCCACACCGGCAAGTACGCCCTCGAGATCGTCCCCACCGCCAGCGCCACCGGCGAGTGCGACCAGGCAGTCACCCTGGCCGCCAACACCACCTACACCCTCAGCGGCTACGTAGAAGGCAACTACGCCTTCATCGGCGTCTCCGGAGGAGCCACCACCGACACGTGGAGCTCCGGAAGCTCCTGGAACAAGCTCTCCCTGTCCTTCACCACCGGCTCGTCCGGCGCCGTGACCGTCTACATCCACGGCTGGTACTCCCAAGGCAACGTCTTCGCCGACGACTTCACCCTGACCGCAAGCTGACCCTGACCAAAAGGTGTGGGCCGACCCCGACGAACCGGGACCGGCCCACACCCCTATGCCGCCCAGCACCTAACCCGCCCACCCCGTGATGCCGACAATCTCCCCAGCAATATCAACCGCAGACCGCCCATCCGTACGGACACGGACCACCGAAGCCGACGCGTTCTCCGCAAGATACCGAGCCGCCCCCGCACTACGCCGCACGTGGTCGTCCAACTGACTCCCGATCTCCCGCATCCCCAACCGCTCCCGAGCAGTAGCGTCCTCCGCGGTCAGCATCACCGAGATGATCCGCACGTCGCCCCCCAAAGCCCGCGTGATCAGCTCAGGCTCGAGCACAGACAGCGTGTTCGTATAAATCACCCGCCGACACCCCAGCGCCGCATAGTTCCGCCACATCGCCGCAAGGTTCGCCTCAGTGATCCCCGCCCGATCCGGATCCGAGGCGGGCGCCGGATGAATCTGGTCCAGGTTGTCCCCCTCGATCAGCGCATGCCCAACCCCCGCCGCCCGCAGCTGAACCGAGATCTCCCACCCCGCAGTAGTCTTCCCAACCCCCGCCCGCCCCCCGATCAAAAGCGCTTCCACCCGCTCGCCATCCACCATCCGCCACCAGCCTCCATCGCACCCGTGCCGACCCAACCGGCCCGCACACTCACCCGAGCGCGATCATCATCCCCGCCGCCCCCGACCAGCGCGACGCATTTAGGCGCAAGCGGTCGCCCTCGCCGTCAGTTTCGACATTGGCGAAACCTCGGTCCGCTCGCTCGTTCTGCCTTCATACTGGCCGCGGCGCTACTTGGCGACGACGGAGGTGGACGCGATGCGCGTTGATGACGATGAGTACAACAGGGCAGTTGAGGCATCTCGGGAGCGACTCCACGTAGCGGCGTTGGTGCCGGACGGCAAGCCCGGCTGCACGCTCACGTACAAGGAGCTCAGCCTATGGCTACGTGCTACTCACCAGGTGCGGGTGCACTGGCGCGGCCGACTCATCAGTCTGATGCTCGAAGAGGTCTGTCGCCGAGAGCACGAAGATGGTCGACAGAGCCTGCTCTCTGCGTTGGTCGTCCTCAGGCAGACAGGTTTGCCGGCTGCGATGTTCTTTGATCTCGCAGAGCGAGCCCCCTATTCGCGTAGGGTCGGCGATCCCAAAACGTTCTGGTCGGCCGAATGCCAGCGAATCCGAGCGGAACACCACGCCTTGGCCGCCACGTGACCGCAGCCAGCCCACGAAGACCGGACACAGACCGGTCGATCCCGTCCTCAGACCTTGCGGCCTACCGCGCCGTAGAGGGAGTAGCGGGCTACGTCGCCGCCTAGGGGGTCGGGTGGGGAGTGGGGGTCCGGGCGCCAGAGGATGGCGTCGGTTAGGCCGGGGGAGAGGAGGTCGTAGCCGTCGAAGAGGTCTAGTACTGATTCGCGGCTGCGGGAGGTTACGGGGTGGCTGGAGCGGGCGTAGACGTCGCGGGCGTCCTTGGCTTCTTTGGGCTTGTAGTCGGCGGTGCCGTGGGTGATCGCCAGGTAGGAGCCGGGGACGGTGGCGTCGCGGTAGGTGGCCAGTACTGCCTTTGGCTCGTCCTCGTCGGAGACGAAGTGGAGGACGGAGAAGAGCAGGACTGCGACGGGGCGGCTGAAGTCTAGGAGGCGGGTCACGTCGGGATTGCTCAGTACCGCTTCGGGGTCGCGCAGGTCTTCGCGGACGAAGACGGCTTCGGGCACGTCGGCTAGCAGGGCTTGGCCGTGGGCGTAGGCTACGGCGTCTCCGTCCACGTATACGGTGCGCGCGTTTGGATTGACCTCGCGTACGGCGTCGTGGACGTTGCTGACGGTGGGGATTCCTGAGCCCAGGTCCAGGAACTGGTCGATGCCTAGTTCGCAGAGGGCTGCCAGTGCCCGGTGCAGGAAGGCGCGGTTCGCCTGGCAGAGTTCGCGGCTGTCGGGGAAGGCGCGGATGACCTCTTCGCCGAGTGCGCGGTCAGCGGGGAAGTTGTGCGAGCCGCCGAGGAAGTAGTCGTACATCCGGGCCGCGGACGGAGTCTCGATGTCGATCGCGTCCGGCGCCCAGACCGGGCGGTAGCGGTTCGACAACGCAGGCTCCTCGTCACGTGAGTGGTCCCCGGGCTTCGCGACTCCGATCTTAGCTTCTTGCGATCTCCTGAGTTTCACTACGATTCGCCAACGGGGCCGGTTCCGGAACCGGAAACCGCTGGTGGGCGATTGACGGCGGGTGGCCGCAGAAGGAAGCTTTCCTTACCTCCTCGGGCATTCCCACGAAAGGCCCACCCGTTATGTCAATCCTCTCCCACGTTCGGCGGCGGGCTTCGGCTTTGCCGGCGCTGCCGGCGTTACCGGTGCTCACGCTCGTCGTCTCGGTCGCCGCCACGTGCGCCGCCTCGGTCGCGGCCGCGCCGTCCGCCGTCGCGGCTACCTCGGTGATCACCATCAGCCCGACCACGATCGGTACCTCGCTGACGTCGTCCTCGGAGGGCTTGTCGTTCGAGGCCTACGATCTGACGCTGCCGGGCTTTGCCTCGGGCGATCTCGCGACGTACCTCGACACTTTGAGTCCGTCCTCCGTCATGCGGATCGGCGGGAACACGGTGGACGAGACGTTCTGGACGTCCACCGGCGAGACGGCGCCGTCCTGGTCGATGGGCACGATCACGCCCGCCGACCTGACCGCCGTCGCCGGGCTGGCCAAGGCGAGCGGCTGGAAGGTGATCCTCGGCGTCAATCTCAAGGAGTACGATCCGGCCCGCGCCGCTGACGAGGCGAAGTACGCGGCGCAGGACCTCGGCTCGTCGTTGCAGGCCATTGAGATCGGCAACGAGCCCGACCTGTACTCCACCTACAAGAGCAACCCGGCGCAGTTCCCGGTGGATTTCGCCGCGTACGTCTCGGCGATCCGGAAGGCCGTGCCCGGCGTGCCGATCGAGGGCACCGATGCCGCGGGGGCTCCGAACGGCAGCTTCCAGCAGGCTTTCATCACCGCGCAGAAGCAGCTCTCCAGCCCCGCAGTCAGTGAGCTGACGAGCCACTACTACCCGCTGACCGCCTCGACCTGCGGCGGCAGTCCGACGATCCCCGAACTGCTCGGCACGACGGTGCGTAACAACGAGCAGTCGGTGGCGCAGGGGTCCGCTGCGGCCGGCGCGCAGTTGGGCGTGCCCGGCGTGCTGGACGAGGGTAACTCCGTGGTCTGCGAAGGCCAGGCGGGTGTCAGCAACGTCTACGCATCGGCGCTCTGGGAGATCGACGACCAGCTGGTCACGGCGCGCGAGGGCGTCGCAGGGGACTACATGCACGGCACCGTCGAGCAGTGCGGGACCTCGAAGCCGCTCTACATGTACTACACGCCGATGTGCGCACCGACCGCCACGGACGCGACCGAGGGCCTGCTCGCCGCGCAGCCCGAGTACTACGGCATGGCCGCGGTCCACGATGTCGGTACCGGCCAGTTCCTGAACCTCAGTAACCCGGTGTGGGCGGACGTGCGTGCCTACGCGGTCCAGCACTCGAACGGCACGATGACCGTCGTACTGGACAACGTCGACGACCCCTCGACCACCGGTGCGACGACCGTGCAGCTGAGTCTCGGTGCGTCGTACGGCTGGGCGAGCGAGGTGAACTTGACGGCGAGCGGCCTGACCGCCACCAGCGGCATCACGCTCGGCGGGCAGACCGTCCAGGCCAATGGCACGCTCGCCGCTCCCGTGCCGTCAGGCTTCGATGTCGGCGGCAGCACGGTGACGGTGACCGTTCCAGCGGGCAGCGCGCAGATCCTCACGTTCAGCAGTTCGGGGAGCGAGGGTACGACGCTCGTCGGCGCTCCGTCCGGCAAGTGCCTGAGCGTGACCGGCGGCTCGACCACGGTTGGTGCCGCGGCCGACATCTACACGTGCAACGGCAGCGCCAGCGAGAACTGGACCCTGCACTCGAATGGCACGAGCGGCACGGGTGGCACCAGCGGCACGATCGTCGGCGGGGCGTCTGGCGACTGTCTTCAGGGTGCCAGTTCGGCGAGCGGGCTCAAGGCCGGGGTTGTCATCGAACCCTGCAACGGCGCCAGCGATCAGGTCTGGACCGTCACCCCGAGTGGCACGCTCGTCGGCGGCGCTTCGGGTCTGTGTCTGAGCGTCACCGGTAGCGGGACCAGTGATGGTTCCACCGCGGACACCTATACCTGCAACGGCAGTGCCAGCGAGAACTGGAGTCAGCAGCCGGCCGCGTAGGTGGCTCGCTGAGCAGGAGTTCCTCGGTGGGGTTGACTAGACAGACCTGTCTGTCTAGTCTCGTTCACGAGAGGTAGACAGATCTGTCTGCCGACCCCACCGAGGAGCCGATCATGACCGACACCGCCGAGGCCACCATGCCTCGCACGGTCGCATCCGCCCAGCTCAGCCCTGCCATAGCGGGAAGCTCGCGGACGTCGCGGATCCCGCGGCTGTCCGGCGGGTCCGCCATCCTGCTGCTCGCCTCGCTGATCGTCGCGCTGCTGGCCTCGTCCGCGGCGCCCACCCCGCTCTACGCGATCTACCAGGCGCGTTGGGGCTTCAGCCCGATCACCACGACCGTCGTCTTCGGCGTCTACGCGCTGGCCGTGCTCACCTCGCTGCTCACCCTCGGCAAGCTCTCCGACCACCTCGGCCGCCGCCCGATCCTGCTCACCGCCATCGCCGTGCACGCGGCGTCCCTGGTCGTGTTCGCCACCGCGGACGGTGTGCCGGAACTGCTGGTCGCGCGCGTGGTCCAGGGCCTGTCCACCGGCGCGGCGCTCGGCGCGATCGGTGCCGGGATGCTGGACATCGACCGGGAGCGCGGCACGTTCGCGAACGCCGTCTCGCCCGGCATGGGCACCGGCAGCGGCGCGCTGCTCTCCGCGCTGCTCGTGCGCTACCTGCCCGCGCCGACGCACCTCGTCTACTACGTGCTGCTCGGTGTGCTCGCGCTGCAGGCCCTCGGCATCGCCCTGATGCGCGAGACCGTCACCCGCAAGCCCGGTGCGCTGGCCACGCTCGTCCCCGAGATCAAGCTGCCGCGCGAGTTGCGCAAGCCGGTGCTCGTCGCGACTCCCGTACTGTTCGCGGTGTGGGCGCTCGCCGGACTCTACGGCGCGCTCGGCCCGGCGCTCGTCCGCACGCTGACGGGCTCCTCCGAGGTCATCTACGGAGCGTCGAGCCTCACCGCGCTGGCCGCGCCCGCCGTGATCGCGGTCGTCGCGCTGCGCAACGCCTCGGCCCGAACCGTGATGCGCACCGGAATCATCACCCTGATCATCGGCGTGGCGGTCACGCTGCTCGCCCTCGACATCCGCTCGATCACGCTGTTCTTCATCGGCACCGTCGTCAGCGGCGTCGGCTTCGGCAGCGGCTTCCAGGGCGGCATCCGCACGGTGGTCCCGCGCGCGGCCGCGCACGAGCGCGCCGGTGTGCTGTCCCTGCTCTACACGGTCTCCTACCTGGGCCTGGGACTTCCGGCCGTCATCGCGGGCTTCCTGGTCGTGCACGGCGGCGGCCTGGTGACGACCGCGTACGAGTACGGGGCAGCGGTGATCGTGCTCGCCACCCCGGCGCTCGTGGAGCTGCTGCGCCCGGCCCGGCCCGCGGCGATACGATAGACAGGTCGGTCTAGTCCGAGAGGTGTGTCATGACAGTGCGAAGCGAGACCAAGGGCACGGTCCGGGAGCGCCTGCTGGCCGCCGCCGACGAGCTCTTCTACGAGGAGGGCGTGCGCACGGTCGGCATCGACCGGGTGATCGAGCACGCGGGTGTGGCCAAGGCGTCGCTGTACAACACGTTCGGCAGCAAGGAGGCGTTGATCCGCGCCTACCTCGACCGCCGCGGGACCCGGACCACCGAGCGGATCACCCGCGAGGTCGCGCGGCACGAGGAGCCGCGCGACCGCATCCTCGCCGTGTTCGACGCGCAGCGCGAGCTGTCCGCCGAGCAGGGCTACCGGGGCTGCCCCTTCGTCCGGGCCAGTGCCGAGGCGCACGCCGGCGACCAGGTGGAGCAGGCCTCCAACGACTACCGCGGCTGGCTCCGCGCGCTGCTGACGGAGCTGGCCGGGCAGGCGGGCGCACCGGATCCGGTGATGCTCGCGCGCCAGTTGATGCTGGTGTACGACGGAGGGAGCCTGTCCGCGCGCATGGACCACGACCCCTCCGCCTACACGGTCTCGCGCGCGGCGGCCGAGACGTTGCTGACCGCCGCGCTGGGAACTGCGTGACCTTGCCCAGACTCAGCTGGCGCTCGTCACGTCCGTCTTCTCGTTGCCCGAGTTGACCGCGTTGCCGCTGCCGTTGACGACGTGCGAGATCGCGCCGGTGTTGCCGCTCAGCGCGATCGTGACCATGTCATGCCACTGCACTCCCGAGGTGATGGGCGACGTGAACGCGTTCACGCTGGTCACCGGGTTGTAGAAGAAGCAGTAGCTGCCGAGTCCGTAGGCCTGGAAGCCGGTCACGGAGTTGGCCACGGCGATCGAGGGGTAGCCGTCCGAGGAGCCGTCCATCCACGAGGACTGGTTCGGCACGTCGTACGGCATCTCGCTTTGGAAGAAGTAGTCCGCGCCGCCGTTGCCGTTCCATTGGACTTGGACGGCTTGGTAGTGCTCGACGGCGAGTCCGTACATGGTGACGTTGGTGCCGTTGACGACGAGGCCGTTGGCTGCGGTGTTGGTGGTCCAGCCGACGGTGCCGTTGTTGCCGTGGTCGGCGCGCCAGAGCCAGAGGTCGTCGCCGATGACGTTGTTGCTGTTGACGACGAGGGTTTGGGTGGCTTTGCCGACGGTGGCGCCGCCGATGCGTGCGAACACGTCGGACAGGACGGTGGGGTCGGTGGCGTGGCTGGCGCTGGAGCCGGACGGGCCGATCTGGACGAGGGTGGAGGAGTTGGTGGTGCCTGCGTCGAAGAGCAGTCCGGCGATGCGGATGCCGTTGACGTCCGCGGTCGAGAGGATCGTGTTGCCGCCGTTCGACACGAGAGTCGCCACGCCCAAGCCGAGGACCACCGTGTCAGGGTTGTTCACCGCGATCGTGCCGTTGATCTGGTAGACGCCTGGGGTGAACAGTAGGTCCTTGCCCGAGGCGAGTGCCGCGTTGATCGTTGAGGCGGTGTCGCTGGGGGTGGCGATGTAGAAGTCGCTGATCGGGAGCGAGGTGCCTGGGGTGTTGCCGTTCGACCAGGACGTGCCCTGCGAGTTCGTGCGGGTGGACGGGACGAACACGTCCCAGTTGCCGGAGGAGTCGATGTAGACGTACGGCTTCTCATCGACGGTCGGGGTGGTGCCGACGTTCGTGTCCGGCGGGCTCGGGAAGCTCTGCGCGGGCGCGCCGGTGCTGCCGACGTAGACCATGTTCCAGCTCGAACTCGTCCAGCTGCCGAATTGGTCGTTCCGGGACAGGTACTGCTGCTGCGTCTCCGAGTTGACCTGGCCGGTGACCACGGAGTCGCCGATGTAGCCGCCGCTGGCCCAACCGTTGTTATCGGCCAGCACCGCGTTGCCGACGATCTCGACGCGGCGCAGCGGGGCCGCCTGGGACGCGGCCCACTCGGTCGAGCCGGAGGACGGGTCGATGGTGATGTTCTCCACGTCGCGCCAGAAGTTCTGCGTCGCGTTGCCGCTGTCCCAGCTCGCGTCCGTGTAGACCCCGCCGCCGGTGATCACGGTCTGCGTCGGGTTCTGGCCGAGGCCGACGACCTCCGTGTAGAAGCCGACCGGGACCGTCACGTCGTACGTCCCCGGCTCGAACATCAACGTGTAGCGCTGCGTGCCGAACTGGTTCGACTGCTGGCTGCTGTAGACCTGGTTGATCTCGTTCTGGATGGTCGTGGTGGACATCGAGGTGTTGAAGACCAGCACGTTGCTCCCGAACGCGGGCGTGCTCGCCGGGGTGCCGCTCGTCGAGACCGTCCAGTTCTCGCTGACGCTGCCGTTGCAGGTGTACAGGTCCGCGGTCGTCTTCGGCGCCGTCGCGGATCCGGTCACGCTCAGGCACAGGCCGGAGGCGCCCTCGACGAGTGTCCCGTTCGACACCGTCCACTGCTCGTAGGCGTCGCCGTCGCAGGTGTTGATGTCGGCGACGGTCTTGAGCGCGGACGAGTTGCCGCTCGCGCTCAGGCACAGGCCCGAGTTCTTGCCGACGATGGTGCCGTTGGTCTGCAGCGTCCACGTCTCGCTCGCGCTGCCGTTGCACGTGTAGATGTCGGTGGTCGCGCCCGCCGACGTGGACGCGCCGGTCACGCTGAGGCAGAGCCCTGAGTTGTTGCCGACGATCGTGCCGCTGGACGCCGTGGACGGGGCCGCGCTCGCCGTGGTGGCGACGCTCACGCCGACGACCCCGACGCCGATCGTCAGCAGCGCGGCCGCCGCCGTGAACGCGACCAGGTGTCGACGCAGCCGTCCACGGGGCTTGTCTGTGGATATTCGCATGTCTCTGGGCATGGTGATGCGTGGTCCCTTCGGTGGGTGTCAGTGATTGCACAGCCCGCCGAGGGGAGGGTCAACACTCTGCCGGGGAATTGGTTCAGACCACCGCCGATTGTTATGCCGCGGCGATGAAACACGTCAGCGCCGCGTCTCCTTTTCGTCGCGCTCCGGCACCCGGGTGACCACCTTGAGCGTGGCCGTGCCCCAGTGCCGGGCGTTCGGCGCGGACTTGTCGAACTGGCGGTGGAGCGCGCTGAATCCGAGCCGGTCGAGCACGCCGCCGAACGGCTGGAGCGGCGCCTTGCGGACCAGCCGCTCGCCGAGCCGGGGCAGCCGGAACAGCTCGGAGCCGATGGCCTCCTCGGCGATCAGGACCTTAAGCCAGTCGGTCCCGGACGAGCCCTCGGCGATCGGCCGGCCCGGCGGCAGCGTCAGGTTGATGGCGTTCCCGGCGTCGGCGCAGGCGCAGCCGCCGGGCTCGATCCACGTGCCGGGCAGCAGGTCCGGGTCCATCCGGAAGGTGTCGGTCAGGTCCAGCAGCACGCAGTACAGCTGCCGCGCCGAGTTGTTGCGGATCCTGATGAACACGCGCGGATGCGTCCAGCCGCCGCCAGACGGCTCGTAGTCGACTTGCAGGGCGCCGGTCCGGTCGGTCTCCAGCGGGCCGCGGACGAGCGTATCGTGCCGCTCGCTCGGCAGCGCCCTGACCACCTCGATCGCGACCTCCCGGTTCAGCGGCGATCCGTTGTTCTCCAGCGCCTTGATCTGCCGCCAGCGGGCCACGTGTTCGAGGTCGGCGGCCAGCTGCCTCGCCTCCGCCGCCGTGCCGCACGCGGCGTTCGGAATCAGCACCGTGTCATCCGAGGCGAGGACGTCGGCGGTGCCCTGGCTCACGCGGCGCAACCGCAGGTCGGGCAGCTCGTCGGCGCTCGCCCGGTCCACGATCGCCAGGTACGGGGACGGGACGCGGTCCTGGCCCGCGTGGCCGATCGCGTATCGCAGCAGTTTCGCCTGCTCGGCGGCCTCGGCGTCCGGCGCGGACTCGTCGAGGTGAACCGTGGTGCTCGGCAGCGGGACCTTCGTGACCACGACCGGGAAGTGGTTGTCCAGATCCTTCAGTTCCGGCTGCCAACCGACCGGCTCCACGACCGTGCGGTCCGGGCGCACCTCGAGCACGAGGAACTCGCGTTGCCTCGGGTCGTCTTTGTACACGCCGAGCAGTGTCGGGTCGTCCGGCGTGCCCGCCTCGATGCCGTGGCACGCGCCGGCGTCGAGCTCCCACTGGTTGTGCGTGAACCGCACCGTGAGCGCGGTCGGCGGCGGCTTGACCTGGCCGCCGAGGAAGCGCTGGTCGGAGAGCGTCCCGACGGTCGGGTACAGCACCGGACTCTGGCTCGGGATGCGGGTCTCGACCAGCGAGCGCGTGCGGCCCAACAGCTCGCGGTACGTCGTGCCGCTTTCGGTCAGCGCGCGCAGCAGCATGAGGCTGAACACGCCGCGCGAACCCTGGTCGGTCGGGATCTCGTACGAGACCTGATTCGAGTGGCACGCGGCGAGCGACACGTGCTCGGCGTGGAACAGGTCCTCCGGCGTGCCCGAGCCGTCCCGCGCCGCGAGCAGGTTCCGCAGTTCCGGCAGCAGCACACCGTCGTCCGGGGCCACCTGGTTCCACTCCTGCCACCGCGCGCGCAGGCCCGGCAGGTCCGGGTGACGGCGCTCCTCCGACGGCATGTCGCGCGTGGCCCCGTCGGCGTGGCAGCAGTCGAGTACCGCCGCGACGTGCACCCCGCGCGCCGCGATCTCGCCGATGAGGATGTTGACTTCCTTGTCGTACAGGTCCGGCACGCCGTCGTGCCGGCTGTCGACGCACACCATCGTCTGCATCATCCCGGTCGGTTCGAGGCGCGCGAGCTCCTTCGGCACCCGCGCCAGCGAGCCGTGGCCGCTGAACCAGAACAGCGCCGAATCGCCGGGCCCGGCCGCCGCCAGATGCTCGCGGAACCCGGCGATCACCCGCGCCCGCGTCGCCTGCGCGTTCCGCAGCACGAGCGGGTGGAATCCTCCCTCCGCCGTCTGGCTCAGGAACACTTCCGCCTGCGCCACGTCCCGGCACGCACCGTGCAGCGGCAACACCGGCGACTCGTACTCATCGATCCCGACCAGCAGGGCATATACAGCCATCGTGTTATCCCACCTCTCCAGATGAGACTTCTGACGGACCGGCGCGTCCGTCAGTGCGCCGGGGAGGAGGGAGCTGACGTGAGTTATGAAGCAGTGAACATCTCCCGGGCCGCAGTGACCAGAGCCGCAGCGGTATCTGTGTCACTCGCCGGCGCGGGTGCCGCGGTGCTGGTGGTGGGGGCGGCGCGCGCGGCGGTGGAGCGGGCGGCGACCCGCATAGGGGAGTACGACGCACAGCTCGACCGGGCGATCAGAGCCCGCGCCCGAGGTGAGATCGACGGGCAGTTGTGGCCGCGTACGGTCGCGCACGTCGTCGAGATCAACGCGCGCATCGTGTTGCACGAGATGCGCTCGCGACCGACCCCGGGAAGGCTGAACCTCGTCGGATGCGAGCCGTGGCAGGCCGCCGCCTGGTGCGTGCGGATCGCCGAGAGCCTGCGGATCGCCGCTCGCGGAGGGCTGGAACCCACGCTGCCGCCGGTGAGCGTCCTGGAGGCCGACGTGCAGGTGGCCCTGCGGTCCGTGGACCAGGACGCGAACGACGCCGAGCGCGACCGGGCGCGTGCCGCGGCGGCCCACGTGGCCGAACGCGCGCCACGTACGCGGGACGTCCGTGCGTTCCTGCTGGAACTGACGACCGCGGTCAACGAGATCAACAAGGCGGTCGCCCGCCGCCGCCTCGCCGCGCAGTGGCTGCTCGCGCTGGAGCAGCCGATCGTGGCGGCCGCGATGCCCGCGTACGCCGAGACCGTGGCGGGCCTGCGCGCCGTCGTGGCCGGTGAGACGGAGCTCGACGACGGACTCCGGGACGGCGCGGCGCACGCGATCTCCCGGGCGGACGAAGTGGTCCGGCTCAATTTCCTGAGACGGGAGGCGGCCGGATGAACGGCGCCCGGGAGAAGGCGGCCCGCGCGGTCGGCCGCGAACTGTGCGCGGCCTGGGACCGGGCCCGGCAGGCCGGGGCGGACCGGGACGAGCTGATCAGTCTGCTGCGAAGACGGCTCGCACTGCTGCGGTCCACGCCCACGGCGTACGCCCCGGCGCGTACGGTCGGTGGCGATTTCGTCACAACCGTGAAACCACCGCCTATCGGCTTCTGTTATCCGCAGCCGCATTGGGTGCAGGATCTCGCCATGGCAGCTGCGGCATTCATCGGACGTGCGCACGAACTCGAGCGCCTGGCGTTCCTGCTGGACGAGGCGTACGCGCGGCGTCCCGGCACGGTGTTCCTCGCCGGGGACCCGGGAGTCGGCAAGACCCGCCTGCTCGACGAGTTCACCGAGCGCGCGCTCGGCGGCGGCGACCACGTGTTCGTGCTGCGCGGCGAGTGCGTGGACCTCTCGGAGGAGGCGCGCATCCCGTACGGCCCGCTGGTCTGGGCGCTGCGCGAGTTCGTGACCACGCACGGGGCGAAGAAGGCGCGCGAGCTGGCCGGTCCGGGGCTCGACGGCCTCGGCGGGCTGATCGCCGAGTTCCTGGACGACGAGCCGGCCACCGCGTACGCGGGCAGCCTGACCACGGCCGGGAGCGTCTACGCGTCGGTGCGGCGGGTCCTGCGCATCCTCGGGGACAAACGGCCGGTCGTGCTGATCTTCGAGAACGTGCAGTGGGCCGACCAGTCGACGCTGGACCTCGTCTCGTTCCTCACCCGCAGCCGCCGGGACGAACGCGTCCTGCTGATCTGCAGCCATCGCGGCGACCTGCCGCCGGGACACCCCCTGGCCAACCGCCTCGCCGAGCCGAACCTCGCGCAGGCCACCGAGAGCATCGCACTCGGCCCGTTCAGCGAGGACGACCTGCGCAAACTGCTGGACATCAGCCGTGACCAGGCACGCCGCATCCACGAACTCTCCGAGGGCAACGCGCTGTTCGCCAAGGAGCTGCAGTCCGCTGACCTCACGTCGCTGCCGCTGTCCCTGCAGAACCTGATGACCCGGCAGATCGCCGGACTGAGCGCCCCGGCCCGCAAGCTGCTGAGCGTCGCGGCCACGGCGGCTCGGCGGGTGAGCTACCGCCTGCTCGGCACCGTCGGCAACCTGACCGGCGACGAGTTGGAGAACGCCCTGCGCGAATGCCTGGAGCAGCGGATCCTCGTCCCCGACAGGCTGAACGGCGGCTACGTCTTCCGGTACGCGCTGCTGCGGGAAACCGTGTACGCCAACGACATTCCGGAGGTTCGGATGGACCGGCACGCGGCGATGGCCGAGGCGATCACCGAGAACTCCGCGCTCAGCCTGGAAGAGGACGCGAGCTCGGCGGTCGAGCTCGCGCACCACTGGCGCCGCGCCGGCCGGCCGCCGGAGGCACTGGTCGCCTCGCTGCGCGCGGGCGCCATGACGGCACGGCTGCGCGCCTTCCCGGAGGCCGAGACCCACTATCGGCACGCCCTGGACCTGTGGAAGCAGGTCGCCGATCCGATCGCGCTGACCGGCGTCACCCGGGAGCGCGTGCTGAGCGAGGCGGCCGACGCCGCACGCTGGGCCGCGCACATACCGAACGCCGTCGCCGACATCAAGGACGCGATCGGCGAGGTCGACGAGGGAGCCGCGCCACGTCGTTCCGGTGAGCTGCACGAGCGGCTCGGCAGCTACATGTGGGAGGCGGGCGACGGGGAGGGCTCCGCGCAGGCCTACGCCGACGCGCACCGGCTGCTCGCGCTCGAAGGACCCGCCGACGCGACCGACGTCCTCGTGCTCGCCGGAATGGCCGGGGCGAAAATCCAAGCCGGTCAGCACACTGAGGCGCTGCGCCTCGCCCTCGAAGCCGCCGAACTGGCGCAGTCCGTGGGCGCGGAGATCGAACGCGGCCGGGCGCTGAGCGCGGCGGGTGTGGCGTACACGATGCTCGGGCACACCGAGGAAGGCGTCGCCTCGTTGACGGAGTCTCTGGAGATCGCCCGCCGGGCCGAGCAGTTGGAGTACCTCTTGCGCGCGTACGCCCACCTCGGATTCGCCCTCGAACGAGCGGGGGAGTTGTCCAAGGCCGCGGACGTGGCGCTGGAAGGACTCGGCCGCGCCCGCGAACTCGGCGTCGACTTCGCCCGGATGGCCGGACTGCTGGCCAACAACGCGGCCTTCGCGCTCGTGCAGCTGGGCAAGCTGGATCGGGCGATCGAACTCCTGGAAACGGCCCTGCTGGAGCGGCCTCCGGTCCGGGAGAGCGTCTACCTGCTGCTCAGCCGTGCCGAGATCGCCGTGGTACGCGGCGACTTCGAGACCGCGGACCGTCTCTTCGTCGACCTCGCCGACCAGCGGCCGACCGATCCGCGCTTCCAAGGCGCGTTACGCGCCTGCCAGGCCGAGCGCGCCCTGTGGCACAAGCAGCCGCGCGAGGCGCTGGACACGGTGTCGAGCGGGCTGAAGGCGGTGGGCAACGGCGAGAACACGGCCGAGGAACTCCGGCTCTGCTCACTCGGTCTCAGGGCCGCGGCCGATCTCGCCCGCAGCGGAGCCGCCGACGACGCCGTGGCCGAGCACGTGGCGGAACTGGCGGACCGAGCCGAGCGCTGCGCCGCACGTGACGCCTCGCCGGAGTCCGCACCCCTGCGCGAGCAGTGCGCGGCCGAACGCGACCGATATGCGGGTTCTGACGCCCCGGACGCATGGCACGGTGTTGCGGAGGCCTGGGAACAACTCCAGCGCCCCTATGGAGCCGCGTACGCCCGCTGGCGCCAAGCCGACGCCCTCCGCGCGCGGGAGCAGCACGCCGAGGCGGCGCGGGTGACCCGGGAGGCGTTGGAGAGCCTTGAGACGCTGCACACCGAACCGCTGCGGACGGCGCTCGCGACCGCGGCCGACCTGCCGAGCGTCGAACCCCTGGCGATGCCGTTGACCGAACAGCAGGTCAAGGTGGCGATCCTCGTGGCACAGGGGCTCGGCAACGCGGCCATCGCCGAGGCGCTCCACGTCAAGGAGGGCACCGTGGCCCGGCACGTGCACGACGCGATGGACACCCTTCGCAAGCAGGGCCATCCCGTCAAGAACCGCATGGGACTGGCGAACTACGCGCGCGAGCACGGACTGCTCGGTGACGGCAAGGGCGGCGGCCGCTGACGGAGTCCCGGATTCCGCGGTCCGTCAGTGTCCGGCTGAAGGCCCCCACAAGCCGCACCGAGAGGAACCAAGGCATGAGCGAGACAGTCCGGATCGGCGCCGACACATGGCAGCTCCCGCCGAACAGCGACGTGAACCGCATCCTCGACCTGGTCGAGCAGGCGCTGGCCACCGGCGCCGTCGCCCGGCTCGACCTGCTCGACCCCGCGACCGGCGAGGCCGTCACCGTCTACGTCAACGGCGCGACCACCGAGGTCGTGGCCGTCGACCTCGGCATCGTGCCGCGGCCCAGCGAGATCGCCGGCTTCATGGTGCCGCTGCGGCACGTGCAGGTCGGCGGCGCGAAGTGGCACCTGCCGTCCGCGGACGCCGACGACTCCGTCAAGAACGTCGAGGAGGCGCTGGAGTCCGGCACCGTCAAGCGGCTGGACGTGCGCGACCCGGCCAGCGGCGGCAGCGTGGCCCTGCTGCTGAACGGCAAGGCCGCCTCGACCGTGACGACCGGCACCGGCGGCGTCCCGCGCCCCAGCGAGATCGCGGGCGGCTGACACCGCCGACACGACGGCCCGGGACCGCGTGGTCCCGGGCCGTCGCGCCGTCCGCGGCCGGGCGAGCGCCTACACATTCCGTTGAGTCGATCATCATCAGCGATCTTCGACGCCTGTACAAGCCCCGCCGAAAGCCACGTCGCCCGGGCCGCCGCCTACACAGATCCATGTAGTCCACGCTTTCCCTGATCAGCCTTCTGACCTGCGGACTTACGGTCACGGCATGACTGATATCTGGGAAGTGGAACTGATCGAAGCGGCCCGCGCGGGCCGCCTGCCCGCCTACCTCGCGGAGCATCCAGAGACCGGAAACGCGGCGCTCTACGCCGTCATATCAGACCTCGTCTATCTGCGGCTGACCCGGCCGGCGGAACTGCGGCGCGGCCACCTGCTGTGCGCGGCCCGCCCCGACCGGCTGGAGCCCGACTGCCACGACCGGCACCAGGATGACGTCGAGGCCGTACACGCCGACCTGATCGCGCACGCGCACCTGACCTTCGCGAACCTGCGCGGCTGGATATCGAGCCGCCTCAAGCCCGTCACCATAGACGCCCACCGCCGCCGACGCGGCGAACGCGGCGCCCTGCAACGTCCCCGGATCCCCGTCTGGCTCGTCAGGCAACTCGTCGCGGAGTTCGGCGACGAGTTCGGCGGCCAGGCGGAATGGCCCCGGCAGTTGGCCCTCAACGTCCTCGAATGGGTCGGCGTGACCGCGACGGCCGGCTTCGGGCTCTGGCCGCTGCGCGCGTGGGTCGAGCAGCGCGCGCGATTCGTGCCGAACGAGCGCACCGAGTTCACCGAGGCGATGATGGCCGCAGAGGTCGAGCACGTCCTGCGCGTGATGCGCACTAAGCCCCGCTGGTTCGCGGACGTGGTCGAACGTCCGCTCGGTCGCAAGCCCCTGCCACTCGTCCCCGCCCAGCGCGACGAGACGGACTCCGCCCGCGAACCCGACTACCTGCGCTTCACCGAGCCGGACGACGAGGCGCAGGCCCTGCTCACCGAACTCGCCGGCGCCGCCATCGAGACCATCGCCGCCCGGCTGGCCGACGGCGCCCCGGCCCGCGAGACCGTGGCCGACGTCCTCGGCACCGTCTTCGGCGCGGGCACCGGCGCGGAGGAGATGGACCACGTCCCCGACGGCGGCCGCCTCGGCCCCCGCGAACGCGCCGCCCACCTGCTGCTCGACCCCGAGATCCTGGACCGCGTCGTGGCCGCGGTGCTGCAGATCCTCGGCGTGGACACGCTTCGTCCGTCAGGAGCTGAGTGAGGTCCCGAGGACCCCGCACCGAAGCGCCGAACCGCCGAAGAGCCGAGCCGCCGAACCGTGTCAGGAGCCGTGTATGGACGATCCGGGTGACCGGTGAACCCCCAGAAGACCTGCCCGCCCGCGCCGTCGGGTGCACCGCCCGCCGCGCTGCCGCCGACCGTCCACCGGCTCCGGCTGCGCCCGGCGCCCGCAGACCCGGCCGTGCTGGTGCCGGTCGGGCCGGTGGACCTGGCGGCCGGTCTGGTGGACCGGATCGGCCGGCTGGCCGAGTCCGGCGACCGCGGCGGCGGACCGGTGCTCAGCTACGGCCGGCTCCCGGACGGCGGCGGCGTGCTGTGCCGGCTCACCGCCCCGTCCGCCGAAACGATCGACGAAGAACCCTGTCTCGACGTCCACGTGGTCGTGCTGCCGGAGGGGGCAGCGCGAAGCGGAATGACGCCGATCGACACCTGGCCGGAGGAGAGCTGGCCGGCGGACGGCGTGCTCGCGCCGTGCGCCTGGATCGACCGCGCGGAGCTGGTGCGCTTCGCCGCCAAGGTCCGCGGCCGGCTCTCCTCCGTCCTCGCCGATGTCAGGGATCTGTCCAACGAGCCCGCCGGACCGCAGCTTCTGCTCGTCGAACGCAGGCCCCTCGACGTGGCCCGCTGGATCGCGCTGATCTGCGCCTCGCTGCCCGACCACATAGCGCACGAGTTGACGTTCACCACCTCGGCCACCCGCCCCTACGCCGCGTGCACGCAGATCGTCGGGATCCCGCCCGAGGCCGAGTTCTCCTTCTCCGAGGCCGAACTGCGCCACCTCTACCGCGTGCGCAGCCACGAGGGCCGGTGCAGTCCGGCGTCCACCGACCCGTGGGCCGAGATCGCCGCGCGGCTCTGGCAGCACGGCCGCCCCGAACTGATCAACTCCGACAACCGGATCCCGCTCACAGAACCCTTCGACGCCGGACGACTCGCCGCCGTCGCACTGCTCGAACACCTGCCGGTCGGACGCGAGGCCGAACTGCTCGCCGCCGACTGGCTCTCCTCGGCCAGCACCGGAATGATGGCGCAGCAGGACGTGGACGGCTTGATGGCCGCGCTCACCCGCATCGACCGCAGCGCCCTCGGCCCCCCCGACCCGCGCCCCGCCCCGGCCGTGATGTACCGGATGCTCCCCGCCTTCCGCGCACTCCGCCGCCGCGCCACGCCCGAGGTCACGGCCCCGGTCGCCCTACGCCTGGGCCGCGCCGCACTGCGCGCCGCCCTGGACCGCCGAGCCACCGTGACCACGGACCCGTTGGCAGGCCTCGGATTGGGCCGCGCCGGAAGACGCCGCCTCCAGGAGGAATTCGGCCCCGAGATCCTCGCACTCCTCCGCAGCCCACGCGGCTCGTACGCCTCCCCGTCCACGATGGTCGGCGGCCTGATCCTCGCCACCTCCCTCCGCCTAGATCTGACCGGCCCGCTCGAACCCACGCCGGACCGCCTGGCGCACGCACTGTCCACCGCGTGCGCCGCACACGACCGGCGAACCGTCGTCGCGCTCCTCGCCCAAATCGACGAACGCGGCGTGACGGCAGACGTCCTGACACACCTCGAGACTGCGGCACAGTCAGGCCGCGTCTTCGAGGTGGCCGAACTGGCGCGCTTTGCCGAGGGCGGCGCCTGGCTGGCCCACCGCGACGTGCGCCGCTACCCGGCCCTGCGCATCGTCCTGGCCGCCACCGACCCGCGCGGCCCCCGAATACAGGGCTTCGACCTCTTCGCCTCCGTCTGGCGCGCCGAACTGGACCTCCGCGACCCGGGCCTACTGGCAGTGCTCAGCACCCTGAGTTGGCCGCTGAGCCAGGAACTACTCCCACCCCACGAGGCGATCGCCCTGGGTACGCTGCTCCCCGCCGAAGTCCTGTACGCCGGCGGCTTCGACGGCAGGCTGAGAGCCACCTTCGAACGCTGCCTCCGCGACCTGAGCCCGGGCCCGAGCCCGTCAACTCTCCGCGACGCCGTCGACCTGTCCGCCACGATCCTCAAGAAACAGATCAACTTGGGCGCCCGATCGCACGCCGCCGCGACTCTCCTGGCCAAACTCAAGTCGGGCGACCTCACCAGCCTCGTCCAAGACCTAGAGCAGCCACACGTCGCCCCGTCCGTACGCCAAGCAGCGCTCCAAGAACTCTCCAACCGCCTCGCGCGCGGAACGGTAGACCTGATGCTCCGCGACCCCGAACACGCCGCAGGCTGCTTCTACGTCTGGACCGAAGCCGCCGGCGCCGCCGATCCCGCAGCGCCCGGCCACATCGAGAGCATCATCACCCCCGCCCTGCTCCGCGCCGACCACGCGTGGAAGGCAGCCGTCAGCAGCTTCCTCACCACGATCGCAAGCAGGTCCGAGCACATCGCAGCACACTGGGACAACCTCGCGACCCAGCACTCACCGGCGGAATGAGGAGCCATGGACGCGTACTGGGAAACCATGCAGGCCTCGGCCCACCGCGGCCCCGCGCCGTACAACCGCGATCGCCTAGACCTACGCGTGGTCGCGGGCTCCGTGCTCGTCCTCACCGTGGCGGACGGCGGCGGCAGCGCTGGCATGACACACACCCAGCGCGGTCACCTAGGCTCACGCTGGGCCGTCGAGGAACTCATGCGCCGCGCCGTACCGTTCGCCCGCAGCGTCGCGGATATCGAAGACGACGCCGACCGCTGGCCGCTGCTCGTGGACCGGGCCAAGCGGCTGGGCGGCGAGATCCGGCGCAACTGGCGGGACCGAGCCCGCATGCACGAGGCGAACAATCCCGGCGACGGCATCCAGCGCGCGACCACCCCCGTGCCACCGGCCGCCCTCTCGCCGTACGGCAGCAGCGTGCTGGGCGTGGTCATATCCCCGAGCCTGCTGTTCGCCTGGCAACTCGGCAGCGGCGACATCGCGCTGGCCGGCGAGCGCGGAACCAGGGTGCTGTTCGACGACCGACCGCGCGGCGACGTGTCCGACCTGCTCAGCGACGTGCGCCCGGGCAGGCAGATGCGCTTCCACTGGCAGCCCACCGACACGCTCGGCGCGTGCCGACTCGTGCTGCTCAACACCGACGGCCTCACCCGCGCCTTCGCCGACCGCGCGGCGTACCACGGCTTCGTGGAGAACCTCTACGCCCGCTCCGTCCGCCGCGGCGCCCAGGCCGTGCGCGACCGGCTCGGCGGCTGGCTGGACCAAGCCGCCGAGCGGTCCACCGACGACGCGACCCTCGTCGCCGCGTACGCCGACCACTGAGCCACGCGGTCCGGCTATGCCGCCGCCTGCCCGGCCGCCGGAACCCACTCGATCCCGTACATCAGCCGGGGCGTGAGCCGCTCGAAGGACAGCGCCGCCTCGCCGAAGGAGTCGAGCCGGACCGGCCTGCCGGGGGCGAGCCGCCCGCGGAACTCCTGGTACTCGATGCCGTCGAGCAGCACGACGGACGCGGGCAGCCGGTCGAGGCCGAAGCGCACCCGCAGCCGGAACGCGTCGCATTCGACCATCGGGACCATCGCGTAGTACGGCTGCAGCGGCCACTGCGGCGGCAAACGGAATACGAGCTCGTACTCGTGTTCCCGGCCGAACGGGATCGGCTCGGGGAATTCGATCTCGAATTCGAACAGCGCGTCGCTCCTCCGCTCCGTCTTCGTGATCACCGCGCCGTAGCGCGCGGAGACCAGAAGATCGGGTTCCGGAATAACCGCGTTGCCGTTCGCGGGCACGCTGAACTTCGTCCGGATGCGCTCGAGCCCGTCGCGCCGGGCCACGATGGTGCGCTTCTCCGAGACCTCCGGCCCCTCGCCGTCCAGCCGCAGCAGCGACTCCAGCCGGCGCAGGTACCAGCCGCCCTCCCGGTCGCGTCCGGACAGCTCCGCCGCCGCGGCCGCGACGAGCTGTCCGAAGGCCTCCTGGATACGGCGGCGCACGGTGCGCTCCGCGTAGTGCGACTCCTCCGCGAGCAGCGCGGTCCGATCGCTCAGCCGTACTCCACGGCGTACTCCGTTCCCCTCCGCGTCGGCCGCCAGCGCCGACATGATCGTGTCGCGCTGCTCGCTCGGGAAGCCCCGGGTGAGCTGTTCGAGCAGCACCAGCAGCCGGCGCCGCAACTCCCGGTCCGAGGTGCCCGCCGGAGCGTCCACCAGTTCGGTCAGCAGCGGCCCGAGCCGTCCGGCCAACCCCGCGGCGCGCAGCCCTCGCCCGCGGCGCAGCCTTCTGAATTCCTCCACCAATTGCGGCTCGGGGTCCACCCCAGAATCACGCATCGTCAGATCAGCGCTCCCTCTCGCCGAGACCATTCGCGTACAGACCACACTAGCCGCAGGTCGGCGACGGTAAACGCAAAACTCGAAATCAGTCCGGCAACACCGATGGCGAAATCCCCGCCCCCCGCTCACCGTACGCGCCGGTATTCCGTTTGACCCCGGAATCGCCACGCCCCCCATTCGTCCCGCCCTCGAGCGCACGCGACAGCGCCGGGAAGGGGGGCGGCCCTCCCCGGCGCAGCTGCCTCGGATGCCTACTGACGGACGCGCCGCCGGGCCTCAGCCGACGACGATCGACGCCAGCCAAGCGAGAAAGACGTGGACGTATCCATGGGTCTCCATGACAAGGCCTCCCCTCGGGTGTGGTGCTTCCGCCTACACCCTTAGGCTCGCCAAGCTCACGGCGTATAACAATGTGTTGCCCTAGTCCCCGCCGGATGGACAACGGGAAACGGCCCCCGACGTGGGATGATGTGGGGTCGTTGTCCGGGGTGGAGTTGGGGCTTTTTCGCTCACTTATGCATGTGGTGAATGTTATGTACTTGCTTATGGTTAACGCGAGGCCCTACCTACGTCACCGGCACTGGGTGGGTTTCTTGGGCTCAGATCGCATCGTCAGCGTGCGGTCCGTGTTCGCCCCTACCTCCGCCGCCGACACTCCGCTTCACTCCGCGTCGGCGGCTACGTCCGGGGCGATTACTTACCCCGCCCACCCGCCCTACTCAACCAGCCTGCGGTGGGCAGCACGCTCCCTCGTACCTCGGTCGCTCAACCGCCCACCTACGACACTACGCGCGGCATGGCAGGCGGCTGATTACTGCACGCGACCTGCGTCCCTCTGCAAGATCAGAGTTGAGTGACCGGAGCCGGGCTGTCTAGCCTGCGGCTTGCAGAGTGGTGCTTCAGTCGCGTGGGCGCGGAGCGTGCTGGTTGGATGTCCCACATGAATGGAACTCAGTCCATAGACAAGCCGTGGGGTGCGTCGGTGTTCGGAGCGGCGAGTGTTGACGCCGCTCCGGATCTCGCGAGGCTGCGTGTGGCGATCAAGCAGACGTTTCCGAAGCCCGCCGAGGCCTTCGCGGTGACTCGCGGAGCGGTCAACCGGGTCCGGGAGGTGCTGCGGGGGCATGGGATCCCGGATACCGCGGTGTCCACGTCTCGGCTGAACCTGCAGTCGACCTGGAGCTTCAATAACAACGAGCGTAAGTTCCTCGGCTACGCGTGTACTGCCTCGTTCGTGATCGAGGTGCGCGAACTGGAGGGCCTCGAGGCCATCCTGATCGATGTCGTCGAGGCCGGGGCGAATCAGGTCGATGGAGTCGAATTCGACGTGAGCAGCAAGAAGCAGCTGCGTGCCCAGGCTCGTGAGGCGGCTGTGGCCGCGGCGCAGGAGAAGGCGACAGTCTACGCGCAAGCGGCAGGGGTCCGGCTTGGCCCGGTTGTCCACATCAAGGACATCGACTCCGAGCAGATGCAGAACGCCTATCGCAGCCACGCTCAGGCCGCTACAACGGGCGGAGAGGGGGATCTTACCCCCGGAAAGATCACTGTCTCGGCTGGCGTCGTCCTGGGGTTCTCGCTCATCGGTGAGTGAGTCGGCAACCACGGTGCCACGCCCCGACTGGCGTGGCACCGCTGTCTGCGTGGGTCGCCAGAGCAAGGTCAGCCACAGCGGTGGCCGTGCGCAGCGCCGTAGGCCCGCGGACGTAGTGACCGAGGAGCGCCAGCGACGAGGGAGTGGAGGTAGCGGGCCGAAGGCTTCTAGCCCGCAGGGCGTTACCCGAAGGAGCGCAGCGACTGTAGGGCCGCCTTAGTAGGGCGGGTGGGCGGGGTATGTAGTCGGCCCGGACGTAGGCGTGGTGCGGAGCGAGGAACGAGCGCAGCACCACGCCGAAGGTAGGGCCGAACGGCAAACCGCAGCCTCAGCTCACCGCCCCGTCCCCAGCACCTCCGACAAGGGGGCTCGGATGGCGCGGACTTGGGGGACGGACATGAGGCGGTTGAGTTCGCGGGCCAGGGTGCGGAGGTCTACGCGGACGGTGGCGGAGTCGACTTGGGAGCAGGCGGTGAGGACTTGGGCGGTGATGGCGGCGGATTCTTCGGCTTCGCCGTCGGCGGCCAGGGCTAGGGCCAGGCGGGCGCCGTAGCGGGCTCGGGCGCGGAGGGCGGTGGCGGGGAGGGCGGCGTACTGCTCGCGGAGGGCTTCGGAGGCGCGGCGGGTGTCGCCTAGGTCGTAGAGGCACCATCCGCGGGCGGCGCGGACGGGGTCGGCGACGTTCGTCGGGCCCAGGGGGGTGGCGGTCGGGTCGGGGGCGGTGCGGGGGGAGGTGGAGGACGCCGAGGCTGCGGCTGCGGCGTCCAGGAGGTCGGCGGCGCGGTCCAGGGCTCTGAGACAGCCGTCGCGGTCGGCGAGGACGGCCAGGCCCTGCGCCTCGCGTTGCGCTGCCAGGCCTCTGATTCGCGGGTCGCGGGTGGCGCGTTGGGCCTGCTGGGCGAGCTCGACCGTCTGCTTGCCGTCGTGGCGGTAGAGGGCGATCAGGCCTCTGCGGACGAGGGCGTACGCGGCCATGTCGTTCTGGCCGGCCATCGCGGCGTATTCGACGGCGCGGTCGGTCCACCATATGGCGCCGTGCTCGTCGCCGGCCTCCTGGGCGATCCAGCCGGTGTACTCGGCGAAGCGGGCGGCGAGCAGCAAGGTTTCGTCACGCTGCGTCCCCGTCGACTGTTCGGCGACGCGGCGCAGGACGTGGGTGGGGCCGAGCAGCATCGGCAGCAGGTCGGCGGGGGAGAGGACCTGGCCGAGTGTGCGGGACTGGTTGAGCATCGCGCGGAAGTTGTCGAGGACGTTGTCGGAACCGCCGTCGCCACTGTCGCCGAGACCTTGTGAAATCCCCGTGGCTGCCGTCGGGGCCGAGGCCGAGGGGCGGGGCATGCCGTACGCGGCCGGGAGCAGGGTGCCGATGCCCAGTCCGCCCGCCGCCGAGAGCACCTGCCGTCGCGAGGCCGCCCGGAACCACACGTCGCCGCCGTCGAACACCATCGTCCACACCTCATCCGGATCGTTGACCGAGTCGTCCTGGAGGGAGGGCGTACGCGGCGCGGCCAACGCGGCGAGTTCTCCGCGGGCGTCCAGGGCGTGGTCGCAGCGCCGGGCGAGGCCCTCGCTCGGCGGCTTGACGCCGTGTTCCACCTTGCTCAGGTGGCTCTTGCTGTAGTGCACCAGACTCGCCAGGCCGGCCAGGGAGAGCCCTGCCGCCTCGCGCCGTCGTCGCAGCTCCCTGCCGAACACAGTGCTGTCCCGGTCCATCGATGTCGCCCCTTTTCCCGTTGGCTGTCCGTCAGGGGATGGGTGAACGCGGCGGCGCCGGACCTGGTGCGAGTGTGTACGAATCAGGATAATCCGGTTCGGCCGCCACGGCGAGAGTCCAGAGCCCCGAGCTCGAGAACCGCCGAAGGCCCGAGAGCTACCGAAAGCCCGAGAACTGCCGAAAGCCCGAGGACTGCGATGCCCGACACCACGACCGAGGCGGCGGCCGTCTTCATCAGCTTCCGCAACAAGGACGGCGAGCACGCGGCGGCCGTGCTGCGGGCCGCGCTGGCGGCGCACTACGGCGAGTCGGTGGTGTTCCGCTCGACGGACTCGATCGAGCCTGGCGACGACTACCGCCGCGTGATCCTCGGCAACCTCGAGGGCTGCGTGGCCTGCGTCGCGGTGATCGGGCCCTACTGGTCCGGCATGCGTGGCGCGGACGGTGGGCTGCGCCTGTTCGAGGAGCACGACTGGGTGCGCGCGGAGCTGTCGATCGCGCTCCAGCTGGACAAGAAGATCATCCCGGTGCTGCTCGACCAGGTGCCCCGGCTCAGCGAGCGCGATCTGCCGCCGGACCTGTGGGATCTGGCCGGGCTCCAGTCCCTCCGGATGACGCACTACGACCACTCCTCGGCCATCAGAAGGCTGATCAAGGTGCTGACGCCGCTGCCCGGCACCGCCGACCGCCCGCCGATCTGCCGTCTGCCGCCCGCCGAGGCCCGATACGTCGAGCGGCCCGCGCTGTCCACGGCGCTGGAGTCCGCGATGGCCGCCGCGTCCGGGCAACACGCGCAGTTCGGCACGCCGGTGCCGGTCGTGCTTTCCGGCGCGGTCGGAACCGGCAAGAGCGTGCTCGCGGCCGAATACGCTCGGCGCGCGGCGGGCCGGTACGCGGCGGTCTGGTGGATCGACGCCCGGGATCCGCGCACGCTCGGTGCGCGGCTGACCGAACTCGCCGCCGCCACCGGCCTCGGCCCCGGCTGGGACGCGGCTACCGGCGTACCGGAGCTCTTCGACCGGATCGCGCGCAGCGGACGCTGGCTGGTCGTCTTCGATGGAGTAGACGAGGCGGACGCGCCGGACGCGCTGCTCGACCTGCTGACCGCCTTCGGTTCCGGCGGCTCCGGCGGCGACGTCCTGATCACCTCGCGGATCGCCGACTGGGGCTTGGCTGCCGTGCAGCAGTGCCCTGTCGAGCTCTTCGCGCGTGAGGAGTCGGTGGAGCTGCTCTCCGCGTATCTGCCGAATCAGACTCCGGATACGCTCGACGGCCTGGCCGCGGCGATGGGGGATCTGCCGCTGGCCGTGGCGCAGTCGGCGGCGCTGGTGAAGGCGGGCTGGTTCCGGGCCGACGACCTGGCACGACGTGCGGCCACCGCTCCGGGCGCGTTGCTGGCGAATCTGCCGCACGCGAGGACCAGGAGCCGTGCGGGCGCGGTCTCCGTCGTCGGGGCTTGGTCGCCGGTGCTGGATCGGATCGAGTCCGGGACGCCGCGCACGCGCCGGATCCTCGGGCTGCTCGGCGTGCTGGCTCCGGCCGCCGTTCCGCTGCGGCTGTTCACCGAGCCCGGTTCGATCCCAGATGGATCGATCTCAGACGGATCGGTCTCGGACGTCGAAGCCGTCGCGATGGTGGCGGACAGCGGGCTCGTGCCCGTGCGCGACGGGGCCTTCCATGCGCACCCGCTGTTCCAGTCTTTCGTGCTCGAGCGCATCGGTGCCGAGCACGCCGAGCCGCTTCGGGAGCAGGCGCGCGTGCTGCTGGCGGCGGCCGACCCCGGGGATCCGCGTGACCTGCGGACTCCGGCGGGCTACGACGTGATCCTGCCGCACGTGCTCGCCCTCGACTTCACCGCCACCAGCGATCCCGACTGCCGTGCGCTGCTGCTGCGCGTCGCACACCACCTCGCCGCCCGCGGAGACGCCGTCACCGCAGGTCAGCTGGCTACCGCGGCCTACGAGAAGTGGAAGAACGAGAACCACGACACACTCGTGCTCGGCGCTCGCGCGGAGATGGCCAGGGCTCTGTTTCGCTCGGGGGATCCGTCGGGTGCCGCGCGGATCGATCGGGAGCTCGTGGCCGTGCACGCGGCGGCCGAGGGTCCGGACGGTCCGGCCACATTGCGCGCGGAGCTCGACCTGGCGACGGACCTGTCGGCGTGCGGGGACTTCGAGGCCTCGACCGCGATGCTGGAGCGGCTGATTCGGCGGCTGGCCACGCGGTTCGGCCCGGACAGCCGCGAGAGGCTGCGCGCCGTCCACAACGCGGCCCACGGCGCCCGCGCACTCGGCCGGTCCGCGCGTGCGCTGCGTCTCGACGAGCCGAATCTTCGTGCCCTGGCGGACGTGCTCGGCCCCGACCACCCCGACACACTGCGGTCGGCGTACGCGCTCGGCCTCGACCTGCGTGTTCTCGGCGATCCGCAGGGTGCGCTCGTGCTGCATCAGGACACGTACGAACGGCTGGCGGAGCTCTACGGCGCGGACCACGCGGCGCCCCTCGAAGCGCGCTATGCCGTCGCCGTCGACCTGCGTCTGCTGCGTGACCCACGGGTGGTCATGACCGCGTACGAGGTCTGCGAAGATTCCACCGCTGTCCTCGGTCCCGACCACGTGGACGCGCTGACCCGCCGCCTGTTCTACGGCGAGGTGCTGCGCGCGCACGGCAGGCAGGCCGAGGGGGACGCGGAGTGCGCGCGGGCACGCCGCGGTCTCAGGGGATTGAGTGGCCCCGGCAGCGCGGGGTCGGCGTCAGACGGGCTCGGGGCCGGTCGGGTCCGTGGCGTCGGCGGGGGGCTGCTCGGCGGGCGGTACCGGTCGGATGAGGAACTCTGAGCTCCGCGGCGCCGTGCCGGGACGCGTCCAGTTCAGGCCGTCGAAGTACTCGAGTTCACCGGTCGTCGGCGAGGTGCGGTAGTCGCCCGCCGCGTTCACCGAAGCGTCCTTGTTCTCGTCCGTGCCCGCGCCATCGCGTTCGGGATCCGTCGTCACGGGACGATTATGGGTCCTGACTTCACCGCACTCCACCCCGCACGGGTCCATTCCGGAGCGTATGTCCCCTACGGCTCCGGGTTGGCCACTGCGTGGCCACTTCCGTGGCCGCCATCGGCGCAAGCTGAAGCCGCGGTCCGGACAGTGGGCCGCCGCCATGCGGCGTTTGGTGGGCTCCGCAGTGGAGGTAGTACCGACAATGACAGAAGACAACAACGCTCCCCGGCCATCGCGGCCGGGGACGACGCGGCCGGGCCCGGTGAGCCCGACGCGTCGCCGACACGGTGGGCGCGGCACGTCCGCGGCATCGTCGTCCCAGCGCGCGTCCGCATTCGCGGCGGCCGCGTCGGTGGGACGGCTGGACGCGCTGGCGGCCGGTGGCCGGCTCGCGTCCGTCGCGGCCAGCAACGCTCGCGAGCACGCCCTGCTGGGCTCCGCGGTCTACGCCGTGGCGTGGCCGATCGTGTTCAGCCGGGTGACCCGGTCCGTCGAGATGCAGCGCGGGCACCGCGGCTGCATGGGCTCGGTCCACACCCTGGCGCCGGAGTGCCTCGACGGTTTCGAGGACGACGTGGCCGCGGTGGTGGACTACGTGCTGCGTTTCGCGGACACCCCGATCAGCAACCTGGGCGGCTGGATAGCGAGCCGGGTGCAGAAGGCGTGCGTCGACGGGCATCGCAGGCGGCGCGGCCAGCGGGGCGCGCTGCAGCGCCCGCGGCTGCCGGAGTTCGTCGCCAGCGGCCTCGCCGGCGATCCGTGGCTGTGCTTCCTGGCGGTGGCCGTGCTCACGTGGGTGGGCCTGCCGATGACCGCCGGGTGCGGGCTGTGGCCGTTGGAGGAGTGGGGCCGCAGCCGCGAGGCGCGGGTGCCGGGCTCGGACGCGGGCGACGGCGCGGCGGTCGAGCGGGACATCGAGACGGTGCTCACGGCCATGCGGGCGCGTCCCGCGTGGTACGAGCGCTACGTCGAAGTACCGCTGGGCCGCAAGCAGCCGCCGGTCTACCCGACGGCGGACGCGGTGCCGCCCGCGCTGCGCATCGTGGAGACGCACGAGTTCGACGACGCCATGCTCGTGCGGCTCGCGGGCCTGGCGCTGGACGAGGCGCGGCTGCGGCTCGACGCGGGACAGCCGCCGCGCGACGCGGTGGCCGCGGCGATCGGCGGCGCGTTCGGCGAGTCCTGCGCCGCCTGGGGCGCGGACCGGCCGCCGCACCAGGATCCGCTGCCCGCCGACCGGATCGCCGCGCTGCTGCGGGATCCGGCGGAGGTCGATCGGCTGGTCGGCGCCGTGCTCGACATCGTGGCGCAGGAGAAGGAGGTCATCGCAGTAGCCTGAATGACCGGCGCTCGGGCATCGGGTGCGCGACGGCAGCGCGAGCCGTCACGCACCCGATGCCTCAGGATTCGAAGGATCCGAGCCGCGGGAACAGCTTCTCCGCGTTCCCGCGGTCGATCCCGTGCCGCAGCGCGGGATCGATCGGCATCCGCTCGTACTGCCTGGCCATGAAGCCGACCGCGACGGACGGCGCGAACGGGAAGTCGCTGCCGTAGAGCACGTGCGTCGGGTCGGCGACCTCGAACAGGCTCGGCAGCGCGGCGGGCGTCGAGGAGAGGGCGACGTCGTAGTAGAACTGCCGCAGCGGCGCGAGCAGCCGCGGGATCTGGTGCTTCTGGTCCACGACGGCGAAGGCCTGCGCGAGCTTGCTCGACTGGCTCATCGATGTCAGCAGGATGCGATAGGCGATGTAGGGCACGAAGCCGCCGGCGTGCGCGAGGATGAACTTGATGCCGTCGTACTTCTTCAGCGCGCCGGACAGGATCAGGCTGATCGCGGTACGCGTCGTGTCCAGCAGGAAGTCGGCGGTGAACGTCGGGATGCCGGGGACGGGCTCGGCGGGCAGTTCGCCGGGGTGGATGAACACCACGGCGCGGCGCCGGTGCAGGAAGTCGAGCAGCGGCGCGAAGCCCGGATCGCCCAGGTAGCGGCCGTCGTTGTTGGCCAGCAGCACGATGCCGTCGGTGTGCAGGGTGTCGAGCGCGTACTCGGCCTCCGCGATGGCGCCGTCCACGTCGGGGAGCGTGAGCGTGGCGAAGAAGCCGAAGCGCTCCGGCTCGTCCCGCACGAGGTCGGCGCAGTATTCGTTCACGTGGCGGGCCATCTTCGCCGCCTCGGCCGCGTCGCCGAGGTACACGCCGGGCGTGGAGACCGACAGGATCCCGGTGGCGATGTCGCGCGCGTCCATGAACTTGCGCGCCGCCGACGGCGACCAGTCCGGCAGGTCGATGCCGCCGGGACGCAGGCCGTGGTCGCGGATCCAGTCGGCGTAGCGCGGCGGGATCACATGCTGGTGGACGTCGATGCGGCGCGGGTTTGCCATGATGCTTCTTTCCTAAGGAGAGACCGGGCACTTCTGTGGAACTGGTCGAGCTTGTCGACGATGGTCTGGCCGACGGGCGTGTGGCCCCAGATGCTGATCCCCTGATGCGTCGAGGGCTGCCAGGTGCTCTCGTCGACGACGATCGGATTCCAGCCCACCTCCCACTCGAAGCCGGAGGGCGTGCGCGCGTAGTAAGACAGCTCCCTGTCGTTCGTGTGCTGACCGACGGACAGCGCCATCCGGAAGCCGAGCTCGTGCACGCGCTGATAGCTCTGGGCCACGTCGTCGAGCGTGGCGGCCTGGATGTTGAGGTGCTGCACGCGCGTGCGGATCGGATCGACCGGCAGTCCACGTGTCGCGGCGATCGCGATCGAATGGTGCCGTTCGTTGAGGCGCAGGAAGCGGATCTTCAGCTTCACGCCGCTGATCGTCTCGTCGATGTAGTCCGTCAGCCGCGCGTCGAACAGCGTGCCGAAGTAGCCGCGCACCCGTTCCGGCCGGGTCGATGTGAGGGCCACGTGCCCCATCCCCGAGTCGCCGGTCACGAACCCGGACGCGAGCATCCGCAGCGGCTCCGCGGACGATATCGGGTTCGTATACACCTCCTGCGTGATCCCCTTCGGCCCCGGGAACCGCAGCAGCCGTTCGACCCCGCGCAACGCCGCGTCCTCGGCGGATCCCTCGACGGCCGGCAGACCCCGCGCCCGCAACCGTCCCGCGATCTCCTCGAACTCACCGTGGCCGTCGACATGCCAGCCGGTGGCGACCACGTCCTCAGCGGGTCCGCGACGTATCAGAAACCTGCACTCCTGCTCGTCGAGACGGAAGCGCATGTGGTCGTTGTCTACCGCGTCGTGGTGCATGCCGATCGCGTCGGTACCGAAGCGCCGCCAGTCGCCGAAGCGCCGCGTCTCGATGACGATGTAGCCGAGATGTACGGACCCGAAGATGTTCACCGGGACCCACCGGCCAGGAAGTCGGCGCACACGCGGTTGAACAGTTCGGCGCGCTCCCACTGCACCCAATGGCCGGTGTTCGCGACCAGGTAGAGGTCGCAGTTCGGCATGCGCTCGGCGAGCATCCGCCCGCCGCTGGGCCGGTTGACCTTGTCCGCGGCGCCCCAGAGCACGAGCGTGGGCACGGGCAGGGTGTTGAGTCGTGCGTCGCGCGTGAAGTCCATCTTCCAGAGCGTGCGCAGGGCGTTGCGGCCGGATGGGCGTCGCAGCGGCGGATTCGCGATCACCTCGGGGTCGATGCTGTCCCGGAAGCGGCTGTCGATCACCGAATCGGGTATCTGCGCGGCGTTGAAGACGAGGTAGTTGCGGATGAACTTCTCCAGCTTCAGCCGCGAAGGGCCGTCGCCGCCGTAATAGGCGAGCAGACTGTTGAGACCCGCCGTGGGCCGCGCCCGGGTCGTGCCGATGCCGCCCGGCCCCATCAGAACCATGCGATCCACACGTTCGGGAGTGTCGAGCGCGAGCCGCAGCGCGCACGCGCCGCCGTACGAGTTCCCGACCAGCGCGGCCTTGTCCAGGTCCAGCACGTCCATCAGGCCACGCATGTTGTCCGCGAGGTACCCGAAAGGATCCCGGCCGTCCACGCCCTTCGTGCTCCGACCGTAACCCGGCAGGTCGGGGACGATGACCCGGTACTCCTTCGCCAACGCCTCGATGTTGCGGCGGTAGTTGGACACGCCCGAGGCGCCCGGCCCGCCGCCGTGCAGCAGCAGGACCGGCGGGCCGTCCCCGGCCTCGGCGACGAAGATCTTCCGGCCCGCGACATCGAGCACTGATTCCTTCATGGTGTCCTCACAGGTTGATCGGGGGAGGCGGAAGCCGCACGCCCGCGGGCGCGGCGGCGTAGACGTAGGCGTCCGGGCGCAGCGCGAGCGAGCCGGCACGATGCTTGTTCATCCAGGGCAGAAGGACCTCGTCGCTGTCGACGATCGAACCCTCGGCCGGTTGCGATCCGGCGGGCAGGACGTGCAGCGCGGGCACGCCGTCCCACGCGGGTTGCGGCGCCTGCGGAACCGGCAGCGACGCGTGCAGCAGAACCCATCGGCCGCCCAGCACGTCGTCGAGTCGCACGCGTTTCCCGTCTGACGACGTGACCCACGGCTGCGGGATCTGATGTCCGGACGCCTTCGCGCGCGGCTTCGCCTGCAGGCCGTCCGCGTAGTGGGCGACGGGTATCCAGTTCGAGTCCTGCAACCAGTCGGCGAACCCCGGAACGCGCCCCAGCACCGGCAGGACCGAGTCGCGCACCCGGGTGACCGCCCGCCGCCGCTCGGTGATGATCCGCCCGACGAACACCGCGCGCTTGGTCACTTCCCGCACGTGCGGCTTGCGCTCGGCTTCGTACGAGTCGAGCGCCGCCTCGGGAAGCTCGCCGCGCAGCACGGCCGCCAGCTTCCAGCACAGATTGGCCGCGTCCCGGACCCCGGCCGCCATGCCCTGCCCGATCCACGGCGGCATCGCGTGCGCCGCGTCGCCCGCGAGGAACACGCGTCCGACCCGGAAGCGCGCGGCGAAGCGGACGTGGTGGCTGTAGACCGTGGCCCGCAGGATCCTGATGCTGTCCCGGCCGATCCCGTACCGCGAGACCAGCGCGTGGATCGCGTCGTCAGAGGTCAGATGCTCCGGATCGTCCCCGGGCAGGATCGGGAACTCCCAGCGGTGATGCCCGAGCGGCGTCGGGCAGTCCACGGCCGGGCGCGCCGGATCGCAGCGGAACCGCAGCCGGTCGTGGTCCGGCCACGGCTTGAGCATCTCGGTGTCGATGACCACCCAGCGGTCCTCGTACGTGCGGCCCTCGTAGCCCACGTTCAACTGCGCGCGGGTCGGACTCGACCCGCCGTCCGCCGCGATCACGTACGCCGCGCGGATTTGCCGCACGGACTCGTCGCCGGTGTCGAGCACCGTCAACTCCACGCCCTCCGCGTCCTGCCGCACGCGCAGGCACTCGCGCTGCAGCAGCACCTCGACGTTCGGGAAGCGGTCCACGCCCTCGCGCAGCACCTGCTCCAGAACCGGCTGGTAGATGAACATCTGCGGCGGATGCCCGTGCCCGCGCGGCGTCGGCGAGGCGCTCAGGAACGTCCGGCCGCGCGCGTCCACGAAGTCCAGCGGCCGGTCGGCGAGCATGTCCTGCTTCAGCCGCTCGGCCAGCCCGAACCGCTGCCAGATCCGCACGACCTCCTCGTCCGTGGAGATCGCCCGCGCCCGCGCGAACACCTCGGCGTCCCGCTCCAGCACGACGACCCGCAGGCCCAGCGCGCCCAGCAGGTTCGCCGCGGTCACTCCCGTGGGCCCGTATCCGATCACGGCGACGTCGTACACGCCAGACCACCTCACTGTGGATGCCACGGCAGATTGCTGTAGCGATCACTACAATTGGAATGACCGCTACGCTAACTCCGGCCCGCTGGTACCGTCAAGGCCTCGAGAACAGACGGAGGGGATCCATGTCCCACGCAGATGGTTCGCGCAGGAAGCGCGCGAACGGCGTCGAATCCCGCCAGCGCATCCTGGACGCGGCGGTGGAGATCGCGGGGGAGCGCGGCTACGAGGGCACGTCCATCGCCGCCGTCAGTGCCAAGTGCGGCCTGCCAGCCAGTTCGATCTACTGGCACTTCAAGGACAAGGACGACCTGATCGCGGCCGTCATCGAACGCAGCTTCGAGACGTGGCTCCAGGCCCTCGAACTGCCCGGCGAGCACAGCGGAACCCCGCTCGAACGCGTCACCGCCATGGCCGCCGACGTGGCCAGATCACTCGTCGACGCCCCCGACTTCCTGCGCCTCGGCCTCATGCTCGCGCTGGAACGCCGCCCTGCCGAACCGCGCGGCCGCACCGTCTTCCTGGAAGTCCGCGAGATCGCCCGCCAGCGCATCGCCGAGGTCATGGCGACGCTCTTCCCCGCCCTGCCCGCCGCCGCCGTCCAGACGCTCACGGCCTACGCGGTGGCGGGCGCCGACGGCCTCTTCGTCCAGCGCGAAGTGGCAGGCGACGGCGTGGACCTGGTGGCCATGTTCGAACTCCACGCCCAGCTCATCTACGACGCGGCCGTCCGGCTGGAAGCTCGCGGCTAACGATTTCTCGCGGGACTCGTCACGACGATCTCGGTCGCGACCGGAAGCGGCGTCTCCGGGAAGCCGAGCAGGCCCCGGGTGACCACGATCGCGCGGATCGTGCTGACGTCCAGCTCGACCAGCAGCTCCTGCACGGCGTCCATGCCGTCGGTCGCGAGCACCGGGCGGCAGCGCTCGACCAGCTCGGTCAGGTGCGCTGCCTGCTCGGGGGTCAGCCCTATGACGTTCTCGAACATGAGCTGTCGTCAATCACGGCTAAGGCGTCGATCTCGACGCGGAAGGCGGGGTGAACCAGGCCGCTGACCTGGACGAGCGAGCTGGCCGGCGGCTTGGCGACGTCGACGAACTCGTCCCGGACCGCGCGGACGGTGGCGAGGTCGTCGAGATCCACCACGTAGTACGTCAGCTTGATGACGTGCCGCCACTGCGCACCCGCGGCGGCGAGGGCGGTGCCGAGGTTGCGGAAGACCTGGCGGAGCTGGGCGGTCGTATCCCCGTCGCCGCCGACGAGCTGGCCGTCGGCGTCCACGGGGACCTGACCGGAGATCGCGACCAGCGGGCCGGACGTCGCCACGACCGCGTGGCTGTAGCCGTTGACGGGAGGCATGCCCTCGGGGCGCACGAGATGACGCATGATCAGATCATCGCCTATTCTTCCGGTTCCCACGCGCGCAGCAGGTCGAGCACGTTCCCGTCGCCCGCGAGCTGCAGGGAGTCGACCGAGATGCGGTCGTACATGTAGAGCACCAGCTCGCTGGCGGTGCCGGTGATGGCGACCTCGGCGGGGGCGGCGGCCGTAGCGTCCCCGACCAGGCGGGTGAACCGCGCACCGTCGGCGGCGAGCGCGAGTCGCCAGGAGCCGCCCTCGGTCGCGTGCATGTCGAGCGACGCGGGCGCGTGCGGCCAAGGGGCGGTCGTCGAGCAGCAGGTGGAGAGGAAGTCCTCAACGCCGTCGAACGCCACGTCGCTCGGCAGCGCCTGCGGGGCACCTACCGTGACCTGGGCGTCGTAGGTGTGCATGGTGATTTCCTGCAGCTGGTGGCGGGCGACCGCGCCACAGTTCTGCGGCGACTGCGATCCGGCCCACCACGTCCAGCAGCCGCGATCCGGCCCCGCCTCCCGCAGCGCGTCGAGCATCAGTCGCACGGACGCGGCGTACCAGTCGAGCAGCGACTCAAGCTCCTCGGGCGTCTCCTGCGCGTTGAACACGGCCCGATCCGGCGGCGTCGCCCCCGGCTCCGCGCTGACGACGGCCGCCCAGAAACGCCGCCCGTGACCCAGGTGCCGCACCAGATCCCGCAACGTCCACTCCGGGCACGTCGGTACTTTCACGTCGATATCCCCCGCCGACGCGACGGCAGCCCGGAACGCGCCCGCCCGCTCCTCGATCAGGCGCAGCAGGTCTGGGAACTCCAAGGTCTTTTTCACAGGTTGTCTATCTATCACCGCGTCCCGCCATCCGGAAAGTGATTATTCGCGGCTGTTGTATCGTCCGGGCCATGGCACAGACGCTTTCGGACCTTCTCACGGACGCGGCGGCTGGGCGTTTCCCGTCCCCCGACGGCAGCGTGACCGTGGTCCCGCAGCCGAGCACCCGCGACGCCGGAGTGATCGCGTTCACGGCGCACTCGGTCGTCTTCACCGACGAGGATCCGCAGTGGGTCCGCAAGACCCTCGCCTCGATCGACTGCGACCCACTCGCCGCGCCGCTCAATCCTCGATTCCTGACGGCGTTGATGGATCGCACGGATCGCGTCACGGAGACCGTGGACCTGCTGACCGTCGCCGACGCCCTCCCCGGACCGCCGCCCCTGACACTCCACGAAGTCACCGACCCCAGCCACCCCCGCGTCGCGAGAGCCGCCCGATTCCGCGACGACGTGCGCGTGTGGGAAACGGACGGCGGCGATGGCCTGCTGATCCTCGGCCGGGCCGTGGCAGGTCGATGGGAGGCTGCGATCGAGGTGGACGACGCTGCCGGTGGCCGGGGCGTGGGCCGACTGCTGGCCACCGCCGCGCGGCATCTGGTGCCCGACGGCCAACCGGTCTGGGCGCAGCAGGCCCCCGGCAACGCCCGCAGCGTGCGCGTGTTCCAGGCTGCCGGATACCGACCGGTCGGCGCCGAGATCCTGCTGCTGCCACGCGGCGACCTGACTACCTAGTCCTTGCTTCCACTCAGATCCAGCGCGATATCCGTGATCATGTCCTCCTGGCCGCCGACGAGGCCACGGCGCCCGACCTCGACGAGGATGGCTCGGGTGTCGAGGTTGTGGCGTGCGGCGGCGTGCTCGGCGTGGCGGAGGAAACTGGAGTAGACGCCCGCGTAGCCGAGGGTGAGGGTCTCACGGTCCACGCGCACGGGGCGGTCCTGCAGCGGTCTGACCAGGTCGTCGGCGGCGTCCATCAGGGCGAAGAGGTCGCAGCCGTGCTGGTAGCCCATCAGATCGGCGACGGCGATGAACGCTTCGATCGGGCAGTTTCCGGCGCCCGCGCCCTGTCCGGCGAGGGAGGCGTCGATGCGTACTGCACCGCATTCGGCGGCGATGACGGAGTTGGCGACGCCGAGGCCGAGGTTGTGGTGCGCGTGGACGCCCATCTCGGTGCCGGGGTCGAGGACGTCGCGGTAGGCGTGGTAGCGGTCGCGCAGTTCGTTCATCGTCAGGCGACCGCCGGAGTCGGTGACGTAGACGCAGTGCACGCCGTATGACTCCATCAGCTTCGCCTGGCGCGCGAGCTCGGCGGGCTCGGCCATGTGCGACATCATCAGGAATCCGGCGACGTCCATGTCGAGCTCGCGCGCTGCCTGGATGTGCTGCGCGGCGATGTCGGCCTCGGTGCAGTGCGTGGCGATGCGCACGGAGCGGATGCCGAGGGAGTGCGCCTGCTTCAGGTCGTGCAGCGTGCCGACGCCGGGGAGCAGTAGCGTCGTCGGGATCGCCCTGCTCACGTTGCCCACCACCGCCTCGATCCACTCCCAGTCGGTGTGGGCGCCGATGCCGTACGTGATGCTGGATCCGGCCAGGCCGTCCCCGTGCGCGACCTCGATCGCGGCGACTCCGGCCCGGTCGAGTGCGCGCGCGATGCTCGCGGCCTGATCGACCGTGTAGCGGTGCCGGATGGCGTGCATGCCGTCCCGCAGGGTCACGTCCTGGATGTAGAGCTCGGTCATACCTTCACTCCTTGGGCGATGCGCTCGGCCGTGCGCAGGGCGGCCGAGGTCATGATGTCGAGGTTGCCTGCGTACGCCGGGAGGTAGTGCGCGGCGCCCTCGACCTCGAGGAAGATGCCGACCTTCGTCAGCTCGCCCGCCGCGTCCGGGGCGAGAGTCCGCAGCGGGTCGTCCTGGCCCACGCGGTCGAACTGGACGGTCTGCTTGAGCCGGTATCCGGGCACGTATTCGCGCACCGTCTGCTCCATCGCGGCGACGGAATCCCGGATGGCGCCCTCATCGACGCCGCCGACGTCACCGACGCCACCGACCAGGCAGTACACGGTGTCGCGCATGATCAGCGGGGGATCGGCCGGGTTGAGGACGATGATCGCCTTGCCCTTCCGCGCCCCGCCCACCTTCGCGATCGCGTCGGACGTCGTCTCGGTGAACTCGTCGATGTTCGCGCGCGTGCCCGGACCGGCCGAGCGGGAGGCGATGGACGCGATGATCTCCGCATAGTGCACATCCGTGACCCGGGAGACGGCCGCCACCATCGGGATCGTCGCCTGGCCGCCGCACGTCACCATGTTGACGTTCGAGGCGCCGAGGTGCTCCTCCAGGTCCACCGGCGGAATCACGTACGGTCCGATCGCGGCGGGGGTGAGGTCGATCAGCGTACGTCCGGTGCCGACGAGCAGGTCGTGATGCCTGCGATGAGCGCCCGCCGAGGTGGCGTCGAACACGATCTCGACGTCCTCGAACTCGGGCATCCGCATCAAGCCGTCGACGCCCTCGTGCGTCGTCGCCACCTTGAAGCGGCGCGCGCGGGCCAGGCCGTCCGAGTCCGCGTCGATTCCCGCCATCGCGGCCACCTCGAGCGTCTCCGAGAGCCGCAGAACCTTGATCATCAGGTCGGTGCCGATGTTCCCCGAGCCGATGATCGCAACTTTCGTCGCCACGTCACTTGCCTCCTATCCGCGCGAAGGACACGCGCACCGAACCCAATTCGCTGATCTGCGCCTCGAAGACGTCGCCGGGCGCGGCCGTGGACATCGGACCGAGCGCGCCGGTGAGCACCACGTCGCCCGCGCGCAGCGGTTCGCCGACGGCCGAGAGCGCGTCCGCGAGCCATACGGCGGCGTTCAGCGGGCTGCCCAGGCAGTCGGCTCCGGTGCCCGTGGAGACCTGCTCGCCGTTCCGTGTCAGGGACATCCGCACCTGCGCCACGTCCACGTCGTTCGGCGAGACCTGCGCCTCACCGAGCACGAACAAGCCCGACGAGCCGTTGTCCGCGACCGTGTCGGTGTACGTGATCTTCCAGTCGGCGATACGGCTGTCGACCAGTTCCAGCGCCGGACGTACGTGGTCGACGGCGCGCAGCACGTCCTCCACGGTGTGCTTGGCCTCCGTCAGGTCTTCCCCGAGGACGAGCGCGACCTCGGCTTCGACCTTCGGCTGAAGCAGGCGGCCGTACGGCACCTCGCCGCCCTCGGGAATCCGCATGTCGTCGAGCAGCGCGCCGAAATCGGGCCGGTCAACGCCGAGTTGCCGCTGCACGGCCTGCGACGTGAGCCCGATCTTGCGGCCCACGATGCGGCGTCCGGCGGCGAGTGCGTGCTCGATCGTCAGCCGCTGCACCGCGTAGGCGACCGCGTCCGAGTCGGCGTGCGCGCCGAGCAGGTCGCGGATCGGCGGACACGGCACTCCGGTACGCGCGGCCTCGGCGAGGGCATGCGCGGCCGCCACCACCTCGGGAAGTTCGGGATTCTGGTCACGGGACATGTGTCCAGGTATAGACGCGGCGCCCGGCGTGCGGCAAAGATTGTTCCGTGACACGGAACAACGCACTCTCCGGGAACATGCTGGACAAGGCGGTCGCCCTGCTCGACTGCTTCGGCCCCGGCGACGGTCCGTGCCGCCTGTCCGAACTCGCGCGGCGCGCCGGACTGCAGAAGACGACCGCGCACCGGCTCGTGGCCGACCTCGTGCGCCTCGGTTTGTTGGAACGCGTCGCGGACGGCTATCGGCTCGGCGGGAAGCTGTTCGAGCTCGGATCCCTCGTGCCGCGACGCCTGGACCTGCGCGAGACGGCGCTGCCGTTCCTCCAGGACCTCTACGCGGCGACGGGGGAGACCGTGCACCTCGGCGTGCGCGAGGGGCGGAGCGTCGTCTACCTTGAACGCATCCACGGCCACGACGCGCTGCCGCTACCGTCACGCGTCGGCGGGCAGTTGCCGCTGACCTGCACGGGAGTCGGCAAGGCACTGCTCGCCTTCGCGGACCCCGCGCTCATCGAGGAGGTGCTGGCCGAGCCGCTGCCGCAGCGTACCGACTATTCGATCACTGATCCCAAGCGTATGCGGACGCTGATCGAACAGTGCCAGGCGTCCGGCCTCGCGTACGAGGAGCAGGAGTCGGTCCTCGGCGTCAGTTGCATCGCCGCGCCGATCTTCGACGGCAGCGGACAGGCGGCCGCCGCACTCTCGGTCGCGGTGCCGCGCGCCAGATTCAGCCCGGCCCAGTTGGCACCTGCCGTGCGCACGGCAGCCCTCGGCCTCTCCCGCCGACTGCGCACATCCAAGTTCGAGGAACCCATCGCTCTGACAGATCGCTGAAAACGGATCTATATGTTGGACCGCGCGCCCCGTCGGCGCCACCCTGGTAGGTAGTCCCGGCGGAATCGCCAGGTCGTAGTTTCGAGTGATGGGAGCAGCGTGGTCATGCGCGGCACACTGCGGGATGCCTGGACCACGATCGTGCCCGACATGAGCGACCGGCACGGCCCACTCCCTCCGATGCTGCTGATGCTGACGCTCGTCACCGGACTGGTCGACGCGTTCAGCTACCTCGACCTCGGGCACGTCTTCGTCGCGAACATGACGGGTAACGTCGTCTTCGTCGGCTTCGCGCTGGGAGGGGCGGCCGGGTTCTCGATCATCGCGTCGCTCGCCGCGCTGCTGGCCTTCGCCGTCGGCGCGTTCCTCGGCGGACGGCTCGTGCACCGGGTCCGCGACCACCGTGGACGGATGCTGCGGCTGGCCCTGATCGCGCAGACCGTGCTGGTGCTCGCGGCCTACGTCGTCGCGCAGGCCGCCTCCGCGCCGTACTCGACCGGGATCCGCTACACGCTGGTCGCGTTGCTGGGCCTGGGGATGGGCCTGCAGAACGCCGCCGTCCGCAGCCTCGGCGTGCCCGACCTGACGACCACCGTGCTCACGATGACGATCACCGGGATGGCCTCCGACACCCGCGCGGCCGGCGGCTCCGGCGGCAAGATCGGGCGGCGCACGCTCTCCGCGCTGGCGATGTTCGTCGGCGCGCTGGTCGGCGCGGCGCTCGTGCTGCACGGCCACGCCGCCCTGCCGCTGCTGATCGCCCTCGTGCTGCTGGCGGGCGCGAGCGCGGTCTCGTTCCGGCTCGCGGGATCGTCGGCTCCCTGGACGAAGCCGCTGTAGATCCGAATCAGCAGGCTTATGCGGCGCTTAGCTGCGGGTTAAGGGGATCCGGCGACATCAGGTCTAGACCCATGTACCCGACATTGGTCTAGTCCATCGTATTGACGCGGTTCCGGCACCGCAGTACACGGATAGTAGTCCAACGCGAAGGCGCGCGCTGACGCTGGGCTGCGGGATAACCCACCCCTATCCAGCACCCAGGAGCATCATGCGAATACGATCATCCCTGCTCAGCCGCGGTCGCACCGCGGTGGCGGCCGCGGCCTGCGCCGCGTTCGCCGCCATGGGCCTGATCGCGGCCGGCGCCGCGACCGCCGGCCCGGCCACCGCGGCCGACCTCGCCGGACGGGCCGCCGTGCCCGCCGCGGCCACCTCCGGCGGCATCAAGGTCGCGTACTTCGACCAGTGGTCCATCTACCAGAACGCCTTCTACGTCCAGAACCTCGACACCGAGGGCATCGCGGGCAAGCTCAACTACCTGATCTACGACTTCGAGAACATCACCCCGACCGCGCCGTACAGCTGCTTCGAGGCGGAGAAGGCCACCGACCCCGATCCGGCGGGCGAGAACGACCCGAACGCGGGCGACGGCGCCGAGGACATGGACGCCGACTACGGCAAGCCGTTCCCGGCGAACGAGGCCGTCAACGGCGTGGCGGACACCTCCACGCAGACCATCGGCGGCAACTTCAACCAGCTCAGGGAACTGAAGGCGAAGTATCCGAACCTGAAGATCCTGCTGTCGATCGGCGGCTGGACCTACTCGAAGTACTTCTCCCCGATGGCGGCGACGGCGTCCTCCCGGCAGTCGTTCGTCTCCTCGTGCATCAACATGTTCATCAACGGCAACCTGCCGACCGACTGCGACTACGGGCCCTGCTACGGCGGCACCGGATCCGCGGCGGGCATCTTCGACGGCTTCGACATCGACTGGGAGTACCCCGGCTCGACCGGCGGCCACGTCGGCAACATCACCTCGTCCAGCGACGGCGCCGACTACACCGCGCTGCTCGGCGAGTTCCGCAGCCAGCTCAACACGCTGGGCGCGAGCAACGGCAAGACGTACTACCTCTCGGCCGCCCTGCCGTCCGGCCAGGACAAGATCAGCAAGATCCAGACCAGCAGCATCGGGCAGTACCTGACCTTCGGCGACGTCATGACCTACGACATGTACGGCGCCTGGAACGCGACCGGCCCGACCGACGAGCAGAACCCGCTGTTCGCCAACCCGAACTCGCCCGAGCCCAAGATCGCGCCCGGGAACGAGACGTACAGCATCGACGGCGCCATGAAGGCCTGGACGACGGGGGACTCCCAATACGGCATCACCGGCGGCTTCCCGGCGAACAAACTCACCATCGGCGTGCCCTTCTACTATCGTGGCTGGACCGGCGTGTCCGCGGGATCGGAGCACGGGCTGTACCAGACAGCCAGTGGTCCATCCGCGGGCATGACGGACTCGGGCAACGTGCCGGGCGTGGCGATGTACAAGGAGATCTCGAACATCGTCGCCAATTCGGCCGACACGTACTGGGACCCCGTCACCGATTCGGCCTACTTCTATGACGGCACGAACTTCTACGGCGGCGAATCCCCCCAGTCCATCCAGACCGAAGCCGACTACGTGCACTGCAACGGCTACGGCGGCATGATGATGTTCTCGCTCTACGACCTGGACCCGGCCGCCACCCTCTTCAACGACGCCGCGACCGACATCAACGGCTCCGCGACCAGCTGCCCGACCGCACCCCCCACCTCCAGCGCCAGCGGCACGACGACTTCGGCCACCCCCACCTCCACCGCCAGCAGCACCCCCACCTCCACCGCCTCCGGAACCCCCACCGGCACCGGAACGGGCACAGGCACGCCGACCGGCACTGGCACTCCCACCGGCCCCAGCGGCGGCAACCTGATCACCAACCCCGGCTTCGAAACCGGCACCCTCTCCGGCTGGACCTGCGCAAGCACCGACTCGGTCACCGCATCCCCAGCCCACTCCGGCAGCCACGCCCTAGCCGGCGCCGCGAACAACTCCGACGACGCACAGTGCACCCAAACGGTCACCGTCCTCCCCAACACCACATACACCTTCAGCGCCTACGTAGACGGTGCATACGTCTTCATCGGCCAAACCGGCGGCACCGACACCTGGACCCCCAGCACCAGCGGATACCAGAAGCTCTCCATGACCATCAGTTCCGGCTCCTCGACCTCACTGACCCTGTACGTCCACGGTTGGTACGGCCAAGGCACCTACTACGCAGACGACTTCTCGCTAACCGCGAGCTGATCCCCGCGTAGCAAGGCTGAGGGGCTACCGCACCGCCGCGCGGTAGCCCCTCAGCTGAGGTCGGTGGTCCCGTGCTGGCGTCGTGTGGGCAGCTTGCGGTTTACAACCGGCCCTACCTACGTCGCCGGCACTGCGCTCGTTCCTCGCTTCGTGCCGACTCCTACGTCCGGGCACCCGCCCACCCGCCCCAAGCCTTCGGCCCGCTACCTACGCTCCCTCGTACCTCAGTCGCTACGTCCGCGAGCCTTCGGCGTTCCCGTACTGCTTACTTTTCGCTGGTCGCCGGAAACGATAAAGGTCAACGTCAAAAAGGCGCCTCCGGCGGGCCGGCGTCGCCTGGCACCGAAGGCGACCAGGAACCTGCCGGGGCCGCAAACAGCGACGGCTCACGCTGGTGTAAATATTTGCTTCGCCGTTTGCGGCCCCGGCAGAACCCTGGTTACCGGGCTACGCCTGCCAGGCGAGGAGAGCACCCCAACCTCGGGGGATTTTCTGTCGTAGTGCTCGGACCGGGATCTTGTCGGCGCGGCGGACGATGTGAAATTACACATCACCATCCACGCTGGCCAGACCCAAGATTCTCCTATCCGATCAACGGATCGCCCGCCTGCGAGGTTCCCGGGGAATGTCCACAATGGTGCGTCACGAGCCAGCGCATCGATGTCGTTTTTCCCATCGAACCCCCATGCCCGAAAGCTCAGGCCGAGCGCAGCGACAGAGCACCCCGACCAGGCTCCACTCCAGACAACGGGCCAACCGTAGGCTGATAGCGCACGCCTGTGCTCTCTGAGTCGTCCGGTCGGAGGGGCGAGGAACGGGCGTAGTGGGCGACAGAGGTGGGGTGGCCACTCACCGTAACCGCTTGGGCTGCTGTGACCTGGTCTTATGGTCTTGGGGGGCGGGTTCTCCGCGGTTTCGATGCCGGTTTGCCGAATCGCTCTTATTGTAATGATGTGAACGAATCGGGCGTCGACTACAGGGCGGTGTTCCAGGCGCTGCCGGGGATGGTGGCGCTGCTGACGCCGGAGTTCGTGTATGTGGACGCCAACGAGGACTTTTTGCGGTTCTCGGGGCGGGGGCGGGGGGAGTTGATCGGGCGGTCGGTGTTCGAGGTGTTTCCGGACAATCCGCATGATCCGGATGCGACGGGGGCTAAGAATCTGGAGGCGTCGCTGCGGCGGGTGTTGGCGGAGGGGGTGCGGGACACGATGGCGTTGCAGCGGTACGACGTGGAGTCGCATGAGCGGCCGGGGGTTTGGCAGGTGCACTACTGGAGCCCGGTGAATGTGCCGGTGTTCTCGGCGGCCGGGGACGTCGTGTTGCTTGTGCATCGGGTTGAGGAGGTTACCGAGCTCATTCGGGCACGTGGGGATGCTGCGCGTGGGGACGCTGAGGGGGATCGGGCTCGGGTGTTGGAGGCCGAGCTCTATACGCGGGCGCGGGAGTTGCAGGAGGTCAACGAGCGGCTGCGGTTGGCGCACGCTCGGGAGCGGGAGGTTGCGCTCGCGTTGCAGGACGCGATGCTGCCTGCGCCGCGGATCGCGAGCTATCACCATGCGGCGGTGCGGTACCGGCCGGCGCTCGACGCGTTGAATGTGGCGGGGGACTGGTTCGATCTAGTCGAGCTGCCGGGGGGTTGCCTGGCCGTGGCGGTGGGCGACGTAGTGGGGCACGGGCTGGTGGCGGCCGGGGTGATGGGGCAGTTGCGCAGTGCCCTGAGTGCCGCGATGCGTGCCGCCGTCGGGCCTGCGCAGTCGCTTGAGGTGCTTGGCCTCTATGCGCGGTCGGTGCCGGGGGCGGAGTCGACTACCGCGGTGTCCGTATACATCGACTGGGCGGACCATTCGCTGATCTACAGCAGCGCCGGGCATCTGCCGCCCGCCCTCGCGCGTGCGGACGGAACTGTGGAGTTCCTGGATCAGGCGACGGATCCGCCGCTCGATACGCGTCCTGAGCATCTGCCGCGTGCGCAGGCTCGGCGGACGTTCGACGAGGGGGACGTCCTCGTGCTCTACACCGACGGGCTGATCGAGCGGCGTGGCGAGGACATCGACGTGGGTCTGGCTCGGCTCAGTTCGTCCTTGGCGGCGCATCGGATGGTCGAGCCTGAGGCCTTGGCTGACGCGCTGCTGGTGGATCTGCTTCCAGCGGCGGGGGCTACGGATGACGCGGCGCTGGTCGTCGTTCGACTGTGAGCATCGTTCGGCTCTGATCGGGAAATTGCGGGCTCTGGGTTGAATCCTGCGCTGGTGCGACTGTCGATCTTTGGGGCTCCGGTGGATCACCGCGGTAGTCGCTGCCACGATCTTTTGATCTTGCGAGCTTCGGGCAAGAACTCTCGATTTTCCGTCTAGATATTGCAGAGCGATGTCTAGCGCGTTACGGTCCTCCTTGCATCGACACCGCCGTCCCAACGCTGCGTCGGATCTCGCTCAAGGAGTCTTTGGTGTCTCAACCCACGTTCATGCGCACGCTACGAAGAGTACTGACGGCCGCCGGAGGTGCCGCGCTGCTGGCCACCGGCCTGACGGCCGTGACCGCCGGTACCGCGGCGGCCGCCTCGACCGCGACCGGGGGTGCGGGCGCGAGCCTGCCCTACGTCGAGGTGCAGGCGGAGGGCTCGCCGACCAACGGCTCGATCATCGGGCCGAGCTACACGCAGGGCCAGTTGGCCGACGAGGCGTCCGGCCGCGAGGCCGTCTCGCTGCAGGGGTCCGGCTCGTACGTCACCTTCACCACGCCGATCGCCACGAACTCGATCGACTTCCGGTACAGCATCCCGGACACGTCGTCCGGCTCGGTCTACACGGCGCCGCTCTCGCTGTACGTCAACGGGACCAAGCAGACCGACTTCAGCCTGACGAACGCGTACAGCTGGTACTACGGCAGCTATCCGTTCACGAACACGCCCAGCAGCGGGAACCAGCACCACTTCTACGACGAGACGCACCGGCTGTTCAGCACCACGTATCCGGCCGGCACGACCTTCAAGCTGCAGGTCGACTCGGAGGACACCGCGTCCTCGTACACGATCGACCTCGCCGACTTCGAGGACGTGGCGGCGCCGCTGAGCCAGCCCGCGGGCTCGGTCTCGGTCACCAGCGAGGGCGCCGACTCGACCGGCGTGGCCGACGCGACGAACGCGTTCAACGCGGCCATCGCGGCGGCGGGCTCGGGCGGGACCGTGTGGATTCCGCAGGGCACGTACAACATCCCCGGCCACATCAGCGTCAACAACGTGACGATAGCCGGCGCTGGCATGTGGTACTCGACCGTGACGGGCACCGCGCCCGGCTTCTACGGCAACTCGGCACCGAATCCGAGCACGAACGTCAAGCTGCAGAACTTCGCCATCTTCGGCAACGTGCAGCAGCGTGACGACAGTGCACAGGTCAACGGAATCGGCGGCGCGCTGAGCAACTCGACGGTCTCGAACATCTGGATCGAGCACATGAAGGTCGGGGCCTGGATGGACGGCCCGATGACGAATCTGACCTTCAGCGGCATGCGGATCCGGGACACGACGGCCGACGGCATCAACCTGCACGGCGGCGTGACCAGCTCGACGATCACCAACAGCGACATCCGCAACACCGGTGACGACGGCATCGCGCTGTGGGCCGACTCCGGACTCGGGGCCGACGCGCAGGACACGATCTCGAACAACACCGTGCAGCTGCAGCAGCTGGCCAACGGCATCGCGGGCTACGGCGGCAACAACAACACGATCAGCGGCAACCGCGTCGTGGACACCGGCATCACGCAGGGCGGCGGCATCACGGTCGCCCAGCGCTTCAGCTCCACGCCGGTCGGCCTGTACACCGTTTCGAACAACACCATGATCCGGGACGGCGACCTCGACCCGAACTGGCAGTTCGGCGTCGGCGCGCTGTGGTTCGACGGCAGCCAGGGCGCCATCACCGGGCCCATCAACGTCAGCAACGCCCTGATCCAGCAGAGCCCGTACGAGGCGATCCAGTGGGTCGAGGGTACGGTCAGCGGCGTCAACCTGAGCAACGTCAGCATCCAGGGCACCGGAACGTTCGCGCTGCAGGAGCAGACCGGCGGCGCGGCGTCGATGACGAACGTGACCGCGACCGGCGTGGCGCAGGCCAATCTGGGCAACGCACCGAGCTACAGCTGCGAGGGCGCCAGCTTCGCCATCACCGACGGCGGCGGCAACTCCGGCATCAGCCCGACGCAGTGCTCCGGCACCAACCCGACCCCGGTCTACCCGCCGTACCCGGCGTCCTCGGTGCAGGTCAGTCCGAGCGCGCTGAACTTCGGCTCCGCGGTCACCGGCCAGACCAGCGCGGCGCAGACCGTCGCGGTGAGCAACCCGACCAGCTCGGCCGCGTCCGTCTCCTCGATCTCCGCCAGCGGAGACTTCGCCGAGACCAACAACTGCGGCTCGTCCATCGCGGCGAACGGCAGCTGCTCGGTGAGCGTCACCTTCACCCCGACCGCGTCCGGCAGCCGCACCGGCTCGCTGACCGTCGTGGCCGGCGGCGTCACCGACACGGTGAGCCTGTCCGGCACCGGCACCGCGGCCGGACCGATCCTCAGCACGAACCCGGCGTCGCTCGCCTTCCCGAGCACCGTCGTCGGCTCGGCGGCGGCGACCAAGACCGTGACGGTGACCAACACCGGCACCGCCGCGGCCACCGTCTCCGGGGTCACTGCGGGCGGCGACTTCAGCGAGACGAACAACTGCGGCTCGCTCGCGGTCAACGCCTCGTGCACGGTGACGGTCGGCTTCACCCCGTCCGCCGCGGGCAGCCGCACCGGCACCCTGACCGTGACCAGCAACGCCAACAACAGCCCCACCACCGTGGGCCTGTCCGGCACCGGCATCGGCTCGACCACCAACCTCGCGGCCACCGCCACGCTGAGCTCGAGCAGCAACGCCTCCGGCTACCCGGCGGCCAACGCCAACGACGGCAACACCAGCACCTACTGGGAGAGCCTGGACGGATCGGCCTACCCGCAGACGCTGACCGCCAACCTCGGCGCCTCGTACGGGCTCGGCTCGGTCACCCTGACCCTGCCGCCGTCCTCGGCCTGGGCCACCCGCACCGAGACCCTCTCCGTGCTCGGCTCGACCAACGGCAGCACCTGGACCACGCTGGTCGGCTCGGCCGGGTACACCTTCAACCCGTCCACCGGGAACACCGTCAGCTTCAACCTGCCGTCCGGCACGACGGATCAGTACCTTGAGCTGTCCTTCACCGGAAACACCGGCTGGAGCGCGGCGCAGCTGTCCGAGTTCGAGATCTTCCCGGGGACGACCACGTCCGGCGGCGGCGGTGGTGGCGGCACGACCCCGTCCAACCTGGCGCTGAACGCTCCGATCAGCGCGAGCAGCTCCACCCAGACCTACGTGGCCTCGAACGCCGACGACGGCGACACGAGCACGTACTGGGAGGGCACGAACGGCGCCTGGCCGACCACGCTGACCGTCAACCTGGGCGCGTCCGACTCGCTCAGCTCGGTCACCGTGGACCTGCCGCCGTCCAGCGCCTGGCAGACCAGGACCCAGACCTTCTCGGTCCTGGGCAGCACGGACAACAGCACCTGGGCCACGCTCGTGAGCTCGGCGACGTACACCTTCAACCCGTCCACGGGCAACACGGTGTCGATCAACCTGCCGAGCGGCACGAAGGACCAGTACGTCCGGCTCAGCTTCACGGCCAACAGCGTGCAGAACGGCGCTCAGGCCTCGGAGCTGCAGGTGATCGGCACCACCGCGTAAAGCCGTGAACCTGTAAAGCTGGAGTAATAGACCGCATGGCGGCCGGCGTTTCGTTACGCTGGCCGCCATGTCATTCGGGGGAACCTCCACACTGCGACCCGTCGAGCACCGCGCCCGCTGGATCAGCGGCGGACTCGTACTGCAACTCGCCGGCATCGGCGGCCCGCTCGCCTACGTCGTCACCAAGGCGAAGCACGAGAGCATCAGCGGCCTGCTGAGCGTCGCGACCGTGCGCCTGGCCTGGCACGAGTCGCTGCACGCCAAGGCCGGAGTCGCCGTCCTCGCCGCGGGTGCCCTCGTCTTCGCCCTCGGCAGCGTCCTCCTCGCCCGCCCCTTCGCCAAGAGCCGCGTCACGCTGCTCCTCGCCGTACCCCTCGCCGCCGTCTGCGGCGCCCTCGTCCTCGGCGTCGCGGCGATCATCATCGGCCTGATCGCCCTGCTGATCTGGGGCGGCGGCGACATCCCGAGCGTCGGCGGCAGCAGTTCATCGTCGAAGAAGCGGAAGGATCTGTCGGGGGCGAGTTAGCCCTCGAGGCGGCCGAAGACCCAGGTGCCGGGGGCGTGCGGGTCGTCGCCGGCCCAGAACTGGTACCAGAGCAGGCGGAACTCGTCGCGTTGGATGAAGCCGTCGCCGTCGAGGTCGAGGAGGGCGAAGACTTCGTCGGTGTCGGTGGGGCGGCCGTTCCAGGCTTCGATGAGCTGGCGGTATTCGGTGCGGGAGATGAGGTCGTCGCGGTTCTCGTCGATGGCTACGAACATGGCGTCGGCGGTCGCGGTGACGGCGTCGGCCATGTGCGGGAGCAGGTCGACGACGGCCATGACGTCGTCGAGGACGACGCGTTCGGGGTCGAGGGCGGCGGAGCTCAGGGAGGCCCACCAGCCGAGCATGATCTCGCGGAGTTGCGCGTACTGCTCGGAGTCCGGTTCCAGGCCGCGCAGTGTCGTCCAGCGCGCGGCGAGGTCCGCGAAGTCGTCGCGTACGAGGTAGCCCCGCTGCTGCGGGTCCATCGCGTCGAACACGCCGACGACCTTCTGCCGCTGGAAAGTGCTCGCCATGCTCCGCCATCCTCTCGACACGTCCGGAACGCCCGGAACCACCGGTCCACCGTCATGACAGCAGCCCGGCCCCCGGCCCGTCCCGCGCCCGGGCGGCAAACCCCACGAACGGGTGAGTGTGGCGGGTGACCATTACAGTCGCAGAGCACGACGACGTGGAACCCTGGGGCGCATGGCTATCTCATTGCGCGCAAAATGGTTGGTCGTAGGGTCACCGGGCTTGCGGTCGGGGCGCTCTGGGCCGGGGTGGGACAGGCGGCGTCGGGCTCCGGTTCGGCGGGTCCGCGCGTGGTCACGGCCGAGTGGTTCGCCACCGTCGCCGGGCCCGATCCGAGGGTGTTCGGCACGAGTCTCGAGGGGGCGGCGTTCGACAGCCACGGCCACTTCTACTTCGTCGACACGACGGCTCCGGCGCGGCAGCCGAAGCTGCTGAGCCTCGACCTCAAGACCCGGAAGACCACCGGGCTCTACACGGACGATGTCAGCATGCTCAACTGCATCGGCTTCGCCCCCGACGGCACGATGTACCTGTGCGACCTCAAGAACGGTGACGGCGGGGGCGGACGCGTGGTCAGCTACGATCCCGCGTCCGGCAAGATCGGCGACGTGCTCACGAACGTGGGCGGCGCGGCGTTCGTGCCCGACGACATGGCGATCGCGGGCAACGGGGACATGTACATCGCCGATTATCAGGGCACGCCCACCTCGCGGACCGGCAACATCATCCTGCGCGAGGCGAACGGTCAGGCCGGGGTCGCGCTGCCGGGTCTGGCGCACCCGAACGGCATCGTGTTGGCGGCGGACCAGAGCGGGCTGTGGATCGACCAGGACCTCTCCGGCACGCTCGACCACGTCGCCAAGCAGTACTCCTCCCCGGCGTCCACGGACGTCACCGTCACGCTGCACACGGCCTCGTACCTCAGCCTCGGCTCCAACGCCTACACCGACTCGCTCACCGTGGACGGCAAGGGCAACATCTACATGGCCGTCTACGGTGCGAGCGAGGTGCTCGAGTTCGATCCCTCCGGCGTCCAGATCGGCCGCGTCGCAATCCCCGGCGACGCCCCGAACGTGACCCACGTCGCGATCGAGCCCGGCACCGACCGCGCCTTCGTCACCGCCTCCGGCCCGGGCGGCGGCTACATCTACACCTTCCCGGCGCTCGCCCCGGCCCCGGCGGACACGGCGAACGGGGGCTGACTCAGCGCGGTCGGGTGTGGGCGGTGCGTCCCGATTGGTCGAGACCATTGACTTCCGTTGGAGGGTAACGCTACTTTCCAAGGAAAGCGGTAACGCTACTTTCCAAGGAAAGCCCCCCGCCCACACCACGACCGAGAACTGGCGATGGAATCACTGCGCGCGACGGGAAAGGCCACGCCGGCCGATGTGCGGGCGGTGAACCGGCGGCTGCTGCTGCAGCACATCAGCGAGGGGCGCGGGCGGATCTCGCGCGCGGACCTGGTGCGGCTGGCCGGGCTGAACACGGCGACGGTGTCCGGGCTGGTCGCGGAGCTGCTGGAGCAGGGGTTGGTCCGCGAGGTCGGGCTCGGCCCGTCGGTGGGCGGGAAGCCGCCGACGCTGCTGGACCTGGACGAGCGGCTGTTCGCGGTGCTCGGCGTGCAGCTGGTGCGGGACGGCTTCCGGATCGCGGCGGTGTCGCTGCGCGGGCAGATCATCGAGCAGCACGACGAGACCGGCGACCCGCGCACGATGATCGACGCGCTGGTCCCGGCGGTGCGCAAGATGGCCGAGAGCCTGGGCCGCACGGTGCTGGCCGTGGGTGTCGCGGTGCCGGGGATCGTGGACCAGCGCGGCGTGGTCGCGCGGTCCGTGCTGCTGGAACGCAACGACTACGACCTCGGCGGCTGGCTCGGCGAACGGCTCGGCTACCCGGTCCACCTGATCAACGACAGCGACGCGTGCGCGCTGGCCGAGGCGGCGCTGGACGAGCGGAAGTCGCCGACGCTGATCTCGCTCTATCTGGGCGACGGCGTGGGCGCGGGGCTGATCCTGTCCGGCGCGCTGTTCCAGGGCGAGAGCTTCGGCGCGGGCGAAGTGGGCCACCTGAATCTGCGTACGCATCAGCTGCGCTGCGAGTGCGGGCGCACCGGCTGCCTGGAGGCCGCGGCGCGCATCAGCGTCCTGACCGGCCAGCGGCAGTCGCTGCAGTTGACGCCGCGCGGCGAGCAGCCGCAGGGGCACATCGACGACGTGGCCGCCGAGCGCGCGGGGCGCAACATCGCCGCGCTGCTGGAGCTGGTGTACGAGCTCATCGACGTGCGGCGCGCGGTCATCTGCGGTCCGGTCTGCGCGCTCGGCCCCGAGCTGCTGGAGCACGTCCGGGGCGCCCTCGCGGACTACGAGCCCTACCTCGGCGGGCACCTCACCGTCGAGTACTCGCGGCTCGGCTGGGACGGCACGCTGCTCGGCGCCGCCGCGTCCGCGGCGCACAAGGAACTCGGTCTGCTGTGGTCCATGATCGAATCATGAACAGGGGAGAGACATGGAGACGCTGGTAGAAAACCTGCGCGAGCCCAGGTACCTGAAGGTCAAGGAGAACATCGTCGAGCGGATCGCGCAGCTGCGGCCGGGCGTGTCCATCCCGCCGGAGCGCGACCTCGCCGTCGAGTGCCGGACCTCGCGCACGACCGTCCGCAAGGCCGTGACCGAACTGGTCGCCGAGGGCCGCCTGGTGCGCCGTCAGGGTTCCGGCACGTACGTCGCGGAGCCGAAGCTGGCCTGGCCGCTGATGGTCTCCGGCTTCACCGAGCACGCCGAGTCCGAGGGCCTGCACGCGCACACGTCGTTCCTCGGCGCGCAGTACCTCCCGGCGACGGACGAGCTGGCCGAGCGCCTCGACGTGCGGCCCGGCGCCCGGATCCTGTCCATGGAGCTGCTGCGGTCCGTGAACGACTCGCCGATGGCCATCGAGAGCGTGTACGTCTCGGCGCGCCGCTTCCCGGGCCTGGAGACGGCCGTGGCCCGCACGGGTTCGCTGTACGAGGCGCTGCGCGAGAAGTTCGGCGTCAGCGTGGCGCACGCGACCGAGACGATCGAGACGGCGCCCGCCGCGCCGCGCGAGGCCGCGCTGCTCGGCACCGAGGTCGGCACGCCGATGCTGCTGGTGAGCCAGCACAGCCACACCGAGGACGGCGAGCCGGTCGAGTGGGTGCGCACCTGGTACCGCGGCGACCGCTACTCCTTCGTCGCGCACATCACCCGGCCGCAGACCCCTGCGACCAGCGGAGCGTCATACCGCTGATTCGCCCGTATCAGCGTTCCACCATGCCCGGGTGCAGGCCGGGCGGGGTGGCGCCGTCGCCGATCCTGGCCTCGGCGATCTTCCGCAGCAGCGCCAGCAGCTGCTCGCGTTCGGCCGCGTCCAGTGCCGCGCAGGTGTGCGCCTCGACGCCGAACGCCGCCTGGAACGCCCGCCCGAGCGCCGCGTTGCCCGCCTCGGTGAGCGCCAGAGCGTACGCCCGACGATCTTCCGGATGCGTACGGCGCGCCACGTAGCCCTTCTTCTCCAGCCCGTCGACGAGCGCGACCATGCGGTTCGGCGGGATCCGCAGCATCGCCCCGAGCGCACGCTGCGAGTGCCCCTCCTGGTCCGCGAGCAGCCGCAGCAGGCCGAACTCGCGCTGCTCCATGCCGAACTCGGCGAGCGCCTCGCCCAGCTCCCGGCTGACCTCGTAGCCGAGCCTGGACAGCAGGAACGCCACGCTCGGCGGCAGTTCGGTCATGGCGTTGCGCTCCTCACAGGAATCTCCCAGGATCGTACCAGGTGGGTATTATCCTAGCGGAGTTATAGTTCCAGACATGGAACGATATCCCGTGCAGCCCGACCGCACGCGGGTGCGCGCCTCGGACGCGGAGCGCGAGGAGGCTCTGCGCACGCTCGCCGCGCACTACGCGGACGGCCGGCTCGACCAGTCCGAATTCGACCAACGCGCGGACGCCGCGCTCGCCGCCGTCACCCGTGACCAGCTGCGCAGCCTGTTCGCGGACCTTCCGCAGCCGATCGTCCGCGAGCGCGCGGAACGGGTGCGCCCGCCGTTCCCGGGGCCGTTCGCGCCCGTGCTCGTCGCGCTGCTGCTCGCGTTCACGGTGCTGGCCGTCGTGCACGGCCACCCGCCGTTCCCGCTGCTCGCCCTGATCTTCATCCTCAGCCGCCGCCGTCGGCGCTGGAACCGAGAGGTACGCCCATGGAGGACCTGAGCCGCGCTTTCCGATTCGGCGCGGTGGCGGCGTACGCGCGCAGCGGAGGGGAGTGGGCCGCGACCGCCCGCCGCGTCGAAGAGCTCGGATTCTCCACGCTGCTGTGCCCTGATACGACCGAGACGTTCGCCCCCTTCGCCGCTCTGGCCGCCGCCGCGACCGCGACCAGTACGCTGCGGCTCGGTACCTACGTGCTCGCCGCGCCGCTGCGGGTCCCGGCCGCGGTCGCCTGGGAGACGAAGAGCCTTGACGTCCTCAGCGACGGCCGGTTCGAACTCGGCGTCGGCGCGGGACGGCCGGGCTCGGAGCGTGACGCGGCACGGCTCGGCGTCCCGTTCGGCCGCGCCGGTGAGCGGATCGCGCAGCTGCAAGCCACGATCGAGGCCGTCCGGGAGCGCTCGAACGCACCGATCCTGGTCGCCGGAACCGGGCCCCGGATGCTCGCGCTCGCGTCCCAGCACGCTGACTCGCTCGCCATCGGCCTGCCGCCGCTCAGCACGGACGACGACCTCGACGCCAAGGTCCGCGAGCTGCGCGAGATCGCGGGGGAGCGGTTCGACCAGCTGGAACTCAACACGAACATCGCGCTGGTCGGCGAGGACGTGCCGCCGCACGCCGCGTCGTGGTTCGGCGCGGACCCGAAGGAGCTGTTCCGCGTCGGCGCGATCGCGGCCCTGCGCGGCACGCCCCGCGAGATGGCCGACACGCTGCTGCGGCGCCGGGACCGCACCGGCGTGTCGTACGTGTCGGTGAACGCGATGTTCGTCGAGCAGTTCGCCCCGGTGATCGAACTGCTCAGCTGAACGGGGAACGCGCCTCGACGACCGTGGTCACGCGCCCGCTCTCGATCTCGTAGACGTGGCCTGACACGCTCAGTTTCGGCGAGATCAACGGCGAGGTGAGCAGCCGCTCGACGTCGATCTTGACGGTCGCGTGCGGATCGGCGACCTCCGAGGCTTCGAGCGCCGACTCGGGGACGCCGGTCGATTCGGCCGCCTCGTGCCGGAACGCGGGGTCGGCGAGGAAGCCGGTGCCGCACTGCGTGTGGTGCATGACCGCGACCTCGAAGAGCGTGTCGGTCGCGCCGAACAGCTTCTCGGCGAGGAACGCGATGTAGGCGATGTCGTCGATGACGGCCGGGGTGACGCGGCCCCCGGCGTTGCGGATGACGGGCGCCTCCCCGAGCCGCAGCCCGAGCAGGTTCGCGGGGTCGACGCGGTGATCGAGGCAGGTGACGACCATCAGGCGGGCGCTCGGCGCACCGAGCGGGACCGGCGTGTACGTGCGGGCGAACTGCTCGTTGCGTTCGAGCAGCGGAGACATCCTGGTCATGGCGGCCCTCCCGGCGCGCGTTTAGTGGACAGCGTCCACATTAGCTCGCTTTGTGGACGCTGTCCACGTTGCTATCCTGGGCCGATGAGCACGGGCCACCCAGCAGCGGAAACGCCCCCGGCCGGCCGACGGCGACCGCGCGGCGCCGTCCGCGAGGGCCTGATCGCGGCGGGGCTCGAACTGGCCCGCGCCGGAGGGCCCGACGCCGTGGTGCTGCGCGAAGCCACCCGGGCCGTCGGAGTCGTGCCGAACGCCGCGTACCGCCACTTCGCAGACCGCGATGAACTGCTCGCGGCCGTCTGCTCGGCGGCGATGCGGGAATTGGGCGATCGGATGGCGGCGGACGTGGCGCGCGTGCCCGGCGATCACGGCGATCCGACCGCGGCCTTCCTGCGGCTGGGCGCGATCGGCGACGCGTACCTCACGTTCGCCCGCGAACAGCCGGGCCTGTTCGCCACGGCCTTCGCCCTACCGGAGCAGCATGCGTACGCCCCGGCCGCGCCCGGCACCGAAGACCGCACGCCGCTCGGCCAACTGCGTGCCGCGCTGGACGAACTCGTCGAGGCCGGCGTGTTGGACGCGAAGCGGCGTGAGGGCATTGAGTATCCCGTCTGGTCCACGGTGCACGGACTCGCCGTGCTGGCCGGACAAGGGCCTCTGCGCAATGCCCCAGGCGCCGAACGTCAGCGCTTCGAAGAACTCACGCTGACGTTCATCGCCAATAGTTTGAGTTAGGCACTCAGCCGCTTGCGCCAGTCCTCCGGCCACGCCTGGCTGCCGCGAGTCTCTGTGCCGAGCGGGACGTGCACGACTACGTAGCTGCCGCGCGCGGAGAGGGCGCGCGGATGGTCCTCGAACTGCTCGCCCCAGACCTCGAAGCGGAACGTCATCGACGACGTGCCGATCCGTTCGAGCGCGAGCGTGACGGTGACCTCCTGGCCGAACCAGAGCGGGGAAGGGAACTCGACCTCGTAGCGCACGCGCGGCGAGGCACCGAAGTACCCTGTCACGCCGCGCTCGCGCATGAGCTGCGCCTCGGCCGACTCGACGAACCGGGTGATCGTCGTGTTGTGATAGTGGCCGCTGGCGTCGGTGTCCATCCACTCGACCCGGCCGCGGTAGACGACGCTCGTCTCAGGCTGCTGCGTGCTCACGGTCGGGCCTCCAGCGCAGGTGCAGGGTCTTGAACGCGTCCGGATCCTCGCTACTCCGCAGCAGCTCCAGCCGGGGCCGTACGGCGTCCGTCCGGGCGCTCGGCGGCTTGCGGGCGCCCGCCCGATACGGCAGCGGCCACTCCGCCGCCGGGCCGCGGTACTCCTGCTCGGCCGCCGCGTGCAAGGTCCACTGCGGATCGTACAGGTGGGTCCGGCCGAGGGCGCACAGGTCGGCGCGCCCGGCGAGCAGGATCGAGTTCACGTCGTCGTACGAGGCGATCGCCCCGACCGCGATGACGGCGGTCCCGGTCGCGGCCGCCACCTCGTGCCGGATCCGGTCGGCGAACGGGGTCTGGTACGAGCGGCCGAACGCGGGCCGCTCCTCCTTCGCCACCTGCCCGGACGAGACGTCGATGGCGTCCGCGCCGTGCGTGATGAACGCGCGGGCGATCTCGACGGCGTCGTGTTCGGTGTTGCCGTCCGGGAGCCAGTCGGTCGCCGAGACGCGCACGATCATCGGCCGTTCGGCGGGCCAGGCCGCGCGCACGGCGTCGAAGACCTCCAGCGGGAAGCGCAGCCGGTTCTCCAGCGAGCCGCCGTACTCGTCAGTGCGCTGATTCGAGATCGGCGACAGGAACGAAGAGAGCAGATAGCCGTGCGCGCAGTGCAGTTCGAGCAGGTCGAATCCGGCGTCCGCGCCACGCCGTGCCGCCGCCACGAAGTCCGCGACGACCTGGTCCATCTCGGCCCGGCTGATCTCACGCGGCGTCGCCGAGCCCGGTCCGTAGGGGAGTGCCGACGGAGCGACCAGCGGCCAGTTCCCCTCCGGCAGCGGCTCGTCCATCCCCTCCCACATCAGACACGTCGAGCCCTTGCGCCCCGAATGCCCGAGCTGCAGCCCGATCCGCGCCGTGCTCCGCGCGTGCACGAACTCGACGATCCGCGCCCACGAGTCCCGCTGCTCGTCGGTCCAGAGCCCGCCGCATCCCAGCGTGATCCGGCCTTCTTCGGAGACGCACACCATCTCCGTCATGACCAGCCCCGCGCCGCCCATCGCCTTCGAGCCGAGGTGCACGAGGTGGAAGTCGCCCGGCACGCCGTCCACCGCCGAGTACATGTCCATCGGCGAGACGATGACGCGGTTCTTCAGCTCCAGCGCGCCGATCCGGAACGGCTGGAACATCGCCGGAGCCACGTTCGCAATGCCCTGCGAGCTCGCGAACTCGGCGTCCACGCGGTCGGCGAACTCCGGGTCGCGGGTGCGCAGGTTCGAGTACGTGATGCGCCGCGAGCGGGTCAGCAGGTTGAAGCAGAACTGCGTCGAAGGCTGATCGGTGTACATGCCGATGTTCTCGAACCACTCCAGCGAGGCCTGCGCCGCGCGCTGCGTGGACTCGACGACCTGCCGCCGCTCCGCCTCGTACGCGTCGAGCGCGGCCTCGATCCCGTCGTGCTCGTGCAGGCAGGCCGCCAGCGCCAGCGCGTCCTCCATCGCGAGCTTCGTACCCGAGCCGATGGAGAAGTGCGCGGTGTGCGCTGAGTCCCCGAGCAGCACGAGGTTCCCGTCATGCCACCGCTCATTGCGCACCGTCGTGAAGCTCAGCCACTTCGAATTGTTGGCGTACAGCTTGTGGCCGTCGAGCTCCTCGGCGAACAGCTCGCGCAGCCGCGCCACGGCCTGCTCGTCCGACGTCCCCGGCGCGAACTGCACGTCAGCGGTCTCGTCGAAACCCGCCGCGTGCCACACCTCCTCGTGCATCTCGACGATGAACGTCGAACCCTGATCCGAGTACGGGTAGCCGTGGACCTGCATCGTGCCCCACGGCGTCTGCTTGATGAAGAACTGGAAGGCCTCGAACACGCGGTCGGTGCCGAGCCACATGTACTTGTTGCCGCGGCGATCCAAGCTCGGCCGGAACACGTCGGCGTGCGCGGCGCGGGTCATCGAGTTGGCACCGTCCGCCGCGACGACCAGATCGTGCGTGGCCCGCAGCTCCTCGAGCTCCGGCGCGAGCGTGCGGAAGTTCAGCCGCACGCCCAGATCCCGGCAGCGCTCCTGCAACAGGTGAAGCAGATCCTTGCGACCCATCGCCGCGAAGCCCTGGCCGCCGACGGTGTGCTGCCCGCCCCGGTAGTGGATGTCGATGTCCGTCCAGCGGGCGAAGCGCCGGGCCATCGTCTCGGCGAACTCCGTGTCCGCGTTCTCGATGCCGCCGAGCGTCTCGTCCGAGAAGACCACGCCGAAACCGAACGTGTCGTCCGGCGCGTTGCGCTCCCACACGGTGACCTCGTGCGCCGGGTCGAGCTGCTTGAGCAGCGCGGCGAGATACAGCCCGCCGGGTCCGCCGCCGATGATCGCGACCTTCTGCCGAGCGGTGGTCATGGATGGGTCCTTTCGTGCTCGTCCTCGACGATCCGGCGCAGCGCGAAGCGTTGCAGCTTCCCGCTCGCGTTGCGCGGCAGACTGTCGATGAACCGGACGTCGCGCGGGTACTTGTAGGGGGCGAGGGTCTGCTTGACGTGCTGCTGGATCTCCGCGGCCTTCGCCGGACCGGCCTCGACATCCGGCCGCAGCACGACGAAGGCGCACACCACCGAGCCGCGCTCGCGGTCCGGCCGGGGCACGACCGCGCACTCCAGCACGTCCGGATGCGTCTCGACCGCGGCCTCGACCTCGGGACCGCCGATGTTGTAGCCGGAGGACACGATCATGTCGTCGCCGCGCGCGTGGTAGTAGAAGTAGCCGTCCGCGTCCCGGTGGAAGACGTCGCCGGTCACGTTCCAGCCGCCGACCACGTAGTCCTTCTGCCGCGGATCGTCCAGGTAGCGGCAGCCGACCGGCCCGATCACGCCGAGCCGCCCCGGTAGGTCCGGGCCGAGCTCCGAACCGTCGGGCCCCAGAATCACCGCGCGGTATCCGGGCACCGGCTTGCCGGTCGCACCCGGCCTTATCTCCGCGTCCGCCGCCGAGATGAAGATGTGCAGCAGTTCCGTCGCCCCGATGCCGTCGATCACCGACAGGCCGAGGTCGTCCCGCAGCGTGCGCCACACATCCTCGGTGATGTGTTCGCCCGCTGATACGGCCACCCGCAGCCCGGACAGCAGTTGGTCACGCCCGGCCCGCACGATCGCCCGGTACGCGGTCGGAGCCGTGGCCAGCGCCGTGACGCCGAGGTCTGATACGTGCTGCGCCAGCTGCTCGGGCGTGGCCGACTCGATCAGCAGCACGCACGAGCCGGCGCGCAACGGGAACACGACGAGCATGCCGAGGCCGAAGGTGAAGGCCAGGGGAGCGGTGCAGGCGACCACGTCGTCCGGGCGCAGAGCCAACGTATGGCGGCCGAAGGTGTTGTCGATCGAGAGCAGGTCGCGGTGGAAGTGCATGGTGATCTTCGGGACGCCGGTGCTGCCCGACGTCGGCCCCAGCAGCGCCACGTCGTCCGCGGCCGTCTGCACGTCCTCGAACTCGCCCGACTTCTTCGCCGCCCGCGCCACCAGATCGTCCGGCCCGCCCCCGCCGTACTCGACCACCCGCAACTCCGGCGCCGCCGCGACCCGAACCGCGTACACCTCCTCGGCGAACCGGTGATCGACGAGCGCGATCGAGGGCTGAGTCCGCTCGACGATCGGCGCCAGCTCGCGCGTCCGCAGCGCCGCCATCGTCGTGACCACGACGCCGCCCGCCTTCAACACACCGAGCCACGCGGCGACCGTCCACGGATTGTTCGGCGAACGCAGCATCACGCGCTGCCCGGGCACCAGCCCCAAATCCTCAGTGAGCACCTGGGCCACCTGGTTGGCACGCGTGCGCAACTGGCCATAGGTCCACGTCTCGCCGTCCGGTGTCCGCAACGCCGGACGATCGGCCCCGAAGGTCTCGGCGGGTACGTCGATCAGCTCAGTGCCCGCGTTGAGCCGATCGGGGTAACGCAGCTCCGGCAGCACGAACTCGATCGTCGGCCACTCCTGCTCGGGTGGCAGGTGGTCGCGGGTGAACGGGTCCACGTGGGCCGAGGGGGAAAGGGACATCAGCGTACGCATCCTTGCGTAGGGCCAGACACGAGCTGGCGGGGGAGTGACTCAGGCCGTGCGCGTCGTCGGGCGGATCACGCCCTCCTGCGCGACGGTCGCCACGTGGCCCCCGTCGCGCGTGTAGAAGCGTCCGGTGCCCAGCCCGCGCCCCGCGTCGGCACTCGCGGCCTCCTGGACGTAGAGCAGCCAGCCGCTGTCGTCGCTGTCGCTGTCGCTGTCGCTGTCGCCGCCGTCGCCACCGTCCAGCGGGGCGGCGCGGTGGAACCACATCGCGTGGTCCAGGCTGGCCGTGACCAGGCCCGGATCGGCCCAGGCCAGCCCGAGCACGCGGAGCACGGGTTCGAGGATCGTGTAGTCGCACACGTACGCCAGTGCGGCCTGGTCCCGCTGACCGTCCGTCAGCCCCTCGACCGCACCCAGAGGACTGAACGGCCGCACCCAAACCGCCTGACGCGCAGTCTGATCGCCCTCGACCTCGAGATACACCGGCCCCGGAACGTGCCGCATGTCGAAGCCCCGTCCCTGCGACCAGTAGGCCTTGGACAGCTCCGTCATCGTGCCGCCCGAGCGCGCCTCCAGGTACTCGGCGGAACTCGGCAGCGACTCCGGATCGGGGACGGCCTCGGCGAGATCCGCCGCGTACGACGCCCCCTCCTCGCCCGCCGCGAAGTTCGCCAGGCACACGTACACCGGCTTGCCGTTCTGATAGCCGCGCACCTGTCGCGTGCTGTACCCGCGTCCGTCCCGCAGCAGCTCCACCTCGTACCGCACCTCGGCGCCGATGTCGGCCGGGCGCATGAAGTAGCTGTGCATCGAGTGCAGCGTCTTGCCGTCGGTCACCGACCGCATCGCCGCGGCCGCCGCCTGCGCCACGAGGTCCCCGCCGTACGCCTTCGGCCAGGGGCAGGGCTGCGTGACCCCGACGAACGCGAGATCGAAGTACTCCGCCCCGACCTCCTTGAGCGTCAGCGCCGCGGTCACGACGTCCGAAGTCGCCCGCGCCGTCACGCGCTCGCTCTCCGTCATGCGGCCGTTCTCCGCCATGCGCCCACTCACCGGTCCAGCCAGTCGCGCAGCTCCGCATCCGGGATGTCCGGCAGGTTGACCACGATGTTCTCCGGCGTGCGCGTGGTCAGCCAGACGAGCGGCCTGTTGCGGTCCAGGTTGCACTCCACGTGCGGCATGAACGGCGGCACGAAGACCCAGTCGCCTTCCGACATGTCCAGGTAGTCCGCGAACTTCTCGCCGAAGTAGATGCGGGCCCGGCCGGCGAGCACGTAGCCGCCGGTCTCGGCCTCGCCGTGGTGATGGGAGACGGAGCGGTAGCCGGGCTCGTTGCTGACCTTGCCGTACCAGAGCCGCCGCGCCGGGGTGTGCTGGATGCTCACGCCCGAGACGCGGACCGCGCCGCCCGAGTCCGCCGTGTTGCCGTGCTCGGCCCCCGACCTGGTGACGACCGGCGCGACCAGGCCGCTGGGCAGCCGGTACATCGAGTTGTCGCCCTCCAACTCGTACTTGCTGAAGTCGGGCTCCATGCGCGAACTCCGTTCGGATCGACGGCCGCTGTGCTGTATCTCGTATTTTTCACGACCGTCAGTTAAAGTCAATAGACATGACGGCCATCCCCGTGAATCCCGCGTCCCTGCCCACCCCGAGCGGCTACTCGCACGGCACGCTCAGCGGCACCACGCTGTACCTCGGCGGCCAGACCGCCCTGGACGCCGAGATGCGGATCGTGCCCGGCGGCATCGTCGAGCAGTTCCGCCAGGCCTTCGGCAACCTGCTGGCCACCCTGCGCGAGGCGGGCGGGGAGCCGCAGGACCTGGTCAGCGTCACGATCTACCTCACCGACATCCCCGACTACCAGGCCCACGGCAAGGAGATCGGCCGCGTCTGGCGCGAGCTCGCCGGCCCCGTCTACCCCGCGATGGCCGGCATCGGCTGCACCGCCCTCTGGCAGCCCGAAGCCCTGATCGAGATCCTCGGCGTGGCCGAGATCCCCGCCGAGCGGCTGCGCACGTCCAGCCTCATTGATCATTCCTGACGGGAGTCATCGGAGCATCATGAAGCTAGCCACGGTCCGGACCGGGCCGGCCCACACCCGCGCCGTCCGCCTCTCCGGCGACACGCTGCTCGACCTCGGCGCCCCCGACCTGGCCGCCTTCCTCGCCGACCCCGACTGGCGCCGCCGCGCGGACTCGGCATCGATCCCCGTGGCCCCCGCCGCCGAAGCCGACTTCGCCCCCGTAGTCCCTCAGCCCTCGAAGATCGTCTGCGTAGGCCTGAACTACCGCAACCACATCCTCGAAATGGGCCGCGAACTGCCCGAACACCCCACCCTCTTCGCGAAGTTCGCCGACAGCCTCATCGGTGCCATCGACCCGATCGTCCGCCCGCCCGAGACCGTGGCCTTCGACTGGGAAGCCGAACTGGCCCTCGTCATCGGCACGCCCGTCCGCCGCGCCACCCGCACGGAAGCCGAGTCGGCGATCGCGGGCTTCACCGTGCTCAACGACGTCACCTGCCGCGACTGGCAGTACCGCTCGCAGCAGTGGCTCCAGGGCAAGGCGTGGGACTCGTCCACCCCGATCGGCCCCTACCTCGTCACGCCCGACGAACTGCCCGGCGGCGTGCGCCCCGTCCTCGACGTGACCCTCGAACTCGACGGCGACACGATGCAGCACGACTCGACCGCAGACCTCGTATTCGACCCCGTGACGCTGGTCGAGTACGTCTCGACGATCGTCCGGCTCAACCCCGGCGACGTGATCGCCACCGGCACCCCCGGCGGCGTCGGCCACGCGCGCAAGCCCCCGCGCTACCTCGAGGCCGGCGGAGAGGTCGTGACCCGGATCGCGGGCATCGGCGAACTGCGCAATCGCGTCGTCGAAGAGGGCACCGTTATGGTTCACCCATGATGACGGAGACGGAGCCGACCGGCCCGGCCGAGCCGGTGGACGCGGCGGCCGCGACGGACGAGGCTGACGAGTCTGACGCGGCGGGCACGAACCCCGCCGCCCGTGACACCCGCCTCGGCCCCCTCATCCTCACCCTCTTCGCCCTCTACGCCCGCAGCGAGGACAACTGGCTGTCCGTCGCCGCGCTCATCCGCCTCATGTCAGACCTCGGACTCGACGACCGCGCCGTCCGCTCCGCCGTCTCCCGCCTCAAGCGCCGCGGCGTGCTGACCCCCGAGCGGCACGGCAAGGCCGCGGGCTACGCGCTCGACCCGGCGACCCTCGAACTGCTGGCCGAGGGCGATACCCGCATCTTCGAACACGCCCGCGCCGAACTCGACGACGGCTGGCTGCTGGTCGTCTTCTCCGTGCCCGAATCCGAACGCGACAAGCGCCACGAACTGCGCGCCACCCTCACCCGCCTAGGCTTCGGCACCGCCGCCCCCGGCATCTGGATCGCCCCCGCCACCCTCGCCGCCGAGACCCGCCGCACCCTCGAACGCCGCGCCCTGTCCGGCTACGTCGAGATATTCACCGGCCACCACGTGGCATTCGGCGAACTGCGTACCAAGGTCCGCGCCTGGTGGGACCTCGACGAACTCACCGGCCTCTACGCCGACTTCCTCCGTCAATACCGCCCCGTACTGGATCGCGTAGCTACCCACGGCTTAGCCCCCCTAGAGGCGTACCGCACCTACATCCCCATGCTCACCCAATGGCGCCGCCTCCCCTACCGCGACCCCGGCCTCCCCCTCCGCCTACTCCCTCCAGGCTGGAGCGGCGAGTCCGCGCGCGTCCTCTTCGACGACCTCAACCACGCCCTCAGCGCCCCGGCCCGAGAGCACGCGATGGACGTGATCCACGGGGAGGGTTGAGGGCCGCGGTTGGGTGGTCGCCCCCCGCCCACCCGCCCTACTCAAGCGGCCCTACAGTCGCTCCGCTCCTTCGGGAGCCTCCGGCCCGCTACCTTCACTCCTTCGTCGCTGACGCTCCTCACTCGCTACGTCCGCGGACCTACGGCGCAGCGCATGGCCGCCGCTTCACCCACCGAACGTCGGCGTCCTACGGCCGAACAGCCGGGAAGTATCCCGAGAGCGTGCACCGACTTGCGACGCATTTATCGTTGGACCATGCGGCGGATCTTGCCCTCGCCTTGGCCGAATCTGCGTAGGCTTTGATCAGGCAGTCACGAGGAGGCTTTCATGAACCAGGCGTCGCCCGAGCCCTACGCGACCGGCCTACTCGACACCGGTGACGGCAACCGCGTCTACTGGGAGACTGTGGGAAATCCCGACGGCATCCCCGTGGTGATCGTGCACGGCGGTCCCGGCTACGGCTGCACGACCCGCATGCGCCGACCGTTCGATCTTCAGCGCCACCGCGTCGTCCTGTTCGACCAGCGCAACTGCGGACGCAGCCTTCCGCACGCCAGCGACCCGGCCGCCGACATGAGCCGCAACACGACGCAGCTCCTGATCCGCGACATGGAGCAGCTGCGCGAGCACCTCGGCATCGAGAAGTGGATGCTGTTCGGCGGCTCGTGGGGCTCGGCGCTCGCGCTCGCCTACGCCGAGGCGCATCCGGACCGGGTCAGCGCGGCGCTGCTCGTGTCCATCATGACGGCGCGTCAGAGCGAACTGGAGTGGCTCTACCGCGGCGCGGGCAGATTCTTCCCCGAAGCGTGGGAACGATTCCGCGATGCCGCTGCCTCCGCCTCGTCGGGCGCGGACTTCGACTCGCCGCTGGACACCGAGCCGCCGATCGGGCACCTGCTAGCAGGCTACGTCGCGATGACGGAGAATCAGGACCCCGCGATTCGAGCGCGCGCCACCAACGCTTGGCAGGCATGGGAAGACGTGCTGCTGTCGGGCGAGGTCAACGGAACCCCGGACTTGTTCAGCAACCGGCCGGACGACGCCAAGACCGCCTTCGTGCGAATCTGTGCCCACTACTTCGCCCACGGCGCCTTCCTCGACGACGGCACCCTGCTCCGCAATGCGCATCGCCTCGCCGAGATCCCCGCCATCCTCGTCCACGGCCGCAATGACATCAGCCTGCCCGCCATCACCGCATGGGAACTCGCCCGTGCCTGGCCCGGCGCAGAACTGATCATCGTCGACGACTCCGGCCACACCGGCAGCGCCACCATGCGCGACGTACTCCACGCCGCCCGCCACCGCCTCGCCGACGCCGTCAGATGCGCGGACGCCGTGCGCAGCGCCGTAGGTCCGCGGACGTAGCGACTGAGGAGCGTCAGCGACGAGGGAGTGAAGGTAGCGGGCCGTAGGCTCCCGAAGGAGCGGAGCGACTGTAGGGCGGCTTGAGTAGGGCGGGTGGGCGGGGTAAGTAATCGCCCCGGACGTAGTCGGCGGCACGGAGCGAGGAACGAGCGCAGTGCCGGTGACGTAGGTAGGGCGACGAGCCGGGTCAGGGTCGGTTGGCGGCGGTCCAGCGGGTGTGGACGGTGGCGGCGCCTTGGGGGGTTAGGTGGCCGTGGACGCGGAGGCGGGCTATGCCGCCGTCGGGGTAGGTGTCTAGGCGCAGGTGGGTGGCGGGGTGGGCGGCCTTTAGGCGGAAGCGGTGGAGGGTGTCGGGTTGGACGGGGGTTTCGGGGATCAGGTCGATCCAGTCACCTTCGGCGACGCGGGAGCGGAGGCGGATGCGGGCGGGGGCGTTGCCCTTGTAGTTGGCGGTGTCGATCTCGATGATGACGGGCGTGGCCTCGCCGATGAGTTGGACTTCGATCCAGTCGTTGGCGGAGTCGCGGCGGCGGGCGGTTTCCCAGCCGTCGCCCATGACGCGGGATTCGCCGGGCATCAGGGCGGCGGTGGCGGGGGAGAAGAAGGCGTCGCTGCTGGCGGTGACGCGGGCGCCGTTGCGGGCGGCGGCCAGGTCGCATTGGACGCCTACGGTGAACTCGGGGTCGGGGAGCACCTCACCGTGGACGCGGAGGCGGGCGATGCCGCCGTCGGGGATGTTGTTGAGGCGCACGTGGGTGAAGCGGATGCGTCGCAGTGTGCTGTCTATGAGCTCGAAGACGTTCCGGGTGTCGCCGGTCAGCTTGCTCTCGGGGACGATCGTGGTCCAGTCGGCCTCCAGGAGATCGTGAGGACTGGGGTATCCGCGCACGTCGGCGGCCTCGATGGAGCAGGCGGGCGGGTAGTTGCCGACGAAGAAGGACGTGTCGACGGTGACGCTGCGGATGAGGCCGGGGGCGCCGAGGCGGATGATCGCCGAGTCGTACGTGGCGCACGTGGCCTCGGTCTCCACGGTGCCGGGGCGGCGGCGTCTCGTCTCCCAGCCGTCGACGACCTGGCCCTTGAGATCGAAGGTGTGCGGGCTGAAGGTGGGCGGCGCGGGGGTGACCAGGTTCTCCTTCATGCCGAAGAACTCGTCGTTCGCCCAGACCACGGCGCCGCCCAGGGCACGTGAGGCGAGGTCGAGGTCAGCGAGGACGAGGGCTGATGCGGCGGCAATGTTTGCGGTCATTGCTGCGTCTCCTTCGTGACGTGCCGATTCTTCGTGAGAAGCCGGCCGGCGGCGGGGGCGTCTAGGTTGATCGGGGTGCCCGCTAGGTACGTGGTCTTGACAGCGCCGCGCAGGACCAGGCCGTCGTAGGGAGTGACGGGGTTCTTGTGGGCTAGATGCGCGGCGTCGATGGTGGTGCGTGCGTCAGGATCGAAGACCACGAAGTCGGCGTCGCAGCCCACAGCGATGCGGCCTTTCGTACGCAGGTCTACGAGGTCTGACGTGCGGTGTGCCATCCAGGTGGTCACGTCGTGCAGGGTGAAGCCGCGTTCGGCGGCCTCGGTCCAGATGGCGCAGAGGCCGAGTTGCAGCGACGCGATTCCGCCCCAGGCCGCTGCGAAGTCGCCGGTGTCTTGGCGCTTCAGGTCGGGTGTGCACGGCGAGTGGTCCGAGACGATGCAGTCGATGAGGCCTTCACCGAGCGCGGCCCAGAGTCGTTCGCGGTCCTCGGCGCTACGGATCGGCGGGCAGCATTTGTGGTCGGTGGCGCCGTCGCGGATGGCCTCCGCGTTGAACGTCAGGTAGTGCGGGCACGTCTCGGCTGTGATGCGTACGCCCTCGGCCTTGGCCCGCGCGATCAGCGGCAGCGCGGCGGACGAGGCTAGGTGCAGGATGTGCGCGCGTCCGCCGGTACGTCGTGCGGCCTCGATGACGGCGGCGATGGCGGCGGTCTCGGCCTCCGGCGGGCGGGAGGCGAGGAAGTCGGCGTAGCTGCGTCCGGCGACGTGGGGGGCGTGGTCGAGGGTTTCGGCGTCTTCGGCGTGGACTATCAGGAGGCTGTCTAGATCGGTGGTGATGCGGAGGGCTTCGTGCATTTGGGAGCGGGTTACGGGTGGGAATTCGGGGACGCCGGAGTCGGCCAGGAAGCACTTGAAGCCGAACACGCCTCGGCCGTCGAGCGGGGCGAGTTGGTGCGCGTTGCCGGGGACGGCGCCGCCCCAGAAGCCGACGTCCACGTAGCACTGGTCCCGCGCGGTCTTGCGTTTGATCTCGAGCGCGTCGGGATCGAGCGTGGGCGGGAGCGAGTTGAGCGGCATGTCGATCAGCGTGGTCACGCCGCCGAGTGCGGCCGCGCGGGTGGCGGACGCGAAGCCCTCCCACTCGGTGCGGCCGGGCTCGTTGACGTGGACGTGGGTGTCGACGAGGCCGGGGAGCAGGGCCAGGTCTTCGCCGAGATCATGCTGCTGAGTAGCGGGGAGGGGCGCGTCGTAGGGGGTGATCGCTTGGATGACGCCGTTGCGGATGGCCACGGCGGCTGCCCGCTCGCCGTCGGGGAGCACCGTGCGGCGGGAGCGTAGTACCAGGTCTACGGTCATGGTCGCGCTCCGTTCGTCATGAGGTGCGCTCGGCCGATGCGTTCGGCGAGCAGTTCCAGCAGGCGGCCGGCGTGGGCTATGCAGCGGTCCACGTCGTCTTCGATGTCTGTCAGTTGGTACGCGGCGGTGAATCCGGCGTCGTGGAGCTGGTCGGGGGAGAGGTCACAGATGCCTGATACGGCGACTACCGGGACGTCGAGTGCACGGGCTGCGCTCGCTACGCCTGCGGGGGCTTTGCCGCGCAGGCTCTGGGCGTCGAGGGAGCCTTCGCCGGTGATGACGAGGCGGCTTCCGGCGGCGCGGTCTGCGAAGCCTGCGAGCTCCAGCATCAGGTCGATGCCGGGACGTAGGCGGGCGTTGAGCAGGGCTAGAGCTGCGAAGCCCATGCCGCCTGCCGCGCCCGCACCGGGGTACGTGGCGTACTCGTCGGTGTCGATGGCGTGCGCTACGGCGGCGGACCAGGCGGCTAGCGCGGTGTCCAGGAGGTCGACGTCTGCGGGGGATGCGCCCTTCTGGGGGCCGTAGACGGCTGCGGCCCCGTTCGCACCTAGCAGAGGGTTGTCGACGTCGCAGGCTACGGTGACGTCGATTCCCTTGAGGCGGATGGTCAGGTCGGTGAGGTCGAGGGTGGAGATGGTGGCCAGGGCGGCGCCGCCGGTGCCATCTACATCAGTGCCATCTACATCAGTGAGGCGGGCTCCTAAGGCTTGGACCAAGCCGGCGCCGCCGTCGGTGCAGGCGCTGCCGCCCAGACCTAGGACGATGCGCGTGCAGCCTGCGTCCAGGGCGGCGGCGATGAGCTCGCCTACGCCGAAGGAGGTTGCGGTGAGCGGGGCGGGCTTGCCGTCGGGGAGGCGCCAGAGGCCGCAGGCTTGGGCCGACTCGATCACCGCGGTCTCGCCGCGTACGGCGAAACTGGCGGTGACCGGGCGGCCCGTCGGTCCGGTGACCAGGGCGCGGATTCGGCGGAAGCCTGCCGCGGCGACGACCGCGTCCACGGTGCCCTCGCCGCCGTCGGCTACCGGCACCGTGGCCACGGCGATTCCGGGGACGGCCCGCCGCAGCCCGGCGGCGAGCCTGCCCGCCGCCTCGGCCGCGGTGAGCGAGCCCTTGAACTTGTCCGGGGCCAGGATCACCAGGCCCGCGGACGACTGCATGGCACGGATGGCATGCATGGCAGACATGTCAGGCCCCGACGACCTCGGGCAGCGGCTCGAACTCCTTGACGGCGTCGATCCGGATGCCGTGGGCCGTGTTCGCCTCGCGCTCGATCATGATCTCGACGAGCACCGGCCGCGAGCTGGCCACCGCCTCCTTGCGGGCCCACGCGATCGCCTCGGCGATGTCGCCGGGTTCGTAGACGCGGCGGCCCTGGCAGCCGTACGCCTCCATGATCTTGACGTTGTCGGAGCCGTAGGCGTCGTAGTGGATGTCGACCTCGAAGTTCATCTCGTAGCCGATCTCCGCCTGCCGGATCAGGCCCAGGTACTCGTTGTTCAGCATGATCAGCACGAACGGGATGTCGTACTGCGCGGCCACGGCGAGCTCCTCGACCAGGAACTGGAAGCCGTAGTCGCCCACGATGCCCACGACCTCGGCGTCCGGCTCGGTGTTCTTCAGCGCGGTCTTGACGCCGATCGCCGCCGGGATCTCCCAGCCGAGCGGACCGGCCTGGCCGCACACCTGGTAGCGGCGCGGGTGGCCGCCGCGCTGGAACTGGCCGCCCCAGATCTGGTAGAGGCCGATCGCGGTGACGAAGTAGGTGTCCGGGCCGAACGCGGCGTTGATCTCGCGGTACACGCGCGGGGCCTTGATCGGCACGTCGTCGAAGTCGTCCCGGCGGGTCAGGGTGCTGCGGAGCTCGGCGACGCGGGACGTCCAGGCGCCGGGGGAGCGGCGGGCGTCGCGGCGCTTCGCGGCGTCCAACAGGGCTCTGAGGAAGAGCTTGGTGTCGGAGACGATGCCGAGGTCGGGTTCGAAGACCTTGCCCAGCTGCGTCGGCTCGATGTCCACGTGGATGAACGTGCGCGAGCCGCGGTACGTGTCGAGGTCGCCGGTGTGCCGGTCGCCGAAGCGGGCGCCGAGGGCGAGTACGAGGTCTGACTCGAGGAACGACGCGTTGCCGTAGCGCTGCGAGGTCTGGATGCCGGTCATGCCGCTGTAGAGCGGGTGGGATTCGTCGATGGAACCCTTGCCCATCAGCGTGACCTGCACGGGGATGTTCAGGTACTCGGCGAGCTCGACCAGCTCTTCGTGCGCCTCACCGATGATCACGCCGCCGCCGGACAGCAGCAGCGGGCGCTCGGCGGCGAGCAGCAGGTCGAGGGCGCGCTCGACGCGGGGGAGTTGCGGCTCGACGGCCGTCAACGGGAGCGGGGCGTCGATCGACGGGTCCCACACGATCTCCTGGCGCTGCACGTCGATCGGGAGGTCGATGAGCACGGGGCCGGGGCGTCCGCTGCGGGCGATGCGGAAGGCCTCGCGGAAGATCCACGGAGCCTGCGCCGCTTCCTTGATCTGCACGGCCCACTTCGTGACGGGGCGGGCGATCTCGACGATGTCGACGGCCTGGAACGCCTCCTGGTGCAGCTTGTTGGAGGCGGCCTGCCCGGTGATGCAGATGATCGGGATGGAGTCGGCCATCGCGGTGTAGAGGCCGGTGATCATGTTGGTTCCGGCGGGGCCCGAGGTGCCGATGGCCACGCCCACGTTGCCCGTGGTGCGTGCCCAGCCGTCGGCCATGTGCGTGGCGCCCTCCTCGTGCCGCACGATCAAATGCTCGATGCCTCGGTCGGCATCCTGCTCGAAGGCCTTGTACAGCGGCAGGATCGCGGCGCCGGGGCAGCCGAAGACGGTGTCGACGCCCTCGGACTTCAGCACCTCCACGACGGCCGACATGACGGGGATCTTGTGCGCGGTCATGGTTACCGGGCCTTTCCGTTGAGGTTCTCGATGACGGCGAGCAGCGCCGAGTGGTCCTGGTCGCCGAGGCCCTGGGCGCGTGCGGCTTGAATCAGGGCCGCGACTTGCAGGCTCATGGGCAGTGCGACGTCCGCCTGGCGGGCCGCGTCGAGGACGGTGCCCATGTCCTTGTGGTGCAGGTCGATGCGGAAGCCGGGCTTGAAGTCGCGGGCCAGCATCGAGTCGCGCTTGAGGTCGAGGATCCGCGAGGCGGCGAGGCCTCCGGCGAGCATGTCGAGGCCCGCCTTCGCGTCCACGCCGAGGGCTTCCATCAGCACGATCGCCTCGGCCACGAGCGCGTACGTGCCGCCGACCACGAGCTGGTTGGCCGCCTTCACGGCCTGCCCGGCGCCGTGCGGACCGCAGAGGGCGCAGGTCTTGCCGACCAGCTCGAAGATCGGGCGCGCCGCGTCGAAGTCGGCCTGGTCGCCGCCGACCATGATGGACAGCACGGCGTCGATCGCGCCCTTCTCGCCGCCGGAGACCGGGGCGTCCAGCACGCGCACGTTCTTGGCCTTGCCCGCGGCGGCGACCTTCTGCGAGGTGCCGGGCTTGATGCTGGAGAAGTCGATGAACAGCGTGCCCGGCTTGATGTGCTGGAACACACCGCCCTCGCCGAGCACGACGGCCTCGACGTGCGGGTCGGCGGGCAGCATCGTGATGACGATCGGCGCGCCCTCGACGGCCTCCGCGATGCTGCGGGCGCGCCGCCCGCCGGCGGCCTCGAGCTTCGCCAGGCCGGGCTCGGTGATGTCGAACCCGACGACGTCGTAGCCTGCTCTGGCGAGGTGCCCGGCCATGGGGGAGCCCATGATGCCGAGGCCGATGAATCCTATTTTCTGAGACTTCTGCGACATGTATATCCCTGTGTACGGTGTGTTCGGTGGTCAGCTGCGCCAGGCGCGGTCTTCGGCCGGCAGCCAGGTGAAGGAGTCGGCGCTGACTCCGTTCGTGGCCTTGTATTCGAGCCCGATGGATCCGAGCCCCTCCTCGACGCAGTAGTCCGCGGCCTCCAGCGCCGCGAACAGGGCGCGGTGGTCCAGCCCGTCGCCGCTGCTCGTGCCGGGTGCGCCGCGGTCGGGTACGTCGGCGATCTGCACGTGGCCGAGGCGTCCGGCGTGCTTGCCGATGGTCACGTCGAGGTCCTCGCCCATCCGGGCCATGTGGTAGAGGTCGAGCAGCAGCGCGAGGTTCGTCGCGCCGGTCAGCTCCTCGGTCCGCTCGACCACATCCAGCGCGGCGCGGGTCGAGGTGAGCGGGTAGAGCGGGGACTCGATCGTGTTCAGCGCCTCGATGAGCACCGTGCCGCCGAGGATCGCGATCGCCTTGCTCGCGGCGTCGAGGTTGGTGACGGCCAGTTCGTCCTGGAACTCGGGGTCGACGCCCTCGACGCGGTTGCCGTACAGGGCATTGAAGTTCCGGCAGCCGGTGCGCCGCCCGATCTCGACGGCGACCGGGATCGCGTCCCGGAAGCGGCCCGCGTGTTCGGGAACTGAGACCAGGCCGCGCGCGCCGACGGAGAGGTCGTCGAGCAGGTTGAGGCCGACGAGCCGCACTCCGGCCGCGTCCAGCGCGGCGACGAACTCGTCCACCTGCGTGCCGCCCGGCTGGGCCTCGGTGCCGAAGGGCCACCAGAACTCGACCGCCGTGAAGCCCGCGGCGGCCGCGGCGGCCGGGCGTTCCAGCAGCGGGAGCTCGGTGAACAGGATCGACAGGTTGACGTCGTAGCGCAGACTCATGCTTGCAGTTCCTCGGGATGGGATGCGGTCAGGGTGTGCCGGTACGCGTTCCAGTCCGGCGAACCGGAGATGTCGCGCAGGGCACCGGGCTGTTCGTGGTACGTCCGGCGGCGGATCATGGACAGGCAGCCGGTGCCGTCGTCGAGTTCGATGACACCGAGTTCGAGCTCTGCCGGTTCGGTCGGCAGCAGCACCTCGCGCAGCACCGGCCAGTCCGCGTCGTAGAGCTCGCCGCTGACCGACACGCCGCCGGCCGTGACCTCGTCGAGCGCCGGGAACTGGTCGCGCACCGAGTAGAAGCGGTAGCGCGGGGCCGTGCGTACCCGGCCGATCAGCGGCGAGTCGCCCAGGAGGTGGTTGAGCGGGCCGCCGCGCATCGCACCGCCGTTGAGGAATATCAGAGGCATGCCAGGTCCTTCGTGTCGTGGGCGGCGTGGATGGGGGTGGTCACCGCGGCCAGTTGGCGGCCGGAACCGCCGTGGCGTGCGGCCACGATCTCCGCGACGATCGCGACGGCCGTCTCCTGCGGCGTGCGTCCGCCGAGGTCGAGGCCGATCGGCGAGTGCAGGCGCGCGAGTTCGGCGTCGTCGAGTCCTTGCTCGCGCAGCCGCCGGATTCGCTGCGCGCAGGTCCGGCGCGAGCCCATGGCGCCGACGTAGCCGACCGGCAGACGCAGCGCCGCCTCCAGCAGCGGCAGGTCGAACTTCTCGTCGTGTGTCAGTACACAGACGGCGGTACGTCGATCAATGTGCTGCGTCGCCAGGTAGCGGTGCGGCCAGTCCACGACCACCTCGTCGGCGTCCGGGAAGCGGGCCGCGGTGGCGAACACGGGGCGCGCGTCGCACACGGTCACCTGGAAGCCGAGGAACTTCCCGGCTGTGACCAGGGCGGCGGCGAAGTCGATCGCGCCGAAGACCAGAAGCCGCGGCGCGGTCCCGTAGGACTCGACGAACACGGTCATCGGTTCGCCGCACTCGCTGCCGTCCGCCCCGATCGTGAACGTGCCGGTCCGGCCGAGGTCGAGCATCGCGCCCGCGCGGCCGACGACGGCGCGGTCGCGGTCCGCGGAGCCGAGTGTGCCGACGCTGCGCCACACGGTCGCGTCGTCCGCGAGCATGGCCCTCGTGACGGCCGAGCCGGGCGTGCCGAACACCGGCTCGGGCTCCGGCGCCCGGACCGCGACGGCGCGGCCGAGCACGTCGCGCGGCCCGGTGACCACCCGGGCCAGCGCGACCCGGGTGCCCGCGCCGATCGCGTCGAGCGTCGTGCCGAAGGGGTCGCCCGCGGTTCCCGGCGTGACCGGCTGCACGAACACGTCGAGTTCGCCGCCGCAGGTCAGGCCGATGGCGAAGGCGTCCTCGTCGCTGTAGCCGAAGGACTCGAGGACGGGCGTGCCGTGCTGCAGGGCCTCGCGACAGAGCTCGTACACCGCTGCCTCGACGCAGCCGCCGGAGACCGACCCGACCGCCTCGCCCGCCGCGTTGACGGCGAGCGCGGCGCCGGGCTGGCGCGGCGCGCTGCCGCGTACGGCGACGACCGTGGCCACGGCGTATTGCTGCCCGGCCCGATGCCAGGCGGCGAGTCGCTGTGCGATGTCCTGCATTTTCGGATTCCGCCTTTCTCAGAGGGTGTGCTGGATGCCGCTGATCCCGAAGAAGACGACGAACACGACGGTCACGCCCCAGACGAACCAGCCGGGCTCGCGCCATTTGCCCTTCGCGACCTTGATGACCGTGTAGGCGATCAGGCCCGCGCCGACGCCGTCGGTGATCGAGTACGTGAACGGCATCATCACGATCGTCAGGAACGCCGGGACCGCGATCTCGAAGTCCGTGAAGTCCACGTGCCGGATCTGCGCCATCATCAGGGCCCCGATGAGCACCAGCGCTGGCGTCGTCGCCTCGGCCGGCACGAGCGTGGCGATCGGCGTGAACAGCAGCGTGGCCGCGAACAGCAGTCCGGTCACGATCGAGGCCACGCCGGTGCGCGCGCCCTCGCCGACCCCGGCCGTGGACTCGACGAAGACCGTGTTCGCCGAGGCTCCGGAGCCGCCGCCGACCACCGCGCCGACGCCGTCCACGAGCAGGATCCGCGAGATGCCGGGCAGCCTGCCGTTCTCGTCGGTGAGCCCGGCCTCGCTGGTGACGCCCATGATCGTGCCCATCGCGTCGAAGAAGCCGGAGAGCACGAGCGTGAACAGCGCGATCGTCGCCGTGGCCGCGCCCGCCCTCGCGAAGCCGCCGAACAGGTCCACGTGGCCGAAGAGCCCGAATCGGGGTGCTGAGAAGAACGACGACGGCATCTTCGGGACGACGAGGCCCCAGGCGGTGTCCGGGATGTGCGCGATCTTCTCCACGGCCACGGCCAGCACGGTCGAGGCGACGATGCCGATCAGGATCGCGCCCGGGATCCGCCGCGCCATCAACGCGATCATCAGCAGCAGGCCGAAGCAGAACACGAACGCGGGCCAGCCTGTGAGGTGTCCGCCGACGCCGAGCTGCACGGGCACGGTGGAGTGCGCCGCGTCCGGCTGCCGGGTGACGACGCCGGAGTCGACCAGGCCGATCAGCGCCACGAACGCGCCGATCCCGACGCTGATCGCGTGCTTGAGCGGCAATGGGATCGCGTTCATGATCGTCTCGCGCAGGCCCGTGACCACCAGCAGGATGATCACGACGCCTTCCAGCACCATCAGGCCCATGGCTTGCGGCCACGTCATATGCGGCGCGATCTGCGAGACCACGACCCCGCTCGTGCCGAGACCCGCGGCCAGCGCGAGCGGCGCATTGCCGACGAAGCCCATCAGCAGCGTGGTCACGGCCGCGGCGAAGGCGGTCGCGGTTGTCAGTTCACTGATCGACAGGTGCGCACCGGTCACATCGGCGGCGCTGCCGATGATGATCGGGTTGAGCAGCACGATGTAGGCCATCGCGAAGAACGTGGTCAGTCCGCCTCGGACCTCGCGGCTCACGGTCGAACCGCGCTCCGCGATCCCGAAGTGCCGATCAAGTCTCCCGGCGGGCAGGACCGAACGTGTCGGTGGCGCCGCCGCGGGGGCTTGCACTTGCGTCATCGATCTCTCTCCTGATTACGTCGTCGTAGTGATGGAGGAGTTTTCCGGTCTTTGCCTGGTGCTCGTGATGTCCTCCGGGCCGATCGGAACCTTGGTCAGGTCCCGGCCGAGCGCCGCGCGGATGGCTGCGGCGATGGCCGGAGTGGAGGAGAGGGTCGGGGGTTCGCCCGCGCCGCGCAGGCCGTAGGGCGCGCGGGGGTCGGGATTCTCCAGGATCTCCATGCGCATCGGCGGCATGTCGAGGATCGTGGGGATCAGATAGTCGGTGAAGGAGGGATTGCGCACGATCCCGTCGCGGACCTGGATCTCCTCCATCACGGCGAGGCCGAGGCCCTGCGCGCTGCCGCCGTGCAGCTGGCCTTCGAGCGAGAGCCGGTTCATGATGCGGCCGACGTCCTGCACGAGATCCAGCGCGACCACCTTGACCAGCCCGAGATCGACGTCCACGTCGACGACGGCCCGGTGCACGGCGAAGGCGAGCTGCGTGTGCGAATTGCCCTGGCCGGTCAGCGGATCCATGCGCGTGGTCGGGTGGTGGTGGAACTCGCGGGTGAGCTCGATGGCCCCGTCGCAGAGCAGTTCGACGAGGCTGATCACGACACCGTCCGCGGCCGAGACCACGTCGCCGTCGAGCAGCGAGAGGTCGGTGTACGCACGTCCGGTCTTCTCGCAGGTGCGCTTGAAGACTTCCGCGCGCACCGCCTCACAGGCCGCCTTCACCGCGCCGCCGGTCATGTACGACTGCCGCGACGCCGATGAGGACCCTGAGTTGCCCACCTGGTTGTCGGCGGGATGGATGGTCACCCTGGACACGCCCAACTCGGTGCGCGCGATCTGGGCCTCCAGGGTGACCAGCCCCTGCCCGACCTCCGCCGCGGCCGTGTGCACGAGCACCGCGGCCTCGTCGCCGAGCGCCTCCAGGCGGATCCGGGCCGTCGAGTAGTCGTCGAAGCCCTCGGAGAAGCAGATGTTCTTGACGCCGACTCCGTAGCCGACGCCGCGCCGCACGCCCTCGCCTTGCGTCGTGTTCGCGGTCGAGCCGGGCAGGTTGCGCGGGTCGCTGGTGTCCAGCGGCGCGGGCATCGGCATGGCTACGAGCCGGTCGAGCATCTCGCGCAACGGTGCCGCCGCCTCCACGACCTGCCCCGTCGCCAACAGCGAACCCTGCGACACGACGTTGAGCTGCCGGAAGCGCACCGGGTCCATGCCGAGCCGGTCGGCGATCTTGTCCATCATCGACTCGTACGCGAAGCAGGCCTGCACCGCGCCGAATCCGCGCATCGCGCCGCACGGCGGATTGTTGGTGAACACGCCGTACGCGTCGATCTCGATGTTCGGGATCTCATACGGTCCGACGCCGAGCGATGCCGCGTTGCCCACGACGTTCGGCGTCGCGGACGCGTAGCCGCCGCCGTCGAGGATGATCTCCACGTCCGCGTAGACGATCTTCCCGGCGCGGGTGACGCCGTACTCGTAGTGCATCGTCGCCGGATGCCGGTGCACGTGCCCGAAGAAGGACTCCTGCCGGTTGTAGACGATCTTCACCGGCTTCCCGGTGCGCAGGGCGAGCATCGCGGCGTGGATCTGCATGGACAGGTCCTCGCGGCCGCCGAACGCGCCGCCGACGCCGGCCAGCGTCATCCGGATCTTCTCGTCCGGCAGCGCCAGGCAGGGGCCGATCTGCAGCAGGTCGTTGTGCATCCACTGCGTGGCCACGTAGAGCTCGACGCCGCCGTCCTCGCTCGGGATCGCGAGGCCGGACTCGGGGCCGAGGAAGGCCTGATCCTGGATGCCGACCTGGTAGTCGCCCTCGACGACCACCTCCGCGAGCGCCCGGACCGCCGGGTCGTGCACGTCGCCGCCGAAGCGAACCGGCTGGTGGCGCACGACGTTGCCGCTCGGGTGCACGCTCGGGTATTCGGGGTCGAACGCGGCCCGGCGCGCGTCGGTGATCGGCTCCAGCACCTCGTAGTCGACCTCGATGAGCTTGAGCGCACGCCGCGCCGTCTCCGGATGGTCGGCGGCCACGAGCGCGACCGGTTCGCCCTGGTAGCGCACCTCGTCGACCGCGAGCACCGGCTGATCACGGTGTTCGAGCCCGTAGAACTTGTGGCCGGGCACGTCCTCGTGGGTCAGGACCGCGAAGACGCCGGGCAGCGCGAGAGCCTTTGCGATGTCGATGCCGTGAATGCGGGCCCTGGGATGCGGGGAGCGCAGCGTGGCGCCCCAGAGCATCCCGTCGATCCACATGTCCGAGGAGTACGCGAACTCGCCCTTGACCTTCAGCGTTCCGTCCGGGCGCAGCGGGCTTCCGCCGACGCCGTCCCGCGCGGATTGGGTGACCTGACGCGGGCCACGCGTGAGAGTCGACTCGCTCATCGGCCGCTCACCAGCTTCCGCGCGGCGGCCCGGCAGTCCCGTGCGAGCGCGGCCTCGTCGGCGGTCACCAGTTCGCCGTCACTCACGACCGTCCGTCCGCCGACCGTCAGCAGCCTGACGGGAGCGGGCGGTCCGAAGACCAGGGCACCCACCGGATCGGCGATGTCCGCGTGACCGAGACCGCTGAGATCCCAGAGCGCCAGGTCGGCGAGTTTGCCCGGCTCCAGCGAGCCGATCTCGTCCTGCCGGCCGAGGTTGCGCGCGCCGCCCATCGTGCCGATCCGCAGCGCGTCCCGTGCCCCGAGGGTCTCGGCGGCCTGCGAGTTTCCCGCGCGCAGCCGGGACGTGTACATGGCCTGACGAAGCTCCTCGACCATCATCCCCGACTCCTGCGACGCCGCCCCGTCCACGCCGAGCCCGACCGGCGCCCCCGCGTCCAGCAGAGCCCGGACCGGCGCGTGGCCCGAGCCGAGCCGCGCGTTCGAGGACGGGCAGTGCGCGGCTCCGGTGCCGGTCGCGGCTATCTTCTTGATCGCCGCGTCGGACAGGTGCACGGCGTGCGCGAACCATACGTCGTCGCCGAGCCAGCCCACTGATTCGGCGTAGTCCACCGGCGTCATCCCGTGCGTGGCGAGGCAGAACTCCTCTTCGTCGGCCGTCTCGCAAAGGTGCGTGTGCAGCCGGACGCCGTTGGCCCGCGCCAGTTCCGCCGACAGCCGCATCAGCTCGTCGGTCACCGAGAACGGCGAGCAGGGAGCGAGCGCGATCCGGACCATGGCGTCGAAGCGCGGGTCGTGGAAGCGGTCGATCGCGTCCTGACTTGCCCGCAGGATGGCGTCCACCTGCTCGACGCACTCGTCCGGCGGCAGCCCGCCCTGCGAGCGTCCGCGCGACATCGAGCCGCGCGTCGGGTGGAACCGCAGGCCGATCGTGGTCGCCGCGTCGATCTCGGCCGCTAGGAGGTCGCCGCCGTGCGTCGGGAAGACGTAGTGGTGGTCGGTCGACGTCGTGCACCCGGTCTTCGCCAGCCACGCCAGCCCGCCGCGCGCCGCCGCCCCCACCGTGTCCTCGTCGATGCGCGCCCAGATCGGGTAGAGCTCGGTCAGCCAGCCGAACAGCGCCTCGTTCTGCGCCAAGCCGCGCGTGACCCACTGGTAGAGGTGATGGTGAGTATTGACAAGCCCGGGAGTCAGCAGACAGTCGGTCCCGTCCACTCGCGTCACATCATCGGCAGGGCTCTGTGAAGGCGCATCCCCGGCCCCGACCTTCTCAATCAGCCCGTCCCGCGCGACCAGGTATCCGCGCTCGTACTCCGTGTCGCAGACGTCGACCGTCGCGATGGCCGCGTTCTCGATGATCAGTACGTTGCTCATCGCGCGCCCGCCTTCTCACGTACGGCGGCGCGTACGGCGTCGAGGATCTTCTCGTAGCCGGTGCAGCGGCACAGGTTCCCGGCCAGCGCCTCGCGGATCTCGGCGTCGGAGGGATCGGGCGTCGTCTCGACCAGGTGGTGCGCCTGCACGAGCAGCCCCGGCGTGCAGAAGCCGCACTGCACCGCCCCGGCCTCGAGGAACGCGCGCTGGATCGGGTCGAGCGCGGTGTCCGCCTCGCCGTCGGCCAGGCCCTCCACCGTGCGCACCCGCTGGCCGTGCGCCTGACCGGCCGCGACCAGGCACGAGCACACCGGCGTGCCGTTCAGGTACACCGTGCAGGAGCCGCATTCGCCCTGTTCGCAGGCGTTCTTCGAGCCCGGCAGCCCGAGCCGCTCACGCAGCGCGTAGAGCAGCGACTCGCCCTCCCAGACGTCGTCGGCGGTCCGGTCCTCGCCGTTGACCTCGATCGTCAGTCTCATATCAGAGCCTTACCTTGCGTGTAGTCGTCCCAGCACCACTGCAGCGTGCGCCGGGCCATCACCTTCAGCGCGTGCCGGCGGTACGCGGCCGTGCCGCGGACGTCGTCGATCGGGGAGGCGGCGGCCGAGACCAGCTCGCCGAAGTGCTCGGCCAGCGCGGGATCCAGCGGCGCACGCGTCTGCCAGGGCAGTTCGTCCGTCAGGAACCGTTCCGCCTCGCAGGCCCGGCGCGGCGTGGGCGCTGCGGAGCCGATGCCGGTGCCCACGGTGCGCGCCGTGGAATCGAAGGCCAGCGCGAAGGAGCACACCGCGATCACCATGGCGTTGCGGGTGCCGATCTTCGAGAACTGCTGCGGTCCGGCGGCGGGGGAGAGCAGTACTGCCGAGATCAGCTCATCCTTGGCCAGATCGTTCCGCTTGACACCCTTGTAGAAGTCGACCGCCGCGATCTGCCGGGTGCCGCGCAGGGACGCGACCTCGATCACCGCGTCCGTGGCCACGAGCACGGGGTGGGTGTCCCCGGCGGGCGACGCGGCGCCCAGGTTGCCGCCGACGCCGCCCCGGTTGCGGATCTGCGGCGAGCCGACCGTGCGCGCCGCCATCGCCAACCCCGGCAGCACGTCGCCGAGCTCGTCGATGATGCGCGTGTAGGGCACGTTCGCGCCGAGCCGGATCCGGCCGTCCGGCTCCCGCGACCAGGCGTAGAGCTCGGGGATCCGGTTCAGGTCCATCAGCGCGGCCGGGCGGTGCACGTCGAAGTTGATCTCGACCATGATGTCCGTGCCGCCGGCGATCGGCACCGCCTCGGGCCGCTCGGCCTTCAGCGTCAGCGCCTCGCCCCAGCTTCCGGGGTGCAGGAAGTCCATGTCGGTGTGTCCCCTCAGCTCCAGGCCGGTCCGGCGGGCGGCGCGTCCTCGCGTTGCACGGTCCCCTCGATCAGCCCGTACGGCCGGTCGGCGGCGTAGAAGGTCTCGTTCGGGTTCTGCATGCCGAACGGGCTCAGGTCCACGACGAAGTGGTGCTTGTTCGGCAGCGCGAGCTTCACTTCGCACACCCCCGCGCACTCGTCGATCACGCGCGTGCCCATCGCGTAGAGGGTCTGCTGCAACGAGAGGCTGTAGGTGTCGGCGAACGCTTCGAGCAGCGCGGCGCGGGCGACGTCGTATTCGCCGTCGAAGTCGGCCGCGCGGATCTCGGCGTTGTCCGACTCGGCGTGCCGCCACTGCGCCGTGACCGCCGTGGCCAGCACCCGGTCGCGGGTCTCCGGCAGCGTGGTGAACTCGTCCCTGATGTAGCCGTGGAACTCGGACGCCGTCGAGTTCAGCACGACCAGATCGCGCAGCCCGCTGACCACATGCGTCCGCTCGCCGTCGCAGTGCACGACGACCGTCCGCGTCTCCCGCCCCGAGCGCACGAACGAATGCGGGTGCTGCTTCTCCTCGCCGGTGCCGCGCCGCCCGGCCCACGGCTCGATCCGGTCCCACTGGGTCTCCGCCACCTCGACCCGCGCGTGCCGGATCGTCGGCTGCGAGTCGACGAAGTGCTGCGCCAGCAGGATCGCGAAGTGCTCGGCCGTCTCGATGCCGTACTTCTGCGCGAAGGCGAAGACGGTGTTCTTCTGCGTGTCGGTCGGCAGCACGGCCGCGTTGTCACCGGACAGGTGCACGTCGGCCATCTCGCCCGACAGCGCCACGCTCACCGTCAGATCCTTGATCTCGTGCTGCGCGGAGTCCTTGGCGATGCGTACGACGTGCGTCTCAGCTTTGCCATAGCGGTTCTCGCCCAGAATGATCGGCATCGACGTCTAGCTCCCTCGGTAGGTCGAATAAGCGAACGGACTCAGCAGCAGCGGCACGTGGTAATGGCGTAAGGGGTCGGAGACGGCGAAGCAGACCGCGACCTCGGGGTAGAAGCAGGCGACGTCGCGCCGCGCGAAGTACTCCCCGGTCGCGAACACCAGCCGGTACGCGCCGTCGGCCGCCTCCAGCTGCGGGAACGCGTCCCGGATCCGGCCGTCGGCGTCGGTGGCCGCCTCCACGAGCAGCGACTCCCCGCGGTACAGCCGCACCCGCATCCCGGCCGCGGGCTCGCCGCGTGTCGCGTCCAGGACGTGCGTCGAAAGGCTCATGCCGCACCGACTCCCTGCGCCTCGGCGCCTGCCGCGAGCAGCCGCTCCAGCCGCAGCCGCGTGATCGCCGCCAGCTCCGCCCGCGTGGCCAGCCGCTCGGCCGCCGCGTCGTTGCGCAGCCGGTGCTCCAGCGCACGCAGCATCACCTCCGCGGGCAGCCCGGACGCGCAGATCAGGAACACGTGCCCGAACTTCTCCTGGTAGGCCACGTTCAGCTCCGCGAGCCGGTCCGCGACCTCGCGCGCCGCGCCGTCCATCCCGGCCTGCTCGCTGCGTGACCAGGCCGCCTCCCGCGACGCACCGTGCGAACGGCGGCCGATCATCGGGTGCGCGGAGAGCGCCTCCAGCACGTCGGCCCAGTCGAGTCCGCGCAGTGCGTCGTTCGCACCGTCGAGCAGCGCGGCCCACGTGCGATACGGCCGCGCATCCGCCATCCGCTCAGTCCACCGCCGCGAGGCGCAGCACGCGGAGAGCGCGCTCACCGCCTCGTCGCGCGGCAGTCCGTCGAGCCACGCCACCTGTACCGCGTCGTCCACGATCCTCCGCCCGCCTCTCTCGTCCCTCGGTTCCGTCCGGTTTCCGCGCAGCCGTCACTGGCAGACGCCGGGAATTGAACCTCCGGGGAACGCCGCGTGCCACGGGCGGAAACCATGAACCTGAGGGGCTGCGGACCGGCCCGTTCGTGGGATCGCACGAATTGCTTCCCAGCGCCCGCGGGCCCGCGTTACGGTGCGCGTGACACGGGATGCGACAGCGAGGCGGAATGGGGTGTGCAGGCAAACCGATGATCGTGCGTGAGTTGCTCGGGCCGCCGTGCGCGCTGACCCCGGTCACCGACCAGGCGGGCGGGCTGGACCGGGACGTGCGCTGGGTGGTGACCACCGACCTGCCCGACCCGAGCCGCTACCTGCAGGGCGGGGAGCTGATCGTCACCGGGATGATCTGGCGCAAGGGCCCGCAGGACGCCGAGCGCTTCGTCTCCGCGATCGCCGCGGCCGGCGCCAGCGCGCTCGCGGCGGGCAACGCCGGGGACGACGAACTGCCCGCCGACCTGCTCGCCGCCTGCCGCAAGCACCGGCTCCCGCTGCTGCGCGTCCCGGGCGCGCTCGCCTTCGCCACCCTCACCGAGTACGTCGTGCGCCGCATCTCCGGCCAGCGCGCCAGCGACCTCGGCAGCGTCCTGGAACGGCACCAGCGCCTGGTGGCCGCCGGAGACCCCGCCCAGGCCCTCGGCGCGATCCTCGAACTCATCGCCGCCGACCTGGGCCTGGCCTGCTGGGTCATCGACTCCGGCGGCACGGCGGTCGCCTCCAGCGGCGAGGACCTCGGCGAGCCCGAACGCGCCAAGCTGGCCCGAACGGCGATCTCCGCGACCACCCTGCCGACCCGCGTCGTTGCCCCGGCGGAAGACGGTTCGTCCACCCGTCCGCGCCGCACGGTCTTCCCCATCACCGACGAGGACCGCATCACGGACTGGTACCTCGTCCTGGACGGCGACTGGCGCCTTTGGGACCCGCAGCGCCGAGCCGTGGTCGACCAGGTCACCGACGTCCTCAAGGCCGAACGCGCCCGCCTCGCCGACCGCGTCACCCCCTGGCGCGCCGACGCCGAACGCCTCCTCACCGAGCTCGCCGCCGGAACCGCGGGCCCCGATGTCGCGTGCCGCCTCACCGGCCTGGGCTTGGCCGCAGGCCCAGTCGGCTACCGGGCAGTCGCCGTCACCATCTCGGACCCGGCCGCGCATCCGGCCGCGATCCTCGAAGCCGCCTTCGCCCCGTACTCAGCCCTCATCGCCCACTTCGACGCCGACCCCACCACCGGCCTCCCCGCCCACGCCGTCGCCCTGACCTCCGCCGCCTCCGCTGCCTCGGCCAACGATCCCGCGACCGTCCTGCGCGACTGGCTGAACCGCGTCACCCCCGGCCTGGCCACCCGCCGCGTCGGCGTGGGCCTCTCCGACCACGTCACCGACCCCGCCGCACCCGCCGCCGCCTTCAAGCGCGCCGTCGCCGACGCCCGGCACGCCCTGCGCGTCGCCATCACCAAGCCCGCCCCCGTCACCGTCGTGCGCCAGGCCGACATCGCCTCGCACGCCCTGCTGCTCGCCAGCATCCCCGACGAGGTCCGCAGCACCTACCGGGACCGGATGCTCGGGCCCATCCTCGACTACGACCGGGCCCACAACTCAGAGCTCGAAGTGACCCTCGAGTCCTTCCTGCGCGCCTCGTCGTCCTGGACCCGATGCGCCTCCGCGATGCACATCCACGTCAATACGCTGCGATACCGCATCTCCCGCATCGAAGAGCTCGTAGGCCGCCCGCTCTCCCTCCTGGAGACGCAGGCGGACCTACTCCTGGCCCTGGACCTGCGCGAGTCCTAAAGCCCCGTCCTCCCATCGAAGAAGGCCAGGATCCGCGGGATGGCGAGCATGGCCGAATGGTTGTGATCGACGTCCCCGAGATCCGTCAGCTGCACGTCCGCCCCGCGCGCGGTGAGCTGAGCGTCGCAGTGCTCGGAGTCCGCGATGGCCACGTCCTTGTCCCCGTTCGCCGCGTAGAGTTCGACCGGCACGTCCGGATGCCACGCGCACGAGCCGTCGCTCTGCCGCATCGCCGCGAGCAGCGCGCCGCTCGGATGCTCGAGCCACGCCAGATACCGCGGCGTCAGCAGCTGATCGACCGAACCCGGCAGCGCCGCAAGGATCTGCTCCTCCGAGTGGTTCCCGTCGTAGAGCCCTTCGACGATGCCGGCGTACGGCTGCCGGAACGCCTCGTCGGGCCGGTCGTAGAGGTGGTAGACGCGGTTCAGCGCGACGGTCCAGTACGAGATGTAGAGCACTGACGACTCGGGGTCCAACTCACCGTTCAGCATGGCCGGAGTCTCAGCGTGCTGAACGTCGTACGGCCCACTGATCGGCGCCAGCGCGGCCAACCTCCAGCCGTGCCCGGCCTCCCCGTCCTGCACCGCCTCCGCAGTCGCCATCGCCGCCGGACCGCCCTGTGAGAACCCCGTGACCAGCAGTCGAGGATCGAGCACCACGCCGTGCCGCGCCGCCAACGCCCGCCCCGCGTCCAGCATGTCCACAGTCGCCGTGACCTCGCTGGACAGATCCATGTACGGATGCAGACCGGCCCCCGTCCCCAGCCCCACGTAATCCGGCGCCACAGCCGCGTACCCAGCCGAGGCGAACAGTTCGACCGCCTCCCGATCCCCGTCCCCAGCGGCCACCGAGGCAACCGTGTCCCGCGTCGGATTCGTCCCGTGGTCGTACGAGACCACCCGCAGCACCCGCCCCGTCCTGTCCTCCGGCAACGCGATCAGCCCACTCGCCACGGTCGGCCGCCCCCAGGCATCCACCGTCGCATACGTGATCCGATAGTCGCTGATCCCGTACTTCACCCGCCGCGTATCCCCGAAGAACGGCTCCACCGCCGCCTGCACCTCAGCGGGCGTCAGCTCACCGATCTTCGTCACCGACAGCAGCGTCCCCCGCCCCGCAGGCCGCCCCTCAGCAGCGTGCGCCGTAACGGTTGTGCACATCAGGACCACGACAGCCGTCGTCCCCGCGATCTTGGCCTTGTGTCGTTTCATGCCCCTGAGTCTCGCCGCGCGCCCCGCCCCGACGACATGGTGATAGCAGGCGTCTTACCGGTGTATCCAGGTCCACCTAACTCCGCACCGGATGCCGGATCAGGAGCGTGGCCTGCACTTCCACGTCGTCGAGGGTGGCGTAGATGTGGGGGACGTCGGAGGCGAAGGAGGCGTGGCTGCCTGCGGGGATGGTGAGGGGGGACTCGGGGCGGCCGACGAGGGCGGTGCCGGTGAAGACGGTGAGGTATTCCACTACGCCGGCGGGGTGGGCGGGGGAGGTCTGGGTGGGGCCGGGGTGGATGGTGAGGCGGTAGAGCTCGGTAGTGGCCTCGTGGTCGGTGAAGACTTCGAGGAGGGCGGCGGTGACGGCGGCGCCGTGGACGGTGGGGGGTGCGGCGGGGGTGGGCGGGGCGAGTAGGGCGGTGAGGGGGACGTCGAGGCGGGCGGCGATGGCGTAGAGGGTCTCGAGCGTCGGGTTGCGGGTGCCGGACTCTACGGCGGAGAGGGTGGCCTTGCCGAGGTTCGCGCCGCGGGCTAGTTCGGACAGGCTGATGCCGCGGTCGGCGCGCAGCGCCTGGATGCGGCGGCCGACCTCGTGGGCCAGCGTCGATGTGCGTGCCGGGGCCATGGGTACCAGTATGCCGGTGCACTGGCGTATCGTTCCGTTTATGGAACGTTCTCTTTACGGAACGGTGCGCGGGTTGGCGCAGCCGATGGTGGCCGGCCTCGTCACGGCGCTGGTCGGGTTCAGCGCATCGTTCGCGCTGGTGGTCGTCGGGCTGCGGGCGGTCGGGGCGGACCAGCGGCAGGCGGTGTCGGCGCTGTTCGCCTCGTGTCTCGCGGTCGGCGGGCTGGCGATCTGGTACGGCATCAGGACGCGGCAGCCGATCAGCATCGCGTGGTCCACGCCGGGGGCCGCGCTGCTGGTCACGGCCGGGCGGCAGCACGGGGGTTACGCGGCGGCGGTGGGGGCGTTCGCGGTCGGCGGGGTGCTTGTCGTGCTCACCGGGATGTCGGCGCGGATGGTCGGGTGGATCGGGCGAATACCGGCGCCGATCACGTCCGCGCTGCTGGCGGGGGTGCTGCTGCCGCTGTGCCTGGCGCCGGTGCGGGCCGTCGTGCAGCTGCCGTCGCTGGCGATCGCGCCGGTCGTGGTGTGGGTGGTGTGCTCGCGGGTCGCGCGGCGGTGGGCGGCGCCCGCGGCGTTGGGGGTGGTGCTGGTGGAGGTCGTCGTCCGGCATAGGGGCGGCGTGGGGAGCGGGCTGGTGCCGGGATTCACGGTCACGGTGCCGACGTTGAGTGTGGGGGCGCTGGTGGGGATCGCGCTGCCGCTGTACGTGATCACGATGGCGGCGCAGAATCTGCCGGGGCAGGCGGTGCTGCGCGGGTTCGGGTACGAGACGGAGCTGCGGCCCGCGCTGCTGGGGACGGGGGCCGCCACGACGCTCGGCGCGCCGCTGGGGGTGTTCGGGGTCTGTCTCGCGGCGATCAGCGCGGCGCTCTCGGCCGGTCCGGACGCGCACCCGGATCCGCGCCGCCGCTGGATCGCGTCGGTCACGGCCGGGTGCGTGTACCTCCTGCTCGGCCTGTCGGCGGCGCTGGCCACGTCGCTGCTCGCGGTCGCGCCGCCGCTGCTGATCGAGGCGGTCGCCGGGCTCGCGCTGCTGGGCACGTTCGGCTCCGCGCTGGCCTCGGCCGTCACCGGGACGCAGCACCGCGAGGCGGCGGCGATCACGTTCGCGGTCAGCGCGTCGGGCATCTCAGTGCTCTCGATCGGTGCCTCGTTCTGGGGGCTGGTCAGCGGCCTGGCGATGCTGCTGATCCAGCGGGTTCAGCTCAGCCGGTCGAGGACGGTCAGGGAACTGGCGTAGTCGCCCGGCGGCAGGTCGTCGAGCGGCAGACCGTACTCCGCGAGCAGGGCGCCGTCGTACTCGCGGCCGGTGTCCCGGTCGCGGTAGCGGGCCAGCGGGTCGAGGGCGGCGAGGCGGATGGGCCCGGGCTCGCGCGCGATGGTCCTGATGGGCTGCCATGCGAAGACGACCACCTCGGTCGAATCAGTGCTCGTGTGCTGGACGGCTGTCAGTCCGCTGACGTCGCCCGGGTCGCTCAGCCGGTGCCGGGTGCCGAGTTGGACCGTGTCGCGGATCTCCTTGTAGCGCGCGACTTCCCGGGCCACGTCGTGCAGCTCCTGCTCGCTCCACTCGGTGAGGTTCCCGCCGAGCGCGAAGACGCCCGCCATCGACGCGTGGCAGCGGAAGCGCAGCGGGATCGAGCGGCTGGTGGTCGGGTTCGGCGAGTCCGTGACCCACGCCGACATGACGCGCGCCGGGTAGAGCTGCGTGAATCCGTGCTGGATGGTGAGCCGGTCGAGGGCGTCGGTGTTGTCGGACGGCCAGACCTGGTCCACGTGCGCGAGCATGCCGAGGTCGATCCGTCCGCCGCCTCCGCTGCAACCCTCGATGCGCACGTCGGGGTGCTTGGCGCGCAGCCGGTCGAGGATGTCGTAGACGTTGCGCACATGGTCGATCCACAGCGCGTCCGCCTTGCCGTCGGCGCCGTGCTCCGGCCAACCGGCTTCGCTGAAGGAGCGGTTCATGTCCCACTTCAGGAAGTCGATGGCGTGCTCGCTGACGAGGCGGTCCAGCCATTCGAAGGCCCAGTCGGCGACGTCGCGGCGGGCGAAGTTGAGGACGAGCTGCTGCCGGAGCTCCGTGCGTCGCCGGTTCTCGAAGTGCAGGACCCAATCAGGATGCTGACGGTAGAGATCGCTGTCCGGGTTGACCATCTCGGGCTCGACCCACAGGCCGAACGCCATGCCGAGCCGGTGTACCTCGTCGGCCAGCGGCGCGATGCCGTCGGGGAAGCGGTCCGGGTTCGGGGTCCAGTCGCCGAGCCCCGCGTTGTCGCTGGTGCGCGCGCCGAACCAGCCGTCGTCCATCACGAACAGCTCGACGCCGAGCGCCGCCGCCTGGGCCGCGAGCTTGCGCTGACCCGCCTCGTCCACGTCGAAGCCGGTCGCCTCCCACGAGTTGTAGAGGACTGGCCGCACCTCCTGCGCATGCGGCAGGACGTGGCGCAGTACGTAGTCGTGCCACGCTCGGCTGGTCGCACCGAAGCCGTCGGCGGTGTAGAGCCCTGCGAACGTCGGGGTGGTCAGCGACTCGCCGGGCTCCAGCTGCCAGCTGACGCCGTCGTGCCCGAAGCCGCCGGTGACCTGCACGCGGTTGTCGGTGCCGCGCTGCGCGGTGATGCGCCAGGAACCGCTCCAGGCCAGCGCCGCGCTCCAGACCTGGCCGTGCTGCTCGGTCGCGTCGCCGGCATCGATCATGACCCACGGGTTCGCCTGGTGGCCGGTGGTGCCGCGTCGGCTGGTGAACACGGTCTCGCCCCACGGCAGCACGTCCCGGTGCAGCTGACACTCCGCGGCCCAGTCGCCGACAACGTGCGTGGCGCGGTAGTCAGGCCGCTCCGGCAGCACCCAACCGGCCGAGTCCGCCCGCAGCACCGTGATCGCGCCCGCTCCGGCCCGGTGATCGAGCACCAGGTGACGTTCGATCACGTCGCTGTCGTGGTGGACGCGGTAGAAGAGCGAGATTCCGAGCGGATAGTGCCGGTCGCAAAGGTGTAGCCGGAGTTCGGCGCCGTCCTTGTCGTCGACGATCTCGTGCTTCTCGTACGCCCACTCGATGGCGCGGGTGCCGTCGGCGAAGCGCACCTGGAGCGCGGGCACGCCGTAGCGGTCCGCGCCGTCGGCCGAGATCTCCTCGGGCACCCGCCGCCCGGCGAAGCTGTCGACGCGCCCGGGCCGGTAGGTATGCGGCAGCGCCTCGACCTGGCCGAGCGTGAGCCGCTCGCCCCAGTGCAGGTGGCGCGGCGCGTCGGTGGCGTCCAGCTGGAGCCCGTAGGACGAGCGCGGCGTGCTGAGCAGCCACGTGCGACTGCCGGGATTGAACGTGATCGTGGACATGCGATTTCCTCCCGGCCTATATGTTGACAGAGGAAAAGAATTCAGCCAAGACCTTCGGCGGATCTTCTCGGAGCTAGCCGACGCGGCGGTCCTCGATCGCGTCGCGGTCCCAGCTGATGCCGAGTCCGGGCACGTCGGGGGCCACGGCGCAGCCGTCCGCGATCTCCAACTGTCCTCGGGTGACCGCGCGCAACTGCGGGATGTGCTCGACGTACCGGCCGTTCGGGATCGCGGCCACGAGACTCACGTGCAGCTCCATCAGGAAGTGCGGGCACACGTGCACGTTGTACGCCTCTGCCAGGTGCGCGACCTTGAGCCACGGCGTGATCCCGCCGACCCGCGCGACGTCCACCTGCACGATCGACGCCGCCTCGCGGTGCAGATAGTCGCGGAACTGGCCCACCGAATAGAGCGACTCGCCGACCGCGATCGGGATCGACGTGGAGCGCGCGAGAACTGCGTGGCCTGACACGTCGTCAGCGGGCAGCGGCTCCTCGAACCAGGCCAGGCCCAGCGGCTCGAACGCGGCGGCCCGGCGGCGCGCCTCGGCGGCCGTCATCGACTGGTTCGCGTCCACCATGATGTCGAGGTCTGATCCGACCGCCTCGCGCACGGCCCGCAGCCGCTCCACGTCCTGCTCGACGCGCGGCTTCCCGACCTTCAGCTTCACCCCCGGCCAGCCCGCGGCCTGCGCGTTCAGGGCTCCGCTGACGAGTTCGTCAGTGCTCAGATGCAGCCAGCCGCCCTCGGTGTCGTAGAGCGGCACCTCGCGCCGGAAGCCGCCCGCCACGCGCCACAGCGGCTCACCGGCCCGCAGGCAGCGCAGATCCCACAGCGCGGTGTCGACGGCGGCGAGCGCGAGCGACGTGATCGCGCCGACCGTCGTGGCGCGCGTCGAGGCGAACAGGTCGTACCAGAGGTGTTCGATCAGCCTCGAGTCGGCGCCGATCAGCCGCGGCAGCAGGTGCGCACGCAGCATCGCGAGCACGGACTCGCCGCCGGTGCCGATCGTGTACGCGTATCCGGTCCCGCGGTTGCCGTCCTCGGTGGTCAGGTCGACGAAGACGGTCTCCTGCTTCACGAAGGACTGCACCGCGTCCGTGCGCACGGTCTCGACGGCTATGTCCACGAGGTAGGCCTGCGCCTCGACGATCCTCATCCGCGCGAGCTCCCGTAGCGCGGCCGGGCCGGTACCACGAGGTTCTGTGCGGCTACGGCGGCCCCGCCCCGGGCCCACTCCTCGAACGGCAGCGGACGCACGATCAGATCGCAGTCCTTCGCGGCCCCGAACGCCTGCGCGGCGAAGGTCTCGCGGATCTGCTCGGCGTAGAGGTCGTAGAAGGCCACGCCCTCGCCGGAGATGATGATCCGCTCGGGACCGATCAGGTTGGCCACGGCGGCGATGGCCAGGCCGAGCGCCTGCGCCGCGCGGGTGAACACGGCCAGCACCGCCTTGTTGCCGCCGCGCGCGAGCCGCACCGCGTCGGACATCGTCAGCTTCGGGTCGCCCGCGGCCTGCCGCGCCTGCTCGACGATCGCCTGCGTGGACGCGATCGACTCGACGCAGCCGACGTTCCCGCACGCGCACATCCGCTCGCCGCCGCGCACCGGGAGATGCCCGACCTCGCCGGCCACGCCGTGCGCCCCGGTGACCACGTCGCCGCCGATCGACAGGCCGGCGCCGATGCCGGTGCCGACCGTGACGACCGCGAAGGACGACAGGCCCGCGCCCGCGCCGGACCACTGCTCGGCCACCGTCAGGGCCCGGACGTCGTTCTCGATGACGGTCTGCAGTCCGGTCGCCTCCTCGACCAGCCGGGCCAGCGGCACGCCCTGCCAGTTCAGGAAGGGGGAGCGGTGCACCACGCCGGTGTGCCCGTCCACGTCCCCGGAGATGGCCACGCCGAGCCCCTCGACCTGCGGCGCGTCCCGCGCGGCCTGGCCGGTGGTGATCCGGCGCACCAGCTTGCCGATGGCCTGCACCACGCTGCCGACGTCCTGCGAGTCGAGCTCGACCCGCCGCGTCGCCAGCGGACGCGCCGTCAGGTCCGTGCGCACGCAGAACAGCTCGTCGGCGGTCACCTTGACCCCGACGAAACCGGCCCGGGCGGCCCGCACCGCGAGCAGCGTCGCGGGCCGCCCGGCCGCCCGCTCGCCGGACGGAGGTCCGATCTCTTCGATCCACTCGTCCTCGAGCAGCGGCGCGGACGCCTTGGTGACCGCGCCGGGCGAGAGACCCGTGCGCCGGGTCACCTCCGCCCGGCTGAGCGGCCCGTGCGCCAGCACGGTGTGGAAGACCTGCGCGACCGCAGGAGCCTGAGTGGGGAGCACGGCCGCAGTATAACCACACTCGGAAAGTTAAAGAAGTCCAGCTAGATCCATGGTTCCGGAACAGACCTCCGAGCAATGGGCCATGGATATGTTGACGGAAGAAATATATCCGGCTACGCTCCCGACTCGTCGGAGCCGCCCACGCTGCCCTGTGACGGCGACCCGGCGACGCACTGCCTGATTCCCTCACTGGTCAGCAACGACGCGACTGAGACGGAGCGGTCCATGACCGTACGCAGCTGTCGAAGATTTCTTCACTCCACACTGATACTCATGCTCACCGCGGCCACGGCGGTCATCGCCGGTGCGGCCGCCGCCCCCACGGCGAGCGCGCAGAGCTCGCACCAGGTCCTGGCCGCCAAGCCCCTGATGGGCTGGAGCAGTTGGAGCCTGGAGTCCACGAATTACCCCGGCGTGAACCCGACCGGCGGCGCTTCGTGGCTCACCGAGGCGCACATCCTCCAACAGGCCGACGCGCTCTCCGGCGAGCTCGAGTCCTACGGCTACGACTACCTCAACATCGACGCGGGCTGGTCGAACGGCTTCGACTCCTACGGTCGGCCGATCGCCAATCCCACGACGTTCCCCGACGGCATCGCGTACATCGCGAACTACGTGCACGCCAAGGGGCTCAAGCTCGGCATCTACCTCGCCGTCGGCCTCGCGCCCGCCGCGTACGACAACGGCACCACCCCGATCTACGGCGCGCCCGGCTGCACCACGGCGA